>JAABVA010004871.1_pt1 | contig 12321 bp, 9 predicted proteins | sample 5560331 | NCBI WGS metagenome assembly JAABVA01 (sample SAMN12812661, study PRJNA571458) | rock metagenome | isolation source: Antarctica rocks | place: Antarctica: Victoria Land, Mt New Zealand sud | collected 2016-01-07
CTTGCACATGGACTTTCTTGTTCTTCAGCTCTGTTCGAGACGATAGTCCAGGCCAGATCTTGACGGGCCTCATTGGAGCCACCCACGAAGATCAATAAGCTTCAAGCTGGGTTGACGCTACAGAAGGTCAGACAGGCCGGGAGCAAGGAGTGCCAGCTAGGGTGCTCCGCTTCAGAGTGACGGTCATGGACATGGCGGCTCGGGCTGCGGAGTGGGATTCTTGCCATTTTGACAAGAAGGAGGGCGAGGGGGACAAGTAGCATAGATTCCAGCACTAATGCAAACCCTAGGGACACTGAACACCTCTCAAACTCATATCCAGAAGAGCTTAACTTCTCTGCTACTTCTTCTATACTTAAGTGACTTATTTGCACCTCATCATCTCTGAAAGACCTTGAAGCTCCTCAGCGGAAAAGCTCACAATCGCTGTCGAGATGGGCGTTCTATATCCAGGTAACAGATTTCTGTCAAGGTCGCTGTTGTGCATAGGCCCAGTCTATTTGTGATATCATTGCTTACTCATCTCTTACTAAGTGCCCCTATTTATGTCTTAGTCATCATTTTCTATATATACTCTACATAGCATAAATAAATAGAAACAACTTTCTACAAACTGATTCACATCTGATAGCATCAAAGATTTAAGACACACTTTCAAACAGCTTTAAGACTTAAGCTTTGATCTGAGCTAATTTAATTTATATTTTAATTATGAAATTTCTAATACAATAATGTATAAATTACATATTCACTTTCTCTTCAGTGCTCATCATTACTTCAGCATTGAAACTATAGAATAAAGAGATAAATTTTTACACTGTATTATATAAAAAAAAGTTTTATTTTTCTTATATTATAACATATTTAACAGCAATTTAAACTGAACTGAAATTAATTTATTAATTAATGTTTTTAATCATTTATAATCTCTCAATATAGAGCTTAACTCTATTTCTATAATGATAAATAAACTCATTATCATTAATTAGTTAATAGTGTCAAAAATAACTTCTTAAATTAATTATAAGATAATAATAAGTTAAATTGCATTTCTTCAGACTTAATTAAGAAATATTTATATTAATTAATTAATTTTTAATTTTATATTTGAGATCACATCTTTATTTAGTGCAGCTTCAGAAATTCAAGAAATATTTAATGTAATAATATTTTTTTTTACAATGATGTTTAAGAATTCTCTGAAGATGAAGATATTATTTATTTATAAAAGTAGTTGAAAAGTGAATGCTGTAAAGATGTAAATTCTTAAAATGAAAGCTTATTTTTAATTTTATAAAATGTTGATGAACTGATTTCTAAACAATGAAACAAAGATTATTATTATAATCAGTTATTTAAAAGATACTGTTAAAGTATAATGACTTTAAAAAGAAGAATGACTTTAAGCTGAAAAAGATTTATTAAATATTAAATTTTAAAATATAAATAACTTTTTTTAGCATTTTTACTGATCTTTAAAAATGTTAATGAAATGAAACATCAACATTACTGTTATGAGACACTGAAATAAACAAAATCAGTTTGACAATATAAAGCAGAGTTTACAAAAATTGTATAATTTCTTTAGTTTATATCAGTTAAATATAAACAAAAATGACAGTTCACTCAGAATTTAAAGCAAAAGATTTAATTTAAATTCTGAAAGTATTTAAAGATTGAAGTAACTACTCTTAATGAGCTAGTTTAACAAGCTAATTAAATTGAATAAAGTTTTTAAAAAGCATATAATAAAGATTATCTTAATATCTTCAGTAGCTCAAACTTAAACTGTAATAACTTATTAAATAATCTTGAGATTGATTTTAAAGTTATGAAAGATTAATTATGTCTAAATTAAATAAGTTAAATATGAAAGCTTATTGAACCTGATGTAAAAAGAATAAAGTATACTTTCATTATAAAAAGTTCTTGCATATAGCTAAAGACTGCTGAGACAACAAGAACACTGATAAGAATAAAGATAAGAATAAAGATAAGAGTAAAAATAAGAATAAGAGAAAGAATAGAGACAAGAAGAAGTTAAAAATTGTTGAAGTTGATTTAAATAATTTAGAAAATTAAAGTTGTTCATGAATATAGAAGTGTTTATAAATAAGTTAACAAAAGCTTTTATTCAATTTAATAATGACTTGAGTGAAGCATTCACACTGAATGATCTAAAATTCTTATTATTAAGTATAATCTTTAATTAAATCAACACTTTTAATTTAAATTCATATATTCTTGCAGACTGCATTCAAGGCAGACTGAATGAGATAAACATGAAAGTATTAATTAATTTAGATGTAAACTGAATATATATCTTTTTAATAGGTATTAATTAAATATTAATTAATAGTCAATATGAAATCAAACTGCTTAAGATATTCTTGCTGAACAAGCAGATCATTTAATTAATTATAAAGCTAATCTTTTATCTTAAGATAAATAGCTTTTAGCAATGATTAAGAGCATGAATTGTGAATCTTTAAGAATATAATCTTATTTTGAGATTAATTTAACTGAAAGTCACTAATTCTCAAATTGATTAAGCTACAAACTGTATGACAGTTCAAGATTGACAACAGAAACATCATTATCTGTTTTTAAAAAAGTGACAATAAGTTGTAAATGAGTCAACATTAAATGTAATTAAAGAGCATACAGCTATGAAGACACTTCAAAATCATAGAACTGTTAAGTACTTATTAGTAATTTAACAGAATTTAAAGAAGTCAGAAGCTGAACTGTTAACTATTATGAATGAATGATTATAAGCTGTTATTGAAGAGTTTTAATTTATATTTAGATTAACTTTATTAGATAAATTATCATTTAAATGAATGTTTAAATATAGCATTAACATCAGCAACATTAAGTCTGTCAACATAAATGCTTATTCTCTGTCATAGCTACAGCTGAATGAACAGACTAAACAAATAATAAAGTTATTAAATAAAGATTTAATTTATAAGTCTGTAAATTTATAAGACTTTTTAATTCTGTTTATTAAAAAGAAGAAGAGTACATGATGAATGTACATTGATTACAGAGCATTAAATAATGTTATTGTTAAAAATGAATATTTACTTCTTTAAATTTAGAAATGTCTAGATTGAATTGACAAAGTCTGATATTTAATTAAGCTTAATCTTACTTTAAACTATTATTAAGTTTATATAATCAAAAACAATACAAAAAAGACTGTCTTCAACACTCATTACAGTAAATATGAGTTTACAGTTATGTTCTTTAAGCTATGCAATGCTTTGATGACATTTCAGTTAATGATAAACTCTATATTACAGAACTTACTTAACAAATTCTATCTAATATATCTCAACAACATACTGATTTTTTTTGACTCAATTTTGAATTATCAGAAACACTTACAAATCATTCTCAGTATCTTAAAGAAATATAAGCTATATGTATTGAAAGAATAATGAGTACCTGTGCTATCTGTCTATCTAGTGAATTTAATGTGTCAATGTTGACTGCAGTTAACTTAAATGTAGTTAGATTAATAACAGAAGCTCTGTCATTTAAGACAGAAGAAGACTCTGTTAATCTTTTATGCTAAGATTAAAGAAGTTAAGAAAGTAAATAAAGCACTATACTTCTTAACATTTTTACTTGATGTATTCATATCTATTGACTCTCACTGTTGTCAAGTTTTAATTAACACACAAAGTACTTAAATATCTGTCTTAATAAAAGCTTAATCAGTTCATTAATTATCATGTCTTAACTAAATATAAAGTTTATCTGAATCTAATTTCTCTTGTGCAGATCTTAAATGTAATAATAGATGACATCAATGTACTTTAACTACTTATACACATAAGCATTCTTAATCAGTGTTAAAACAGTCTGATTATTCTTCTTAAATTAAAGAGATATATTTTCTTTATGAATCTCATTCTTCTGAATGTTCACACAATGTAAATTGACTTCAAGATATTTATCTAATCTCATGTTTCTTAGCATCTAAGTGAGTCAGACTTCAGTCTTTGCACACATTGACATAATTATATATTTGATCTCAGTAATTAATGTTGTTACTAACTTTTACTTTTGACTGATTCATAACACAGATTCTTTCTTAAGCAAATAGACATAATTTAGAATAGATCTTCTGTTTAATTTATCTGATGCATAGTCAGAGTTAAAGTATTTAAGTAGATCTTAACTTTTACTGAACTCATACATGATCTTAAGATTGATGATTAACTATATATATTACAGCAATCTCTTAAATGCATACTTATAATGTTCTGCAAGATCACTGAGATACTGACTCAGTCATTTTAAGATAAAGAAGATGTCTAAATGCATATAAATTACAGTATACATAAGATTTTTAATGATTTACTGATATTTTCTTTGATCTATGCACTGATCATTAAAGTTAACTGAGCAAAGAGAGTCATATTTATTCAGTGAGATCTCAGTACATTGATGTTTGTCACTTTACATATAAAGATCTTTAAGCATCTTGTTAACATAATGTGTCTAATTTATGTGCAGTGTTCTTTTCTTGTAATCACAGATTATTTAGATGTCAAGAATTTTCTATATCTTTTTTAAGTTCTTGATCTTAAATAAGCTTCTGAGAGACTTTTTGAATCAGAGAATATTTGAGAGATTTGATGAAATTATAATAATATTATTTATATAAAGAAGTAGCATGATGTTCTTGACAGTGTAAATTAAAAGACATGAGTTCACATTACTTTAATGAAAATTTAACTGAAAAAGCTCAATGACACATTGTTTATGTTAATCTCTGACAGCTTGCTTCAGATCATATAGACTGTGCAGAATGTATAGTATACAGTTAGAAATAGTTGTAACTCTGAAAGATAATGTTATGTAGATTATTTTCTTCAGAAGTGACTCAGTAAAGACATTGTTAACATTTACTTAATGATACTTTAGATCTTTGAGTGCAACTAGAGTCAGAAAGACATAAAGAGTATTAAACTTTACAGTTAATGCAAAGATATCTTTATAATTGATGTTATATATTTGTGAAAATTCTCTTGTCACTATTCTTGTCTTTAATTTGTCAAGAAAATCATCAGTATGTAGCTTAAGTTTAAATATTCATTTACTAATTACAATGTTGATCTCTCTTAATGAAACAGTCTCTTTTTAAATGTCATTCACTGCAAGTACTGTTAACTCTACATTAATAATATTTTTTTACATCTTTTCTCAGATTGAGTCTCTCACTGCTTCAGCATATATTAAAGAAGTTAAGATGTCAATTCTTACTGAGTATTCATTATTCTCATCATTGACTGTGAATGCAGTCAATGTTAGTATAACTTTTAAGATCTTTGTCATAAACTTATTAAAATCAATATCACTGTTCTTTTATCTTCTCTTTAATATCTTAATACACAAAAATGTCTTAACTTTCTTAATTGAGATGTTCACATCTGAATGACTGATCTTGTTAACAGAAATCTTAATATAAGAGAAGAGCTTTAATGTATTGTGATCAAAGTTAACTACAATTAATTTTAACAATGAATTGTCTGTGATCTCTTTCTCTGACAACATGATGACAGAATGAGAACTTATGAATTTAAATTCATAAATTTACATATTAAATTTCAGAAACTGTTTCAGTGAAACAGCTGCAGTTTCAGTCTTATGCAGTCATTCAACAGATTTTTATTCTGAAAAAATATTCAACATTTATTTATGAAGTCTTATATCAATGCTGTCTTCTTTCTTGTTTTCAGCAAACTTGACAGCATAACTCTTAATGATTTACTTAAGATCTGATGCTTAAAGTAGATACTGCTTTATGATTTTCTCATTATAATTTATGAATACTCTTATTTATTCTCAATTCATAAACTTATTCTGTCTGCTCTTAAGCAGAAACTTTAAGTCAACATAGAAGTAGCATTTGCATTCTTACATACATACATAATTAAATAAATGATTTTATCTCAATGAATGCTTTCTCTGAAGTGACTTATTTATCATTGATTAAGAAATCAGTTGCTATACAATTATAAAGATAAACATCAGTCTATATAGTCTTTACTTAAAACTTTATTGAGAGTTCAGTCTTCTTAATCATTATATATACTGAGTTCTCAGTGATTCTGATTGCTCTCTTAATCATATCATTTTAAATCAATATATAAAGCACTGTATACTGTAATATAATGCTGAAAGACATACATTACTTATTAAGAGTAGATCTCAGCTCTGTTGCATTGTCACTTTGTACAGCAAGAATCTTTGCATTAAATTTGTCAAAAGTGAGCATCATACTTTTAGCCATAGCTATTGTAAGTTATATATTTAACACTTTCTCTAATTCACAATCAGTCAGCACACTCACATGTTGCTTACTCAGCTTCTCACAGACAGACAGAATGCACATATAATATAGTTTAAACTTATAATCTTAAGCTTATGCAGATAAGGCAGTCAACACATATTCAATATCATTATATTAATTTGAGCTCATAATCTGTCAAAAGTAAGCATCACACTTTTAGTCACAGCTATTGTCAGTTATATATTTAACAAAATTGAAATTTAATCTTTAATTATCATTTTCACAGTTTCTACAGAGCATTGTCTTATCACTTTAATGATATTGTTTATATTTTCTGTGAATGATTATCTACAATTTTCAGAAAGTATTGATAGTCAGTGAATGACAAAGACAGAGGTTCACATATATTAATGAAGATTAAAGCAAGAATATTGACTTTTTTTTTATTTATGTTGTGTTCTTACTGATTTACAAACTTAATCAGAGCACAGATCTTATATATATTGATATTGTTCTTAATAATGAGAATTGACTTGTTCAAAGTGATGATCTTATAAAGATCATGAAGCTTAACTGTATTAAAATAAATAAATTAATGATGTCAAAGTCTATATGTCTTGATCTTATCATCATATAACATAACTGTATCATCATTCATTTGCACATTCTTGCTGAGTGTATCTGTAATAAACTTAAAAATCTAAATCTATAAGTTTTTGCATACTTTTGAAAGAGCAATCTCTGACTCACTTTGTATATGTATAACAGAGAGTAGAACAAATTCATTAAGATTATTTAAGATATACTTAATTATATAGACTTCTTCTTTCTTAAATGCTTTTAACATGAGCTTTTCACTCTTATTTTGCATATAAAGATTCTTATAATCAAAATATTTAAGCAGTTTCTTCTTATACATCTTCTTTTCTGACAGAAGATTGACTTCAAGCTTTAAAACATAAAATATTGAATTTAAAAGAACTGAATTCTCATTCTTATTCTGCATAATGACTATATTATAATAATTAATATACAATCTTTTCTCTCTGACTTTGATGATATGCTGTTATATGCACATCAGAGAGTCACTGAAAAGCTGAAGTTTATTAATTATATAAGATGAGACATCAGAGTCTGCAACTCAGTCTGATTGAGAAATCTTATTAATAATGTTTTTAAAGATAACAGTAATCTTCTTATTAGACTCATTTACAGCTTCAGACTTCTATATATTGAATTTCTTTTTAGAAACAATTTTTACATCATAAATCTGATTTCTTCTTTTATTTCTGTGCAAGTTAACTACAATCAACTTAACTTACTTCTTAACTGTCTTAATTAGCTTTGCTGACTGTATAATCTTGTAAATTACAGAGATATATTCACAGTTCTATTTGCAATGAGCATTATTATAAAGATAGCAGATTAGAATTCTGCATAATGATGAATAATTACTGTTTAAGCTTAAATGTCTTCTGTGATCATGCTGTAAAATTTGACATTTTTAATGACTTTTATTCTGTCTTTACTGCTCAGTTTATAAAGCATTGTCAGACATCTTCAGTTAAATCTTTTTCTTCTGAAATTTCTGCAGACTCATCTCAATATTAAATGTATTTTAAACATTAATGATATTACAGATAACAGCATACTCTGCTGACAGTGCTTAAAGCAGTATTTAAAATTGCTGTTTAAGTATAATGAAGTTCTTAAGTCTTAACTATGTTGCAGTGATCTTTCTGTTGAGATTATTAAATTAAGTTCATATCTCATTGACAGTTATATTTAATGACATCTTATATTCAACAAACTCTGTCAAATATTATCTCTCAGTTGTCTGCAGTTTCTTCTTATACTTTAAGAAAAAAGCATTTTAAGCTTTTTTTATCATGATTTTATTTATAAAATAGTTCTCATCATCAATATTAATGCAGACTGTAATTCAGAACAGAGCTCTGCTGTTGATTTGTTGATTTTTAAAATTAAGACTGTTTAATGAAAGAAAGAAAAGATATTGTTGATGAGTGTGTTGTCTGTAAAGACTTAAATAAGAATCTTTATTATATATTAAAGATTTTTATTAATTAATCATTTCTTTATATGAATAAATCATTTCTCACAGTTCTCTTAAGTAAGAACAGAGATTGAACATCACTTTATAAAGAATGATAAGTTGTGCTTTTAATTCATAGTGATGATTGACATATAATATAAGAATTGAAGATAAAAGAGTGTGTTGTAAAGATAAATATAATAATAGAAGAAATATATGTATGTATTGTCTGTTTATGACAATGTAGAGAATGCTTATTTATCAATATTTAATTTATATTAAGCTGTCAAATTGTTGTGCTTATTGTGTTCATCTTGTTTTGCTTTAATAAGCAGTGTATCAAGAACTGTCTACTTGTTTTGCTTCAATAAGCAGCATATTAAGAACTGTATACTTATTTTGCTTTAATAAGCAGTGTATTAAGAGCTATCTACTTGTTTTGCTTCAATGAGCAGCATATTAAGAACTATATACACTAAATTAGTCTGCACTTTCTCTGAGAAGTCTCTTGTTAACTTGAGCTCATAATTTATTGAAAGAATAATGAGTACTTATGTTATCTATTTATTTAGTGAATCTAATGTGTCAATGTTGACTGCAGTTAACTTAAGTGTAATTAGATTGATGACAGAAACTCTGTTATCTAAGACAGAAGAAGACTCTGTCAGTCTTTTATACTAAGATTAAAGAAGTTAAGAAAGTGAATAGAGCACTGCACTTCTCAACAATATGCTAAGTTTAGTAAGTGCACTGTTGAGATAAAAATTCTTAAGTTTTGTGAATATATTATGAGACAAGACACACTACAGTTAATTTCTATTAAGATATCAGTCATTAAGAATTGATCTGCCTCAAAGATAGCACATTATGTATGACAGTTTCTTAAACTGACTTTATATTACTGATAGTTTGTACAAGAATTTGTATGAATCACAGTATCATTATTAGATTTGCTTAAGAAGAATAATGTTGAGTTATGTATAAAGAAGAATTAACTTATTGTCTGAAATTCATTATGTAACAGTGTCTTTCAACAACTTAAGAATGCACTTACATTTAAATTAATACTTATTCAAGTAGCTATACACAAATTATTTACTATTGAAACAGACACTTTCAAATAGACAATTGACTATGCTTTGATGCAAAATAAAACATTGAGCTTCATGCTTACAAAATATCTTATGAGTAAATTAACTCAATTATGAGACAAATACTTATCACAAGCACTTTTTGCAGCCTGAATTCAAGCTCATAATATAACTAAACAGAGCTCATTCTATCTACTGTATAAAATAAATTTATAATTATCAGACAACTTAAACAATCTCTGACTGCTGAGAGAATTTGACTTTAAAGATTAGTTAAAATGAGTTGAGTAAGTATAGATGATTTAAGTAATCATTAATAAAATTCTTTTATAAAAGATTATTAAATCAAAAACAATTCATGATGAAACAGTGCAATTAAGCATTACAAAGAAAGAAGACTAAGTGTTTATATGAAATGAAGAGTTTCAGAAGTTTAAAGTTAAATGATTTGAGTCTTATAAGATATTGAAAACTCATTTATTAGAAATTTATGCATTAAGAATGTTTATAGAGTATATTTTACAAAATTTAATTTATAATAATTGATTTATGAAAGCATATATCTTTAATGTCAATGAATTTTGAGCTAACTCAGAGCTGCAAAGCAGTTTAAAATGAGCTAAACTATCTATGCAGCAATTAAGTTTTAAAGTTAATGAGATTCTTAAACAGAAAGAATCATCATTATCTTTTTATAAAGAACTCTTAATCATATCTTGAGCTGAATGAGATTGCAGACAAAAGAAAGAGCTATATAAGCTTTTAATAAAGAAAAGAGAAGATCTCTTTTAGAAGACAATTTATAAAATATAAAAATGTTATGAATAAATAAATTTATTTATATTCTCATTACAGAACATTTCAAAAGCACATTAAAGTGTTGCTTCTTCTGAACTAATCTTGACTGAAATAAATAATGTAATGAATACATTACAGAAAATTATTGAAAGCTAAAGAGATATTGATGATTTGATTTTAACATTTATAATAGAAGAAAGATATAACTGAAAGAGAGTGAAAGTCTCAGCATTATATGATATTAGAGAAAAATCAGATAATTAAAAATGATTTAGTAAAGACTTACAATAATGACATAATGAGTTAAAGTTGAAGCAAATAAGTAGTAAAGCTAAAAAGAAAAATTAAAAAGTCTTAACTTCAATAATAATTAATAGTGATTTGATGATAATCTGTGAAAGAAATATGAGCTCATATAATCTATATAAGAGACTTAAAAAAAAGACTCTTATAGACTAGATAATGATAATATTAGAAGTAAAGCAAGTTCATTAACTATTTATCTATTAAAAAAAAAGTCATAAATTAAAGCAAAATTACTATTCACTGCAATGATGCAATGATGAGCAGAAACACAACTGATATAAATAAGACAGCAATGTAAGCAAAGTAACAAGCACATTAACATTAAGCTTTTCAGCTTAATGATAAAGAATTTTAACAATCATCTTTAACTTATCTACAGCACTCAAATCATTCTTTATTGATGAGTAATTGTAGTTAATAAGAAGCATAATGTCATCAATGATGACAACAGAGACAGTAAATAAAACAGTAGCTTATTAATGATAAGATGTTGTTAAATTAATAGATGAAGAAAATAGAGACTCAGTATAATCTAGAATAATTAGTAAGCTTTTACATAAATATAAAATAACATTAATATAGAATACAATGATTGCTCTAATTGTCTCAATAACAATTTGTACACAATCTTAATAATAATGACTGATTACAATACTTAATCTATACACATAATGTAAATAACTTTAATTTCTACACATAATGCTTACATTCTTCTGAGATGACTTCATCACAAATGTAAATTGCAGCAGCAGCAATATACAAGAAATAATCTTTAAATTAATTTTCTATAAGCAAGATATAAGAAGTAATTTGCTGAATAATTAACAGCATATTAAGAGCAGCATTAAGATAATTTGAAAGCAAAATATTGATTGTAGTGTTAATAAGAGTATTGTTAATAATGATGATGATGATGACATTATTAAAATCAATAATAAAGAAAAAAGAAGCAACACTAAAAGTAAAGAACTCAATTAATGTTATAATCTGTTAGCTTTTAAACTGAAACAGAGATAATAACATATTGTAAAAGAAAGTTTTTGCATTTTTTTTACAATAGAACTGTTCAGTAATCTTATAAGAATGATTAAAAGCAGATTTATAATGATTTAAATTGTTGTTATCTGTATTTAATGACAAAGCAGTGATAATGAAATTATATAGATTACAGACTTAAAAGATAGATCTATGAATCATTAATGATGCACTATAAATTAATTATGAAAAGCTTACATAATAGTAAAGCAAATAAAAATTGATAAGTACAATAAGAAAAGTGAACAGAAGTTAAAGTGTGATTAAAAACTTAAAAGAGAAGAAAAGAACTTTTTTTTTTGAGAATGTCATAATTAATAATATAGATAGATAAAATAAATAGTGAATAATTTATCTCATCATTATGACAACAACAACTTACATTTCTAGTCACTTTCAAACAACAATAGTGATGTGAAGTGAGATAAAACAATGTGAATGTGAACTACAGACAGAAATTTTACAGAATGTTAAGCAAATCTCTGCACTTACATCAGTGAACTGTTGTGACTGTGCAGTAGAAAAGAATGTGATATTGTTGCTTACTCATCTCTTATTAAGTGTCTCTATTTATGTCTTAGTCATCATTTCCTATATATACTCTGGCCGGCGACGACTCTCACCTCCACGTGGTGCCGGCTGGGAACCTGTGAATACTGTTGCTCCAAGTATTTGCAGAGCTAAGAAGAGTCAACACCAGCCAGCGCTGTCCGCAGGTTGGGGCTACG
>JAABVA010004872.1_pt1 | contig 12314 bp, 17 predicted proteins | sample 5560331 | NCBI WGS metagenome assembly JAABVA01 (sample SAMN12812661, study PRJNA571458) | rock metagenome | isolation source: Antarctica rocks | place: Antarctica: Victoria Land, Mt New Zealand sud | collected 2016-01-07
GTACAGGCGCTCCAGGGCCGCGACGACGTCGGCGAGCACCAGGGCTGAGTCTGAGGTCGTCATCGGCCCAACCTACGACGCCGGCCAGGCGTGAACGAAGGTCACCTCGGTGAGCGGGACGATGAGCCCGCGATGCAGTCGTGCATCGCTTGTCGTGCCACCGCGCCCCGTTCAGCCGGTCAACGCCGCGGCGAGACGCAGGTCGGCGACGAGCAGGGCCAGGTCCAAGTCGCGCCGCCGCGATCTCAGGACCGACGACGGGTGCGCGGTCGCCACGAGGACGGGGGGCTTCTTGAGCTCAGCGGCATCCGTCGGCCACTCCAAGGGGCGGCCCCTGGAGGCCCCGACCCGGAAGGACGCGCCGTAGACCGCCTGACCGGCGGTCGCGCCCAGCAGCACCACGACACGGGGCGAGACGACGTCGAGCTCGGCGAGTAACCACGGCTGACAGCTGGCCACCTGCCAACGGGCCGGCGACTCGTGGATGCGCCGCTTGCCGTTGACGTGGAAGCAGAAGTGCTTGACGGCGTTGGTGCGAACACGGTGTTGGGGTCGACGTCCGCCTGCTCGAGCGCCCCGTCGAGCAGGCGTCCGGCCGGACCGACGAACGGCCGCCCCTGCTGGTCTTCCCGGTCACCCGGCTGCTCCCCGACGAGCATGAGGCGCGCCTTCCGCGGTCCGTCGCCCATGACGACCTGGGTGGCGTCCTGGTAGAGGTCGCAGCCGCGGCACTGCCCGGCTGCGGCGCGCAACGACGCGAGGCTCGGACGCTCGGGAACCCACGGCTGGGCGCCGGGGTAGGCCGCGTGCTCGCCGGCCGGCATACCGCCGCGTCAGTCCTTCGCGCCGTAGCGCGACCGCAGCTCCGGCAGGACCTCCTTGCCGAAACCGCGAAGCATCTCGGCCCAGTGCGGACCCATGTTGGTGACGTAGACCTCGTCGAACCCCGCCTCGACAAAGGGGGTGAACGCCTCGATGTGGCCTGCTGGGTCGTGCCCTCGCTGATCGACTCGCGGGTCGAGTCCTCGGTCACCAAGCTCGAGGCCTGCTCGAAGTGCTCCGGCGTGGGCAGGACCTGGGACAGCTCCCCGGGGAGACCGGAGTTCGGCCAGATGGTGTGGGCCAGGCGAACGCCCTCGTCCTCGGTGGACGCCCAGGCCACCTTGAACCCGACCTGGGCGGTCGCGCCCTCCTTGGCGGCACTACGGAAGCGGCCAAGCAGCTCGGCGTCGGGCATGGTGCTGATGTACCCATCCGCGATCCGGGCGGCGAGGTCGGTCGACTTCGGGGCGAGCCCCGACATGAGGATCTGGGGCGGCGTCTCGGGACGGGTGTAGAGGCGGGCGTTCTCGACGGTGTAGTAGGCGCCGCCGTGGTGGGTCACCTCCTCACCGGTCCACAGCGCCCGGATCACCTCGACGGCCTCCTCGAGCATCTCGAGGCGGACGGGTGCCGGCGGCCACGCGTCCCCGAGGATGTGCTCGTTGAGCGCCTCTCCGCTCCCGACCCCCAGGCGGAACCTGTTCCCGCCCAACAGAACCGCGCTGGTTGCCGCTGCCTGCGCGATCACTGCGGATGGATCCGGACCGTCGGGCAGGTCACCGCCGTCGTCACGGGCAGGTCGCACGCCTGGGAGATCGCACCGATCATCGACCAAGACGAACGGGCTCTCGCCCTGGGCGCTCGTCCAGGGGTGGTAGTGGTCGCTGACCACAGCGCGTCGAAGCCCGCTTCCTCGGCCAGCCGAGCCTGGTCCAGGATCTCCTGGGGCGAGTACTCCTCGCAGGACAAGAATTAACCAAAGGTCGGCATGCGGATGTGTCCTTCCTCGAGCGGCGTGCTGGACACCAGCGTTTCCGCCCTACCCCGTGCGCGGTCTTCCATTCCCGGCTGACCGCCGAGCCGAGAACGCGACTTGCCAACGACGGAAAGCTGTGCTTGTGTTGGCACAGCAGAAACCGGCTCGAAACAAGTGGCTGGCATCGTCCTTCTCATAGGAGTGCCATGTCGACGTCGCCAGGTTCCCTCGTCTCGAGCCCACCGTCCCCCAGGACAGGCTCCCCCGGGACAAGGTCCTTCAGCACACTGCCATCGAGGTCGCTGCCGTCCGAGCTGCCCGACCGCGAGACGCGCACCATGGAGCTGCTGGCCGAGGTCGACTCCGAGCCCGACCCGGTGCGCGCCGAGTCGCTGCGGGCCGAGGCCATCCTCCTGAACCGCACCCTGGCGATGTCACTGGCCCGTCGTTACCGCGGTCGGGGCATCGACGACGATGACCTCGAGCAGGTGGCCATGTTGGGCCTGTGTAAGGCAGTCCGCGGTTATCGCCATCAGCCCGACAAGACCTTCGCGGGATATGCCGTCCCGACCATCCGTGGCGAGCTGAAGCGCCATTTCCGGGACTCCGGCTGGCTGGTCCGTCCCACCCGCTCCCTCCAGGAGCTCGCGCAGGCGATCCGGGCCGTCGTCCCGCCGCTGACCCAGGAGCTCTGTCGACAGCCCACCCTCGAGGAGCTGGCCGAGCGGCTGAACGCCTCGGGTCGGGACGTCGCCGAGGCTCGCATCGCGGACGGCAGCTTCCGCGGTGCCTCGCTCGACGCCCCGTTCCCGGGCTCGACGACCCCGCTCGGTGACACCCTCGCCGACATCGGCGACGCCTACGAACGCAGCGACACGATCCTGTCCCTACGTCCGGCGATTTCCCGGCTGTCGCCGCGAGAGCAGGCGATCCTCAAGCTGCGCTTCGTGGACTGCCTGACGCAGGAGCAGATCGGCGGCCTGATCGGCGTGAGCCAGATGCAGGTGTCCCGGCTCATCACCGCCATCATTGCCAAGCTTCGGTGCAGCCTGGTGGAGGCCGGTCGCGCCGCCTGAAGGCGATCGCGCTCTCGACGAGGATGCCTTCTCGTGCCGGCGCCCGGGCAGCTTGGCGTCGTCCGGCAGGGCAGACATGGCGTCAGCCGGTTGGGCTCGGCCCTGCGGGGGCACGACTGAGCCGAGATCGAGGAGGTCCCACCATGACGAAGCTGACGGAGCAGGGTCGGCCATGAGCGTGCCGAGCTTCCAGGACCTGCCGCTGGCCGACCGCGACCGTGAGTGGGACGGTGACGCCGCGGAGAAGCGGGTCCGCTCCTGGGCCGGCGCGACAGAGGGCCCGAACGCGGACTACCGCAACGCCCATGTGTGGTACGACGCGGACAAGAAGGACAACTTCACGGCATACAAGCTGCTCATCGCTGACGTCGTCAAGGGCAAGCTCGTCGCGGTGCCCCGCGGCGTCATCGCCGCGGCCGCCGTCATGCAGGGCTCGCGCGGCGGCGTCGACCTGCCCGAGAGCGACATCGACCGAGTGCGGAAGCACCTTGCGCGCTACTACACCAAGATGGAGGACACGGCGCCCTGGGATGAGTAGGGCACAGACTCTCCTCGACCTCGCCGCGCGACCCGTGGTGACGCAGGAGTGGATGGGATGGGACTGATCCGGGTCGGCGTCTCCGAGTGGACCTATCCGTCCTGGCGCGGCGACTTCTACCCGCGCGGGCTGGTCCAGCGCCTGGAGCTCTCCTACGCCGCAGAGCGCATGTCCTCCGTCGAGATCAACGGCTCGTTCTACGCGCTCCAGCGCCCGTCCTCCTACGAGAAGTGGCGCGACGCGACGCCGCCCGGGTTCGTCTTCGCTGTCAAGGGCGGTCGCTATCTCACCCACCTGAAGAGGCTCTCGGGCGTGGAGACCGCCCTGGCCAACTTCTTCGCCTCCGGGCCACTGCTGCTCGGCGAGAAGCTCGGCCCGATCCTCTGGCAGCTGCCGGCCACCCTCGCCTTGGACGAGGAGCTGCTGGCGACATTCTTCGACCTGCTCCCCCGCTGCACGGACGACGCAGCGGCTCTGGCGTCGCGCCACGATGACAAGGTGCCGCGGGCACGGGCCAGCACCGAGGCCCTCGTGGGACAGCCGATCCGCCACGCGCTCGAGGCGCGCCACGACAGCTTCCGTGACGAGCGGGCTACCCGGCTCCTGCAGCGGCACGGCGTGAGCCTCGTCCTCGCGGACAGCGCGGGTCGCTGGCCGATGATCGACGAGACGACGAGCGACGTCGCCTACGTCCGCCTGCACGGACACACCACGCTCTACACGAGCGGTTACGCCGCTGCCTCTCTCGACCGTTGGGCCGAGCGGTGCCTGACCCGGGCCGAGGAGGGGCAGGACGTCTTCGTCTACTTCGACGATGTCCACGGGCACGCCCCACACGATGCTGTGGGCCTCGACGCGCGCGTCACCGGGAGGCCCGTGCCGCGCCGCTCTTCCGTGTCCTCAGGCAGGCGGGGTGGCGACGGGCCCGACGGGTGACCACTGGACGGCATACTCGTCCGCGGTCTTGGCGGCTGCAGCACGGCAGGTCAGCAGCTCTGCCGGACGGCGGCGCCTGGTCACCGTCGCCGTCATGACCTCGGGCAGGGGGCCCGACCCGCTCAGCTCGACCAGCCACTCGTTCCGGGAGGTGGCCCGGACGCTGGTGGGTCGCGCGTCGAGCGGGCCGGCCGGGCCCCAGCGGCGCAGGGCGTCGACCGCGGCGGCCTGGGCCACGGGTGGGTCGACGCTGCACCCCCGCAGGTGCGTCGTGTCCACCTCACCGCGCAGATGAGCCTCCAGGACCCGGACGCAGTCCTGCTCCCCGAGTCGGCCGTAGGTCGTCCCGTCGGGCACCACGAGGACGTTGGCAGCGAACCGGTCACCTCCAAGGTGGGAACACTCCCACGTCTGCCGCGGCCAGCGCGCCGCGAGGGCCCGGGCCACCGGTCGTCCTCGGACGGCGCAGCACACGTCGCGCCTGCCGTGGGCGCAGACGAGGAAGAGTGGACCCTGCTCACCGCGGGGTTCGACGTGACCAGCGAGCAACCCCTTCGCTCGGACGAGGTCCTCGGGAGCCTCCCAGTGGCCCCATGTCGCACCCTGCCCGTGGACGACCACGGCCCAGGCTTTCTTTGCGTGACCACGGGGGCGCCAGGGCCGGCGGATCAGCAGGATGCGAGCGCCCGCCGTGGCCGCAGCCTCCGCAATCGACTGCCCGGCGGGAGAGTCCAGCGGTCGGCTGCGCATCGCCTGCTCGTTCCACGGTCCGGGATGCTCGATGAGCAACCAGCGCCGCGCCGGCGCGGCAGAGCCGGCCAGTGGGTCGCCCCGGTCCCGAGCCCCGGTGGCGCACCGGAAGGCTGGCTCCTTCGCCGCGGGAGCGCTCGTCTCCTCCCGCGAAGGTCCCGCCGTCGGTAGGGTCATCCGGGAACGACGATGCCGCCGAGCATGAGGCGCCGTGCCAGGGCGGGTCCGAGCTCAGCCACCTGGGCGCCGCCGGCGGCGAGGAGCTGCTCGACTGCCGGCACGTCGACGGCTTCGAGCCCCAGGGCTCCCGCTCGGCTCTCCAACCACGCCGGACCGTCGTCGGACACCGAGAGCTGCGCCCGCAGGTGGGGACGCAGGAGGACGTCCTGTCCGTCAGCCAGGGCGTCCGCGGCCCGGACCTGGGCCAGGACGCCGACCGGCGCTGCCCGCTGCGACCTCGTGGCCCGGGCCGCGAGAAGCAGGGCCAGCTCTTGCACGCTCACCTCGTCGATCGCTGCCTTCAGGGCCGTCCGGACCAGCTCGGCCCGAGCCGTGAGTCCTTCGGACGTCAGGTCGAGAGGCGCCGGCAGGGACTGCCGCACCGCCTCGTCCTCACTCGTGCGGCGAACGGCGGCAGCCGCGAGGTCGTCGGCCAGATGCCGCCCCGTCCAGGGGTGCACGCCGAGGGTGATGTGGGTGCTGACTCCGCCGAGCGCCGTTGCGGCATGAAGATATCCGCGGGGCAGGTAGAGGCAGTCCCCCGGTGACAGGGTGACCTCCAGGAGCGGGGTGGTGAGGGCGGCCTGCTCCACATCGTGCCGGCGCTCGCTCCACGGCTCGTCGGGCTGCGGTGAGCGGCGGACCGGCTCGCGGATGCGCCATCGCTTCTCGCCCTTGACCTGGACGACGAACACGTCGTGGACGTCGTAGTGGTCGCCGAACCCGGTGTTCTGCGCCGGCGTGACGTAGGCGTTGGCCTGCACCGGGTGGCCGAGCTCGGCGGCCAGCTGCTGGCTGAAGGCCTGGATGGGGGCCCAGGACCGGTGCAGCCCCTGGAGCACGAGGGTCGCCCCGTCGGCGAAGAGGCGCAGCAGCTTGTCGTCGCTGACCTGGTCCGCGATCGCCGCCCCGGTGCCACCACCCCCGGTGAAGAGACGGTCCGCCAGGGTGGTCCCGTTCTGGGCGACCCGGAGGAAGGGCGTGCGCAGGGCCCGCTGCGAGATCAGCTCATCGACGGCTGTGTCGTCGAGCAGGTCCGAGAAAGGCGCCGGCAGGTCGGTGGCGCGCGTCAGCAGGGGCCGGGTGCCCCAGTGGACGTCCGCAAAGGTGTCAGCGGCGGCGCCGACCAGACGCGACAGAGCCGGGTGCCCGCTCAGCAGAGCGGGCACCCGGATAGGAGTCTCGGCCGTCACTACAGGCCGCTCGTCGCGCCCCCGCTGTCGGAGCCCGCGCCACCGTCGGCGCCGCCGTCCGCGCCACCATCAGCGCCGCCGTCGGTGCCCGCCGGGTTGGCTCCGCCGTCAGCAGGACCCTCTCCACCGGTGCCACCACCGGCACCTCCGTCGGCACCGCCGTCAGCGCCGCCGTCAGTGCCTCCCGGGGACTGCACGGGATCGTTCTCGGAGTCAGCTGTGGGATCCATCGGGGTTTCGCTCATGGCATGCCTTCCATGTTGGTGACCCGGCACGTCGGTGTGCCGCACCGGTTCGGCCACCCTACTCGTGGCCAGCGGCAAACGGCGAGGTCAGGACGCCCGTTCGTCGGCGTGGGACTGGGTGCCCGCAAACAGGGTCACCATGGCCTCGTTGAAGGCCGGCAGGTCGTCCGGCTTCCGGCTGGTCACGAGTATGCCGTCGCACACGACCTCGTCGTCCCTCCAGGTGCCGCCGGCGTTGGTGATGTCGGTCCGCAGGCTGGGCCAGGACGTCAGGGTGCGACCCTCGAGGACTCCTGCCTCGACGAGCATCCAGGGGGCGTGGCAGATGGCGGCCACCGGCTTGTCCGCCTCGAAAAAGCTCTTGACGAAGACCACGGCAGTCGCGTCCATCCGCAGGGCGTCCGGGTTGGCCACCCCTCCGGGCAGCACGAGGGCGTCGAAGTCCCCGACGCTGACCTGCTCGAAGGTCTTGTCGACCGGAAACTCCTCGCCCTTGTCCAGGTGGTTGAACGCCTGGACCGTTCCGGGCTTTCCCGACACCAGGACCGGCTGGCCACCTGCTCCCACGACGGCATCCAATGGCACGGTCAGCTCCACCTGCTCCACACCTTCGTTCGCCACGGCGAAGGCGACCCGCGTTCCGTCCAGCCGTCCTGCTCCCACGTCGAACCATCCTCGAACCAGACCGCCCCTGGCACGTCGCGCGGCAGCGTCGGTTCATGATGGGCTACCCGATCGGGCGAGGATTCATGCTGCGCCGACGTCAGCGGTGTGGACCTGCCATGCATACCTGCGGCGAAACAGGGCAGAGACTCGAGACGTCGTGCACCAGACCCGGATCTCACGCATGACGAGTCCCGGCGTGCTTCAGCCAAGAGGTCGCCGGGGCGCCCGTTAGGGCACGGCCGGCCACCGGCACAGCCCGGCCACCGGCACAGCGCGCCCCCCGGCACAGCCCGGCCACCTGTTGACCGGCAGCGGGAGGCCTCGGATGACTGGCCGGCACGTCAGGCATACCGACACCCTCGGGCAGATTTGCACCCACGACCGGCCAGGCGCGCGGAAGGCCGGGCCCTCCGCTGAGGAGTGGCCCGGCCGGAATCCGGGGTCGACTACTTCTTGAAGGCGTCCTTGACGTTCTCGCCGGCCTGCTTCAGGTCGGCCTTGGACTGGTCGCCCTTGCCTTCTGTCTCCAGCCCTTCGTCGTCCGTGGCCTTTCCGGTGGCCTCTTTCGCCTTACCGGTGGCGTTGTCCTTCATGTTGTCGAGCTTGTCGTCCATACCCATGATGCGTTCCTCTCTCAGGCGGAAAGTCGAACGCTCGAGACATACCCCGGATCGGGGCCGTCCAAACGGTCAGGAGTGAGCCGTCGTCAGGTCGACCGCGCCGGTGTCGCCGGAGTCCAGGGTGTTACCGGTGAGGCGCGCCTTCACCATGGACAGGACGGTCGCCGCCCGACCGGGGCTGTCCCAGTACTCGGCCGACTCGCCGGACACCCGGATGACGACGACGTCGGGGTCGTCCTTGCCCTCGGGAAACCACGCCTCGGTCACCGTGTTCCACAGCTCCGCCTTCTTGGCCGCGTCGTCGACGACAGCGGCGGTGCCGGCGATCGAGAGCCAGGAGCTGCTGCCGGAGTAGCTGACGTTGACCGAGGGCCGGCTCTGGAGGTTTCGGACCGTCTCGGAGGTCGACTTGGCCAGGAACCAGGAGGTGCCGTCGTACTCGGCCTCCTGGGTGGTCATCGGGTGGGCGTGCAGCTGCCCGTCAGAACTGGCCGTGACGAGCATGCAGATCCGCTCGGACGACGTGATGTCATGGATGCTGCTCAGGTCAGAGCTGCTCATGGGTGACTCCCTTGTTTGTTGGTTCCGTTGGCTTCCACCGCACGTCCGCTGCCGGCCCCGCATACCCGAGCGACTCGGGGCTCACGGCGCGTCAAGGGCCACTGCCGCCTCGATCTGCTCCTTGGCGCGGTCGAACATCTCGGCGTAGGTCTCGCCCTCCACCAGGCTTCCTCCGTCGGGTGCGGAGAGCAGCATCACCGCCCACGCCGACCTGCGCGCGCTGCTGGTCGCTGAGGTCGCCGGCCAGTTGTGGGAGCTCCTCCGCCTCCTCGTGCTGCAGGTGGGCATCGACCGCCAGGCGCAAACCGCCGAAGGCGGACCCGAAGTGGTCCGAGGGGGCGCCGATCGCCTCCAGGTGGGTGATGGCCTTGGACAGCTCGGTCTCCTCCGCGACCCGGGCCCCGGCGTCCGCCTGCACCTCCGGGCGCTGGTGGACAACGACCTGCTCGAGGGCCTCGTGGACGGAGAGCACCCGCTTCAGGCGGGCAAACGACGCCTCGCGACCTGACCCCGTCTCGCCGAGCACGCCCAGCAGTGCCGCGGTGACGACCTGGTGGTGCTCCCTCAGCAGCGTGACCACGTCTCGCAGGCTGCGGGCGGCTCGACGCTCATGCTCAGGCGATACCCATCCGTTGGCTAACCATTCGCGGGGACGGTGCATGGTGGTGTCGGGAACTGATCGGCCGCCCCGGCGCCTGCCCGGGTCAGGCGGGGTTGCTCGGCTGTCCCGGATCCAGCGGGGCGTCGTCCAGCCCCGCCGAGGCGAGCGGGACCGGAGCTCCGTCCCGGCGCTCGATCTCCTCGCGGACCGCTCGGACGCGGGGGTCCTCGGTGTGCTGCGCGTCCTCATCCAACGGTCTGGCCGCGACTTCAGCGCGCAGCTCCTCGAAGGTCATCGTCCGGACGGGTCGGGTGCTCATGGATGCCTCTCTGCCCCGTTCGGCGTCGGCTCAACCGCTCGGGCGTGACCCCAAGCCGGCGCCGGCACGTCGAATGCGGATCTCGTTGAAGCGGCGGGCCGCTCCGGTCCCGAGCGTCGTGAGGCCCTCGACGATCCGGGAGTTGAGCATCCTTCGCGCGTCCTGCCCGTCGATGGTGCGTGCCAAGCCCGGCGGTGCGCTGGGCAGGAGCCGCGCACAGGCGCTCATCACAGCCGTCGTCGTCGCGGGGGCAACCCCGCCGAGGCGCGCCCCCACCTTCGTCAACGGGGTCAGCAGGATCGTGCTCCTCCCCCGCAGGACTCCTTGGACGATCTTGGCGGCTGCCCGCTCGGCGTCCATGGACACGAGGGGGAGCGAGGCCGCCGGGGCGAACCACGCGTACTCCTTCTGCTGCGAGCCGGTGAAGGTGGCGCGCAGGTGGGAACCCGTCCGCATGAGTCCCGGAACCACGGTCGTGACGGTGATCCCCGAGCCGGCCAGCTCCGCCCGCAGCCCCTGGCTGAAACCCACGGCTGTGAACTTCGCCGTGGAGTACGGCAGCAGGTGCGGGACGCTGACCATCCCCCCGATGGACGCGATCGTGGCGATCCGACCTCGGCCCAGCGACCGCATTCCCGGCAGGACAGCCAGAGCCAGGTTGACCGGCCCCCACGCCATGGTGCCGATCGCCTCCTCGAAGTGCTCCCGCCTCAACGACGCCAGCGGCCCGACCTGGATGATGCCAGCGACGTGGACGGCGACCTCGACGACGCCGACGTCCCGGGCGATCCGGGCCACCAGCTCCTCGACAGCCTCGTGGTCCGACACGTCGCACACGTAGCTGTCCGAGTGGTGACCCAGTGCCGCATCAGCGTCACAGCGCGGTCGAGATCGTCCCGATGGCGTGCGCACACCACGGTCCGGCATCCCCGGGCAGCCAGCTCACGGGCGATGAGCAGCCCCAGGCCACGGGAGGCGCCCGCGACGAGCGCGACAGGTCGAGCATCGCCGCCCCGGTCGACGACTACCGGCGATCCGTTGTCCGCGGCTGTTGTGTCCACGCGGTGTCCCTACCCGCGCCCACCCCTGTCACACCCGGTCCCGGCATACACCTCGGCCTGCCCCTGGGTCGTCTGCTTGTGGCGCCGGGCGTCGCGGATGGGCGGGGTTGCGCAACCCGGCGCCTAGTCTCGTCAGCGTGCCCACCCTGCCTCGAGGTCTCCCGGCCCTGCTGCGGGCAAGTCATCCGGTGCCGGCAGCCGCCGTCACGGCGATCGCGGCGCTGCTTGCTGCGGGGCTCGGCCATGACCTGCGCTCCGGAGCGGTGGTGACAGCCGCCGTCGGTGCCGGTCAGCTGCTCATCGGGTGGTCGAACGACCTCATCGACGCGGATCGCGACCGCCAGGTCGGTCGCCGCGACAAGCCGCTCGCTCGTGGTGACGTCACGGAGCACCGAGTGCGGGTGGCAGGTGGCGCCGCCCTCGTCGGCTGCGTCGCGCTCTCGCTCGCCAGCGGAGTGCGCGCTGCGGTAGTTCACCTCGGGCTCGTCGTAGCCAGCGGCCTGCTCTACAACCTCGGGCTCAAGAGCACGGCCTGGTCGCCGGCTCCGTATGCCGTGGCGTTCGGCTCGCTGCCTGCCGTGGTCGGTCTGGCCCTTCCCCACCCGCAGCTGCCGCCGGCGTGGATGCTCCTGACGGGCGCCCTGCTCGGCGTCGGCGCCCACCTGCTCAACGCCCTGCCGGACCTCGCCGACGACGCGCTCACCGGGGTCAACGGATGGCCCCACCGCCTCGGCGCGCGCCGGGTGCGAGTGCTTGCCCCCCTCGTCCTGGTGGGGGCGTCGGCCATGACGGTCTTCGGGCCGGGCCCTCCGGTCCCCGCATGGAGCTGGGTGGTCATCGGAAGCTGCGGTGCCCTGGGCCTCGTGGCCGGAATGGGTCGGGGCCGGCTCCCGTTCGTCGCCGCCATGTCCATCGCGGTCCTCGATGTGCTCACTCTGGTGCTGAGGGGCTGAGCATCGCCCGGGATCAGCCGTTGGGCCGGCCCCGCTCGGCGTCGCGAAGGACCTGACGGGCGATGGCCGTCAACGTGTTCGAGCGCTTCGCCGCCACCGTGAGCAGGCACTCGTAGGCGGCAGACATGGTCAGCCCCTCCCCAGCTCGGAGACCTGGTCCGAGCGACCGGTCGCCGGCGAACGCGTGTGCCCGCAAGACGGCCAACGCGTCCTCGGCGCTCACTCCCAGCTGGGCAATGACCATCCCGGTCGCCTGGTGCACCGTCGCGCGCGAGGCCCAGGAACTTAGGCCCTCCACGCTGGTCGACGCCTCGTCACGCAACAGGGCGACGCCCACCGAGTCGGACAGGAGCTGTGCCACCACGTCCTCCTCAGCCAGCACCCGGGACGGCGCCGAGTAGAGGGTCAAGCACGCCGATCACCTGGTCAGCCGGAGTCATCGGGAAGGCATACACCGTGGCCGGCCCGAGGACTTCCAGCGCTGCTACGCGGAAGGGGGCGGCGGCCCTCCTGTCACCGGGGTGCGAGTCGACACGATTGGACCTCGTCGGGAATGGGTACGCTCCTTCGCGATCGACCGGCGGTCCGGGTCCCGTCCAACCCCGGACCGCCGTCGGTCACCAGTCTTCGGAGTCCTTTGGCCACCATTCGGGGCCCTCGTCACGGCGCCGCGGCGCGGAGCCGCTCGAGCAGGGGCTCGGCGGCCTCGTCGAGGAACGTGTCGATCGTCCGGTCACCGATCTGGACGAGGGCGATGTCGGTGAAGCCCGCCTCCCAG
>JAABVA010004873.1_pt1 | contig 12314 bp, 17 predicted proteins | sample 5560331 | NCBI WGS metagenome assembly JAABVA01 (sample SAMN12812661, study PRJNA571458) | rock metagenome | isolation source: Antarctica rocks | place: Antarctica: Victoria Land, Mt New Zealand sud | collected 2016-01-07
CATGGATTCGATTCTTGTTCGACAATTATACGTGAACAGTCAACAGACACATAAAGGGGCAGCAGAATGAGCTGAGAGACGGGCATCAGGCTGTTTTCTACACTATATAGGGGCATCTATCCTACTGAACGGCTGAGGACTCAGTTCCCTCTACCACTCTGATGACAAACGTCGGTGCCAGATCATACGAGAGCTGAGGAGATATCTTGCAACGGGCTGCAGTAACTTCCTGTGTAGGTAAAAGAGTCCGTACCACAGACGGCAGAGGGATGCCGAGGCAGCGTATTAGGTCATCTAAGGTAAGGCGTTGCGGGGGAGGGGCGGCTCATAGTCCGAATACGACGAATACACCCTCTGAGTTATACTCTTTCACGTCTGTACCCCAATCTCCGCAACATCCCCACTCTCTACCCCATCAATCTACCCCTCTCTATTTGCCCCAAAATTCAGGCTTTCTGTGCATGCTAAACTCATGTCTGACTGTCACAATTCGAGGCTACGGAATGAGTCTCTGGCCACTTGAGGCATGAGTATAGGCTTGAATCTAGGCACAAGTCCAGGTGTGTGGTAGGCGGAAGTCTACGCATAAGGTCGAGCATGGACTTGAGGCATGGATTTAGGCATGAGTTCAGGCATAGATTTAGTCACACAAGACCTGGGCTCTAAGGGGGGTAGTTGTTAGTAGATGGACCGGTTGGAAATGAAAAGGGTAGAAACGAGACATACCTACCTACCAATACCTGAGGTATTTGTACCTTACCTTAACGACTGTATTCACTATTCACCCCGTCCAATTTAGCTTCATCTGCATGCACGATGAAAGCTGCCCCATGTGACACAGGATCTGTTAGGCAGATTGACTAGGTAAGGTACCTACCTACCTTACTAACGGCATCGAACCCCACATGACAGCATTCCGTAAGAGGACGGCCACACCTGTGGACCGATCATACATGAGGTCGTCGACTTCGTCTGATTCCTTCGACATAGAACCGGCTACACGATCCTCAACTCAGCCAGAACTCGAAGCTCGCGAACCGTTATTGACTGGCATGGCCGAACCCTTGTCATACCCACATGGCAAGGGTGTTGTAGAGGCAACGACATCATTCGATTCTATAGACGCAATTGAGGGGCAAGAGCACCTTGCCAATGCCCTTCCACCTCACGAGTCTTACGAAGGAGTCCACCGTTGGGATCCTCGCGCGACATGGACGGCAAAGGAGGAGGCGGCAGTGGTGCGAAAGACGGATCTGTATCTGCTGAGCTGGGTCTGTCTGATGGTGCGTTGACGCCCACACCTGTCTACTGGAACGTAGACCGACCCGCAAGCAACAGTTCTTTGGTCTGCAGCTCGACCGTGGGAATCTGTCGAATGCTTTGACCGATAACCTACTCACGGATCTGAAAATGAACAGCAATGATTACAATAATGCGAGTTGTCCGCCATGTCTCGAGGTCTCCCTTGTTCTGCAGCTAATTGTCTGTCAGGGGACGACGATTCAGCTCGTGTGCTTTCTGGCCACCGAGTTCCCGGTCCAGCTGCTCATCAAGCGCTACGGCTTCAAGCAAATCCTCCCTTTGATGATGATGCTGTGGGGCACTGTCTGTCTGTTTTCCTGCGACGTAGTCGAGAAATGAGGTGCTGACTCGATCTAGCTTGGGGACAGGCATGGATGAACAGCCGCGCCAGCTTTTACGTCACCAGAGCCCTAATCGGTGCTTGTGAGGGAGGGTTCATTCCCGGTACGATTCTCTTCACCACCTATTTCTACAAGTCTAGAGAACTTGCGGTACGGCTTGCAGCGTTCTGGTCGACGCTGAACGTAAGTCTCTTTGCACTAGCAACAAGCATTCCATAATGATACTAATTCATTCAGATCGCAAGAGTGATCTCTTCCTTACTCGCGGCGGGGATTCTCAAGATGCGTGGTGTGGCTGGAAAGCCCGGTTGGTTCTGGCTATTTCTGCTAGAGGGTCTTCTCACAGCCCTCATTGGCTTCATTGTATGCTGGCCCTTCGTCTAAGGCTCGTCATAGTGTGCGGGATCAAGCTGACTCTTGGGCAACTGAACTTTGTAGAGCTATTTCTACCTCCCCTATTCGCCGACACGTACGACGGGAGCCATCTGGCGTAAGCCATGGTACACGGAACGCCAGGAGGTCATCATGATCAATGTCCGTGCTCATCCTTTCCTAAGTCAAGTGCTCAATGTTGCTAACAACTCGTCTAGCGACTCCTCCGTGATGACCCCGCCAAGGGTCTTACGGCTCTCAAAGAGCCTGCGAGATTCCGTGATATACTCAATGCATGGCGTGACTCTTCTATGTGGGGCCTGTACTTTATCGGCCTCGTGGCATATATCCCAGCAACCCCTGTACAGGCCTACCTATCCTTGACTCTGAAGCGGATTGGGTTCTCAACATTCAATAGCAATCTTCTGTCCATCCCATCGGCGGTGCTGCAGATTATTCTGATGCTCATGCTGGCTTACAGCAGCGAGTACTTTGGCGAACGGACTTTTCACTGCTTCTTTGGTGAGTTTTGGTTGTTGCCGCTATTGGCAGCCCTCATTACGCTTCCATCAGGAGGGAGGAATTGGGGCCGCTTTGCCATCACCACCATGATATCCGGATGTGAGTACTTCTCCACACCAAATTTTGCTATGGCAGGCGGGCTAATGATAGGGCTAAGACCCATACTTCCACCCCATTGTTTCTGCGTGGATTAGCGAGAACTCCTTCGACGTGAAGAAACGTGCCATCACCGCCGCAACCTACAACGTGATTGTGCAGATTGGTTCCCTAATCGGATCTCGTACGTGCCCAGTTCTCAGGTTATAACTATTGCTTCAACCGCTGACAAGTTCTCCTAGAAATCTACCGGGCAGAGGACGCTCCGTACTATTACCGAGGAAACAAGGTCCTAATCTCCATTTGCGTGCTTTCCTTAGTCACCTTCCTCGTGCAAAGAGAAGTGCTGAGGATGTTCAATCGGCGCAAGGAGAAGGTGTGGAAATCGATGACGGTCGAGGAAAGAGCAGCGTACCAGGCCGACAACGAGACGAGGGAGCGGGAGGGAAACAGGCGGCTCGATTTCAGGTTCAAATACTAGCTTTTGATGTTCTGGAGGAGCGATGTCATACTACGGTGTTGTGGAGAAATACATACTGTAAATCCAAAGGTGCGAAAGCCACGAAATAATGAAAGACCCAAGGAGGCCACCCCTTAAATCAACGACCACGTGCAAACTTGAGACGATAAATTCAGGGTATAGTAATAGTAGCCCTTGCTGTGTGCAATTGATTGTCACACCTCCTTAATCCTCCTTTGTGTAGCTCCCGAACCTTTAGTTACAGCATGTATGTTCGCACCGCCCTGTATCCGGATCTAGCAACATAGCCGTTCCATTTCCAACCATCTCGCAACGGCCGATACCAACGCTCACACACCCCCAACCCCCCCCTTCCTTTCCCCCCTCCACACCCCCCTAATGCACCAAAACAACCTTCCCCCCCTTCTCCCACGCATCCAAACTCTCCCTAACATTAACCCAATACCGCAACCTCACCGCCTCCCTCCTCGCTGCCCCCCACTCCCCCCCCATAAACGCCTCCTCCAACGCCCCCAAACTCGCCTCAATCCTCCCCTCATTCTCCTCCCTCACCCCCACCAACTCCCCCTCCGCCTCCGCGCCCTCAATCGCCTCCCGCGCCTCCATCACCGCCATCAGCACCTCCGCGTCTTCCGTCCCCGCCCGCTCGTCTTCCCCGACCTCCATCCCCCGCAGCGAGAGCAGGTATTCCGCCCGTCGCAGCGGGTCTTGGAGGGTTTTGTAGGCTTCGTTGATGTGTGCGCTGAGAGCCTCGGCGCGCGCTTTTTCGGGCCCAGAGTGGAGGTCCGGGTGCGCGGTGGATTGCAGGCGGAGGTATTCGGCGCGTAGGGCGCGCAGGGGGATGGTGAATGGGCCTGTGGGCGGGGGGCCGTGGGGGAGGGTGGCGGGGAAGAGGTCGTAGTGGGTGCGGGGGTGGGGGGGGTCTTTCTTGTGAGAGGAGGGTGTGGCGTTGGGGGTGCGGGTTTGCGTCGATGTGGAGTTGGGACGTCGCGGGGTAGTCGTGGTGGTGGGGCGTGGTGGTGGGGCGGCGAGTTGTCGGTGGTGGCAGAATATGCATGCGGCGCGTGGTAACTCGTGGGGTCGTGATGGGGCTGAGATAGTGGATGTGCTGCGGGGTTGCAGCCATCTGGTGCTTCGCATTATTGAGCTGCGCATTGTGGACCAGGGATTAAGAGGGGTGGAGAGGTTGTGAGTCTGTAGTCTTTAGTTTTTAGAGCCTCAAAGCAATGTGACGTCAGTAGATACACTAGTACGTATACCCTTTTTCGGCGCGGTCGGTAGCCTGGAGCAACAATCTGAACTCCAGGAGAGCTTGGCCTCAGATGCTCTAGCCAGTTACATGTCGCTGGTTGCTCTTCAGATGTTGGCCATACGTCCGCCGGTTACTCTAAACTTCATCGTGGCACCTCATCTGAACACTGAGAGATGGTGGTTTCCCTCCTTTCATTCTCGTCGGCGACTCACCTAAAATCTAACAGTCTTACGCCAGTACTACCATGACAATCCACTAAGTTTTTCTTTGTTACTGTCGCCTTACTTGGAGTTATTTGCTGCCAATAGGGGGTTTGGTTTGGGAAGAAGAAGGTAGCAAGTTTATTGGTCCAGTACGTTGACGGATATTGTCTATATGAAGTATGAAGGAATTTGGACGAACATGATAGAACCTTTTGCAAGTATTCATGCAGCTGCGCCACACCATGGTGTCTTTGCTCCCTAATAATTATTGAGTGTAATTGCACCCAAGTGCAGCCAACACTAGATACCTTGCCCATCTTCCCTCCCCCAAAGCTTCACGGTCCGGTCATGACCACTGCTTGCGATCCATTTGCTATCAGCACTTACATCCACACTGAGCACATTGCCGGAATGACCGCTCAGCGACTTGGCCAGCGCCCAGTCATCGGCAGAGAATATATTGACGTTCTTATCAAACCCGCTCGACACGAAGAAAGTCCCAGACTTCTTCGGCTTGGTGTCACCTTTTTCGTCCTTCTCTGGCATGACAGTGCTTGGTGGGTCACCTGTCCCCTTGAACCAGCGGAGGTCTGACACCACGCCACGGTGAGCACCTACTCCACCCACGCCACGTACCATCCGCACATCCCAGCACTTGACCCACCCATCTCCCGATCCCGAGAGCAGACGATGACCGTCGACCCCCCAGTCCAGGGCATAGATCTCCCGAATGTGCCCATCGAGGATCATGACCGTGCGTCCGGTACGCAGATCCCAAATCCTCCCGATGCTATCCAAGCCCGCGCTCGCCAACAGAGATCCATCGGTGTTGAAGCTCAACGCATATACTTCTCGCGAGTGTCCTTCTTGGAGCAGCAGCTCGGTTGTGGTGTTGATGTCCCAGAGTCGCCATGTCGTGTCGTAACTTGCCGAAGCCAGATACTGGCCTGATGGGTGGAACTCTACCCTGCAGACACGTGCGGTATGGCCGGATAGGGTGGAGATGGGTGTGTCTTTGTTCAGAGACCAGAGGTGCACCTTGCCTTCGCCGCCGCTGGAGGCCAGGTTGACTGCGTCCTCGGAGACGGTGGTTCCGGGCATGGTCGCACCGGGATACCAGCTGATGCCCCCAACGCGATCTGTGTGTCCTCGGAGTACCTTCTTTTCGTCAAGGTTCGGCACATCCAAGAGTTTCATACCCCCTCCCCAATTCCCAGCCGCTATGATCTCCCCATTGGGGGAAAAGCGCGCAATGCTGATAGGCCTGTCCCCCGCAATTTGCGTCCCAAAGAGATCAAAGCCTTGTAATCGGTCCTTGATCGCTTTCCGGTGTTTGATATGTGTTCTGAGCGGTATGGACGATTCAAACCTTTGGCTAGCTATCCGGTCCCTGGCTCTAGGCAACGAGTACCGTGCAATAGCTTTTCGAGCCTGGAGCAATTCCTGCATGCCCTCTGTGTAAAACTCTTCCTCCTGCTCCGCTTGCGCGCCATCGTCCTGCCCGATATCCGGCATCCGTGTATCGCCGTCGACATGTCCGTGCCGTTCCTGCTCGGCCTGCTCCGTGAGGAGCTCTCGTAGTCGATTGCGTCGATCTCCCGGCCCTTCGCCAAACAGCGTGATCGGTTCCCCGAGCTCTCGTAGCCGTGCTTTGACCCGCCCATCGTCCGTCGGTACTGCTATTGCGGCTGCGCGTCTTCGGCGTGAGAATTGTGAGAGGATGGCGGAGGCTTTCTCGGGTGCTACGCCGGCGGTGGCAGAGGGCATCAAGTAGTCGCGGTCGAGCGCTGTGAGAGTGAAACATCAGCATGAAGGATCTTCCATTGGTTTCTGTAAGTGATCAGGCGTTCCACGTACGGATATTTGCCAGATCGACCCCCATGTCTGTATCCTATTGCAGTAGCCATCTCCATCAGTCAGTCATCCTTTCAGCTTTCCCGAACGCCGGTGCCGAGTCCCTGCAAATGCGAATCTCTGGAGAAGCTGTGAATATTGCCATTGCGCTGTAACGGCCGGAGTAGGGGCAGCTCTCTCACCTCTGACTGCTCCTCTTCCACGTAGGCCTGCCGCGCGGGGTGCATCATCTTGACTATGTTGATTGATCTGGAGAACTTTAAACTGTCTTACACTTGGGTCCGAGATATGTGGTCAGGAGATTGTACGCTCTATTTGGTATTATGCAAAAAGGGCTGTCTGGTTGTCGGCAAGTGCAGCCATTACGTAGGGTCTAAATCGGGGCCTAGGGTCTTGAGATGCGGTCCATGCGGAGCTCAAGCGACCTTTTATCCGTCGGGGAATGTTTTTTGACCAGACGATCTGCGGGCAACCCTGAAAGGAAATATCTATTGATTCCAGCTTATAGCTTGTATTCTGGACAATTGCAATGAGTATCTCCTATGGCTGCCGTGTACAGGTCCAATTATGATAACATTGTGAGTTGGGTCTAGACACTAGATAGCTCGGCGAGAAATAGGCCATGAAACTGACATCGCTCTATCTCAGTGCCCGAGAGATACCTCAAGACGACGCCTTCAGATTCAAGAGTTACATGTATATAATTCATAGATGGATCCCTTAGCACTTCACGCTTCGGCGTGGTCAAGTGTTCGAGTCTCCTTTCTGTTGCAGCGAACACCATATAGGCCGCAACGACCACAATCAAGGCTTTCATTTCCACTACAAAGTCCTTCCAAGGCCACTCGTTCAAAATCATCCCATACACCTGGAAACAATACGCCTAGAGGTGCCACACGCGAATTTCGATACCACATTTCTGCGGGCTTTTCAGGCAAAGGCCATCGATTCTTCCCTGACAGAGACGTCTACAACTTCGACTGGTCTACTCCTGGACAGCCAAAGCCGCAATATTCGAAGAATGATAAACCGCTGAAAAAGAAAAGGCCCAGCAGTGGACAAGATGCGTTCTTCGTCAGCAGAATCTCGGAAAGCGATACGGTGGCATTTGGAGTCGCAGACGGTGTTGGCGGTTGGGCTGACTCCGGGGTCGACTCGGCAGAATTTGCGCACGGAATCTGCAACCACATTGCGGAGAGTGCGCATGACTCCAAGGTTTCGACTGGGCTCACGGCGAAGCGTTTGATGGAGATGGGCTACGAGAGGATAGTCGCAGATGAAACCGTTGTCGCAGGCGGGAGTACTGCGTGTGTCGGCATCGCAAGAGGAGACGGTAATGTGGAAGTAGCGAAGTAAGCATTGATGTTGTTGGGGATTTTCTTCCTAGTCTGACGTGCACCGTCAGCCTTGGAGACTCCGGCTACATCCTACTTCGGTCAAATGCCGTGCACCATCTTTCCGAGCCGCAGACGCATGCCTTCAACACCCCATACCAGCTATCATTGATTCCACCAAGAATGCTTGCTCAGGCTGCGGTGTTCGGAGGCGCCCAACTGCAAGATTCACCTCGAGATGCTAGCGTCACGCATCACAGCGTGAAGCATGGAGATGTATTGGTGTTTGCCACAGATGGCGTGTGGGATAACATCAGTCCACAGGAGATTCTCGGGATAGTGAGTCGCTTCATGATGACTTCCAGAGGTTGGAAATCTCTTGGCTCCGCTGGAATGGCTGCATCAAAGCACCTACACCGATTGACACAGCCTGGTGGGACCGGTAAGGCGGGCGACACTGCGCAGGACGATCATACGCTCCAGAGTATCATCGCGACTGCCATCACAAGAGATGCAAAGGCAGCGGGCATGAACCCGAAACGGGATGGACCGTTTGCCAAACAGGTTCAAAAGCTCTACCCCGAAGAAGGATTCCATGGTGGTAAAGAAGATGATATATGTGTGCTTGTGGTCATCGTTGTGGGGGTGCAGTACGATGATTGACCGTCCACTGAAGCGGATTATGCATAGAAGTAAGAGGCGTACCCTTGACTGCGAGAGCACTGGCATTTGATTTAATCTTAACATTTATACCATGTCGTTATATGGGGAACAGCATCATCAGAGGAGACAGCATGAGCTACCACTACATTGTATACTACCAAAAGTAGGCGTATCTGTACAACTTCGTCATATATTATTATTAATAAATAATTATGTCAGTTGTGGTGGCTATCTGATGTTTCGTTGTCGATGTTAAGAGAAGCGTTCAGCAGAACATTCCTGCTAACGCTATTTGGTTAGATAATTTCACTTGGTCACGTGAAGGCAATGTTTACAGTGCCTTCTCGCGACCAATCAATCGCGGTCTTCCATTCTTCGGATCTTCCCATGAGCATTGAGGCTTTTGTGACGTTCTCTATCAGCGTAATATATTGCTCAGTTGCATAACGAGTGTCTGTGGACTTGACGCATTTTCGTCATCTTGCTCTTGGGAATCCATTACCTTGGCCGGCATGGCAGCGGTGGCTCAAGCGCCGTTGCTACACAACCATGCTGCTCTCGCTCGGCGACCTTCTGCGCGCCAGCTATCTCGAGCTCAGCCATCACGACCTACGATCAAACGTGGCTCACCTATGGCACCCAGTTCAAATATTAGTCGTGTACCAGCTCCAGCTTTAGATCACCGGCCCATCTCTGTTGGAGACAGCTCCGACGACGACTTCTTGGAACCCATGAAGTTTAGCGCGGAGGCAAGGGCATTGCTAGGTGATGAAGTATCAGTCATTGAAGAAACATCACCCGCGTTCAGGAAAGAGTCATCCGGTAGCAGACCATATACGGAGGAACAAAGCCCGCGATCGCGAAAAAGCCCCGCCGTATCGGTCAGGTTCTTCGAGGAACAACGCAAACTCCCCGCTGCCAATACACCAAAGAATGGTTCTTTACCTCGTCGAATAGTGCGCTTGAGTCCGCACGCAACTCCATCGGACAAGCCCAAGGATAACGATGCTCGACGAGTGGTGCGGTTGGGTATGAACTCGACGACGTCGAGTGGATCGGAAAACAGCTCATTGGCTCGACCGATAGCAAGACTGAGACGTGGGACACCGCCATCACCTGAAAATAGCTCCCTGCGGCGGCGGATTGTACGTTTGAGCACAAGTGCACCCCCCTCGCCATCGGCCGCAACAACAGCAAGAGCACTCCCGTTGGGAGCGGCTGCAAACAAACAAGACTTGCTTGACTATAAAACACCAGCGCCTCGACCGCGCAGCATTCACGTCAAGACAGCGCAAGTGAGCTCGGGGTCACTTTCAGAGAGATCGCCAGAGCGGAGGGACTTGGCAAGATCTACTACAGCTGAGGCTAGCGACAATGAGCATGTCGATCCTAGGGCTACTACCTTACCTCCGTCAATGTGCGTTCAAGATAGTGTAACACGTTTTGGGGCTCCAAATACTATCAAGTCAAAACATAGCGAAGAGACTAACGCTCATGGATCTCTGAGGGTGAAGAGAGTCGGAAAGGTTAGCGGGACGTACCTGAGCGGCCCTGCTCGCAGAGGAACTAGAAGGAGGCAAAGTGAGGACGACAATAGTCCACTCCTTGAAGAGTTGAAAGATGAAAGCGGTGGTGTGAATGGCATTGAAGAGAACCAACCAATTGCCGAGGCGAGAAATGACGAGAATCTCCCTCTGAATAAACCTGCTAGCCATGGGCGACCTCTCGAGAAGGTCACTTCCGAAGCGCCTTTCCAAGTTCGATTTGCAGCTTCTGCGACAGGAAGTCCTGGGCGAGATAAGGAGATACGAAAGCCGGTGTTAACATCGCAATCTCAGAGAAATCCACGATCGACGATGGCTCCATTGGTCTCAAAAGGGATTTCCGGGGGAGCACGACCGTTCTTTAAAGTTCCACCTCCGCCGCTCCTGCCTTCGCAGCATGATCAGGAGAATGAAGCACCGCCTACCTTCAGACGCGACAATCATCAAGGGCCTAGTCTGCTAGATAGGATGGAAAAAGTGCTTCAGCATGAGAAGATGCTCGCTGCTACGCCAGTAGAAGTGATGCCTGAGAGAAAAGCATTAGCGCCACGAAGCGACAATATAGCATTGAGGTCAGTGCCGCCACCACCGAAGATGGACTTATTGGAGACATCCACAGCTCCTGCAGGAGCTGCAGCAGCTTCAGAGTCCAAGAAAAAAAAGGTCCATATCTCTGTTAATGGCAAGATGTTCACCCGCATGGACTGTATCGGACGAGGGGGCAGTTCAAGGGTGTATCAGGTTATGGCGGAGAACTACAAGCTCTTTGCACTCAAGAGAGTTACCCTTCAGGATGTAGACGAAGTTGCGAAACAGGGATACAGAGGAGAGATTGAGCTGCTGCGAAGGTTGAAAAACGTGGATAGGGTCGTACGATTGTTTGACTGGGAGGTCAACGATGAGAGACAAACCCTCAGTGTATTGATGGAAAAGGGCGACATTGACTTGAACGGGCTTCTGAGCTTGCGCCTGGGTGCAGCGGACTCAGTATTCGACATCAGCTTCACCAGGCACATATGGAAAGAGATGCTGGAGTGTGTGCGGGCAGTTCAGGAATACAACATAGTCCATTCAGACTTAAAACCAGCCAACTTCATCATGGTCAACGGGCGCCTCAAGCTCATCGATTTTGGGATCGCAAACGCCATCGGAGACAACACTGTCAATGTCCACCGAGAGCAGCATATAGGGACGCCAAACTACATGTCCCCGGAAGCCTTGCTCGATTCTAACGCCGCAAGCGGCCTGCCCTCTACAGCCGGCAAGATGATGAAACTTGGGAAACCGAGCGACATCTGGAGTCTGGGTTGCATCCTCTACCAAATGGTCTACGGCAAACCGCCTTTCGCGCACATTCCCAACCAGCTCCATCGAATCATGGCCATCGCCAACAACGACCACGTCATCAACTACCCCGAGACCGGCGTCGGCGGCACCCACGTACCCGCCTGTCTGGTCAGGACGCTGAAAAGCTGCTTGGAAAGGGACCCGGCGGAGCGACCGACAGCCGAGCAGCTCCTCGATTCGCGAGACACGTTCCTGTACCCAGACCGTGAGGACTCCCTCCCAGTCAGCCAGGACACGCTCTGGCGCATCATGAAGTACACGGTGGAGAGCTGTAAGCTCGAGGGTATCCCCGACGACGCGAAGCTGGTGGAGTGGCGGGCTTATATCTTCGAAACCGTAAGGCGGGCTATTGAAGACGGAAAGGTATAGTTCATCTACTGTTCGTTTCTTGTATGTTTATATTGGAGGACCTCCATCCCTTTTTTTCTGTCTTGTCTCTTGTGGTTTCCTGGGCCAGTAGCTTCTTATGACTCGATGAGATTATGACGTTTGTTGCAATCAGCGCGCACTTCTGGGTGGGGGAGTCTGTTGTTTCGGTGGCGCAATGGGCATGACAACATGGTGTATAAGTATAATCATTCGGCAGCGGTTCACGGGGTTGGTCCTGTTGAGAGAAGGACATCAATGAGCTGTATATATCTAGACATTGAATTATGGTGATCCTGATTACCGCAGAATATCCTCCAAATGCTAGGGCAGAAGACTTAATTGTTGTCAGACTTCAAGTTGACAGCAGGACAATCCGCAAGATTAGGTGGACTGATATTGTCAATCATTCCAAATAAGGCCCTGACCGGCAGAGAAGGCTTTTCCTCGTGTGTTCCCATTGGGACTCCTTCTTGGTCTTGTCAGTCGTTGTCATCGCCTTGATGAAGTCACCTGATCGACTGCCAGATCCTATGCCCGTACTCAATGAACGGTCGTGCGCAATGGGGCCAGGATGTACCGGTCGGTTCTTGCTTGCCCGACGGCCCTCAGATGTCCATAATGTGATATTCCCTAG
>JAABVA010004874.1_pt1 | contig 12314 bp, 8 predicted proteins | sample 5560331 | NCBI WGS metagenome assembly JAABVA01 (sample SAMN12812661, study PRJNA571458) | rock metagenome | isolation source: Antarctica rocks | place: Antarctica: Victoria Land, Mt New Zealand sud | collected 2016-01-07
TTCCGTGCTCGATCGCAGCGTCCGCACCGATTAGATAGTTCTCGATATACCAGCTGTTGCGCAGGATCGCGTATGACAGGCCGGCCGCTGCGATCATGCGTTCCGTCTGGCGGTGCGACTCGGCCAGACTGATCGGGTTCGTGTCGGCGTGGATGATGCTCGTGTAGGCGATCAGCTCGGGAGAGATGCTCGCGGCCGCGTTGATTACGGCGCGATGCTGCTCGATTCGCCGTGCGACATCGTCCGAGGAAATGAACAGCAGCCGCTTTACGTCTGCCAGCGGTGCGGCAAGCCGGTCGGGCGCGTCGTAGTCGAAGGGCCGCACCTCAACGCCGCGTTCTGCGAGATCGGCAGCGCGCGACGGATCGCGGACGAGGGCGACAATGTCGGCGGCTGACGCCCGCTCCAGCAGCGATGCGATGACGAGCCGGCCTAGCTGACCCGTAGCTCCAGTGACGGCGTACATGGCGCTCTCCTATTCACAGTGGAGTTCGTCACATATAGGCGTACCTAACTACGAGTAAGTACGCACATCGAGGTAAGCTACCGTGGAGCGATTGGACCCCGACTATCTCGCTGCTCGCCTCGAGCGCGGGCATGTGTTCGACGCCGCCTGCCGATCGCGCGAGGTGCTGGTTCACCTCACCGGAAAGTGGAATGTCCTCATCCTGATCGCGCTACGCGGCGGCACGATGCGCTTCGCCGAGCTTCGCCGGAAGGTGAGCGGTGTGAGCGAGCGCATGCTCGCCAAAAGCCTTCAACAGCTGGAGAGCCACGAGCTGCTCGTTCGCCGAAGCTTTCCGGTGGTGCCGCCCCACGTGGAATACACGTTAACGCCGCTCGGCCATGAAGCCGCCGCGCGCATAGAGAAGCTTACCGATTGGATCGAGGACAACGTGCATGCCCTCGTTCCGGGCCAGGCCGATCCGAAGCCCTTGTAGGAGCTCGGCCGGTCGGCAGCGCCAACTCCAATCCGGCGCCGTCTCCCCTTCACGTCACGGCAGGGTTTCGTCGCGTGCCTATTGTGAAGCAGACAGGCGGCTCTCGGCCAGCTTGAGCCGAAGAGCGGCCGGACCGCAGTGCGCCCAAGGACGAACCCGCTCTCGCGGGAGGGCTTCCTGAGAGGTAGGGCACAACTGGAGATCTGAGCGAGCGCTTGAGCGGGTTGCGCCGGCCTCCGAGCATGAGGGCCCACCCCTCATCTCGCGAGGATCACGCGATGTCCCAGCAACAAGCTTCCGTTCCTGTCAGCCCGCTCCGCCGCCGCATGCTCGACGACATGGCCATGCGCGGCCTGCACGATGACACTCAGCGCAACTACATCATGTTCGTCCGGAGCTTCGCGGCCTTCCTCGGCCGCTCGCCCGACACCGCGACGGCCGAGGATATCCGCCGTTTCCAGATCCACCAAGCCGACAGCGGCGTGCAGCCGCCCACCATCAACGGCTCGGTGTCGGCGCTGCGCTTCCTGTTCACCGTGACGCTGGACCGGCCGGACCTGTCGCGGCGCCTCGTCCTGGTCCGCTATGCCCAGAAGCTCCCGACCGTGCTGAACGTCGAGGAGGTCGGGCGGCTGCTCGAAGCGGCACGGGGTCCGAAGTACAGGGCCGCGCTCGGGGTCGCCTACGGTGCCGGCCTGCGGGTATCCGAAGTGGTGGGCCTCAAGACCGGCGACATCGACAGCACGCGCATGCTGATCCGCGTCGAACAGGGCAAGGGCCGCAAGGACCGCAACGCGATGCTGTCGCCGCAGTTGCTGGATCTGCTCCGGCAGTGGTGGCGCGAGGGCCGGCGCCGCGGCGTGATGCTGCCCCAGGGATGGCTGTTCCCCGGGATGAACAGCCTGGAGCCTCTGTCGACGCGTCAGCTCAGCCGCGCCGTCCATGAGGCCGCCGAGGCGGCCGGCATCCGGAAGCGCGTCTCGCCCCACACGCTGCGCCACAGCTTCGCCACCCACCTGCTCGAGCAGGACGTCGATATCCGTGTCATCCAGGTTCTGCTCGGCCATTCCAAACTCAACACCACCGCGCTCTACGCCCGCGTGGCGAAGAAGACGATCCGGGCGGTGACGAGCCCGCTCGACCGCCTGAAGCTGCTGATGGAAGGTACCGACGCCGGAGCCTGATCCGGTGACGCGTCCCGCGTTGGAAATCGCCGACATCTTCCGCCGGCACGGTGCGGCCTGGCGTGCCGCCCATGCCGGCCACGTCAGCCTTGGCCAGTTCAAGGTGATGTCGGCCATCGAGGCCTGCCGCACCGTGGCGCTCGGCGGGCATGTCGAAGCCTGCGAGGGCTGCCGCCACACCCGCGTCGCCTACAACTCCTGCCGCAACCGGCACTGCCCCAAATGCCAGGGCGCGGCCGCGCGCGAGTGGCTGGCGGCGCGCGAGGCGGACCTGCTGCCCGTGGGCTACTTCCACGTCGTGTTCACGGTGCCGGCCGAGATCGCCGACATCGCCTTCACCAACAAGGCCGCGATCTACGACCTGTTGTTCCGGGCTGCATCGGAAACCATGCTGACGATCGCGGCCGACCCGCGCCATCTCGGCGCCCGCATCGGCATCACCGCCGTGCTCCACACCTGGGGCTCGGCGCTAACCCATCACCCGCACATTCACATGATCGTACCGGGCGGCGGGATCTCGCTCGACGGCACGCGCTGGGTGTCGTCGCGGCCGGCCTTCCTTCTCCCGGTGCACGTGCTCGCCAAGCTGTTCCGCCGACTGTTCCTCACCGGCCTCACCGCACTCCATGCCACGGGGCGGCTCCGGTTCTTCGGCGACAAGACCACGCTGAACGACCCGCAGGCGTTCGAACGCACCCTGGCGCCTATGAGGGCAAAGAAGTGGGTCGTCTACGCCAAGCCGCCCTTCGGCGGCCCCGAGGCCGTGCTGGCCTACCTGTCGCGCTACACGCACCGTGTCGCCATCTCGAACCGGCGCCTGATCTCGCAGGACGAAGCCGGCGTCACCTTCCGCTACAAAGACTATCGCTGCGACGGCGACGCCCGCCACCGCACCATGACGCTGTCGGCCGACGAGTTCATCCGCCGCTTCCTGATGCACGTCCTGCCGAAGGGCTTTCACCGCATCCGCCACTACGGCCTGCTCGCCACAGGCCAGTGCAAGGCCAACATCGCCCGCGCCCGCGAACTGCTCGCCGCCCCGGCGCCCGTCGTGACGAACGAGCCTGCCTCGTCCACGGATCGACGTGCGGCGTGCCCCTGCTGCGGTGGACGCATGCTCGTGATCGAGAGCTTCGGGGGCGTGGCCCGCGCCCGGGCTCCACCCCCGCGCCGATGGAGATCCGGGTGATGGCCTCGTGACCCGGCACGGCCTAATCCAGCACAGGGTCGAAGCGATGCAGCTTCGGCCATCGCACAGGCGCGTCTCTACGCAGGCCGGCTCCGTCGGTAACGAACCTGGGACGGCACCATCGACCTGCAAGCCACGAGGGTGCGCCTCGATCAGACCTCCCGAGAGACCCTCAAACGACTCGCGGCATCATGGAGATGGCCGCCTGAGCCGGCCGCGGCGCCTTCGCGCTCTCGCCGGTTCCGCCAAATCCCCATAGCGCGGGACGACCCCCGCGCGTTCGTCCTTGGGCGTCTTACGGACGCCGGCCGTCAGCCCAGACGCGCGACCTGCGCCAGCCGGCGTCCGTAACCCTTCACCATCCAGGACGTTCCGTCGATCTTCGCGGCTACTCCGAAGCAGTCGTTCGGCTCGGAGACGTGCCTGGGCCGGTTCTCGATGAACATCCGTCAAGAGCGACGTCGTGCGCCTCGGCGACAGCTATGGCGCGCAAGCCACCGGATCGCGGATCGGCTCGGGAGGAGCTTTACCCGCCGCCGCCCCGTGCGACGGGTGGGGGCGCGACCTTACCGGCCCAGTGGACGCGCGAGAGTGACCCGCGCGATGGCCTCTGGCGTGCCGTCCTCAAAGGCGCCCCTAACCCAATCGTCTCGCTTGATCTTCAGGGTAAACGCCTTCTGCCGCTGACGGCCCACCTTGTCCGCACCGGCTTTTGCGGATTGCGGCATGTTCCAGATGGCGCGGGCGCGATAGTGCTCGTAAAGGCGCATGAACTCGGCCAGGTAGGTCTGGGCGAGTTCCGGACAGCGGGTGATCTCGAGCAGGTTCTCGTCATTAAAGTTGGTCGAGTTCTTGCTGAGGTTGGCCGAGCCGGTGAAGATCGTCGGCAAATCCGTCTCGGCATCGATGACGATGAACTTGTGGTGGATGTGGACCGCCGGAGGCGGCCGCTTCCCCCTGTTCCCCTTCGAGGTTTCGAGTGTGCTCTTGGACGAGAAATCGACTGTGCTCAATTCGGGCAGGAAGCCCGCCGGGGTCTTGCCGGGACGAAAGTAGTTGTAGGCCACGGCCTTGCGGTCGTGCTGCGAGCGATTGAACAACTCAATCTTGATTTCGGTCGACGCGCTGGGCTTGGCCGGCGGCTCGTCGGGAGTCCTTTCCTTCTTCTTGGCATCGGGATCACTGATGCTGTTGAGAAGCCCGTAGAGGAGCTTGCCACGGTCGCCGGTCGCCAGCAGCGCCTCGATCAAGTCCGGGTCGGTCGGATCGAACATGCAGAAGACGACCGAGGATCGCGCTGCCTTGACGGCATCGATCACCGTGTCGATCGAGACCCGGTTGCCCTTAGGTTCGGGTGAGAAAAACACCCGGATGCGCGCCGTGCCGACTGGGATCGGGTCCGACCAGCCGGCCTTGCTCGCGGAGTCCGCGATCGTCGGGTCTTCCTGCATTAAGGTCGCTCGTTCGACGAAGAGGTCGGCCAGCGCCGGCGAGTCGAACACGTGGAGCAGGTTGGCCTGGCTGGTCAGGCCTTCAGGCGTGAAATTGGCCGAGCCAGCCAGGACCCGTTTGCGGGTCAGGTCGACTAGGAATTGTCGTGCATGATGTGGGTCTTAGAACGGGGGAAGCCCTTGAACCGATCGCTCTCGAGCAGCGCGATAGCGGCCCGGTCCGTCGTGTCCTTCCTCGCCTGGTCTTCGTAGACGATCTCGAGCTGCCCCTCGAAAGCCTTCAGGGCTGGAACCACCCACTCCTTGTCGGTCAGGTGATAGATCGCACCCGTGATCGCTTCCGCGTCCTTCAGTATGAGCGGGAAGGCGTCCTGCAAGCCGTTCGCCAGCCACGCCATGCAGCGGTCGATGTCGGCTTCCGGATCGGGAAACTCCCTCTGGAAGGCTTGCGAACTCACGACGGCGCGGTTGAAGCACGTCCAGATTCCATTCCGCTCCGAAACTGGGAGCTTGACCTCAATCGTGGTTTCGACGTCGTGCTGGAGCGAGAGATCGTTGGGACCCGTCCCACAGACCGGAACGATGATGTATTCGAAGGTCTTGCCCCGATCCGCGTCGTTGATGCCGCCGTCCCACCACATGAATTTCTGGAACGGAGCCAGATTGCTGGGGAGCGGCTGCGCGTCCTTATTGAGCGTAGAAAAGCCGATCTTATTGGTGAGATAGCCGTCCTTCTCACCCTTGGCGTAACCCGGCGAGCGGCGGATGGCGAAGCCGAGGAAATCAGGCCGTTGGCTGCCTCCCGGCCAGTCCATCGCGATCAGAACGAGTGTCGGCGACGTATAGGTGCGGGCCACGACTTTATCGGCCATGATGGAACCTCCCGGATCATGCGGCGATCGGCATTGCACGAGAGCAACTTGGCACCTCGTCCGTGAACCGCTTGAAGTTTAGCCTCACCCTATGACGATTCGAAAATCGGCCCCGTCGCGAGCCGTCGTCCGCTCGATCCGATCGGTCGGGCACTGGACCGGCGAGCCGTTGACCCTGGCCGAAGCCGTCCCGAGAGCCAGGAGGCCGCCGTGCTGCTGGAGGCGCCGGAGGGCGCCATCCTCGGCGCGGCGAGGATCGGCGGCTCCCGAACCGCGGAGGCGCTCCATGCTGTCGCATCCCGCTCAAGCCTGAGATTGCCGCCGCGCCGACACGCGCTGATTTCCGCGCTGGCCTTCGCCACGCGGACCCTGATCGTCGGACCGTTGCTGGCTGCCGAACGGGGCGGGGATCGGAAGGCGGTGGGCACGACACCGATTCGAACGAAAGCCGGTCGCGAGCGGGTCGCCTCATCTCGCGGGAGCGCACGGGCGTTCACAAGACGGTCGCGTGGTCTCGCTAGCCTCGATCGCTGGACCGGGTGACCGCTCCTGCAGCGAACCGGATCAGGGGTCGATCCCATGAACCTCCACGCCGCCGTTCCCGCCCAAACCCAATCGCTGACGCCCGATGAGGTCGACGTCATGCAGGCCTGGTGGCGCGCCGCCAACTACCTGTCGGTCGGCCAGGTGTATCTGCTCGACAACCCCCTGCTGCGCGAGCCGCTGACCATGGCGCATGTCAAGCCGCGCCTGCTCGGTCATTTCGGGACGGTGCCGGGGCTCAACTTCATCTACCTGCACCTCAACCGGGTCATCAAGGCGCAGGACCTCAACGTCCTGTTCATCGCCGGCCCTGGCCACGGTGCCCCCGGCGTCGTCGCCAGCATCTATCTCGAAGGCACCTACAGCGAACTCTATCCCGACGTCGCCCAGGACGAGGAGGGGATGCGCCGGCTGTTCCGGCAGTTCTCCTTCCCGGGCGGTATCCCGAGCCATGCCGCGCCCCAGACGCCGGGGTCGATCCATGAGGGCGGGGAACTCGGCTATTCTTTGTCGCACGCCTATGGGGCAATCCTCGACAACCCGGACCTGATCGCAGCCTGCGTGATTGGCGACGGCGAGGCGGAGACCGGCCCGCTCGCCGCGTCCTGGCATTCCAACAAGTTCGTGAACCCAGTAACTGACGGGGCGGTGCTGCCGATCCTGCACCTCAACGGCTTCAAGATCGCCAACCCCACGGTGCTGGCGCGCATCAGCGGGGACGAGCTCGCGAGCCTGCTACGCGGCTACGGTCACGCCCCCCTCTTCGTCGAGGGCGACGACCCGACCGCGATGCACCAAGCGATGGCTGCCGCACTCGACGCCGCCACGGCGGCGATCCGGGCCATCCAGGACGCCGCCCGGGCCGGCACGCCGGCCGAGCGCCCCCGCTGGCCGATGATCGTGCTGCGCAGCCCCAAGGGTTGGTCGGGGCCGAGGACCGTCGACGGCCACAAGGCCGAAGGCTCCTGGCGCGCCCATCAGGTGCCCATCGAAAAAATGGCGGAACCGGGCCACCTGCACGCGCTGGAGGACTGGCTGCGCAGCTATAGCCCGGAGGAGCTGTTCGACGAGTCGGGTCGACTGCGCCCCGACATCGCAGCGCTGGCCCCGGCCGGGAAGCGTCGCATGGGCGCCAACCCGCACAGCGACGGCGGCGCGCTGATGCGTCCGCTCCGCATGCCGGACTTCCGCCAGCATGCCGTGCCGGTGATCCAGCCGGGCAGCACGGACGGCGAGGCGACGGCCGTAATGGGCGGGTTTCTGCGCGACGTCATGCGCCTCAACGCGGAGCAGCGGAACTTCCGCATCGTCGGGCCGGACGAGACCGCGTCCAACCGGCTGCAGGCGGTGTTCGAGGCCACCGGGCGCGACTGGGACGCCGCCACCACGGCGGACGACGACGAGCACCTCAGCACCGAGGGTCGCGTCATGGAGATCCTTAGCGAGCATACGTGCCAGGGCTGGCTGGAGGGCTACCTGCTGACCGGCCGCCACGGCCTGTTCTCCTGCTACGAGGCCTTCATCCACATCGTGGATTCGATGGTCAACCAGCACGCCAAGTGGCTGAAGACGAGCCGTGAGGTCGGCTGGCGCAGCCCCATCGCCTCGCTGAACTACCTCCTGACCTCCCACGTCTGGCGGCAGGACCACAATGGCTCGAGCCACCAGGATCCGGGCTTCATGGATCTTGTCGCCAACAAGAAGGCCGACACGGTGCGCATCTACTTGCCGCCGGATGCCAACACGCTGCTCTGGGTCACCGACCATTGCCTGCGTAGCTGGGACCGCATCAACGTCATCGTGGCCGGCAAGCAGCCCGAGCCGCAGTGGCTCGACATGGACTCCGCGATCAAGCATTGCGAACGCGGGCTCGGTCTTTGGGAGTGGGCGAGCAACGACCGCGGCGGGGAGCCCGACGTCGTGATGGCCTGCGCGGGCGACGTACCAACCCTCGAGTGCCTCGCGGCGGTGGACCTCATGCGCCGCCATGTGCCCTGCCTCAAGGTCCGCGTGGTCAACGTCATCGACCTGATGACGCTGGAGCCGGACCGGCAGCATCCGCACGGGCTGGCGGATGCCGAGTTCGACGCGCTGTTCACCGCCGACAAGCCGGTGATCTTCGCCTTCCACGGCTATCCGGCGCTGATCCACCGGCTGGTCTACAACCGCAACAACCACGCGAACTTCCACGTCCACGGCTTCCAGGAGGAAGGAACCACCACCACGCCCTTCGACATGGCAGTGCTCAATGGCCTCGACCGGTTCCACCTCGTTATGGACGCAATCGACCGGGTGCCCCGGCTCGGGGGCGAGGCCGCCTATGTCAAGCAGGCGATCCGCGACAAGCTGGTCGAGCACAAGCGCTACGTGGTCGAGCACGGCATCGACATGCCGGAAGTGCTGAACTGGCGCTGGTCGGGCGGCGCGCCGGCGCGAAAGCCGGCTGCGTGAGCGGGCGCACGATCCTCGCCTTCAACCCGGGCTCGTCCTCAATCAAGTTCGGCCTGTTCGAGGTCGCGCCGGGCGGTCCGCGTTCCCGCGGCAGCGGCACGGTCGACCTCAGCCACACGCCGCTGTCGCTCACCCTGAAGGAAGGCGAGGACAGTCAAGACATCCCGATGAGGGCCGCCAGAACCGACGACCTGCACGACGTGATCGCGGAGGCGTTGGCAACGGTCACGGAGCGCCTCGAGATTGCGGATCTCGCCGCGGTCGGCCATCGGGTCGTCCACGGCGGCGACCGTTTCATGGGACCTGTCGCCATCACGGACGAGACGCTCGCCGAGATCGAGGCTCTGGTGCCGCTCGCTCCCCTGCATCAGCCGAACAGCCTCCGTCTTATCCGCGCGGTGCAGCACCTGCGGCCGGCGCTGCCGCAGACGGCCTCCTTCGACACTGCGTTCCATGCCGGCCAGAGCAATCTCGTGCGCCGCTTCGCGCTGCCGCGCGCGCTGTTCGACGAGGGCATCAAGCGGTACGGCTTCCACGGCCTGTCCTACGCCTTCATCGCCGAGCGCCTGAGGCGGACGGAGCCGGCGCTCGCGGCGGGGCGCGTGGTCGTCGCTCACCTCGGCAGCGGCGCGAGCCTGTGCGGGATGATCGCCGGGGTCAGCCGGGACACTACGATGGGCTTCTCGACCCTCGACGGCATTCCCATGGAGACGCGGTCCGGGGCGCTCGATCCGGGCGTCGTGCTCCACCTTATCAAGGCGCGCAGCATGAGCGTCGAAGCCGTCGAGGAGATGCTCTATCACGGCGCCGGCCTGCTCGGCGTCTCGGGCCTAAGCTCCGACCCGCGAGATCTGCTGGAGAGCGAGGATCCCGTCGCGCGGGAGGCCCTCGCCCTGTTCGCGTTCAGGACCGCCCGGGAGGTCGCGGCGGTCGCGACGACGCTTGGCGGCCTCGACGGCCTCGTATTCACGGGCGGTCTCGGCCAACACCAACCCGCCATCAGGGCGGCCATCGTCCAGCATCTCGGCTGGCTAGGGGTCGCTATCAACAACCAGGCGAACGCGCGCGATGCCGTGCGGATCGATTCGGGCGGGCCCGTCGCGGTGCTGGTTCTGGCGACGGACGAGGCCCACGTCATTGCCGCGGAGGCGATGGCGACCCTCGGACTCGGCGCCGCGTAGCGGACTAAGAACCGTGGGCTGCCGCGCCGCGGCGGCCGCCCGGTCCCGGGCGGGCATTCAGTCGTCGAGCGCCGCCATTCACACCTCCGTCGTCCGCAGCCCGCCCACCGCCTGATCAGCCAATGCTCGATCAAACACAGAGGCGCCCGCGTATCAGCGCCAGCTGCCACAACCGCGGTAATCTATACGCCCGGCACCCTGCATGCGGCCACCGGCGGTCACTCGCCACGCGATCCGCTTGACCAGCGCTGTGGCGAGACGAAGGTCCGCAATGACTCTCTCAGGCCAGGGAACGGCCATTCTCCTTTCGGCCAGCTCCAGTCATTGCGGACCGGTCGGTCGAAAGTCTCAGAAGGGCCGCGAACGGTAATGGCGGCCGGTACGGGAGAGATCAGCCAATCCCGAGTCCCCGGTTACGGCCGAAGCGCCAGTCCACACCACCTCCAGGCAGCACCACCCCCGATACTTGCCGCCCGAGATGCTCTTCCAGCGCCGGTTTCCACGGCACCAGTTCGAAGCCAAGCCCATTGTCGATCATCGCGAACCGGCCGGAGGCGAGCTGCACACGCTGGCGATATACGCCAGCGATATGCTCGCCCTCGGCTGCGGTCTGACGCGGAAGCTTCGTTTCCACCGACAGTCTCCCGGCTGCCGCGTCGAGCTCACGCCGGCGCAGCGTATGGAGCAGGTCGCGCCCGAACACTGCCCGTTGTCCCTGCCGCCCTGCTAGTCCTTCAGCGGCGAGGTGTTCGGTCCGTCGTTCGAGTGCTTCGCGCACCTCCGCCCCGAACCCGCTGGCGGCGAGCGGCGTCGAATTACGAGCCAGCAATGTTCGGTCGAGCCAGGTCGCGCCCGGCGAGGTCACTTGCGCCCCCAGCCCAAAATCCGAGCGGACCGCGATGCTCACCCGCCGCTGCCCATCGTGGCCGATAAAGGGCCGGGCCTCGACAACGGCGCCGACCGCGGCGTCGCCGGTCGCCTCCAGGCTGCTGAACCGAAGATGGTGCGAGCGCCCGTCCACGCTTTCGATCACGACATAGGCCGAGCCCTTCAGCTCGTCGTACAGGCCGCGATCCGCGAGCCGCCCCAGCACCGCGGGCGCGTCCTCGCCGTGGATGGCGAAGTCACCGACGGCCGGCTCGCGACCGCCACGGCTGAGGGCCCGGTGCATGGTGCGGATGACGTCGCCGCGGTCGCCGAGCGCGCGAAGCGTTGGCTCGATGTCGGCCTTCAACGTCCACCGCGCGGGCCCGAGCGCCTCGGTCAAGCCCAGCCGCTCCAGCACCTGCGCGCGGCCGAGCATGAGCCGCCGTATGTCAGGATCGGGCAGCGCCGGTGATCCGAGCCGAAGATCGACGATACCGCCATTGTCGTCCGCCGCCGCGCGGAGCGCCCGGTCGAGCCCGGTCCAGCGCTCGGCCCCGATCTCCTGCTCGAGGCCCGACCGGATCGCCTGCTCGGAGCGCGGCCCGAGTTCCAGCCCGACCGATTCCTCGGCGCGGGTGCGCAGGCCGCGGCTGATGTACTCGCGGCTGATCACGAGGTCGGCCCTGTCCTGGTCGACGCCGCGGGCCAGCACATGCACATGCGGCTGATCCGTGTTCCAGTGGTCGACCGCCACCCAGTCGATCGTCGTCCCGAGATCGCGTTCGGCGTTAGCCATGAGGTCGCGGGTAAAGGCGCGCAGGTCGGCCATCTCGGGCGCATCCTCCGGCGAAACGATGAAGCGGAAGTGGTGCCGGTCGCCTTCGCAGCGCTGCGCGAATGCGCCCACGTCGGCCGTGTCGGCGCGAGCGTCGAACATGCGGGCGTCCGCCCCGTCCTGGGTCACGCCTTCACGCTGAAGATAGCTGAGATGCTTCGCGAGCGGTGCCGAGCGGAAGCGGCTCCCGCGCTGGCGCACGACCCGCGCCTTGATCACCACGCGGCGGTGAGGCGAGCGGAGCGCCATCGCTGCCGCTGCGCCGCGGCCTCGCCCGAAGCCGGATCGGCTCCGGCGAGCGCCGGATCCGAGCCCGGGGCCGGTGTGCCCGGCCTTGCGGGCGGCACGCATCACTTGGCCGACGAAGCTCTCCGGCTTGCTGCCGCCGCGGCCATCATCCCGGACCCGGCCGGGGCGGACGCGCAGCTCGTCGTCGCGGGCGGTCACGGGGTGGCCTCGATTGAACCAAGCGCGGTGCTGGCGCGCAACGAACTGAGTTGGCGGAGCTTCTTGGCATCGGAGCCAGCCTGCTTGGCGGATTGTCTGGCGGCTTTGGACCACGCAAGTCGTTGATCCCGCTTGCGTCTCAGCTCACCCACACACCCGCGGCTGGCAGCTGTTTTATCTCGCCCTCTATCCCCCGTTCCTGCCCATCGTGCCTCCATCCCGGCCGAACCCCCGCCAGAGTATCCCAAAGCCCACCGAGGCTTCCCAGCACTCATGGACGCTCTCCTGCACCGGTTCGAGGAGCGAACAAGAGGTCTGAGGACGGTACCACTGCAAGGGAAGCATCTGACGGC
>JAABVA010004875.1_pt1 | contig 12313 bp, 9 predicted proteins | sample 5560331 | NCBI WGS metagenome assembly JAABVA01 (sample SAMN12812661, study PRJNA571458) | rock metagenome | isolation source: Antarctica rocks | place: Antarctica: Victoria Land, Mt New Zealand sud | collected 2016-01-07
CGCGGTGCGCATCCTCACCGGGGGAGTGCACCGGTGGCGACGCGAGAGCCGGAGTGGTCCGGCGTCACTCGCCGCCCTTCTGGACGTAGGCCCGCACGAAATCCTCGGCGTTCTCCTCGAGCACGTCGTCGATCTCGTCGAGGATCGTGTCGACGTCCTCCCCGAGCTTCTCGCGCCGTTCCTGGCCGGCAGCGGTCCCGTCATCGCCGCCGTCGCCGTCGTCGCCACCGCCCTGCCGCTGGGTCTGTTCCTGCGCCATGGCTACCTCCCGGTGCTTCACGTGATCGTCGTCGACACTACCCACGCACGGTGCCCCGCGCGCCCTCAGCCGCGTGTCAGTGCCTCGACCAGGGCGGAGGCCGACGCCGAGTTGTCGATGAGCTCGCCGACGTGACCGCGGGTGCCGCGCAGCGGTTCGAGCGTGGGGATCCGCACGAGCGACTCGCGCCCCAGGTCGAAGATCACCGAGTCCCACGACGCCGCGGCCACCTCGGTCGGGTAGCGCTCGAGGCAGCGTCCGCGGAAGTAGGCGCGGGTGTCCTCCGGCGGCGTGCGCATCGCGGCGCGGACCTCGTCCTCGGTGACCAGCCGCTTCATCGACCCCCGTGTGACCAGTCGGTTGTAGAGCCCCTTGGCCATGCGGACGTCGGCGTACTGCAGGTCGACCAGGTGCAGCCGGGGCGAGTCCCACCCGAGGTGGTCGCGCTCGCGGTAGCCCTCGAGCAGGCGGAGCTTCGCGACCCAGTCGAGCCGGTCGGCGCAGCGCATCGGGTCGGCGGCGAGGTCGTCGAGGACCTCGCCCCACGTCTCGAGCACGCCACGGGTGACGTCGTCGACGTCCTGGCCCTGGGTCTGCTCCTCGTGGGCTCGGGCCCGATCGAGGTAGACCCGCTGGACGTCCAGGGCCGTCATCTTCCGCCCGTCGACGAGTTCGACGGTGGTCTGCAGGGTCGGGTCGTGGCTGATGCGGTGTACCGAGCGGACCGGTTCGAGAAGGCGCAGGTCGTCGAAGCGGACCCCGTCCTCGATCATCGACAGCACCAGGGCGGCCGTGCCGAGCTTGAGGTAGGTCGAGTACTCGGCGAGGTTCGCGTCGCCGATGATCACGTGCAGGCGCCGGTACTTGTCGGCGTCGGCGTGGGGCTCGTCGCGGGTGTTGATGATCCCGCGCTTGAGGGTGGTCTCCAGGCCGACCTCGACCTCGATGTAGTCCGCGCGCTGCGAGAGCTGGTATCCCGGCTCGTCCCCCGACGCCCCGATCCCGACCCGCCCGGCGCCGCACACCACCTGGCGGGTGGCGAAGAACGGCGTCAGCCCGGAGATGATCGAGGGGAACGGCGTCTGGCGGGCGCACAGGTAGTTCTCGTGGCTACCGTAGCTCGCGCCCTTGTTGTCGATGTTGTTCTTGTAGAGGTGGATGCGCGGGGTGCCGGGGACGGTGGCGGCGCGCTCGGCGGCCTCCTCCATCACCCGCTCCCCCGCCTTGTCCCAGACGACGGCCCCCCGCGGCGTCGTCACCTCGGGCGCGGAGAACTCGGGGTGGGCGTGGTCGACGTAGAGGCGGGCGCCGTTGGTGAGGATGACGTTGGCGGCGCCGAGGTCGTCGAGGTCTCCGGTGTCCGGCGGCGATCCGGCGCTTGGCCCCAGGTCGAAACCGCGGGCGTCGCGCAACGGCGACTCCACCTCGTAGTCCCATCGGGCGCGCCGTGCGCGGGGGACGTCGGCTGCGGCCGCGTAGGCGAGCACGATCTGCGTCGAGGTGATCACCGGGTTCGCCGACGGGTCGCCGGGGACGGAGATGCCGTACTCGATCTCGGTGCCCATGATGCGACGCGCCGTCATCAGTCGACCCTAGATGTCGCCGAGCGCCAGATCAGCGTGAACGTGATCGTCCCGAGCAGGACGGCACCGGCCATGGTGGCGGCCATGGGCACCGCGGAGGAGCTGCCGGCCAGGCCCACCAGCGGGGCGACGCCGGCGCCGACGAGGAACTGCGCGGTCCCCAACAGCGCCGAGGCGCTCCCGGCGTGCTCGGGATGGTCGGCGAGGGCGAGCGTGGTGGCGCTGGGCAGCACCATCCCGACGCCGCAGACGGTGACGAAGAGCCCAGCCACCACACCGACGAGTCCCGCGCCCACGAGGACGGCCACTGCGAGCCCCGACGAGCCGGCGAGCGCTACGCCGAGTCCGGTCGCGAGCAGGCGCACCGGCCGGACCTTCCCCGCGCCCGCCAGCCGCCCGGCGATCTGCACGGAGGCGACGATCCCCACCGAGTTGGCCGCGAAGACAGCCGAGAACCCCTGCGGCGAGAGCCCGTAGATGTCCTGCAGCACGAAGGTCGAGCCGGAGATGTAGGCGAACATCGCCGAGAACACCAGGCCTGCGGTGAGCACGCACGCCAGGACCCGTCGGTCGCCCAGCAGGAGACGGAAGGACGCCGCCGTGGCCGCGGCGCTGCCGGATCGTCGCGACCCGGGGGGCAGCGACTCAGGCACGAACCGCAGCAGCGCCACGAGCACCACCGCCCCGAAGACGGCGAGGAACACGAAGACCCCGCGCCAGCTGGTGACTCGCAGGAGCTGCCCGCCCAGGACCGGCGCGACGATCGGCGCCACGCCCGACACCAGCATGAGCGAGGCGAACGAGCGGGCCGCCGTGGTCGCGTCGGAGGTGTCGCGGACCACTGCCCGGGCGAGCACGATCCCCACCGCGCCGAGCAGCCCCTGCGCGAGCCGCAGGCCGATGAGGACCTCGACCGAGGGAGCGAACGCGCAGGCCACGGAGGCGAGCGCGAACCCGACCGCCCCGACGACCATCGGTCGGCGTCGGCCCAGGACGTCGGAGAGCGGACCGGCGACGAGCTGGCCCACCGCGAGTCCGACGAGGCAGCCGGTCAGGCTGAGCTGGGTGACCGAGGGCGTCGAGCGCAGGTCCGCGGCCAGCGTCGGGAGGGCCGGCAGGTAGGTGTCGAGCGACAGCGGCGCCACCGCGGTGAGCGCGCCGAGCACGACCACGCGCAGCACCCGGAACCGGCGGCTCCGGCTCCCGAGCTCCGCGCGCGGCCCGGAGGCGGGCGCGGTGATGCTCACCGCGTGCCGTCGTCGGGAGTACCGGTGGCGGGTGTACCGGTGGCGGGACCGCCGGCGGTGTCGGAAACGGCGGACTGGGGTCGGGCGGAGTCGGTCACAGGTACTGGCCGGTGTTCGACGCCGTGTCGATCTCCTTACCCTGCGCGGACCCCTTGCCGGTGACGAGCGTGCGGATGTAGACGATCCGCTCACCCTTCTTGCCCGAGATGCGGGCCCAGTCGTCGGGGTTGGTGGTGTTGGGCAGGTCCTCGGACTCGGAGAACTCGTCCACGACCCCGTCGAGCAGGTGCTGGACGCGCAGGCCGCACTGCCCGGTCTCCAGCTCCGACTTGATCGCCGACTTCTTCGCCCGCCCGACGATGTTCTCGATGACCGCGCCGGAGTTGAAGTCCTTGAAGTACAGGACCTCCTTGTCCCCGTTGGCGTAGGTGACCTCGAGGAACCGGTTCTCGTCGGTCTCGGCGTACATCCGCTCCACGACCCGCTCGATCATGCCCGCGAGGCACGCGACGCGGTTCCCGCCGAACTCGGCGACGTCGTCCTCGTGCACGGGCAGGCCCTCGATGAGGTACTTGCCGAAGATGTCCCCCGCCGACTCGGCGTCGGGACGCTCGATCTTGATCTTCACGTCGAGCCGGCCCGGGCGCAGGATCGCGGGGTCGATCATGTCCTCGCGGTTGGACGCGCCGATGACGATGACGTTCTCGAGGCCTTCGACGCCGTCGATCTCGCTGAGCAGCTGCGGCACGATCGTCGTCTCGACGTCGGAGGACACCCCGGACCCGCGGGTCCGGAAGATCGAGTCCATCTCGTCGAAGAACACGATCACCGGCGTGCCCTCGGAGGCCTTCTCCCGCGCGCGCTGGAAGATCATCCGGATGTGCCGCTCGGTCTCGCCGACGAACTTGTTGAGCAGCTCCGGGCCCTTGATGTTGAGGAAGTGCGCCTTGACGTCGCGGCTGTCCTCCCCCCGCACCTCGGCGACCTTCTTGGCCAGCGAGTTGGCCACCGCCTTGGCGATGAGCGTCTTGCCGCAGCCGGGTGGGCCGTAGAGCAGGACGCCCTTGGGCGGGCGCAGCTGGTAGCGGCGGAAGAGGTCCGCGTGCAGGAACGGGAGCTCGACGGCGTCGCGGATGGCGTCGATCTGCCGGGACAGGCCACCGATGTCGGTGTAGGCGACGTCAGGGACCTCCTCGAGCACGAGCTCCTCGACCTCGGCCTTCGGCACCTTCTCGTAGGCGTAGCCGACCTTGGTGTCGACGAGCAGGGAGTCGCCCGGCTTGAGCTCGGGCAGGCCCTCGCCGACGAGCGAGTCGGCCAGGTGGATGATCCGCTCCTCGTCGGCGTGCCCCATGATCAGCGCCCGGGTACGGGTGCCGTCCTCGTCGGTGAGCACCTCGCGGAGCGCGCACACCTCGCCGATCCGCTCGTATGCGCCGGCCTCGACGACGGTAAGCGCCTCGTTGAGCCGGACCGACTGGCCCCGCGTGAGCTCCGGGGTCTCCACGGCCGGGGAGACGGCCACGCGCATCCGGCGTCCGGAGGTGAAGACGTCGACGGTGGTGTCCTCGTGCGCGATGAGGAACACGCCGTAGCTCGACGGCGGCTGCGCGAGCCGGTCGACCTCCTCGCGGAGGGCGACGAGCTGGTTGCGGGCCTCCTTCAGCGTGTCGGTGAGCTTGTCGTTGCGCTCGCTCATCTGCGCGACGCGCGCCGCCGACTCCGCGAGACGCTGCTCGAGGATGCGGGTGTGTCGTGGGGACTCGGTGAGCTTGCGGCGCAGCAGCGCGACCTCTTCCTCGAGGAATCGCATCTGTGCCGCCTGGTCCGCTCCTCGGTCACGGGCCTCGTCCGGCCGGCCTCTGGGGTCGTCGCTGCCGTTCACGGCGCCCTCCTCCCGCTGTGGCGTCACGCTCACGCTGGTGGCGTGAAGTCACCATAACCGCGAACCGAATCCTCCGTTGAGTAGTGCGCCGGTGACGGACTTCTCAGGCCCACCCCTTGCCCGCTCCCTCACCCACGGCTCGGCCGGCGCTGTACGAGCGGAGGAACCACCCCATCGGCCAACCGGCGGACCGTCACGAGGAAGGCGGTATGGGCGATCATCCGGTGCTCCGGGCGCACGGCGAGACCCACCGCGTGCCACGGCCGCACCATCGATTCCCACGCCTGCGGTTCGGTCCATCCTTGCTGCGCACGCAGGGCTTCGGTGAGCGTGGAGAGCTGCGGCGTCGTCGCGACGTACCCGACGAGGACCCCGCCCGGGACGAGGACCCGACGCACCGTGTCCAGCACCTCCCACGGGGCGAGCATGTCGAGCACGACGCGGTCGACGTCGCCGGTGGTGTCCCGATCGTTCACGTCACCCAGATGGAGCTGCCAGTTGTCGGGCCGCCCGCCGAAGAATCGTTCGACGTTGCGCTCCGCGTGCCCGGCGTGGTCGGCGCGGATCTCGTAGGAGGTGACCCGTCCGGACTCCCCCACCGCCCGCAGCAACGAGCAGGTCAGCGCGCCCGAGCCGGCGCCGGCCTCGAGGACGTGCGCGCCGGGAAATACGTCGCCCCACATGAGGATCTGGGCGGTGTCCTTGGGGTAGACGACCTGCGCGCCGCGCGGCATCGCCAGTACGTAGTCCGGCAGCAGGGGCCGCAGCGCGAGGTAGGGGGTGTTCGCCGCCGAGTGCACGACGCTGCCCTCGGGTCGGCCGATGAGGGCGTCGTGGGCGATCGCGCCGCGGTGGGTGTGGTAGGTCTGCCCGCGGGTGAGGACGAGGGAGAAGTGCCGGCCCTTGGGGTCGGTGAGCTGCACCCGGTCGCCGGGCAGGAACGGGCCGCTGCGGGCGGGGCCGGTTGGCTCGGCGCCCGCTGCCGCTTCCTCGTCGGGGTCGGTGACGACCTCGGCGGGGTCCACCGCGCCCCTGTCGATGTGCACAGCGAAGTGTAGGAGGTGGCCATGGAGCCGTTCTTCCGCGTGCTCGTCGAGGATCCGGGGCTGACCCGGGTCGAGGCGTCGGACTCCACCGCGGGCCCGTGGTTCCCGGGTGCCCAGCACATGGGGCCGCCGAGCGCGCTGCTGGTGCGGGCCCTCGAGCGCCGGTCCGCCCGCGACGACGTGGCGCTCGCCCGGCTGACCGTCGAGGTGCTGGGGCGGGTGCCGCTGGGCGAGCTCGAGGTCTGCGCGGAGGTGTCCCGGCCCGGGCGCACCATCGAGCTGGTGACCGCGGAGCTGGTGGCCGAGGGGCGCGCCGTGGCCCGGGCCGCGGGCTGGTTCCACGGCGTCGTCGACACGGTGGCGGCCGAGGGCGGGTACGACGATCCCCTCCCCCCGCCGGGGACGGGACGTCCGCGGGAGCGGCCGGCGGGCTGGCTCCCCGGCTACCTCGACGCCGTCGACTGGCGCTGGATGCGGGGCGGCCTGGCCGAGGCCGGCCCAGGCCTCGCCTGGGGACGGCTGCGGGTGCCGGTGGTCGAGGGCGAGGAGCCGACGCCGTGGCAGCGGTGCGCCGCCGTCGCCGACTCGACGAACGGGGTCGGCGCCCGCCTCGACCTCACGACGTGGGTGTTCGTGAACACCGATCTGACGCTGCACCTGCACCGGGCGCCCGCCGGCGAGTGGGTCGGGCTGGACGCGCACAGCGTCATCGGTCCGCAGGGTACGGGGACGGCATGGTCGGTGGTGCACGACGAGGCGGGTCCCGTCGGTCGGGCCGCCCAGGCTCTGACCGTGCGGCCCCGTTGACCAGGTCCGGTCCCCGGGCGCGGGCTCATCGGTGTGGCGGCTCCTGCACGGCACCCTTGCCCGGGATGACGGCGCGACAGGACTGCAGCGAGGCGGTGACGATGCCGGTGCAGCCGATGTCGGAGAGCTCGTCCATGACGTCGTTGACCCGGCTGCGGCGCACCATCGCCCGGACCGCCACCCAGTCCGGATCGCTCAGCGGCGCCACGGTCGGTGACTGCACCCCGGGGGTGACCATGACGGCTCGGTCGCGGAGACCGACCGGGCAGTCGTAGTCGAGCATCACGTACTGCCGGGCGAAGACCACCCCGCGCAGGCGCTCGACGAACCGGCGCTTCTCGACCTCCACCTCGGCCGAGTCGGGCAGGGCGTCGAACTTCTCCTTGCGGTCCACGATCACCGCCTGCGACTCCAGGATCGGGTCGCCGATGGCCACCAGGCCGTGCTGGGCGAGGGTGCGCCCGGTGGAGACGACGTCGGCGATGGCGTCGGCCACCTGCAGCTCGATGGAGATCTCCACGGCACCGTCGAGGCGGATGACGTCCCTGGCCGCGATCCGCTGACCGGCCAGGTTCGCTCGCACGAGCCGCGGGAAGGACGTCGCGATCCGCTTGCCCGCGAGATCCTGAACCGTCCAGTTGTTCCCGGCGTCGACCGCGTAGCGGAACTGCGAGTGTCCGAACCCGAGCTCGAGGACCTGCCGGACCGATGCGCTGGACTCCTCGGCGAGGTCGTGGCCGGTGATGCCGAGGTGCAGCTGCCCCTCGGACACGTAGGTCGCGATGTCCTTCGGGCGCAAATAGAAGAACGTCACCTGGTTCGCGTCGTCGTGCAGGCTCAGGTCACGGTCGTCGGACCGTTGGCGGTACCCGGCGTCGCGCAGCATGCGCGACGCCTCCTCGGCGAGCGACCCCTTGTTGGGAACGGCGACGCGGAGCATGGTTCTCCTTCTAGAGGTGCGTGTAGACGTCGTCGAGGGTGATCCCGCGCCCGAGCATGATCACCTGGACGCGGTAGAGGAGCTGGGAGATCTCCTCGGCCAGCTGCTCGTTCGCCTCGTGCTCGGCGGCCAACCACACCTCGCCCGCCTCCTCGAGGACCTTCTTCCCCTGTGCGTGCACCCCGGCATCGAGTGCGGCCACGGTTCCCGACCCGTCGGGCCGGTCACGAGCCTTCGCCGTGAGCTCCTCGAAGAGCCCCTCGAACGTCTTCACGTCGAGCCATGCTCGCACGTCGACCCTGCCTCCCGGTCATCGGACGGCCCAGGTCCGACACCGTCATGGCGCCGGTCGGAACGCCTCGTGCGCCCGGTGACCATCTGCGTCGCTCGACGGGGTGGTCCCGCGCCTGGCGGCTGCTCTGCGAGGGTGAACGATGCCGACGCGATGCGCGACGCCCGACGGGTCCCGCGTCAGGGAGCCGCCAGCAGGGACTCCAGCTCGGCCGGGCCGAGCCCCTCGAGTGACCGTCGGGGCACGCGCCGGTCCCCGGCGTCGACCGGCCCTCCCGACGACACCACGAGCACGGTCGCGCCCGCGGCGACGGCCGAGCGGGTGCCGGTCGCGGAGTCCTCGATCGCGACGCAGCGCGCGGGGTCCACCCCGAGCAGCTCCGCGGCCCGGAGATAGGGCGCCGGGTCGGGCTTCGTGGCGCTGACCTCGTCGCCGCAGACGGTGACGTCGAACCACTCGCGCCCGACGGTGTCGAGCGCGACCTCGGTCAGCTCGCGGTAGGTGCTCGTGACCAGCGCCGTCGCCACCCCCGAGGCCCGCACCGCCGCCAGCGCGGCCCGTGCCCCGGGCAACCAGGGCAGCCCGCCGCGGAAGACCTCCGTGGTGCGGTCGAGCAGCCACCGACCGTCGCGGGCCAGCGCGTCGGCGTCGACCGGGGCGCCCGCGTCCATTCCGACCTCGCGCCGGACCGTCGTCACCGTGCGGGTGAGGCTCGAGCCGGTGAGCTCCTCGCGCGTGGCGGCCGACAGCTCGCCTCCCAGACGCGCGGCGAGGCCGGCCATCGACACGCTCCAGAGCTTCTCGGAGTCGACCAGCGTGCCGTCCATGTCCCAGAGGACGGCGGCCAGCCGGGTGCGGGCCCCCGTGGGGCGGGTCATGCGTTGAAGTACTTCGCCTCTGGGTGGTGCACCACGAGCGCGTCGGTCGACTGCTCGGGGTGCAGCTGGTCCTCCTCGGAGAGCTCGACGCCGATGCGGCCCGGCTCGAGCAGGTCGACGATCTTCGTCCGGTCCTCCACGTTCGGGCACGCCCCGTATCCCAGCGAGTAGCGGGCGCCGCGGTAGCCGAGCTTGAAGTAGTCGGCCACGTCGTCGGGGTCGGAGTCGGCCATGACCGACCCGTCGGCGAACCCGAGCTCCTCGCGGACGCGGCGGTGCCAGTACTCGGCGAGCGCCTCGGTCAGCTGCACGCCGAGGCCATGGACCTCGAGGTAGTCGCGGTAGGAGTTCTGCGCGAAGAGCTCGTTGGCGAAGTCGGCGATGGGCTGGCCCATCGTGACCAGGTTCAGCGGCAGCACGTCCACGCCGCCGAGCTCCTTGGCCTCCTCCCGCGTGCGGAAGAAGTCGGCCAGGCACAGGTTCCGGTCGCGCGGCTGGCGCGGGAAGGTGAACCGGTAGCGCTCCTTGGCGTCGGGCTCCGGCTCGTCGAGCACGATCACGTCGTTGCCCTCGGAGATCGCCGGGAAGTAGCCGGCGACGATCGCGGCGTGCGCGAGGATCCCCTGTGATTGCAGCCGGTCGAGCCAGTAGCGCATCCGTGGACGGCCCTCGGTCTCGACGAGCTCCTCGTACGACGGGCCCTCGCCGGCCGTGGCACCGCGCAGGCCCCACTGGCCGAGGAACGTGGCCCGCTCGTCCAGCAGCCCGGCGAAGTCCTTGAGCCGGAGGCCGCGCACCACGCGCGTGCCCCAGAACGGCGGCGTCGGTACCTCGATGCGGCGCTCGACGGCGGAGTGGTCGGGAACCTCCTGCGGGCCCGCCTCGGCCTCCCGCTTGGCCTGGATGCGCTGCGAGCGCTGACGGCGCTCCTTGCGCTCGGTCATCTTCGCCTTCTCGGCGTCGTCGCGCTCGGTGTCGCCGCTCATGACGACGTCCATGAGCCGCAGGCCCTCGAACGCGTCCTTCGCGTAGCGCACGTCGCCCTGGTAGACCTCACCGAGGTCGTTCTCGACGTAGGACCGCGTGAGCGCGGCGCCGCCGAGCAGCACCGGGTACTTCTGCGCGACCCCGCGGTCGTTCATCTCCTTGAGGTTGTCCTTCATGACCACCGTCGACTTGACCAGCAGCCCGGACATGCCGATGGCGTCGACGGAGTTCTCGTCGGCGGCCTCGAGGATGGCGTTGATCGGCTGCTTGATGCCGATGTTGACCACGTCGTAGCCGTTGTTGGACAGGATGATGTCGACGAGGTTCTTGCCGATGTCGTGGACGTCGCCCTTGACCGTGGCCAACAGGATCTTGCCCTTGCCGGAGTTGTCGTCGGCCTCCATGTGCGGCTCGAGGTAGGCCACCGAGGCCTTCATGACCTCGGCCGACGCCAGCACGAACGGCAGCTGCATCTTGCCGGCGCCGAAGAGCTCACCGACGGTCTTCATGCCCGAGAGCAGCGTCTCGTTGATGATCTCGAGCGGGTCCTTGGACTCCATGCCGGCGTCGAGGTCGGCCTCGAGGCCGTTGCGGTCGCCGTCGACGATGCGCTGCTCGAGGCGCTCGAACAGCGGCAGCTTGGCCAGCTCCTCGGCGCGCGACTCCTTGGCCGAGGCGGCCGAGACGCCCTCGAAGATGCCCATGAAGTGCTGCAGCGGGTCGTGGCCCTCGCGGCGGCGATCGTAGATCAGGTCGAGCGCGGCCTCGCGGGCGTCGTCGCCGATCTGCGTCATTGGCAGGATCTTCGAGGCGTTGAGGATCGCGGTGTCGAGGCCGGCGTCTCGGCACTCGTTGAGGAACACCGAGTTCAGCACCTGGCGCGCGGCCGGGTTGAGGCCGAAGGAGATGTTCGACAGGCCCAGGGTCGTGGTGACCTCCGGGTACGCCTCCTTGAGCTGCCTGATCGCGTTGATCGTCTCGATGCCGTCCTTGCGGACCTCCTCCTGGCCGGTGGAGATCGGGAACGTCAGCGTGTCGACGATGATGTCCGAGACCTCCATCCCCCAGTTGGTGGTGAGGTCGGAGATGAGGCGGAACGCGACGCGCGTCTTCCACTCGGCGGTGCGCGCCTGCCCCTCCTCGTCGATGCACAGCGCGACGACGGCGGCGCCGTGCTCCCGGGCGACAGTCATGATCTTCTGGAAGCGCGAGTCGGGGCCGTCGCCGTCCTCGTAGTTCACCGAATTGACCGCGCAGCGGCCGCCGAGTTGTTCGAGCCCGGTGCGCAGGACGTCGACCTCGGTCGAGTCCAGCACGACCGGGAGCGTCGAGGCGGTCGAGACGTCGTGGGCGAGGCGGTCCATGTCGGCGCTGCCGTCGCGGCCGACGTAGTCGACGCAGAGGTCCATCCAGTGCGCGCCCTCGCGGGTCTGGGTCTTGGCGATGTCGATGCACTGCTCGTAGTCCTCGTCGACCATCGCCTCGCGGAACGCCTTGGAGCCGTTGGCGTTCGAGCGCTCGCCGATCATCAGCAGGCCGGTGTCCTGCTTGAACGCGACCGACTGGTACATCGACGCGAGGCCCGGCTCCGGCCGGGGGTCGCGGGGGGTCGGCGTGAGGTCCTTGCAGGTCTCGGCCAGGGCGCGGACGTGCTCGTTCGTCGTGCCGCAGCAGCCGCCGACGAGCTGGAGGCCGTAGTCGGTGACGAACGAGGCGCAGTAGTCGGCGAGCTCCTGCGGCGCCAGCGGGTACTCGGGCCCGTTCGGGCCGAGCTCGGGCAGGCCGGCGTTGGGCATCACCGACACCGGGATGCGCGACTGGCGGCTGAGGGCGCGCAGGTGCTCGCTCATCTCGGCCGGACCGGTGGCGCAGTTCAGCCCGATGCCGTCGATGCCCAGCGGCTCGAGGGCCGTGAGGGCGGCGGTGATCTCCGAGCCGACGAGCATCGTTCCGGTGAGCTCGACGGTCACGTGGCAGATGAGCGGGACGCGCCGGCCGTACCGGTCCATCGCCCGGTAGGCGCCGAGGATGGCGGCCTTGGACTGCAGCAGGTCCTGGCAGGTCTCGACGAGGATCGCGTCGGCCCCGCCCTCGAGCTGGCCGAGCACGGACTCCAGGTAGGCGTCGCGCAGCTTCGCGAAGGGCGCGTGGCCGAGCGTGGGGAGCTTGGTCCCGGGGCCGTTGGAGCCGAAGACGAAGCGCGGGCGGTCCGGGGTGGAGTACCCGTCGGCGGCCCGCCGCGCGATCTTCGTGCCCTCCAGGGAGAGCTCGTGGATCCGGTCGGCGATGTCGTACTCGTTGAGGTTCGGCCAGTTGGTGCCGAAGGTGTTGGTCTCGATCACGTCGGCGCCGGCGTCGAGATGGCCGTGGTGCACACTGAGCACCGCGT
>JAABVA010004880.1_pt1 | contig 12306 bp, 11 predicted proteins | sample 5560331 | NCBI WGS metagenome assembly JAABVA01 (sample SAMN12812661, study PRJNA571458) | rock metagenome | isolation source: Antarctica rocks | place: Antarctica: Victoria Land, Mt New Zealand sud | collected 2016-01-07
CTCCATGCAGCGGTGCCATCCCCGAGTATGTGGAGTAAGCGGAAACATCAGCCTTGAATCGAAGGAGGTGCCGAACAACTTCTAGGTGCCCGTTACCAGCTGCATGACAAAGGGCGGTCTTTCTGCGGCGCGAGCTATATAGAGAGGCCTCTGTATCGTTCAATTCTGCACCAGCTATCAATAGAAGGCGAACAATCTTCAAATGACCTGATGCAGCTGCCATCTTCAGCGGAATGTTCCATATGTCCTTCTCTGTACTGCAGAAGTTACCTTCGACAAGCAACAGCTGAACCACAACTGCCAAGCCTGTTCGCACAGCCGCTATCATTAGGAGATGCATCTCCGCGTTGTCTCTCTGCCATGTTTCCTGTAGGCTGAGCAGGTGCCTGATAACCATGATATTCTTAGAAGCGATGGCTAATCTGAGTGGTGAGCCCGGGAAGAGTCCAAGAGAATCTCTCTCCAGAATCGAGACCGGGAACCCTTTCAACACAAGTACAGCGTTGCGTTCGACCGCAACATGCACTATGGTTCGACCCAAGTAGTCCTGTGAATTGAGGTCCGCCCCACGACGTAAAGCGGCATTGAACAATTGTAAGTGATTCAGACGTACCACACGATGAAGGATCGGCGCTATAGAGATACATATATCGACGTTTAGCTTTAGCCGTGGGGCAACCCTGGCTACGATGTCCAAGAAGATGTCGTAGAGAGCAAGAAGATGTTCTGATGCTGCCGTAGCTTCTGTACTGTGAGCATTGAGCAAAAACTTTGAGACAACAAGTTCCTGCAGCACAAGGGCTGTAATGGAATCTCTGGTTGTCTCATGGGCTAGCATCAAGTCTTCCAGCTCGTCCAGACATTGGTCAGGTTTGGCAAATGCTTGCCAAGCAGACGAGATTTGTGCGAGAAGTGCGGCCGCTGCGAATCTGTAACGAGCAGCCTTCAAACGGTCGAACTGATGCCGTGCTCTAGTTATGGCTGATTTGTATGAAGTCATAAAGTTGTCAAAGAACAGGTCAACACTGCGCAGAGTAAGATAATTGAAGGTACAGTCGAGTCCATACTCTGAGCGCAAGTGCTCAAAGTGCCTCAGATCCTGCCATAAAAACCGTAGGCATGTAAGCTCTTCGGTACTATTTCTTCTATCAGCGTTACACAAGCACCGAACTAGAAGGGGAAAGTAAGAGTGCTCCACTTACAGCTGGATTGTCTGTTCATACTCGGACTGTGTGCTTACTGTTGAATCAATTTCCACGTATGGATTCAACGTAGGTGCCAGCACATTGCCAGATGTCAGCATCATCGTTGGCTCGATACCGATACTTGAAAAATCTGCGCCCTGAAGTGCGTCTGCCGTCCGAGAAACCTCGACCTCGTCCATTGTAATCGATCCTTGTTGACCATGTTTATAAGTTCTTGGAGAACAGGCGTAATCGTATTTGCGGCAACGCTCGCAGGGCTCTAATGGCCATGGCAGCGGCCCAGGTATACACTAACATTTCAACGTTTCAGTATGTGAAGAGAGAAACGTGAAAAGGCAGAACAGATACGCCAAGAGACCTTTGCTTTACTAGTCCTGCATTTCAAGCAGCGCAACTCTTCTCGCGGCATGACTACCTGACGGTGACCTGAGGGGACAGTGGTCTTCAATTGTCCTCATCCACGAATATATGTGTGGATACTGGGTGCGATGCAAGGACGCGGCAGCTCTTGGGGAGGAATCCTCTAGCTGGTATGACACTGAGGAGGACCCCAACCATTTCGGCGAGGTATCATAAGTTGTGCTGGAGCGGTTGAGCCGCATGACACAAAAACACATCTCGGTGGCTTCTCGGGGCTGGCGGGACTTTTCAACGAGACAGGGTTGGAGGTATGGAGGTGAGGTGGGTGGTCGAGGCTGAACTTGGCTGTGATGGGTGACGGGGCGGCTATGCAATGCACTTTTGCGACTGAACCATGCAACGTTCGCACATCGGAGCAGGCAGAGCTTCGACACCCTGTCTCGTACACGCGGAGCACATTATGTCGGTCAAAAAGTCAGCAAATCACACACCTTGAAGGCATCAATGCACGCTAGAGCACACTGCTCTACGGCTTTGGCTCCATTCGCAAATGGCGTTCGCAAACACAACAGGGGAGCATTTTTTTTTCTCTTTTCTCACTGTTTGTTTCGGTTCGCTCTACTCGTTACTTGGTATCATCGAGAATCCAGCAACACAAATGCGTTTAGAGCTACGTATAGCTATAAAACCGCGGACAAATCTCTCAATCAAAATGCTCTACCCATTCATACCAGAACACAGCTCAGGCATTTTCCCCGCCCTTTTCTTCCTATCGCTTGCCTACACATAGGGCATCTCTCCATTGATCACTCCATATACGGGCTGTTACGTCCATAGCGGAGTATATCGCCTTACCAGCAATGGACCCGGTCAACATCAATGCACCTCCTGCCTTTCGACAGTCGTCTGCGCTCCACACAGCGAAGCTGAGCGTCGTCCTACAGAGGAGCCAGTGTACCGGCTCTCTCTATGTCCTCGACTACAGTCCTTCGGACTCGAGCGAGACAATTTTACGGAAGTTGCGGATATGCTTCTATCAGCAAATGTCGACGCCCTGGACGCGGTTCTGGTCTTATAGCCTTCCGTGCAGGAAGGTCGCCGTGGGGACGGCCACACTGGACGCTCCGGGTCTGGGCCACAGGGTAACCCTACCTACTAGACACACGTCTGGGTCTAGCGATCGATACATGAGACTGACACCTGCGCAGACTGGTCAGGTGTATCCAATTGTGGTCAACGTACTCAACAGCAAGCCTAATAGACTTCTCACAGAGGCCTTCCACAACCCCAAAGTCCTCCAGCACAGTCAGCAAACTGTTCTGCCTCAGGATACGGAAAGTACTGTGATACTATGGCCTGTTCTCGATAAGGTCCGCCTGTGTTATTTGTTGGCTGCCGTACTCGTTGCCTCCCAGGCGTCGGCGGCCGTGGTGGCTTGGTACACTGCCAAAGTAGAGCTCGGCGTTGCCGTATGTGTGGGTGTGTTCACGATGGTGTCGACCGTGCAAGCTATGGTCGCGTGGGTCCAAGAGTGAGCAGAAAGATTTGGCGTATGTGGAAGTACATAGTTTTTGACGCCTTTCAATATACAGAGATTCCCCAGCGCTGTACCTTCTCAATTTTCCTTTTCGCCTTCTCCCGTCCAACCTTCATAATCAGAAAAGTACATCTCATGAATCGTCTCCACATACTCCACCAGCGCAGGAAACCTCCGAACCGTCTCTTGCGTCTCCGGATTCCTACACCACAATCCCAACAGCAAATTAGCCAAATCAGATTCGAACGACCTCAGCCTCACGGGGCCAACAGGTCTCAACTCACGCCGAAGCAATGAACACAGAAGCCAACATTCCATATAAACTCGCATCCGCCTCCGTAGGCCTATCGCCCCCAAGCACCCAAAACACAGCACCACTGTTACTCCTGTTCTTATTATTCGCCACCAAAACATCATTGACAGCCCTCCAGCTTTCCTCGCTGATCATTTTCCTCTCCTGGTCCGTATACCGAGCCACGCCCTGCCCGTCGTAGTTCCGCGCCAGGGTGCGGTGGACGAAAAAGCCGACGACGACGCGGATGAGATAGGGGATGTTGGCCAGCGGGCCGTCGTCGCGGGTACGGTAGTAGTTGGCTGGGATGCACCAGCGTTCGTAGGCCTGTGTCAAATATGCTCAGCAGGAACATTCGCAGACCCGAGCCCAACACCGAACGTTCTCCAAATACGCAATGGAACTCGGAACCCCAGCAACGCCGCCTTCGTCTTCACACTTGTATCCCACGCCCTCATCCAGCACCTCGCCCTCTTCCGAACAACGAACGAACAGTAAAGATAACCTTACCCCCAGAAAATAAATCCTCTCCTCCACCAGCGCCCTAATCAGCACATCGCCCGCCCGCTGCACGTCGCCCAAGCCCTTATTCAGATCCTCCAACCATCCCCTCTCCACCAGCGTCTTGATGATCATCGCCGAATCACCCACCATCTCCCCCTCTCCTTCCTCCCCTCTTTTCCCCTCCCCACTTCTCTCAGCCCCGCTTCCCCCTCTCCTCCTAACACCAACCCCCTCGCCTCCCTCGCCCTTGGCCCCATCCAGGGCCTGCCCTCCTTGAGGGAAAAACTCGGACGGGATGCGCGCATAGGGGATCTTCCCCCTGGGACCCCCTCTCGGCGACGCGTTCGGAACGACGGTGTACGCGAGGTGCGAGAAGCGCAGCCGGGCTTCGAGTTTGATGCTGAAGGACGACCAGGAGTATGTGCCCGGGGAGGGGGAGCCCGTGTAGAGGGTTATGGGCGGGGACATTGTTAGTAATGTCAAGCTTTGCGTCGGAGGTTCTCTGGAGTTGGGGTGGTGAGCAGGAGGGGGTTGGAGGAGAGGAATGGGTGAGAGTCGGGAGTTGATCGGAGGCAGGAGGGGGGGGTTCAGCGTGTGGATGGTGGGCGAGGGATGTGCTGACGTCTCTGTGCGACTGCGATTTTCATAGATTAACTTGACGTTAAGGTATTTGTATACCTCTATCAAACTTAGCACAGGCCTGATCGGAGAGCGTGCTGTGATAAGATACCTATGTGATATCATTGCTTACTCATCTCTTACTAAGCACCCCTATTTATGTCTTAGTCACCATTTCCTATATATACTCTACATAGCATAAACAAATAGGGACAACTTTCTACAGATCAATTCACATCTAATAGCATCAAAGATTTGAAACACACTTTTAAACAACTCTGAAACTCAGACTTTAATCTAAGCTGATTCAATTCATGTTCTAATCATGAAAGTTTTGATGCAGTAATGCATAAACTATATATTCATCTTCTTTTCAGTGCTCATCATTACTTCAGTGTTGAGACTACAGAATAAAGAGACAAATTCTTATGCTGTATTATATGAAGAAAAGTTCTATCTCTCTTATATTGTAACATGTTCAACAGCAATTCAAATTGAACTGAAATTAATTTGTTAATTAATGTCTTTAATCATTTACAATTTCTCAATATAAAGCTCAACTCTATTTCTATAATGATGAATGAATTCACTATTGTTAATTAGTCATCAGTGTCAGAAACAGCTTCTTAAGTCAATTACAAGACAATGATAAGTTAAATTGCATTTCTTCAGACTTAATTAAAAAATGTTTATGCTGATTAACTGACTTTTATGTCTGAGATTACATCTCTATTTAGTGCAGTTTCAGAGACTTAAGAAATATTTAATGTGATAGTGTCTCTCTCTGCAGTGATGTTCAAGAATTCTTTGAAGATGAAGATATTGTTTATTTATAAAAATAATTGAAAAATAAATGCTACAGAGATGTAAGTTCTTAAAATGAAAGCTTATTTTCAATTTTACAAAATGTTGATAAATTGACTTCTGAGTGACAAAGTGAAGATTATTGTTACAGTTAATTATTTAAAAGATATTGTCAAAGTATGATGACTCTGAAAAGAAGAATGACTTTAAGTTAAAGAAGATTTATTAAACATTAAATCTCAAAATATAAATAACTTCTTTTTAGCATTTCTACTGATCTTTAAAAATGTTAATGAAATGAAACATCAATGTTGCTGTTATGAGGCACTGAAACAAATGAAATTGATTTGACAATATAAAGTAAAATTTACAAAGATTGTATAACTTCTTCAGTCTATATCAGTTAAATACAAACAGAAATGACAGTTTACTCAGAATTTAAAGCAAAAGATTTGATCTAAACTCTGAAAGTATTTAGAGATTGAAGTGACTACTTTTAATGAGCTAGTTTGACAAGCTGATTAAATTAAACAAAGTTTTTAAGAAGTATATAATGAGAATTATCTTAACATTTTCAGCAACTTAAATTCAAATCATAATAACTCATCAATCAATTCTCAAGATCAGTCTCAAAGTCATGAGAAATTAATTACATCTAAATTAAATAAGTCAGATATGAAAGCTTATTAAATCTGATGTAAAAAGAATAAAGTATACTTTCACTATAAAAAGTTCTTGTATATAGTTAAAGACTGCTGAGACAACAAGAACACTGATAAGAATAAAGATAAGAATAAAGATAAGAGTAAGAATAAGAATAAGAAAAAGAGTAAAGATAAGAAGAAGTTGAAGATTGTTGAAGTTGATTTGAATGATTTGAAAAACTAAAGTTATTTATAAATATAGAAGTGTTCATGAACAAGTTAACAGAAGCTTCTATTCAACTTAATAATGATTTGAGTAAAGCATCTGCACTGAATGATCTAAAATTCTTATTATTAAGTATGATCTTCAGTTAAATTAACATTCTCAATTTAAATATATATATTCTTGCAGACTGCATTTGAGACAGACTGAACAAGATAAATGTAAAAGTATTAATTGATTTAGATATAAACTGAATATATGTCTTCTTGACAGTTATCAATTAAATGTTGATTGATAATTAATATAAAATTAAATCACTTAAGATATTCTTATCAAATAAGCAAATCATTTAATTAACTGCAAAGCTGATCTTTCATCTTAAGATAAATAGCTTTCAACAACAATTAAAAGTATAAATTGTGAATCTTTAAGAATATAATCTTATTCTGAAATTAATCTAACTGAAAGTCACTAATTCTCAGATTGATTAAGCTATGAGCTGTATAATAATTCAGAATTGACAACAGAAACATCATTATCTGTTTCTGAAAAAGTGACAACAAGCTGTAAATGAGTCAACATTAAATGTGATTGAAGAGTGCACAGCTATGAAGACACTTTAAAATTGCAGAATTGTCAGACACTTATTAATGATTTAACAGAACTTAAAGAAGTTAGAAGCTGAACTGTTAGCTGTTATAAATAAATAATTATAAGTTATTATTGAAGAGTTTCAATCTATATTCAGATTGACTTTATTAGATGAATTATCATCTAAACAGATGTTTAAACATAGCATTAACATCAGTGATGTTAAGTCTATCAATATAAATGCTTATTCTCTGTCACAGCTACAGCTGAATGAACAGACTAAACAGATAACAAAATTAATGAATAAAGATCTAATTCATAAGTCTGCAAGTTCATGAGACTTCTTAATTCTATTTGTTAAAAAGAAGAAAGATACATGATGAATATGCATTGATTACAGAGCATTAAATAATGTTATTGTTAAAAATGAATATTCACTTCTTTAAATTCAGAAATGTCTAGATTGAATTGATAAAGTCTGATATTTAATTAAGCTTAATCTTACTTTAAGCTATTATCAAGTTTATATAATTAAAAACAATACAAAAAAGACTGTCTTCAACATTCATTACAGCAAATATGAGTTCATGACTATACTCTTTGAGCTATACAATGCCTCAGTGACATTTCAGTTGATGATGAACTCTATATTATAAAACTTACTCAATAAATTCTGTCTAATATATCTCAACAACATACTGATCTTTTCTGACTCAATTTTAAATCATTGAAAACACTTACAGATCATTTTCAGTATCTTAAAGAAACATAAGCTATATGCTAAGTCTAGTAAGTACATTGTTGAGATGAAAATCCTTAAGTTTTGTAAATATATTATGAAGCAAAACACATTATGATCAGTCTCTGTCAAGATATCAGTCATTAAGAATTGATCTGCCTCAAAGACAGTACATTATGTATGACAGTTTCTTGAACTGACTTTATATTACTGATGATTTGTACAAGAATTTGCATAAATTGCAGCATTGCTATTGAATTTGCTTAAGAAGAATGACATTAAGTTGTGTATAAAGAAGAATTAACTCATTGTCTGAAATGCATTATGTAACAGTGTTTTTCAATGACTTAAGAATGCACTTACATTTAAATTAATACTTATTTAAGTAACTGTACACAAATCATTTACTATTGAAACAGACACTTTCAAATGAGCAATTAACTGTACTCTGATACAGAATGAAATAGATGAAAAATGTCATTCAGTTATCTATGATGATCAGAAGTTACAAGATGCAGAGCTTAATTATTCTGTTTATAAAAAGAAGTTATTGATCATTAAGCATGCACTTTGAACTTGACAGTAATATATTGAAAATGATTATATTATAACTATTATTATGAATCATGAAGATCTACAATATTTAAAGAGTACATCACATTCATCTAAATGACTAGCTCAATAAATTGATGAATTTCAGCAATATGATCTCAACATTCAATATTGACCTGAAGCTCAGACTGTTATATCAGATTCAATTAATTATTAACTCAATTTTATAGAGAAAGACTCAGCAAATAAAGTGTTCTTAGATGTTCTGTGAGAGCTAGACAATGTGAAATAAAAGAAAGTAATGATACTGTATCTGAAAGATGATACAGAATCTGAAAAGTCACTGCTTCATAAGTATGTATGTAAAAATAATGTGACAGATCAATTTTGACTGTGTTATAATTCAGAATTAAACAACTCATATTTAATTCAAAAGTGAAACAACAGTGAAGCATCATTTCTACAGTTTCAGTATTGTGCAGACTTTTTAAAATATATATACATTAAATATAAACATTTAGAAGTACTGAGACTGCTAAAAGTCATTTGACTTTAAGCTTGATGACATAAACTATTATAAAATATTAAATTGTTTATAAAGCATTGTCTTAACTGTTAAGTTGCTCAACAACTCTGAAAACATCAAGAGATCAAAGAATATTTGTATTTAATTTACAAGAATTTATTACTGTTTAAAAGATAAGAAATTAACATGATAAACATACTATTTTAAATATCTTAAGAAAACTACTAAATTATAATGACAATTAATTATATTACAGACTGATCTGTAACTAAAGCTGTTCTGAATGCAATAGAAACAATAGTTGCAGATTTTCTGTGTAACAAAATCTTTATGAATTATGATTTACTGAGAGAATTATTATTTAATAATAATATAAACTTTCTCAGTCATGTTGTAATCTACTATTTGAAAAAGCTCAGAACTCAGCATAGAACAATGACTTCTTATTATTTTTGCATAAATGAAAAGATAGAAAATTTAAATAAAATGTTGAGCTTCATGCTTACAAAATATCTTATGAGTAAATTAACTCAATTATGAAATGAATACTTATTACAAGCACTTTTTGCAGCTTAAATTCAAGCTTATAATACAATTAAACAGAGCTTATTCTACTTACTGTATAAGATAAATTTACAACTATCAGACAACTTAAACAATCTCTGACTGCTGAGAGAAATTGACTTTGAAGATCAGTTAAAACAGATTAGGCAGATACAGACAGTTTAAGTAACTGTTAATGAATTTTTTTTATAAAAGATTATTGAATTAAAAATGATTTGTAATGAAACAGTGCAGTTAAGCACTACAAAGAAAGAAGACTGAGTGTTTATATGAAATGAAGAGTCTTAAAAGTTTAAAGCTAAATGATTTAAGTCTTATAAGATATTGAAAACTCATTTATTAAAAACTTATGCATTAGAAATGTTCACAGAGCATGTTTTACAAAATTTAATTTATAATAATTGATTTGTAAAAGCACATATCTTTAATGTTGATGAATTTTAAATTAGTTCAGAGCTGCAAAGCAGTCTGAAATAAGCTAAACTATCTGTGCAGTGATTAAGCTTTAAAGTTAACAAGATTCTTAAACAGAAAAAGTCATCATTATCTTTTTACAAAGAACTCTTAATCATATCTTGAGCTGAATGAGATTACAGACAAAAGAAAGAGCTATATAAGCTTTTAGTAAAAGAGAAAGAAGATCTTTCTTAAAAGATAATTTATAAGATATGAAAATGTTATAAATAAGTAAACTCATCTATATTCTCATTACAGAATGTTTTAAAAGCACATTAAAGTGTTGCTTCTTCTGAACTGATCTTGACTGAAGTGAGTGATGTAATGAATGCATTACAGAAGATTATTGAAAGCTGAAGAGATGTTAATGACTTGACTTTAACACTTATAATAAAAGAGAGATGTAATTAAAAGAAAGTGAAAGTTCTGACATCATATGATATTAAGAAAAAATTAAATGATTAAAAATGACTTAATAAAGGCTTGCAACAACAACATAATGAGTTGAAGTTAAAGCAAACAACTAATAAAGCTAAAAAGAAAGATCAAAAAGTCTTAACTTCAGTAATGATTGACAGTGATTTGATGATGATCTGTGAAAGAAATATGAGCTTGTATAATTTATGTAAGAGATTTAAAAAAAGACCCTTGTAGACTAGAAGGTAATAGTATCAGAAGCAAAGCAATTTCATTAATTATTTATTTATTAAAAAAAAAAAAAAGAAAGTTATGAGCTGAGTATAAACTGTATTCAAAGCAAAATTACTGTTCACTGCAATGATGCAACAGTGAGTGAGAATGTAACTGATGCAGATAAGATAATGACATAAATAAAGCAACAAACACATTAATATTAAGTCTTTTAACTTAATGACAAAGAATCTCAGCAGTCATCTTTAACTCATTTACAGCACTTAAAACATTCTTTATTGATGAGTAATTGTAATTAATGAAGAGCATAATGTCACTGATAATAACAATAAGAATAGTGAACAGAGCAGCAACACAATGATAATGAGAAGTTGCTGAGTTGACAGATAAAGAAAATTTAAATTCTATATGATTTAAAACAATAAGTAGTCATTATATTAATATAGATTCATACTTATAAAAGCTACACTAAATACTCTGTGTATCTCAATGACAGTTTGTATACAAACTGCAGAGAAAATAATGATCATTAAACTTGATCTGAATGCACATTGTAAATGACTCATCTTTATGTACATAGTTGTCATAAACAGTCAGCTCATGTTTCTTACAAATATAAATGATAACAACTTTACAATATATTCAGTAAGCACAAAAATGATCTAAATTCATGTTAATGCACAGAATTAATTGCTAAATTATCAGCAACATCTTAAGCTTAATCTTGAGTTAACTCTTTAATGATAAATTGATCAAAATATTAAGTAATAAGAAGTTAAGCTGATCAGCAGTTAATCTATTAAAGAGAGAAAAGAAAGCAGTATTAAAAGCAGAATGCTTAACTGACTTTAAATATTGTTAATCTTTAAACTGAAATTAAGATGATGACATATTAAGAAAAAAGTTTTGTAAGCTTTTTTTAAGACAAGAATGATCAATAGTTTTGTGAATGTAATTAAAAGCAGACTTCTTTTAGTTTAAGTTATTGTTATCTGTATCTGACAATGAAGTGACAGCAACACAATGTGAAATATAGATCTTAAGAGATGATCTATAAAACATTAATGATATGCTGCAAACATATTATGAAAGCTTATATGATGATAAAGCAAATAAAAAATTGATAAGTTGATGAAGTAATGATTAAAAGTTGAAGTGTGATTAAAAACTAAAGAAAGAAGAAGAGAATTTCTTTTAAGAAATTGTGATCAATGATATAGATAGACAGTGTAAACAGTGAATAATTTATCTTATTGTTATGATGATAATGATCTGCACTTTTAGTCACTTTTGAATGACAGTAGCAATGTGAAGTGAGATAACACAATGTGAATGCAAACTGCAGACAGAAATTTTACAGAATGTCAAGCAAATCTCTGCACTTACATCAGTGAACTGTTGTGACTGTGCAGTAGAAAAGAATGCGATATCATTGCTTATTCATCTCTTATTAAGTGTCTCTATTTATGTCTTAGTCATCATTTCCTATATATACTCTACATAGTGTAAATGAATAGGGACAACTTTCTACGGACCGATTCACACCTAGTTGTCTGGGTTACCGCTTATAGTACGACTCGTTCGGGTCGGGGATAAACAATTCACCGAGGCGCCGCAGACATAAGGTACAAACTACCTAGGTAAGGTAGATATAGGCCTGAGTCATTTCTCTTAGTCTTTTGGCTACACATACATCTGATCAACATTCGTCTTCCTAATTTCCAATGTTCGCAACGGCGCCTGTCAAAGGTCCAGGAACCATGATATAGGACGGGTAGCCTGCATCGACAGCCACCCCGGTCTGCGACCTGTCCGGCAACTTCACAACATTGACCGACCCCCCGTTATGCCCGGCACTCGACCCACACCCTTGAATCATATGGTAGTAGATATGGATCACGCACTGATCCCAATAGGGGCAAGGTGCATCGCCCGGTCTCCCGGGCAACCATACACCCAACGCGAACCCGGCCTGCGGCATTGCCCAATACCACTTATTCGGTGGGACTTTGCCGCTGTTGATGGCATCGCAGATGACAG
>JAABVA010004882.1_pt1 | contig 12301 bp, 9 predicted proteins | sample 5560331 | NCBI WGS metagenome assembly JAABVA01 (sample SAMN12812661, study PRJNA571458) | rock metagenome | isolation source: Antarctica rocks | place: Antarctica: Victoria Land, Mt New Zealand sud | collected 2016-01-07
TTAAATCATCAACAAAATGACCTAGACACATACCTCTCTGAGATTTTAGACAAGAAATCAAATCACTACACTAACTTGAGCTCATAATCTATTAAAAGATAGCATCACACTAATAGCACAGCTATTGTAAGTTATATATATCTAATACATTAGATATTCTTGATTATCTGTATTAATGTAGATAATAAATTAATATAAAATCTTTATGTTGATTTTCTGACTTTTAAAATTAAGATTGTTAAAAGAAAACAAGAATTCACTAATAAAAGTATTAACTACTAAGATTTCAATAACATTATATAGATCTTCTTTTATTAATCATTTTTATATAAAAGTAAATCACTGATTGCAGTTCTTATAAATAAGACTTAAAATAGATTGTTGCTTTTAGACTGAGTGTAAAGTTAAGTTAAATTGAAAAAAAATGTACTTAATTTAAATCTGCACTAAAGTCTGAGTCAGATTAAATTAAGTTTATATATAAATTAACTTTATCTATAATTTGTGCAGATATCTGCATGCAGATAAGATTAATCATAATGAGTTACACTAATTTCAATTTTATATTCTATTGAGTTAATTAAAGTGACCATCAGGTCAGGTTAATCTAATCTGATCTGAACAGAGCTTCTGAGTTAAGTTAAGTTGAGCTTTAATTGTCAGCTTAAGAATTTAGATTAAACTTAAACATTGAAGTTTAACTTAACTCAGAAGCTCTGTTCAGATTTTAAGAATTTTAAGACTGATTAGTAAGTAAGCTCTTGAGACTTGACTTAAGAATAGAAATTATGGGCTTAAAGATTACTGATACATGAGTGTTATAAGTGAACATTATATATGCATAGTTAAACAGCTTTCAATTTAGTCTATTTATTTACTACATTGAGAGTCAGATATTCTCAAAATAGTCTAGTAATGATTGCTTTAATCTGCATCTTTAGATGCAATGTTTCAGTTATGCATGTATTTCTTAATAAAAGACATGTTCTTGTGCTGAATAATAATCTGCTTTGTATAAATTGCAGTCAGATTGACATCTGCATTCTATTAATTAATAAATGATAATTACTGTATAGTTCATTAGATATACTTTTAAAGAAAACAACAATATATGCTTTTACTGTCTTCTGTAGACTGTTGATGACTGAGCTTTGAAAGTAAAACATTTTATGTTGAGAGAAAACTCTCTTTAAATAATTTTAAATTATCTTGCAGCAAAGCCTTTGAAAGAGTAGTTTTGCTATTAAAAAATCTGTTGATTTCTGATAGTGATGTATTTTATGAAGAGTGACAGCTGTAGAATGAAGCATTATTATTAAGTATTATATTGTATGTCAGAATTAAGCTTACTGCCTAACTTTCAGCAGTGAGCTGACTTAAATGCTTTAGTGTCTTTTTCTGTATCTGCAGCATTATTTTCTTTTTTCTTTTTATCAGCATCAGTTTTTTCTTTTTTAAATGTCTTTCTAAATATTCTTTCTACTGCTGCTATCTTCTCTCTGTCTAATACAGTCTTTGTAGCACTGTGTTTCAGAGTTTTCTTAATACATATCATGACATAATATAACAATACAATGATGCTCTAAGATTAAGTTAACAAAAACATTATAAAAAAGCAGTTTAAATGCATCTCTGAATGACAATGAGTTTTAGAGTGATCTTGTAGTTTGAAGATGCATTGTAGTTTGAAAGTGTGTTGTAGTTTGAAAGTGTATAATTAGAAGATGTGTTGAGAGCTTTTAGATGTTAGCAATACTTAGATATTAGATTGCTGATAAACAACATATTTATTTATGATATGTACATCAATATTATGAGTAAATATATCAACACACTTACTTCTAACACTCAATCTGACACTTTCTTATCTTTATCTCTGTCACTCAATCTACTACACTCACTCTATCTTTACTCAGTCTCTACACTCAATCTCTATACTCACTAAATATGTTGCTCAGTGCTATTACTTGTTTTACTGCTCAGTTCTTAAGATTTAATCTTATACATTGCTCTTATACTTCACTCTGATGCATAGCTGTGATGCACACATATAATGTTTAATTATATCACTCAGTATAGAACTCAGCAGCTAACTACATATTCTAAACTCTCATTATAACAGATTCAGACATTAAGTTTTCACTATGAACTGCAAAATATTTAATTTTTAATTTATTTTCAGTCTTTAAAGAAAGATCTGATTGCTGTAGCTGTTCACAGAAGTCTATATATGATTTAAAGAAGACATTTAGCAAATACTTGAACAACTTAAAGATTGTATGTGCAAGAAAGAAACAACAGAAACATATGAAGAATGAGAACTTTAAATGAATTAAAAATGCAAAGATGATGAACTGCAAAGCTGTAAAATGAAAAAGAGATGCATTGAAAAAGATTGATGCATATTAGATTATGAACTCAGCATTGAAGAAGATCATGAAAGAGAAGATTAAAGATGAGATCTTGAAAAAGTAATACAATTATAAAATTTCTTGTAAGACTTCTTTAAAATTATTATGCTCAATTATATTGTTTTTAACTATCTGTAGATGTCTATTATGAAGATGAGTTGAGAAACAAGTTGATGAAGAATAAGAACTGAGCTTAACTTAAAAAGAAGATTAAAAAGAAGATGTTATTTGCTGAAGTTTTTGCATTAAAAGAAGAGTGAGAGTTCATAAAAGTGAAGTAAGAAATATATTATATTTATATTTTTTATAGACTCTCTGACATTCTCTAGAATATCAACAAAGATGAAGTTATTCAGCAGAAGTGCATCAACATTAATTATTAAATTGAGAAGTGTCTGACAGTTATAGTTAAGCATCATGAAAGAATGCTTAACAATATAAAAAAGTAAGAGCTATATAATGCTGAAGACTCTGACTCTGTCAAGATTATGCATTACTTCTATAGTGAAGTTCTTGATTCTAAACACATTAATGACTTTAATTATGCATAAATATTATATCACTTAATTATAACACTTCTCAACTCTAACATTGACTAGTTACATTTAAGAGTCTGTATTTGATCAGAAGAAAGAAGATGAAAAGAGTGTGATTGAAGATGTTGATGAAGCTTGTGTAATAGTGTCTGAAGATGAGAAATTTTTGAATGATGATTTCATTAATGAATTTGTTCTTGATGACTTGATTAATAATGATGAAGATAATAAGAAGAACATTGAATCTACTAGTGATGAAGAGAGTAGTGAGAAGAATAGTAAATAATCATTATTAGTTAAATAGAAAGCTGATCTTCAGAGATTAAAGATGTAAGATAAAGAATAATTAAATAGATCTTTAATTATCAATTAAAGATTTTTCAATGAGAAATCTCTTCATTGATACTTAATATTTACTATACATAATAATTTTTGAATAATGTTTATCATAATTGATATTGTAAAAAATTCATTTTACATTTAGATACATGTTCTGTCACATGACTACAATCTTGTATATACTAATTTTGAAACTCTTACAACACACTATCATCAACACATTACTTAAAGTACAATAAAGTATCATTTATTTGCTTAACTTACTATAATAACTCAACATTATGTCTTTATACAGCTCATCATTCAGTCAGATTTTAAACAATTTAGAAAGATTATTTCTGAGTACTTTCAGTGACAGAACTAAATCATCTTAATTAAATCAATCTTATTCTTTAATTTTTGCAGACACTTCAAACTCAAAGTATGTTCTTTAAAGATCTACAACAAAGTGAGAGTTTCAAGACTGATAAGAAACAACTGTATGAAGTTAGAATACAGACATTAAAATTAAGAATTATGTTTAAATAATATAAAATAGTTCAGCTTGCTCAGCAGAGATCTGACAGTTCTTTGCTGAAGTAGTTAGTAAATGTGATGAAAAATTAAATGTAATGTGTATTAACTGTTACAATATTATGAATCATTCAGCATCAGAAAATGATGAAATAATCATCATAAAATGTCATCTGAAAAGCAGCAGTTGCTGAAAGATAAAATCAGCATTGAGAAGACAGATTTCAATCTTTGAAGTAATGAACTTAAAGATATGCTATGATTTTCAATTATAATGCTTTAATATAATGCTCACTGTTTGACAGACAGCTCAAAAAATCATTGTTAAATTATTTAACTTTATTTTTAAAGTCTTTGATCAGCAGATTCTTCAATTCATTATAGCACTCAATATATTCTTTTATGCTGTTAAGTATGTAAAGTTTTAAAAGCTTATCTGAATGTGTCATGTCAATATTAAGATTTTAGATCAAAGCAAGATTGCATAACTTCTTAAGTAATGTAATTGCCACTCAGTCAAGCCAGCCACTCAGTCAAGCCACCTTGCTGTCACTTAATTAATCCTTGTCAAAACACCTTGAATTATTGAGATTACCATCTCCCTAGACTAACTACATGAAAACTGAATTATTCATGAGCATTTTCTTTCAGATCAGCTTCACAAATTTAACTTTATCTCTTAATGCATGATATTTAACTATTTTATCAGTCAATTTCTTCACCTTCTTCTCTGCCTTCTGCATCATAGCTTTATTCTTGTCAACAATAAGAACTCAGGCATTTTCAACACTCTTTTGTGACTACTTCTTCTGCTGTTGCTTCTGCTTGTCAAGCAGCTTCTAATTAGTTCACTGTAGAACTGTTCTATCTGTCATAGCTGTCAAAGCTGTGTCTTTTAGGCCTAAGACACATATATGCAACAACAGTGTCATATCTACTATGATCTCATTCACAAACTGATTGATTTGAGTTGCTGTACTAGATGTGACAGTGATGTTGACTTGAACTTCATTGAAATTTGTAAAGAAGACATAGGGTGAGGTCTTTGACTGAGATAATTTTGAAATAACAATGAAAGAATTGAACAGAATAAGACCTGCACCTCATTATGCACTCAGAATGTTCTGAGTTGTGATTGCTGTATTGATTCATTGAATTAGAGCATTCTTCTTATGCACTGATAGTCATTGTTAATCTATTTAAAAGGTCTTTACTGATTGTCTTTCTTTTCAATGAGCTTGTAGAGTAGATCAAGGTAGATCATAGATTCAAGCAATCTTACAAAGAGAAACTGATGAATCATTGTTCAAATCAGCTAAGGCAAGGCTATATTGTGTAAAAATATCAGAAATTGACTTAATTGATTCATCTGAGATCATTGTGGATGTGTGGTGATGACAAGGTGAACAACAATGTTGATGAGGATGTTTGTGGCTAATAAGATGACTTGACTGAGTAGCTGGCTTGACTGGGTGGCAATTACATTATTGTGCTGTGAATGTTCAAAAAGATGTGCTTGCAGAACTTAAAACACAGATTAAAGTCTTCATTGCATTTAATGAATGAAGCAGTTCAAATCATCTTGCATTTCTAGACATTACTGCATACTTTATTAATGTTAAGTAAAAATACACAGAGATACTTTTAGTCTTTAAAGAACTAAAGAATCAATATAGTGATGAAAATCTTGCTGAGTATGTTCTTAAGATGTTGAAGAAGTAAAATCTGACATATTAATTGCTGATAGTCACAGCAGACAATGTATTCAACAATTATACATTACAATGTCATTTAAGTTGATTTTTAAGTCAGAAAAATATTATCTGAAGTGATGAAACTGAAATCATGAACTGCATAATACATGTAATTCAGCTTGCAGTCAGTCAGCTATTTACATATCTGAAAGTGAATGCAAAGAATGATTAACTCATCATTACATTTAATGATGATGAGCTACAAAATTTCACAATTGACAAAGACTACTTCTTTAACATCATACTAAAAAAGATCAATATATCTTTTATAATGCTTTATTATAATGCTCATATCTGTTGAGTTAATATTCTAACAAAAATCTCATATAGATTCAATTACTAACTATTGTTATTATGACATCATCATAGTGTCTAGAGTTGTTCAAAGATTTGTAGAAGACAAATTTACAGAATATAATTGAGAATGTAAGAACTTGATGAAACTCTTTATATGATATGCTGAGTTAAGCATATAAGCTATAAATTAAACTTTCTCAATAAATAGAATGTCTGACTTTAACAATAAGCAGAATGAAACTTCTTAGATGTAATACAAAAGAGTGACAGCATATTAAATATATGCTGTATCTTCTGAAGCACTTCAAGAACTGAACAGAGACAATGAATGCTATTAATAAATTAATAATTTATAAGCTGTAATATGCATACAATGATCTATTTGATCATCTTGAAAAACAGAATGAAGCAATTAGAAAGTTTAAATTGTTTTTTAATGCTGAGCTGTAAGATGTCATTAATGCATTAAAAAAGAAACTGACTCAATATTATAAAAAGATAAAAATTAATTAAGAGTTGTTCTGTAATCTTGATGTCATATTAAATTCATGCAATAAGCTTAACATGTACAATGTAAAATATTCTCAATTCTCAATAAATATTACATAGCAAGATTGACATATTGTTTTAATAAAGAGAAGGCTGAGAAGATCTATATTTAAAGTATGAACTTAAGTTTCAACAATATTACAGAGTTAATTATCAATACTTAAAGAAAGAATTATTAAATGATGATTTAAGAATTCTTGACTCAAAGAAGAAGAAGATAATAATAATAATGAATTGCATAAAAAATGTAAAAAAGCATCAAGACACATCTATGACAAAAGAAGTCTTAGATTATCTGTAAAAGTCTTCAGTGTCAGATGTGAATGTTTTAATACTTAATTACTGAAAGCTGATGAAGAACTTAAAATCAGCAATGACACAATTTGTAAAAGATATACTTGCAATTTCTGCAGTAAATATTAAAGTTAAATGCTTGTTCAACACAGCTTAAGATGTGATCACACATTGTTGAAATGGACTGAATTCAGACACTATTGAAAACATTATGCTGATTAAATATCATGATATGTTTACTTTTTCAGCAAAAGTGATAAAAATAATTGAAGAGAGATCTGCATTGACAATGATTGTTGATAGTGATGAGAAAGATTCATCAGTAAATGAGCTAAATTCAACAGCAACTAAATTATGTACAGAGCTTCTATTAAATCACTATTTTAGTGATAATAATCTTTATAATGATAATGATTATAAGAACAACATCAACTTCAGGCTTTATGATCATAATTAAGATAAGAACATTGACTTAAGACTTAATAATGATGATTATGATTAAACTTTAAATATAGAAGTAATACAATTAAGTGTTATAAATATCTTGAACAGTACACACTCAGAATATGTAATCACTGATGATGATCATAATTATGAGTTAAAAAAGATTAAAGATTACATAAATTCATTATCTGAAAGGTTCACTACAGCAATTAATGCATCAGCTACTAAGATCATCAATGATGATTTAATAATTACTGATCTTAATCTTTAAATTATTCACTTAAATGACTCTGCTCAGAGTACATTAACTGTCAATACACATACAGTCTTGAATACAACACAACATTAATTAAGAGAAAAAAGTCTTCTTTATTAATAAAGTAAAAAATTGTCAAAAGCATCACACTCACACTTAAAAGCACAGATAAAGCACATTAAGTTCTTAACTGCTTCAGTATTATGATTTCATAAAAGACAGAATCTTTCATCTATTGATATCATTAATAATTATTTAAAGTCAAGAAAAATTCATTCTTTCTTATCTAAAGATAATGTTGACATTCATTAATTTAAGCATCAACAATCTCAATAAACATATACTTAACATAATTTTTAATTTAAACATTAAATCTCTTTACTCTTTCTATACAGTTTATGAACACTTCAATTTTCTTAAATTGCTTGTAATAAATACAAGTTACATGTAAGCTAATATTATTGAGTGAAGTATTAGAATTAAACATGCTCAGATGTAGAAAATAATGTTTAAGAGTCTTTAAGAACATTTAGCTTTACTTAAAGTATTAGAATTCATTTTGATTCTCTTTATTGTCATTAATATTATCATTATCATCATTATAATGATCTTCATTCTTCTCATCATTATTCTGTATCTTCACTAAGTCTTCTGCCTCTTAATCTGCATCATCAGTGAAGATTAAAGCTTATAATGTTAACAGTTAATCTTTATTGTTGATTTTAATTCATAAATATAGTTAATCAGCAAGAAGCTAATAGACAATTGTAAAGAACATTATAATAAAGTAATATAATCATATCTGATCAATTTGTATCTCAACTTCATCACTCTTTAACATTGAAGTAACAGTCTATGAAGTTTAAAATTTAATTAAATCTCTAATAGATAAACAGTGCAAAATTAATATATTTTGTCTTCTTTCAATATTGTCTTTCTAATATCTGTGTGCACAAGTTCATCAGATTTAAAAAAGATGCACTCATCATTAATGTTTTCATTCAACATCATTTAAACAGAAAAAGCTACTGTAACTTTATTCTCATTATTACTCAGCATGATTTCTGCTTCTTCATTCTTATTTACAGAAACATTGAACACTGTTGAGAGCTAATAACTATAAAATGAAACAACATTAGCTCTTGTCTTTAGATTCATTATAAAGAAGTATTAAAAATATAATATACATTAATGATTCTTCTTGTCTGCTATGTGCTCTGAATCAAGTATGCTACTATTAAAAATCTACATAGCAAGATTTGAATTCTCATCTTCAGCTATAGTAAGTTGTTTATAGCTGTTAAATTAAATGATTCATTCTTAATGCTTAACTACTTCATCTAAATAAATACTTCAACAACTTTAAATATACTTGTCTGCTTTTTCAATCTAATTATATCAGCACAGATTAAATGTCAAATAAAGTTGATATATCTCTTTTTTAATTATTGAGAAAGCACTCTTTGCTTTAAGAAGCTTATATAGAGCTTGTGTTTCTTTAACAGCTATAATTAAGTTGTTTTATTGAGCAGTATCTTTATTCTTCTTTTACTCAGTTATTACATTCTGATCTATGAAAAAGATCACTACAAATGAAGTTAAAGTCTGATACAGAACACTATAATCATTTATTAATATTCATTATGCTCATTCTTTGCATATCTCTTAGCAACAATTTTCTTTCTTATCTTAACTACATATTTTGTTCTTTAAATCTTCATCTTAAGCTTTTTATATTCTGAATTATGTTTAAGATCTATATTCAATCTATTCATTATTATATCATTCTGCTCTTGAGTCTCTTCAATATCAGCATCTATGAATGCATTAATCACTGAAGAATGTGATGAAATCAATTTCTGAGTAATATCAAAACATAAAGAACTCAATAAAAGAATAAATGAAGAGCTTCTGAGTTCTTAAATATAATTTATTCTCTGATTTAGTATACACTTTGTGCATTATAATTGAGCATTATAATAAGTGAAGTTACATACTAAATTTTAAGTCAGAAGAAGTGAAAGAAGCAGTTAAAGTACTTTGAGACAGTGCAGCATTGAGTATGAATTCAGAGTAATTAATAAATGCTTTTATTTTTTTTTATTAATCAGCAAAGTCTTCTTTCTTCAGATATGCAGCAATGTCTAAGATAAATAAATTAATTTTATTGATTTTTTTCTTTCTCTTCTTCTCAGATTGAGATGAGAAGTCTGATGTATCAGTAAAATGTATTCTCTTATTAATGAGTTAATTTCATTCAGTGATGAAAGATATGAAGTTTGATGCTTTTATTATGTTGATGAATTGATTTAATTCAGTAATGTAAAATATGAAGCCTGATGCTCTTACTACATTAATGAAGATAATCTTTGCATTTAGTTTTCTCTGTTTTGATAATGTATTTCTAAAATGAAAGTCAGCATCATATCTCTTCATTACTTACTTTACTTACATGATGCAGAAAGAAAATGTAGAACATGTTGTGTTAAAGATAAACAAACTTGTTAAGTTTCTATATTATTATTTGTTTATATAAATGCTGTGTTTTTGTTATCAGTGAATTTGTAGATAACTAAGATCAATTTAAATCAAGCTGCACAATTATTTAGATTTATTGATTCATGATTATTTCTTCTTAAGTTACTATCTGAGAAATTCAAAGCAATACATACAATTTGTAAAGTGTAATATCTCAATCATGTTAGTTGCAATTTCTTTATTAAGTATAGATCTTCTCACAGTAAAGAAACTGACATTAGAATTATGTTGTATAGCATGACAGAGTTATGATAAAAGTCAAAGTTATGAAAAAATATTAAGCAGATTCTAAAGCTTGTGAATCTGACAACACAAGATTCATTGAAGAGAACAGAATATAAATTATAAATAAAGATATATAAGACAGAATTAAGTTCATGAAATGAAAGCAAAGAATAAGTTGTCAAGCATGACATCTTTAAAGAAGAAGATTGAATCATTAATAATTCTTTTTTTTTTAAATTAGTTTCTGCACAAAAAGAGTCAAGTAAATCATATAATTGCATCATTAAATTAAATTAAAATGCTCAATTCTAATGCTCTCTGATCAGTTCATGCAATGCAGCAGCAGCAGTATTGACAGAAGCTGCATTCTTTTATTTTAAATTTAGAATTCTTTTCACTGCTGATTGAAGAGATTTCTGATCAGTATAATGACAGCTTAAAGTGAAATTAGTTAGTCATTATAGATTTGCAGAAGGCAAGTAAGACATATTTTTATACATTTTTTGAAAATATAAGTTCTTATATATTGAGAATCTCTTTCATGACTTATTTATGATATAGTTGCTGAGCTACATAAGAAAAAAGATCTGATAATATCAGAAAAATTGCAAAAGATGAAAGCAATCTTTTATATGTTGCAGACTTACTAAAAAGATAAAGTATATTAATTAATGTATTTTTGCTCTGTAGAGAATGAGTGATCTGATAATTAAGTTAATAATGTTTATATATAATGCTTATAAATCAGACATGTAGTTAAACAAAAAGAATTGTGTACAATGCTAATTGAAAATGTTGCAATAATAGCTGCTGTCAATATAAAGCTACTTAATAACAGAAGCTAATTAATTCTGATTTAGTCTGAACTGTCAAGAATAGTCTGACTTAACTCTGTCTGAAACTCAACTCTGCACAGAATTGAGTTGAGTTGCAAAGTAAAGCTCAGTAAGTTGAGTTAAGTTCTAAAATCTGAGTCTGACCTGACTTGATGGCCACTCTAGAGTTAATATGTAGCATAAGTTTACTGTATAAATTTAGACAACATCATAATTATGTTACAGTCATATTTTTAATGTATATTTGTAATGAGTTAAGAATAAGTATGATTCTATCATAATTCTTAACAATAAATATTAAATCAACTTTAATTACATTGTCTTTACTTACATTACTTCTTCTTCATGCTTCACTATTGCATTATTCATCACATCACTCAATCACACAGTCAGAGATCTTTAATCTCTGATAAAATTATACAGTTAAGAATCTTCAATCTCTGATGAAATCACACAGTTAAGAGTCTTTAATCTATGATGAAATTACATAGTTAAAAGTCTTTAATCTTCAATAAAATCACATAGTCAGAAATCTTTAATCTCTGATGAAATTACATAATTGAAAGTCTTCAATCTTTGATGAAATTACAAGATTGAGAGCTCTCAATCTCAGATAAAATTACATAATTAAGAGTTCTCAATTTTTAATAAAATTACACAATCAGAGATTCTCAATCTCTGTTGATAAAGCAATGTTTGACATCATTTTATTGATAAAGTAATGTTAAATGATGATTGTTTGTGTCTTAAGTCTTTTAATGTTGAAAGATATAGATCTTTGAACAGTAAATGAAGATAAATTCTCATCAATAAATAATGATGATTATTTTAAGTGCTGATTAGGCTTTGTAGCATAGAGTCATAGCATAGTTGATGACAACATTATTATGTACTTTTAAAGAATAGTACACACTATAATTTAAGATGAAATCTTCATTTTTAATGTGTAATTCTAACATGCACACTATTAACTGACAAAAACTTCTGCATATTTATACTGACTTATACTTGCTTAGTTAGACTAATTCTTGCTTACTTAGTTCACAAATAACTTATAACTTACACAGAGTCAGATCAGGTTAATCTGCATTTAATTTAAATTAAAAAAAGTTCATTCTATTTAACTCAACATCTGAACTCAATCTGAATTCATGTGACCTATAGACAATCTGCACACTCAGTCTAGTTGCTTTATAAAGAAGTTATTGAAGTTTATGATGATGATAGTTAATATGTAGTATAAGAAGTAAATAAAGTAAAGTAATGATGTATACATAAAAGATAATGTAAATAAAATAAAGAAAGTCTT
>JAABVA010004885.1_pt1 | contig 12295 bp, 12 predicted proteins | sample 5560331 | NCBI WGS metagenome assembly JAABVA01 (sample SAMN12812661, study PRJNA571458) | rock metagenome | isolation source: Antarctica rocks | place: Antarctica: Victoria Land, Mt New Zealand sud | collected 2016-01-07
GAATTCCGTCCGCACGCTCAACACCTTGACCTCCAGCGTCATCACTGTGCAGGCCCGCGCCCGCGCCCGCCTAGCCAATGCACGCGCCCCCACGCCGACTATCATATTATGTTAAAGCCGACCCTCCCCAATAGTGAGGAGATCGAGCATGGCTAGGAGCAGCTGCACTCGATCGATAGGAATGTCGCTCCAGGAAACGTCCTGCGGCGAGTTCTCGTGGTCCTCCGACGCGCTGACGATCTGGATGCATAGAGCAAGCACCGGTTTCCATGGGAACGTAGACCTTTCCATGGCCGTTTGGCGTAACGCACAGAAAAGGTCGTAAGCATACCGGAGTGGCAGGTCTGCGAACAACTCCGCGCCGCTGGCGAAGGGGAGTGGGTCCCGCGCGATCCGACCTTGCAACGCCACACTGAGCCCATCTGGAGAGGGGCCGGTCATTGTCCGTCGCGGTTGCCAAGCGGTGATGTAAGCTACGATATCCCCGACGCCCATCGCGGCCAACTCAGCATCGGCTAGCGGGCTGGTGGGGCCTTGTAGTTCGGACATGTAGATAAAAAACTCGGGGTGTTGCGCAGGCCCCACGTCGGCTACGAGGTCGCGGTATGCCTTCGCACGTTCAGGCGTCAGCGCTTCGCTCACAAGAGATAGCCAATTGCGCCGCCATTGGCGCGCATCGAGGCCGGGGTGGGCCGGTCCCTCGTCGATCCACCCGAGGATCGTTGCCTGGATGTCGGGAGGTAGGTGCGCATAGCGATCATGCAGCAGGAGCGCGTATTCGTGGCGCACCTCTAGATCCATGAACAGCGAGCGATCGGCCAGGTACGCCACGACAAGGTTCGGCGCGTGATCGGGGAAAGCGCGCAAGAGATGCAGGGCGAGACGCTGGAAGACGCGCCACCGCTTCTCCTTGTATAGTTGCACGATGTCTTGTACCGTCATTATGCCGTTGTCTACGAGGTGTCTGGCCACATCCCGCACGGCACTGATGAGGGCATCGGTGTCATGCCCCCCCACGTTCTGCTCGTCGTCTTCGATTGCCGGACGCAGGACCCATGTGGTATCGGTAAACGTTTCTTGCATCTCCTGCACGTCCACGTCTTCCCCCACGCTGTCACTACTTGTCGATAGGCGTATGACCGCGGCGAGGCGTCGACACAGGACATCGAATAGGCGTCGGATATCTGGACCGGGAAGGTGCGTGAGGCACGCATCCAGGACGGTATCGTAGAGGAGCGTGTCCTCGGCATTGTCGCCTTCTCCCATAGGCGCTAGGAGCGCACGTCCGAGGCTGAATGCGGTGTTGCCGTGGCCCTCGTTAACGAGATGCGCGATCAACGCGCCGAACTTATCCGGCTGCACGAGCGACATGTACGGTGAATTGGCGATGCCCCGTATCCTGGACACCAGGCGGACGGCTGCAGGGCCTGGCAGCGCGAGGGCGACATCGATGAAATCGGCGTAGACATACACGTTGTCTATGTCGCGCGGCATGGCCATGATGACCCGTTCGACAAGGCCGGAGCCCGCCCTGCCATGCGCGCGAGATAGCGCGATGCTGCCCATGCCGGTAGATAGACATGCGCCCCCCGCGCTGCGACCGCTGGAGGGGAGCGGAAGAAGCCGCGCGCCTCCAGCGGAACGACCCAGGCGGGCGACTGTATGCGCGCGAAAAAGTATTCGTAATTCGCGATTAGCCCGCATGCCGAGGTGATAGTCGCGATCGCGTCATCGTCCGGCGTCAGGCCGTCGACATCGACAGCCGCGATGAGGGCGTCCATCGCCACACGGTCGGCATAGGTCTGCGGACGCAGCCGGCGGAGCATGAATTCCTCGAACCCGGCGAGCATCATCGCGAACTCATCAGCGGTCGTACTCGTACGGTGATGGAGCACGTCGGTCGCGAAGTTATGGTAGCGTGTCCACTTGTCGAGCCACGCGTTCTCGAGTGTCTGTGGGAGGGTTCGATAGGTCGGGTCGATAGGATGCATGGGATCAAGCCCTCTGAGGAAACGGGCTGCCTGCTCCCTCCTGGCCGGCATATCGCCCTCCCGCCAGGCGAAAAATTCGTCCAGTCGGACCAGGAAGTCTTGCAAATCGGTGTCGATCTCACCGGTCCACCCGCCCTCGCCCCGGCTGGCGCTCCTGTTCTTGGTCTTATCCCACGCAACCTTGAGACTTGTTACCTTGTCGCCCAAGTGGGGTAGGTTTTGCATGGGAACATCGAGGCTGCGCGGGGACGCATCCATCAACTCGCGGATACCGTGGGCAGCCAGGGCGAAACGTTCGGGGTTATCTTGCTGCGCGGCAACCAGGACGGCGCCGAGATACATGTCCGCGAGCGCCCTGTCTTTCTCCGCGAGAGCATCGAATAGAGCGATTTGCCGGGGCGACAGATGCGGCGGCAGTATATAGTCGTCCATCGCGGTCCTACCCTTGGTTGATGACCACGCGTACAGCCATGCCCGCATTATCTAACGTTTCCAGATCGGTCTTGATGCCGGTTGGATTGCGCACATGCTTGCCAGGGTCATGGACGAAAACGACGAGTGTTTCACAAGTGGCGTGCGTCCTGTACAGGGTGATATCTTCCATCAGTTGCTTGCCCAATTCCTTTTGTGCCAACCCGGGACGCGTCATTTTAACCTCGATGCCTATGCGCTCAACGGGCAGCAGGAAATCGATGCGCGACCCGGCCCCAGCGAACGAGGGCGCAACCTCTTCCTTGCGCACGTCGGTGAAGAATAGCCGGAGCAGCGCGTGGAACAGGTCCTGGACATCGTATTCGTCGGATATGTTGAAGGGCGGGCGGTTGTTGTATCGGTGCTGTAGTTGGTCGGAGCACAGGTGGAAGTGGGTAGCTAGACGTTCGATGATGTCGCTGATCACGATATCTTTCCAGTTAGACAGCGGTCCTGATCACGTTGTGTTTCCAGATCAGGGTCTGTTCTGATCACAAGAATTTGCCATCTCATTGACGCCATGACCGATCCTGTAAGGCAGGAGGTGGGTCATGGCGCGACGGAGGATGAGTGTGGCAGACGTGAAAGAGATTTTGGTGGCCTGGGACGTAGGTGAAAATATCAGCGCGATCGCGCAGCGGCTGGGCTACTCGCGACCGACGGTGCGCAAGTACACCCAGGCGGCTGCTCAGGCCGGCTTGGAGCGCGGCGGCGGCCGTCGCGGCGAGGAGGAATGGGAGCGCGTCGCCCGAGCAGCGATTCAACGCGTGGCACGCCGGCGGGAGCGCGGCAGGGCGACCGAGGCGGTGGCCCAGTACCACGACTACTTGGAACAAAGAGTGGGTGAGGTACGCCTGGCCGTGTTGCATCAGCGGCTGCGCGACGAGCAGGAGTTGCGTGTAAGCTGGCGCATGTTCTACCGCTACGTGGCGGCGCACTGGCCGGAGCGGCTGCGCGGGGCCGTCCGCCCGACGATCCGCCTGGACGACCCGCCGCCGGGCGACGAGGCGCAAGTCGACTTCTTCTATATGGGGCGGTGGTTCGACCCCGAGGCGGATCGTCAGCGCAAGCTCTACGCCCTCTTGATGACGCTGGGGCATAGCCGCCATCAGTTCCTGTACCCCTGCCTCGCTGAGGACAGTGCGGCGTGGCTCACCGGTCACGCGGCCGCGTTCACCTTCTTCGGTGGCGTCCCGCAGCGGGTGGCGCCGGACAACCTGACGGCGGGCATCCTCACGGCCGACCGCTACGACCCGCGCGTGAACCGGTCCTACGGTGAGTTGACGCGCTACTACGGCGTGCTCGTCGACCCGGCGCGTGTCCGCCACCCGAAAGACAAGGCGAAGGTGGAGCGCAACGTGTCGTACGCCCGCGAAAGCTTCTTCGTGGGGCGGACGTGGGAGAGCCTGGGGGCGATGCGGGCCGACGCGGTGTGCTGGTGCCTGACCACGGCGGGGCTGCGCACGCACGGGACGACAGGCGAGCAGCCGCTGGTGGCCTTCCGGGAGCGCGAGCAGGCGTCCTTGCAGCCGCTTCCGGCGCAGCCGTGGGAGCCGGTGACCTGGACGACGGCCAAGGTACAGCCCGATTGCCACCTGCGGGTGGGCCATGCCTCGTATGCGGCGCCGCATCGCTATGTGGGGCAACGCCTTGATGTGCGCGTGGGCGCGCGCACTATCGCCCTCTACGCCGGCGAGGAACTGGTCACGACGCACGCGCGGGCGGAGCGGGGCCGCGTGAGCCGCGTCGAGCACTACCCGACGGCGGGGCAGGTCTGCCTGCGCGGCACACCGCAGGCGCTGCTCGAGCAAGCCGCGGCCGTGGGCGCGGAAACGGGCCTGCTTGCGCGGGAACTGCTGGGGCGCTTCACCCTTGGCCATCGGCGCGAGGTCATGGCGCTGCTGCGGCTGCGCGAGCGGTACGAGGACGCGCGGCTGGAGCGGGCGTGTCGGCGGGCACGCACGAGCGGGGATGGGCGCTACCGGACGGTCCACCGTATCCTGGAGCGCGGGCTCGACGTGCTGAAGGTGGACGACGAGCCGACGCCGCACATCACGCGCGCCTTTCTGCGCGGGCCGGAGGCCTTCGCGGCGGCGCGCGAGCGGCGGGAGGAGGTGGCGGCATGGCCACACTAGAGTATCTGCAGCCGCGCCTGCGCCAACTTAAGCTCTCAGGGATGCGCGACGCCATCGAGGCGCGCGTCGAGGAGGCGCGGGCACGCGGGCTGGACCCACTGGAGTTTCTCACGCTCCTGATCGACGACGAGTTGGCGCGCCGCGCCATGGAGGGGGTCGGGCGGCGCATCCACAAGGCCCGTTTCAATGAGGTATGCGACCTGCGCGATTTCGACTGGACCTACAACCCCGAGATCCCGAAGGGACGCGTTTGGGACCTGGCGAGCGGGCGCTTCATCGACGAGCACGCGTCGGTCGTGCTCTGCGGTCCCACGGGTGTCGGGAAAAGCTTCATCGCGCAGGCCCTCGGGTTGGAGGCCTGTCGCGCGGGGCGGAGCGTCCTCTTCGTCAAGACCAGCGCCGTCCTGACCGACCTCGCGGGGGGGCGCGCCGACGGGGGCTACCACACCCGCGTCCGGCGCTACGTGAGTCCGGGTGTGCTCATCCTGGACGACTTCGCCAGGCGCGAGTACACCGTCGCCCAGACCGAGGACCTCTACGAACTGGTGAGCCGGCGCCACCGGCGGGGCTCGGTGATCGTGACGACCAACCGCGAGCCGGCCGATCTCTATGCGCTCTTCCCGAACCCGGTGCTCGCCGAGGGGCTGTTGGACCGTCTGCTCAACAGCGCCCACACGTTCACGCTGCTCGGCCGCAGCTACCGGCAACGCCAGCGCCCGCCCGCGCCGGAGACAGCGGGAGAGATCGTGCCAAAGCGTGACGCTTTTGTCAGCCCACAACGGCGTAACAAGGGGGAGAAGGGCACATGAAAGAGCGCCGGGTGCGGTGCACGGACTGCGGCGAACGCTTCACCGTCGTCCGCTTCGAGCGGGAACGGACGCCAGCGTCCTGCGACCTCTGCCGTGCAGAGCGGCAGCGCGCGCAGGCCCGTGAGCGGATGCGGGCACTCCGGGCACGTCGCCACGGAGCGTGACAGGCCACTGCGGGGGGTGTCGTGCAACGGGCGACACACGCCCCGCCGGGGGAGAAAGGAGGGCGCGTCCAGTTGGGCCGGCTGATACGGATGACAGGGAACCATGCACAAGGGGTGAGCGTGGTTGGTTCATTAACGTGAGGAGTGACATCTGCCGCGCCGAGCAGAACGACAGGCGGGTAGGCCTCGTGATCAACACGCGGGGTGGCAAATTCTTGTGATCACCACAGTGGCAACAGGAGTGATCAGACTAGTGGCAAATTCCCGTGATCATTGACAGATGAGCGCGACGGCATCGGACGTGATCGATGGCGCTACAGCGCGTCGGCTGGCCTCCACGAGCAGGTTCCTTTGGGCCAGGAGATTGGGATAGAAGTGGTTTTCGTAGGTATGCCGCAGCCATCTCGGCGTGTAACTCATTCCCGGCGTGTTGACGACATCGAAACTGCCAAATTGGTTCGGCACGTACCGCCGACCTTCTCCGACGGCATAACCCTGGCCGACCTCGACGGCACGGGGGTTCGAGAGAAAGTCCTGGATCCGCGGGGCGTTTCCGTCGCCCCTGTAGTATGAACGGAATTCTTCTCTGAGATCGGACGGCAGGGCAGCGAGACAATCGGCTAGCCACTCGGCATAGCGATCTCTCAGTTCATCGTCCGCCTCGGCGGTCGCGCCCTTCCCCTGAACTCGTTGTGCGAGTCGTTCGAGCGCTTTGGATTCGGCAATGAGAGCGTCCCACCCATTCATGATTCTTTCCATCCTCTCACGCCTGGGGCGTCGCTTTGCCCCACAGCTCGCTCACGATTCAGCACGAGCAATCGCTCCACTATCTGCTGATCGTCGAGGGCGTGCGGCCAGCCGTAGGCGTCGAGCACCGCATCATCCAGGCGACGATGGGCCAGATCGAGCCACGTCGGTCGGGCATTGTATAGGTTCGTCAACGTCCGCTCTTTCAGGTCCCGCTCCGTCGCGCCGTCCGGATTGAGCCAGCGATCGCGCTGGACAACGAGGGCGTAGGCCGCACTGGCGATGGCTCTCACATGAGGATTGTCCGCGGCTTCCGCCCCTGGCGGCCACGGGAATGGGAAAGTGTCGAAGGTGCTGGTGGGTGTGTATCGAAAACCGCTCTCAGCCTCCCGCAGTTGTGTCCCTGTGCCTCGCGCCCAAAGCTCATGGACCCGGGAGTGCAAGACTCCCAAAAAATAGTCGTCGTCGCGTGCAAACACGAAGATCTGGTGATCGGGGAGGATATTCCCTTCCAGCCAGACGAAAAGCCTGTGTTTGGATACCGTCGGCGTTGCGATACACCGTGCCAGCTTTTCGATGGCCACGCGCATGTCAGGTCGCGGGCGCTCGTGTATCCACCACTCAGCGCGCGTTGTTCGGGACGTCGCGCGCATGGGGCGCACATGCTGCCTGATATATTCGTAGGGCTCCTCGTAGAGTGCCGCCTCGGCCTCGGACATGGAGATAGCAAAGTCGACAATCCACATGTCGCGCGGACGCCGCGTCAGGTCGAGCGAGTTGATCCACGGACGCACGACATCGCTATTCGGCCGCCTGTTTGGATTGGCCGGCGCGCGCAACATTGCGCGCGCGGCCCCTCCGGATATATCGAAGGGGCCGCCCTTCGTGTCCCCCATGTAGATAATATGCCCATTCTCGGGGAGTCGGCGCGCCGACGTGAGATCACTCCGGCCGGATAGGTCCGGGTTGATTGTCGTCACCAGGACGCCATCGAGCGTACAATCGTCCGCGACGCCATTATCGAAGCCGACGATCGACACATGCACAGTGGCGCCCTCAAGAATCCACGGACGATCGCTCCAGGCCATGAAGATGGCGCCCGTTTCCTTGATGCGCTCGAGAACCTTGCGGTTCGCACCGCCCCGAATCGCTTGGGTCGCCAACAGGCCAGCGCGCCGCTCTCGGTCGGTAGCAATGAGGGCGCGTGTGCGCTCGAAGAAGTAGCAAACAAGGTCTGCCTCGCGGAGGACGCGGCCTCGATAGAGGGCGAAAAGGTCGTCGACGTAGGCATCGCCGAGTTCGCCCCGCAGGCGCTTGCCGCCAAGGAAGGGCGGGTTGCCGATGACGACGTCCGCCTCGGGCCAGACCGGCTCCGTGAGATGACCGTCCTCGCGCTTGAGCAAGGCGTCCATGTGTCGGATGTTATGGAGTGGCTTCAGGATGGGAGCCTCCGGAATCCCGAAGCCATTGTCGTGCAGCCACTGGATATACCCAATCCACACCACGACCGAGGCCAGTTCGTGGGCGTACACGTTGAGTTCTATTCCGTAAAGCTGCCCTGGCCCGACCGCGTACGGGAGCAACCCCGACACACCGCTGTCGGCTGCGAACAGGCTCACTTCTTTCCACAAGTCGAGCAGCCGCTTGAGCGCGACGTACAAGAAATTCCCCGATCCGCAGGCGGGGTCCAACACGCGAACCGCCGCGATCTCGTCGGAGAAAGAAAGCAGTAAACTCGCCAATGTTTGCTGGTGGCGTGTCCGCGCTCCGGCCATGGCCGCGTCGCGCTTGGCGATCAAGGCCCGCGCGTCCTCCTGCACGGCGACCCAGCGCCGGCGCAGGGGGGCCATCAAGACGGGGTCAACGATCAGGAGGATATCATCGCGGCTCGTGTAGTGGGCGCCGAGTTGCGAGCGTTTGGCGGGGTCGAGGCTGCGCTCGAAGAGCGTACCGAAGATAGCCGGCTCGACGCTAGCCCAATCCAAAGCCGCCGCGCGAGCCAAGATATCCAGGCCAGCGGGCGTGAGGTCGAGGACCGCGTCGTCGGAAAAGAGGCCTCCGTTGAAGTAGGGGATATCCTCGACGCCGAAAGAGCCGCCCGAGGCCATGGCCGCGAATAGTTGGCGTAGGCGCGTCGAGAACTCGGACGGACGACCACGCGTGCCCGCGACGAGACGCGCGAACAGCGCCGTCGGCAGCAGTCCGATGTCCTCTGCGAACAGGCAGAAGAGGAGGCGCATCAGGAAGTGGGCCGCCCGCTCCGGGTCCTCGCCCCGTGCCCGCACGTCGTCGGCGAGCCGGGCGAACTCCGTGGCCGCTTGCTCGGTGACCTGGGCCGCCGTGCGCATGGGGCGTAAGGACTCGGGGTGCGCGAAAACGGCGCGCAAGACCTCGAGCGGCGGACGTGAGCTGGTCGGCGTTGGGGACGGATTGGCGAGGTCCGCGAGGTTGAAGGCATACACCATCTTGACCGTGCCAGTGAAATTGGTATGCACCTCGAAACGGTCAAGGTCGCATACAACGAGGATCGGAGGGTTTTCCAGGTCTTCGCGGTATTGCAGGAGCTGCCGGTACGCTGCCCTCAAGTCTCTGTGCTTGCCCTTGTATTCCCACGCAAAATATCCGCGCCGCCAAACATCGGCCCACCCGCTGCCACCTCCAACCTTCACGACACCCTTCTCGAACGCATAGTCGCTACCCGTAGGATCGGCAGCCGCCGGTGTGGGTACCCCCAGGACGGCGCACAGGTCGATAAAATGACTCTGGGCGGCGCTACGCTGATGATCGGGATAGCCCTGCGGGCGGTGGCCTACAGCCTCATCCCGCTCGCCGCCGCCGCGATCGGCGGGACGCTGGCCGTGGCCCGGCCGCCGGGGCCACGCGTGCGCAGCGCGGTCCAGCATTTCGCCGCCGGCGTGGTCTTCGCGGCGGCCGCGATCGAGGTGTTGCCGGAGGTGATGCGGCACACGCCGCGCGTCGCCATCATCGGCTTCACCATTGGCATCGCGCTCATGCTGGCGGTACGCTGGCTTGCTCAACGGGCCGAGCGGCGTGGGGGCGCCGACGCGACCGGGTTGATCGCCGTCACCGGGGTCGATCTCCTCGTCGACGGCCTGGTGCTCGGGGCCGGGTTCGCGGCCGGGGGCCAGACGGGCATCCTGCTCACCATCGCGCTGGCCCTGGAGTTCCTGTTCGTCGGCCTGGCCGTCGCGGCGGCCCTCGCGGGGCGGGCGTCGTGGCCGCGCGTGGTGGCGGCGCCGGTCGGCCTCGCCCTGCTGGCCACCCTCGGCGCGGGCGTGGGCGCGCTCGTCCTCGGCTCCGCGCCGTCCGGGGTGCTGGGGACCGTGCTGGCGATCGGCGCCGTGGCGCTCATGTACCTGGTCACCGAGGAGTTGCTGGTCGAGGCGCACGAATCCGGCGAAACCGCGACGGGGACGGCCCTCTTCTTCGTGGGCTTCCTGGTCTATCTCCTCATCGAGGAGTTCGCCCGGGGGGGCGCGTGATGGTCGCTCCCGCCGTGCCCCGTCGTCGCCCCTCACCGCGGCTCGCGTCGCGTCAGCGCCTCGTCGGCGGCCTCGTCGCGGCCCTCGCGCTCGCGGGGATGGTGGGGGCGTGGGCGGGGCGGCCAGGGCAGGGCGGGCCGATCCTGCGCGTGGTCGCCTTCGACCACCCCATCGGCGCGCTCGCGGTGGACCCGACGACGGGCCGGGCCTTCGTGCTCACGCTCGGGGCGGGCGACGCGCCGAGCCGCGTGACCATGCTCGACGCGCGCACGGGCGCGCCGCTGCGCACCGTCGCTGTCGGCGTCGTCGCGGGCGGCGGGACGGCCGCACTCGACGTGGACGCGCGGGGCGGGCGCGTCGCCGCGGCGGCGGCGAACGACGCGGGGGGCGGCACGGTCGCCGTCCTCGACGCGCGCACGGGGGCCGTGCTGCGCCGCATGAGGACCCTCACCAGCCCGATCGACGTCGCCCTGGACGTGCGGCGCGGCCGGGTCGTCGTCGCCGGCATGGGCGCGCAGATCGGCGCCGCCCTGCGCGACAGTGGGGTCGATGTGCGCGACGCCCTGACGGGGGACCGTGTGCGCGCGGGGCGTGCGGGGGTGGCGCTGGCGGTCGCCGTCGATCGGCGCGCCGGGCGTGTCGTCGCCGTGAGCCAGGCCCTGTCGGGGGTGGGCGGGACGGTGGCCGCGCTCGATGTGCGGACCGGGCGGCCTCTGTGGAGCGTGGCGCGCCGCGCACGCGCGACGCCGCATGGTGTCTCCGTCGATGAGCGGACCGGCCGCGCCCTCGTCGCCGAAGACGACGGCGTGGCCGTGCTCGACACGCGGACGGGCCGCGTGCTGCGCATCGTCCAGGTCGGCGGCCCCCCGCTCTCCATCGTTGCCGATCCGTCGCGCCACCGCGCCTTCGTGACGGTCCCCGGCCAGGCTGGCATGAGCCGCCTCGTCGTGCTCGACAGCAGGGACGGACGGCCGCTGCACACCGTCCCCCTGCCGGCCAACGTCGTCGCGACCGCCCTGGACGCCCGCCGGGGACGCCTGGTCGTGACGAGCGTCGGCGCGGGTGGCGGCGCCGGTGGTGAGACGGGCAGGGCGAGCAGGGCGGCATGGGCGGGGACGCTGACCGTCCTGGATGTGCGCGGCGGGTCCGTGCGGCGCGGGCGCGCCATCACCCTGCCGGGTATCGTCGGGGACACGGTCATCGACGAGGGGACGGGGTACCTCGTCGTCATTTCGACGCCTGGTCTGGGGCCGCCCTCGGACCCGCGCGCCTGGGTCCCCCGGTGGCTCCAGCGGTGGGTCCCGGCGCTGCGCCCCGCGACGGGGCCGCCGCCCGGCGGCCGGGTGCTCCTGCTCGACGTCGCACGCTAAAGCAGGCGGTCGAATAGCTGAGACGGGACGATGACGATAAGGAGGAGGCATGGCATGGCACACGGGATTATCGCGACGCTCACCGAGCGGGGCTTCGGCTTCATCCGCCCCGCCGCGGGAGGCGCCGATGTATTCTTCCACCGCTCGGTCCTGGAGGATGTGGTTTTCGAGGAGTTGCATCGGGGCGACGCCGTGACCTATACGGTGGGCGCGGATCGGCATCGTCCCGACGTGCGCGCGGCCGGCGTGCGGCGCGCGACCGATGCCGACAGGGACGGGGACGGGGACAATCTGACCGATGAGACACAGACGGAGGGAGATCATGGTACAATACGATGAAGTGATAACTACATTGTTACATGGAGGAGGGACGAACGTGCGGCGTGAGCGTGCGGGGGCGGAACTGTGCGGCGTCCGCTGCATCAATACGGAGGACGTGGCGCGTGCCCGCGCGGCCCTGGAGGATGACGCGACCTACATCGGGCTGGCCGAGCTGTTCGGGGCGCTGGCCGACGCGACGCGCGCCAAGATCGTCCACACCCTGCTGCGCCAGGAACTCTGCACCTGCGACATCGCCGCGGTCGTCGGCATCAGCGAGTCGGGCGTGTCGCAGCACCTGCGCGTGCTGCGCGCGCTGCGCCTGGTGAAGGCACGCCGCGCGGGCAAGATGGTCTACTATAGCCTCGACGACGCGCACACCGCCCTGCTCATGCAGCTCGGCCTGACGCACCAGGGGCACGACGCGGTGGCCGCCGTCTCGGATGCGCCCGTGCTGGCGACGGGGGAGGTGCGCTGATGGCCGACGAGCACGGGCACGATCACGCGCACGGCATGGCGAAGGGCACCTTGCGCACGGCCTTCTTCCTGACGGCCATCATCCTGGCTGTCGAACTGGCCGGCGGCCTGCTCTCGCACTCGCTGGCGCTGCTCTCCGACGCCGGCCATGTCCTGACCGACATCGTGGCCTTGGGGCTGGCTTGGTACGCCACGGTGCAGGCCGAGCGCCCGGCCGACGCCAAGAACACCTACGGCTACCACCGCACCGGCATCCTGGCGGCCCTCGCCAACGCCGTCACCCTCATCTTGATCGTCATTGCCATCGCCT
>JAABVA010004887.1_pt1 | contig 12294 bp, 8 predicted proteins | sample 5560331 | NCBI WGS metagenome assembly JAABVA01 (sample SAMN12812661, study PRJNA571458) | rock metagenome | isolation source: Antarctica rocks | place: Antarctica: Victoria Land, Mt New Zealand sud | collected 2016-01-07
GGTCTTGATGCGTGCCTTGGGGGTCTGAATTAACTGGCCGATCAGGTAGAGCACCAGGCTCAGGTTGTGGATGGCCACCGAGAGCATCGGAATGATGTTGCCCGGCCGCACCGAAGACGGCAGGTCCAGGAACGACCCGTTCTTCAGGAACTTGGGCGAGAAACCGGCGAAGGGCCCGAACAGCAGGTCCCGTTGACCGTTGATCACCCGGGTGTCCAGGTGCGGCACCGACATCGGCGGTGCCCCCACCGCCTCCTGCCCATACACCTTGGCGTGGTGGCGGGCCACGACCTCGGGGTTGGTGCAACGCAAGAAGCGCCCGCCGACCGGGAAGCCCCCGAGCCCCTTGCCCTCCGGGATGCCGGACTTCTGCAGTAGCTTCAGCGCACCCCCGCCGGAACCGATGAAGACGAAGCGGGCCGAAGTGCTGGTACGCGCCCCGGTCGCCAGATTCTTCAGCGTCACCTCCCAGCTTCCGTCCGCCCGACGGTCCAGGTCGCGGACCTCGTGACGCACGTGCACCCGGGTGCCGTGCTCCTGCAGAAAGGTGAACAGGTGGCGGGTGAGCGAGCCGAAGTCGACGTCTATGCCCGTCTCGGCGCGGGTCATGGCGACGGGCTCGGCCGGAACTCGCCCGCTCATCATCAGCGGCGCCCACTCGGCCATTTTCGTGTGGTCCTCGGTGTATTCCATGCCCGCAAACAGGGGGTGCGTGCGCAGCACTCATATCGCGCACGAAGAAACTCCACACCCGCTCCGCCCCGCACAAAGCTAAGGTGCGGAACACCGTTGATGAATTCCTGTGGTGACCGAATCAAGCCATTATCGACAAGGAACGCCCAGAACTGCTTCGAAATTTGCAGCTCTTCATTGATGGACACCGCCTTGGCGATGTCGATGCTCCCGTCGGCCAGCTGCGGGGTGTAGTTCAGCTCGCAGAGCGCGGAGTGCCCGGTGCCCGCGTTGTTCCACGCGTCGGAGCTTTCCTGCGCGACGGCGTCCATGCGCTCGTACACCGCGATGGACCAGTCGGGTTGCAACTGCTTGAGCATGGCGCCGAGTGTGGCACTCATGATTCCGCCGCCGATGAGCACCACATCGTGATCGATGTGGCCCATTGGCGCGCCCTCGCTGGTCTGCATCATGCCCTCCGCAGTGTCCAGGCCGGGGCTGTATTTCTGCGCGCAGCTATGCCCGCAGACAATGCATCGATAATGCCAGCACCCACATGCCTGCTTTTGGTAAAATGATCAAACGGCAAATGGCCAGCATTCCCTCGAGATAACTGGCTCGTTGCCCAGGCGAAAGGCTAGTACAAGCCTACGCGCGGCCCCGACTCGAGCAGGCATGAGTCCGGTCACAGAAGCGTCTGCAGTAACGTAGAGCCACTCGCAGCCCGCGGCCCACGCCGAGTAGCGTCTTGGCGATGAGCAGCACGCCCGCACCGGGGCCCAGGATCGCGTTTGTCGCGGCCTCCTGGCACAAGCACATCGTCGACAAGGCCAAGGACTCCTTCCTGGCCGAGATCGCCACCCGCGGCCATCCAGCGAGCGAGGTCGACGTCTTTGAGGTACCCGGGGCGTTCGAGATTCCGCTGTACGCCAAGCGGCTGGCCGGCACCGGGCGCTACAGCGCGGTCGTCGGGGCGGCACTCGTGGTGGACGGGGGCATCTATCGGCATGAGTTCGTCGCCTCCGCCGTGATCGACGGCCTCATGCGGGTGCAGCTGGACACGGGCGTGCCGGTGCTGTCCGTGGTGCTCACTCCACACCACTTCCATGAGCACAGCGAGCACAACAGCTACTTCGAGCGGCACTTCACCGTTAAGGGCGCCGAGGCCGCCCGCGCCTGTGCCAGCACCATCGCGGACCTGCAGCAGCTGCGCTAGGGCTCAGAAGCCGGGGTCACCGACGTGGTAGGTGAGGTCCGGGTGGCCGTCGGCGTCGGTGTCCACCAGCTTGGTGTCCAGGAGACCGTCGCCGTCAGTGTCGCAGTACTGGGTGTCCGGCACGCCCGTGTCGTGGCTGTCCACCAGCACGGCGTCGAAGCGGCCGTCGCCGGTGTCGTCGCGGATCACGTCATCGGCCCGCCCGTCTCCGTCGAAGTCGACCCTCGCCGCGTCCGGGCGGCCGTCGCCGTTCAGGTCCTCGGTCGCCGTGGCGCTGCGCTGGTGCCCCTGGGCGTCTACCCAGCGCAGCCGCGGTCCTTCCCCGGCGGCAGCTCTCGGCGCGGGCGCCGACGTGCTCCACGTGCCCCGGCCACCGGGATCGGAATAGTAGTGCTCGCCGTGCCCGTCGTCGTCGAGGTCGAGCACCACGGTGTCGGCCACCCCGTCGCCGTCGGTATCCCACATCAGGTCGTCCACTCGGCCGTCGCCGTCGAAGTCCAGCGCCACCGCGTCGAGCACGCCGTCACCTGAGGCGTCGACGTCCGCCGCCGAGGTCCAGCTGGTCGGTGCGCCGGCACCGGTGCCGAAGGAGTAGTCCACAGGGCATCCGACGCCCGGGCGGCTACTTGGGTTCCGGGGGGGTCATCCCTTCCTCGCGGGCCCACGCCAACAGTGCAGCCTCGGCCTCCGATCGGGGCAGCGGGCCGCGCTCCAGGCGCAGCTCCTTGAGGTACTTCCACGCCTTGCCGACGAGCGGCCCTGCGGGCACGCCGAGCAGCTGCATGATGGCGTTGCCGTCGAGGTCCGGTCGCACCCGCGCCAGGTCCTCCTCAGCCGCGATCCGGGCGATCCGCTGCTCCAGGTCGTCGTAGGTGGCCTGCAGCATCGCCGCCCGGCGCTTGTTGCGCGTGGTCGAGTCGGCCCGCACCAGCTTGTGCAGGCGGTTGAGCAGGGGACCGGCGTCGGTCACGTAGCGGCGCACTCCGGAGTCGGTCCACTCCCCGCGGCCGTAACCGTGAAACCGCAGGTGCAGGAACACCAGCTGGGCCACGTCGGCGATCATCTGGTTGGAGTACCGCAGGGCCCGCATCCGCTTGCGAACCATCTTCGCCCCCACCACCTCGTGGTGGTGAAAGCTCACCCCGCCGCCCGGTTCGTGCCGGCGGGTGGCCGGCTTGCCGATGTCGTGCAGCAACGCCGCCCAGCGCAGCACCAGGTCGGGGCTCTCGTGCTCGGGGTCGGCCAGCTCCAGGTCGATGGCCTGCTGCAGCACCGTCAGGGAGTGCGCGTAGACGTCCTTGTGCTGGTGGTGCTCGTCGATCTCCAGCCGCATCGCCGGCACCTCGGGCAGCACGTACTCCGCCAGCCCGGTCTCCACGAGCAGGTCCAAGCCCTCGCCCGGGTGCTCGCCGAGCAGCAGCTTGTCCAGCTCCGCGCGCACCCGTTCGGCGGTGATGCGGGTGATCTGCTCGGCCATGTCGCTCATCGCCGCAAGCACCCGTGCATCGGGCTGGAAGCCGAGTTGGGCGACGAAGCGGGCGGCGCGGAGCATGCGCAGGGGATCGTCGGCGAAGGACTCCTGGGGCGTTCCCGGGGTGTCCAGCACCCCGGCGAGCAGCGCATCGAGGCCGTGGAAGGGGTCGATGAACTCCGGGTGGTGGCCCACCCGCACGGCCATCGCGTTGACCGTGAAGTCGCGACGCACCAGGTCGGCCTCCAGCTCGGAGCCGTAGACCACCTCGGGATTGCGACTAACCTGGTCATAGGTGTCCGCGCGGTAGGTGGTGATCTCGATCTGTTGCCCGTCCTTGGCGGCGCTGATGGTACCGAAGGCGACGCCGGTGTCCCATTGCGCCTCCGCCCAGCCGCGCAGCAAGGCCTGCACCTGCTCCGGGCGGGCGTCGGTGGTGAAGTCCAGGTCGGTACCCAGCCTGCCCAGTACGGCATCGCGCACGCTGCCACCGACGAGGTACAACTCGTGGTCCGCGGCGGCGAAGCGCTCCGCCAAGGGCTCGATGACGTGCGCCAGTCCACCCAGGGTGACCGCCGCCCCGGCCAGCAGCCGGGTGCGCCGTTCGGCGTCCCGGGGGGCGGAATGATCAGCGTCGGCAGCCACGGGCAGTCATCTTAGAGTCGCGGCACGGCGCCGCCGTGCGCTGGCAGAGCCAGGCCGACAGCATCCGCAGTCCCGTCACCGCTACTCCCAGGGCAGGGGGCGGCCGACTGCGCCCGGGTCGGTGGGCACCACGAATACCGGCAGCGGCTGGCTGTGCGCCAGCTGGACCGCCACCGAGCCGGTGAAGAACTCTTCGACCCGCCTGCGGACGCCGCGCTTGCGGGTGCCAAGGGCGATCATCCGGGCGTCCAGCCGGGCGGCCAGCATGGCAAGCTCGTGCGCCGGTTCGCCGGCAAGCATCCGGAAGCTCCACGGCAGACGGTACCCGGCAAGGCAGTCTTCGATCTGTCCCCGTAGCGCGGCCTCCCGTCGCGGATCGGGTGCGTCCTCCACGTCCGGGTCGACGGGCAACGAGAGTTGGCTGCCATCCGGATTGCGCTGGACCACGTACCGGGAGGTGTCGACATGCACGACGATCAGCTCCCCGCGCAGGTCCTGGGCAAGCTCTGCGACACGTCCGAGCACCACCGCAGCCGTGTCCGGCACAACCCCGGCCACGAGCGGACGTCCCTGCCCTTGCATACCTCTGTGTTCTACCCGCTACCCAGCCAGCCGGCTCGCCGCGCGAGCGCCGACATCCGGCTCGGACTGGGCTGGGCCGCCTGCGTGCCGCACTACCATCGGTGACATGTCCTCTCCTGCCGATGCCGCCGGCGGCGCTGATCGCACGTCCTCCGGCCGTGCACGCAGGAAACCGCAGCCTCCCAAGGCTCCGCGCCATGCTGGTCACGCCCGACGCGGTGACCGCCCCCGGATGCGGACCGTGGACGAGACCTCCGCCGGCGGGCTTGTCGTCTGGGGCCTGGACGGTCCTCCGCAGGAACGCGAAGCCGCACTGATCGGGCGCACGGACCGCCGCGGGCGGCTGCTGTGGTCCCTGCCCAAGGGCCACATCGAGGCCGGGGAGACCGCCGAGCAGGCAGCCGAACGGGAAGTGGCCGAAGAGACGGGCATCAACGGCGAGGTTCTCGCCCCGCTCGGCAGCATCGACTACTGGTTTGTCACCGAGGGCCGACGGGTGCACAAGACCGTGCACCATTACCTGCTGCGCTTTCTGGGCGGCGAGTTGTCCGACGAGGACCTGGAGGTCACCGAGGTGGCATGGGTCCGCTTGGCGGAGATGGAATCCCGGCTGGCCTACGCCGACGAACGACGGCTGGTGCGCACGGCGGATGCGGTGATCTCCAGCTTGAACGGCCGATGAGCAACGCATGGCGTGCTGTGGCTGCCGTCCTGACCACCCTGCTGCTGGCGGCTGCGGCCTCGCTCGGCGCCACGGTCCTGTTTGGGGCCGCAGCGTCGGCTGACGTCCTGGAAGCGGTCGCCCCCAACATCACCAACCCCCAGTTCGTCCGACTGCAGATCGACGCCATCAGCCCGAGCACGGTCACCAGCGCCACCACCGGCCCGTTGACCGTTCGGGGCCTGCTGGTCAACGATGGGGACCGGGAGGTCCGCAACCTGCAGGTACGACTGGAACGCGCCCCGGTGGTGCAGAGCGCCACCGAGCTCCGTGCGGCGCTGCGGTCGAGCCCCACCGAGCTGGCCACGCAGTCACCGTTCGTTACCTTCGCCCCGCTGCTCAGCCCCGGGCAGTCGGCACCCTTCTCGCTGACCCTGCCGCTGATCGGCGACCAAAACACCACCCTGGGCCTGACGCAGCCTGGGGTGTATCCGATGCTGGTCAACGTCAACGGGGTGCCGGACTACGGCGACCGGGCACGCCTGGACCAAGAGCACTTCCTGCTGCCGGTACTCAGCCTCCCGCCCAATCCCAACGCCGCCAGCGCGGGCGAGCGAGCGACCACTGGTCCGAAGCCGGCACCGACGGCGCCCCCGGCGTTCACCGTGCTGTGGCCGTTGGCCGACCGTCCACGGCTGCTGCCGAACGCGCTCGGTGCCCCGGCGCTGCTCAGGGACGACGAGTTGGCGACCTCCTTCGCAGAGGGTGGCCGGCTGGACGGCCTGCTGAAGGCAGTGGAACAGCGGACCCGACCGAGCGAAGATCCCATCGGGGCCCTGGCCACCAGCCTGTGTCTGGGCATCGATCCGGATCTGCTGGTCACCGCGCAGGCCATGGCTCGCGGCTACCAGGTGGCCGGTGCTGACAGCAGGACCACCCCCGGCACCGGCACCGCCGCGGCCGCTGCGTGGCTGGAGCGGCTGAAGGCGCTGGCCAAAGGTCGATGTGTGGTGGCCCTGCCGTGGGCGCAGGCGGACCTGAATGCGCTGGCCAGGGCCTCGCTGCCGGAGTTCCAGACCACCGCGCTCACCGCGGGCCCCGAGCTGGTGGCCAGGACGCTCGCCCTGCCGCCGTTGCCGAACGTCGCCTGGCCGCCGGGCAACCTGCTTGCCGAACGCACGGCCACCGACGTCGCGGCCCTGGGTGTGCAGACGGTTCTGCTCTCCGCCGACGGCGTCGCCACCGCGAGTGGTTCGCCGTTGCCGGCCAGTGCCCGGACGGCGCGGCTGCCCGCCTCCGCACCGGCCAACCCGGCACAGCTGGGTGCCGCCCTCCTCGATGCGCCGGCGGCGAGTGCGCTGACCGCGATGGGCTCGGCCCAGCGGCCGCTGCGGCTGCAGGATGCGCTGGGCGCCGTTGCCTGGCCCGCGATCGGCGCGGCGCGCACGGCCTCCACCGAAAGTGGGCGGGCAAGCTCCGCGCCGAACTCGGTGGTGCTGGCCCCGCCGCAGGCGTGGCAGATCGACGCCGCCGACGCGCAGACCCTGCTCGCCGAGATCAGCGCTTTGCTGCAGGCCGGCGCCGCCACCGCCCGGTCGCTGCCTGCCGTCCTGGACGTCGTCAACAGCACATCGACCCGGGCTGTGCTGGACTACCCGGTGCAGGCGTCCGCCTCGGAGGTGCCCACCAGTCGCACGGGCGCGATCGCCGACGCCGCGACGGACATCCGCGCGTTCGGCCGGTCCCTGAAGCAGGATCCACAGAGCGGTGTCAGCCCGAACGACCTCCTCGCTCCGCTGCAGCTTGGCCTGCTCCGCGCCGCGTCGGCGACATCGGCCGAGCACCCCGCCGGTGCGGGCGAGGCTCAGGTCAGCGCGGTACGTGGCGAGCTGATCGGGCTGCGCAACGGGGTGTCGCTGCAGGCACCTGGCGGGACCTACACGCTCGCTTCGGCCCAGAGCCCGCTGCTGTTGGTGGTGCGCAACGACCTTCCCGTCGCGGTGGACGTGCGACTCACCGTCGACGGCTCGCCGGGACTGCGGGCGACGGACATCGGCATCCAGCAGCTACCGGCACGCAGCGGGCGCCAACTGCAGGTGCCCACCACGGTCAGCCGCACCGGCCAGTTCGCCATCGATGTCTTCCTCACCACCGACGCGGACCAGCGGCTGGGTGCGCCCGCCCGACTGCAGGTACGTTCCACCGCATACGGAACCGCGACCGCCCTCGCGACCGCCAGCGCCGCCGCCTTGCTGTTGGCTCTGGTGGCTCGTCGGCTGTGGCACCGTTTCCGTGGACAACCCGACCGGGCCGATGAGGGACGAGTGACCCCATGACCTCCCAACCCGCTCCTTCCGGGCAGGTTACTTCCCAGCAGGGCACACCGGAGTTGAGCGACACCGGTCTGCTCAAGGCAAGCGGCTCCCAAATCATCCCGACCCTGATCAGCCGCATCACCGGCTTCCTCAAGGCCGTGGCGCTGGCCGCCACCATCGGCCTGGAATCGGCGGGCAGCTCGTTCGCCGTGGCCAACACCCTGCCGAACATCGTGGCGGAGTTGGTGCTCGGCGCGGTGCTGACCAGCATCGTCGTCCCGGTGCTGGTGCGCGCCGAACGGGAGGACCCCGACGGCGGCTCCGAGTTCACCCGGCGGCTGCTGACCGTGGCCGGGATGGTGCTGCTGGTCGCCACGGTGGCATCGATGCTCGCCGCCCCGTTGCTGATCAACCTCTTCATCGATGCCAGCGGCGAGGTCGACACCCGGCTGGCCACGCTTTTAGCCCTGCTGCTGCTGCCGCAGATCCTGTTCTACGGGCTGGGGGCGCTCTTCGGCGCGATCCTCAACACTCGTGGGCTGTTCGGCAAGGTGGCGTGGGCGCCCGTGCTGAACAACATCGTGACCCTCGCGGTGATCCTGGCGTACTACCTCGTTCCGAGCCCGCTGGAAGTATCACCGACCAACCCGAAACTTTTGGTGCTCGGCATCGGTACCACCTTGGGCATCGTGGCCCAGGCGGTGTACCTGATCCCCGCGCTGCGCCGGATGGGGGTGGACCTGCGGCCCAAGTGGGGCGTCGACGCCCGCTTGAAGCAGTTCGGTGGGATGGGCGTCGCGGTGCTGGCCTACGTGCTGGTCAGCCAGGTCGGGTTCGTCATCACCAACCGGGTCGCATCGAAGTACGACGAGAGCGGGCCGGTGCTGTTCGGCAACGCCTGGTTGCTACTGATGGTGCCCTACGGGGTGCTCGGCGTCTCGCTGATCACCGCCATCATGCCGCGGATGAGCCGCTCGGCGGCGGCGAACGACACGCCCGCCGTTGTTGCCGACCTCTCGCTGGCCTCCCGGCTGTCTACGGTGGGCCTGCTCCCGGTCATCGCGCTGTTCACTGTGCACGGAACCACGCTCGGGGTGGCGCTGTTCTCCCTGCGCGGCACCAGCTCGGCGGTGGAGAACGCCGGTCGCCTCGGCACCACGGTCGCGGTCTCTGTCTTCGGCCTGCTGCCCTTCGCCATCGGGCTCATCCAGCTGCGGGTCTTCTACGCGAGGCAGCAGCCGTGGATCCCCACCTACCTCATGGCGCTCACGGTGGCGGTGCGCGTGCCGTTCATGCTGTGGATTCCGCCCTGGTTGGACGCCGATCAGGTGGTGGGCTGGCTGGCGTTCATGAACGGGATCGGCTTTACCGCCGGTGCCGTCGCCGGCGGCCTGGTGTTGCGGCGCCAACTGGGCAGATTGGACACCAAGGCGCTGATCCGCACCACCCTCACGGTGCTTGCCGCGAGTCTCATCGCCGTGGCGGTGGACGCCCTCGTCGGCCTGGTGCTGCCCCTGCGCACCCTAAAAAACGCGTTCGGGACGCTCGGCGGCTCCATGGTGGCCATGACGATCCACACGATCATCGTGCTCGGCTTGGGCTACGGCCTGCTCGTGGTGTTCAAGCTGCCGGAGATCGCCGGCATCGTGGAGGCGGTCAGCGCCCGACTGCCCGGCCGCTTCACCGCCTTGGCGCAGCGCGGACGGGCGCAGCCCACCCGCGAGCCCGAGCTCGATCCCGCGATGTTCGAGGAGACCACGCTTCTGCCGCGAATACTCGCAGCGGCGCTCCCGTACCCTTACCCGCAAGCGACAAGCCGGTACGAGAGTCGAGCCGGGGGTGAGGCGGTGCCAGAACAAGCTATGCCCGAACAGCAGAACAAGTTTGAGCAGCCCACGGTCGAAGCACCCACCGTGCAGCACGCGGCTGCGCCGCCCCGACCGATGGTGCGCGGTCCGCGGCTCGTTCCGGGCGCGGCGGTCGCCGGGGGACGTTACCGGCTTCTCACCGCCCACGGCGGGTCGGGTCTGCTGCGCTTCTGGCAGGCGCGCGACACCGTCCTGGAGCGCGACGTCGCCCTCACGTTCGTGGACGCCGCGCAGTCCGGCGCCCCCCACTCGCGGCACAGCGCGTCCCAGGAACCGGAGGCCGAAGGGCCCCAGGCAGTGCTGACCCGCACCCTGCGGCTGGGGCGGATCGACTCTCCCGGGCTTGCCCGGGTGCTCGACGTGGTGCGCGGCAGCTCCGGTGGCATCGTGGTAGGCGAGTGGACCCCCGGGCGCTCACTGAAGGATGTGGCCGCCACGCAGCCACCCGCGATCGGGGCCGCCCGTGCGGTGCGCGCACTGGCCGGAGCTGCGGAGGCCGCACACCGCTCCGGTGCCGTGCTGGCCCTGGATCACCCGGATCGGATCCGGATCAGCACCGCGGGCAACGCGGTACTGGCTTTTCCCGGCGTTCCCGCCGAGGCGGACCGGAAGTCCGACGTGCAGGGGCTCGGCGCCATCCTCTATGCGTTGATCACGAACACCTGGCCGTTGCCCGCTGCCGATGGCGCAGACACGGACACGATCGGAGACCTGCCGGTGGCCCGGCGCAGAGACGACGGCACCCTTCCGGCCGCGCGTGCGGTTCGAGCCGGGGTGCCATTCGAGATCTCCGCCGTTGCCGAGCGTGCCCTGCAGCCCGAGAGCGGCATTCGCACCGCCGCTGCCGTGCAGACCGTGCTGGATCAGGCCGCCGTGCTGGACCAGCAGACCGAGTTGCTCCCCACCGTGGACGAGCAGACCGAACTCGACCACACCGACACCACCGGGGACGAGCTGCCCATCCCGTTGGACACTCCCGTTGCCCGGAGCCGCAGCGGTGGCGCGCGCTCGGCACGGGCCTCGGGTGGGCCCATCCCGCCCGGCCGTAGCGAGCGCTCCCGCAAGGTCCTCGTCGCAATGGCCTGCTTGGCCCTGGCCGCGGTCCTGGTCATCGCCTTCATCGCCAACCAGATCGTGTCCTCGCTCGGCGGCAATGACGCGCCGCTGCCGAGCCTGAGTCGGCCCGGCAGCTCCGCTGCTCCCGCCCCGGCAGGGCCGACAAGCGGGCCACAGCCCACGCCGGGTGCCGGCCCGGTGGTCCCGGCCAAGGTGTCGGTGTTCTCCCCGGAGGGCACCGCGGACAACTCCCGGGATGCCGGCAGGGCCATCGACGGTGATCCCGCCAGCTCCTGGGCCACGGATCAGTACCGCCAACAGCTACCCAAGTTCAAGAACGGACTCGGCCTGCTGGTGTCACTGCCCGATGCCACCAGGCTCCGCTCCGTGGGTATCGACTCGCCCAGCGACGGCACCGTCGTGGAGATCCGGACGGCACCCTCGGCCACCCCTGCCCTTGCGGACACCGTCGTCATCAACACCGTCACCCTGACCTCCGGCCACACCGACATTCCCATCTCGAGCATGCCACCGTCGAGTTACGTGCTGGTGTGGATCACCCGGCTCGGGGGATCGGTGGGCTCCTACAGCAGCAAGATCAACGACCTGACCTTCCAGCGAGCAGGTTGACCGGAGACATACCAGGGGGAAGAAATGAATAGCGCAGGGGGACAATAGAAATGAGCGATGCAGGGGGGCGGAGCGCGACGGGCGAGCGCAGCTCCAACGTCGATCTGGTGCGGGCCCATGCCGAGGGCGATCCGCATGCCTTCGCGGAGCTGGTGCGCAGGCATCGCGACCGCATGTGGGCGGTTGCCCTGCGCACCACCCGCGATCCCGAAGAGGCCGCCGATGCCCTGCAGGATGCCTTCCTCTCCGCGCACCGGGCTGCCGGCAGCTTCCGAGCCGATTTCGAGCCGATTCCGCCGTCACTACCTGGCTGCACCGCATCGTGGTCAACCATTGCACACGCAGGTCAGCGGCCTAAATACCGCTCTCAGTCCGCAGGGAGTCCGCAGGAGTCCCGATCACCTCCGCAAACATGGCGTTCGCGGCCTTTCTTGTCCGGTCGTCAGAGTCCGGCCAGAGGTGCGAGTAGGTCCCGAGCGTGATGGACGCGGACGAGTGCCCGAGTGCCCTCTGAACGGTGACCACGTCACATCCCGCAGCGATCAGACCAGAAGCGAAGTAGTGCCGGAGATCGTGGAGTCGGTATGCCACGCCAGCCTCTTTCCTGGCCCGCCGCCACCGGGTGCCGACCATGTTCCCCTCCATCGGGTTGCCGCGCAGGCCTGGAAACATCCAAGCCCCCGCGTCATCGCCACGAACATTCAGCTGAATGTGCTCAGCGAGGATCTGAAGCAGCCCGTCCGGCACTGGGATGCACCGCTCGCTCCCGTACTTCGGAGGCTGAATCTCAACGACTCCAGACCTGATCCCCTGCGCCTGCCTATTCACGCTGATCGTCCGCTTCAGGAAGTCGACGTCGCCCGGCTGTAAGGCTGCAGCTTCACCGCGGCGCAGGCCGGCGAACGCACACACAGCTATGTAGGCCTCGAAACCTTCCGGGGCAGCTAAGAGCAATGAGCCGATGTCCGACGGTGTGGGGATGCTCATCGCGGCCTCGGCTCGCCGTACCCGTGGAAGCTTGACATCGAGCGAAGGGTCCGCGCCGAGCACTTTGTCTTTCATCGCGGCCTTGAGCACCGTGCGGGCGTTCTGGACCCGCTGCTTGATCGTCAGCGGTGCCAACGTGGAGGACATCGCCTTGACCCAGGACTCGATGTGACTGGAGCGAATGTTCGCGA
>JAABVA010004888.1_pt1 | contig 12292 bp, 20 predicted proteins | sample 5560331 | NCBI WGS metagenome assembly JAABVA01 (sample SAMN12812661, study PRJNA571458) | rock metagenome | isolation source: Antarctica rocks | place: Antarctica: Victoria Land, Mt New Zealand sud | collected 2016-01-07
ATCTGCTTTATTGCGGCAACCGATGCCGCCATTTCAGTGACTCTTGTCGCAGTGAGAGCTCCACTTTCTGCGCCATCAATCATCTTGTTCCCTGGATCGTATGTAACTCACGGCACCTTCTGTCAGACCTTTACTTTTGCACTTCCTGGTCTTGATCATCAACTGCTGCTCTCGTCAGTGCGGGCAGCGCAGGGTTTGTAGAGGTTGGTTGAGGTGTTTGAGGAATGGAGTCCAAGATTCAGTCCCTGCAAACAACATTCAAGCAGGAATCTGCTGCCTTCAAGGACGCACAGCAAGGTTAGGCCAGCTGTTGGTGGTCTTTAGTGTTGATATGCTCAATTCAGTGGCCTAAGTAGCCATGATGTGCACGCAGATCTCAATAAGAATCATTCAACAAGGCAAACCTTCCTGCAGCAGCAGCATGAAAATGAGCTTGTACTACAGGTTACTCCTTGCATTTTAGACTTGAACAGAACGCTGTGTGCCTTGCATGTAAAGTCAAGCCGTCACTCTCTGTACAGGAGCTCGAGCTGCTTGATGAAGACTCCAACATCTTCAAGCTTGTAGGACCCATACTGATTAAACAGGACCCCTTGGAGGCAACATCAAATGTCAAAAAGCGTCTAGAATTCATCAAGGGAGAACTTGACAGACTAGACTCACAGCTGAAGAAAATAGAGGACAACAAAGCAAAAGACAGAACACAGTAAGTTTTAAGATATGTTTTGCATCTCAAAACCTGACGTAGACTGGCATATACCTCTAGCTGTCACCAATGCATCTTGTTGTTTGCAGCTACAACAAGTTGAGCAGCAATTACAGCAGATTACACAGGAAACCATCAAGTCAGAGGAGGCAACATGATGCCATAGACTTGTACACTTGACCTGCGGACAGCTAATCTTTTGCAGCAGTTGTCAAGGTATCCCGCCGGGGAATAGTTGCTGGCGAGACAGCCAGCAAAGCCTGCCTGGCATAGCCTGTGGTGTGTAGACTGTGCTGCCGCAGAGCCTCCAGAACCTGTGATGCCATCAACCGCATGTCATCACAACGTGCACATGCAGCAGCTTTGCACACTGCAAAAAGCAAGACTTGAAAGTCTTGCTGCTGTACCTTAAATCTTTTGTCTTTCAGCAGTGCGTCTGTCGTATAGCCATGCATAGGCGCAAAGCCTGCTGCTTGCTCTACTTCCTGTGCTGAGGAGGCTACTGTTGCTGCCATTGCCCGTGCTGGATCAGCGTCCACATGCACTTGGACCTAGAGTGCAACCGGTCATCAGCTCAACACGCAGCACTGAATACATACAATCTACCAAAGGGTGCAGAATGTAATTCCATGTGTTGTGGTGATGGTCCTTTGGTGGGCATGTGTTCATATTTGAGTGCAGCATGATACAGTGTCATGCCTTTGACAAGCACAGATGACTGATATTCTGGGCCATGCGATGAACACTGATCACATTCCCCAGTACATGCAACTGCACTAGATACCTGTGCTCTCAGCCTGTCAAGACGGTCTATCTTAAGCTGGTCCTCCCGCAGCAACATCATTGCCTGCTCTGTTTTAAGTTGTTCCTTCTGAACAAGTTCTGCCTGTCTAAAGCAGACCCTCGCTTGGTTCTGTTGGAATCGTGAGTGAGCCTGATGAGCAGACAAATGGCATCAGAGTGATGTCCCAGACATATCAATAGCAGACAGTTCAAATTAGATGAATTGCACCTGATGTGCATGCTCTTCAGCTTGCAAGGCAGCAGCTGCCTGCGCATCAGCTCTGGCTGCTTCTTGAGTCTTGTGATACAATGTTAGCTGATGTTTATTGTGCTGCATCCGCCACTGCTGCTGCCTGGCCTCTTCTGCTTGCTTCTCAGCTAATGCCTGTAGGCACATTTGTTAACGCTGCCATTTGTACAGGCAATATGTCGAGCAACCTACAGATTTTGGCAGTAGCTGCGCGATGTACTGACAAGCACGTAAAGTTCATGGCCATTGCACGCATACCTGTTGTTCAGCGTCTGCCTCAATTGCATGCATTGCATCTCGCACATACTTCTCGCATCGGAGCGTCCTGAGCTCATCATGCAGCTCATGCTGCAGCGAGAGACAATTGAGCCTATAATTGCCCACATGAACAGGTGGTAAGTTTGACCTCTGACACACAGATAGGAATGAAGAATGTCACATGCGCTGCATACGCCCTGCACATCACATTGAATCTTCTGCACACATGTGAATGTGTCAAAAGTGCAGTGCTGTATTTTGCTGTAGGTGAGCAGGTGCAGAGCCCTCAACCTACTTGTCAGCAGCTGATTGGGCACAAGCCGCCTGCTGCTTGCCTGAGTTGCTCAGCGATTTTGTTGCATCATGCAGGAAAGCCTGCAAAGCAGCACAGAATGCAGCCTTCCAACAACTACCACATTGAGCTTCAGGCCCAACTGTTGCTGCAATGTTTGCAACATGTTGACACACGCGTAAATACCTGGCGTGCCTTCTCCCATGCACAAAACAGGTCCCTCCTGCGGCCGTCTAGCATGTGCTTCTGCCGATACCTGAAGCACTGTACCAAGTCAAAGCCTGAGCAAGAACTCCATGCAAGCCAGTAAAGACACTTAGGCGTCAGATTTGGCGCAGAACCTCCTGTGACTCAGGCAGCAGCTGCAATGCGCACTGAGTGTCATTGTGCAACATGGACTTTTGAGGAACTGACTGTACTAGGCTGAAGATTGTGCACATGTTATAGCAGCTCACCAAGTGTGGTGCCCAGCAATGTCAGAGAGCTGTTTGTCAGGCAGCACGGCTTGCATGTGTTGGTACATGCAATCCCTTCCCTGTGCCAAAGGGTCTGCTTTGACCTGCTGACTCATTTGTAAAAGCAAGTCTTGGTCCTCTATTGACCAGTCTGAATGCTTCCTGCACAAACGTCAGCTTGATAGGCGCATATCAATACACTGGCCCTTGTATTCTGTGCTCATATCTGATTCGGAACTCATCTGCTCTAGTCAGAAACAGGGCAGGAGCTGCCTGGTGAGACAGCCTGGCAGAGCACATCTGCAAGCGTTCTAAACAGTATCAAATCAGCACTTTGGGTGCTTGCCTTGCATATGAGCTCTCGTGATGGCTGCGGGTAGTGTCCTGACATTCATTCACCCGCTGCTCAAAGCTGGCTTGCAGCTTTGATGCTTCATCCTGCAAGCTCTGCCTGACATGTGTGCCAGCAGTCTGGTGCTGCTGGCACAGCAGCTGCACATCATCTGCACCCAAGTATGCATTTGCAAATAAGGGGGAATGCCAACAAATGAGTGTGCTTGAAGTGTCTGGCATACCGTGCAACCTAGGGAGCTCTTGCTCATGACTTGAGGTGTCCAAAGCCGTTGGCCAGTCAGCCAGCAGCTCTGCCTGTGCAGCTGGGTAAGCACCGTCAAAAGACTCGAGCGCTGCTTTTATCTGACTGTGCTGTTGACTAAGAGTTTTGAGACCTTGCATGGAAGGCTGACAACGCTGCCTTCGCACGTTGTAGCAGGCCTGCAGCATCAGGTGAAGTGCAAGGTGTGAGCGTCTGCAAAAAAGACCTTGCAAGTCTATCAACAGAAAGTATGCAAGCATACAGCTGGCAATGTCACCTTTGCCAGTACATCATGCTGCAGCTCATCCCATTCCTGCCGGTGCACAAGGAGTTCTGTGTGACTGCTCTTTACCCCAGCTATGTCTGAGGTAGCCAGGCCTGCCAGGACAGACAAGAGCTCCCCCTCCACCTGCAAACTTACACGGGCGCAGGGCGATGGGACTCGGATCCCTTAGCAGGTTACAACGGCCTACGACGCTGGAGACAAGTGAGTCTTGCTAAGCAGCACACTGACCCGCTCGAGCTCAGCCTTGAAGCGGTCATCAACCACTGCTGCTTGGCGCCTTGAAGAGAAGTCCGCTTCTTCTGTTGCTTGACGAAAGCAGACAAATGTTCCGCCTGAAACACAAGCGATACTCACCGTGACCTAACAAGCTTGACTCACTGATCAACTACAGGGACAGGAAGCACTTTACCATGTCAAGCAACTGGTGCTGCCGTGCATCTTGAGTTCCCAAGGACGTCTGCCGGGAGCGGGTTTGAGCAATGACCGGCATCGGGCCTGCACATCACTTGGGTGTCACCTTACCTCGAGGCCTTGCTTGGAAGCACAGGGTGCTAAATATGGATTAGTAATATCAAAGTTGTCGTCCAACTGTTCTTGCGAAGTTTGAGTCGAACTTTGACCAGAGGGTGCAAGCTGTCTGCCGCATACACACTGTGCTCCGATCACATCAACGTCTTCAGCTTCTATTCAGCCGATCCCTTGCATATCCTAAAGCATAGCTTGTTGCTCTTCGAATGAATCATGTTTTGAAGCACGCAGAGTGAGCAAAAGAAGCTGTCCACGCCTGATGTTCCTGCGTGAACGAAGCATCTCAGCCAAGTTGTGACATGTTGACTGGATTGCAGGGTGAACGAGACTGCTTACGAGCCTGCAAGGCCACAGCATCAGTCGGCTGACGTGGTCAAAGGCCTGTTGTATAACATACCTGAACGCTTCGACGATGTCAACCAGAAAGGTCGCAAGCCTGGTACGTGTTCTGCACGAGCATGCGAATGGAGCTCTGTGTTACACCCATATGGTGAGTGTCAAGCGGAGTGTGGAATGATTTAGGTCCCACTAAGCTGAAGCACGGTGCTCCTTTTGCCCAGTCTGAAAACCTGGTCGAAGCAGACTACCCCTCCAACTTTCATCTGCAGAAGCACAACAAGCAGGTCAACGACAAGGTGGGTTGCTGCAACTGTCTTGCCATGAGCGGCTGTAAACATAGACGTTATTAAGCCTGTCAAGCTGAAAACATGGGAATCTTTTCTGCGTCATGCAGGTTGGTCATGGCCAGTTTGACCCTGAGATCTACAGGGCAAATGCCATGGCAAACATCAACAACATGACGCAGAGCAGGGCTAGAAACTTTGTTGGCTCTGGCAATATTCTATCATACAATAACAAATGATATGTATACGTCGCTCTGGAGTGTTGTACCATGTAGCATAGAATTTGGCTGTCTCAGTATATTGCATGTTCAGGACCTGCCCACTTGAGCACGGCCACCTCATCTGTCATGTGTACCCCCACAGTTTGTCCTGACTAACTTGCATGATCTCATATAGTTCATCACACCTGGACTGGTTCACCTTGTTTAGGGGGTATACCTGTACTGGATTTTGGTCTGCGTTTGATCCTACCTGCATAAACAAAACTCCAATCTTGCCTATAGACGCTTGTTTGTCAATTTGATTTTGCAGTTCACATTTCATGTACATAAGCTGAGTCATGATTCTAATCTGAGTACATTGATAAAAGCATTGATCAGAAACCGCCTTGACATCAGATGCCAGGCAAGACCATGCAATGCTTTAGCAATCATTGAGGCAATGCTGTTGATGGGAGATACATCACAACGCTCTGATAGTCAGTGCATACACGTGCACATGTATCATCAATAATGCAATCCACGCACGTTTCAATCTGCACTTTGTAGTCTGAACCGCATTACACAAACAGCAGATCAGCTTAGGGACCGTCCACCGTCAATGCTTGCACCAGTGCTTTGTGCTCACAACCAATACATTGCTGATGTCATGAACTTGCAGTATCACCAGGAAGTCGGGTACACCTGTTATTGAATTGATCGTAAGCAGTTTGCAGGCAATTGCATGCAATGATTAACGGTCAAACCTTCAAGAACAAGATCCTCAGGAGAAGGCAAACATCTGAAGCAATACAAGAAGTGCAGCAACATCTGGGGCAACAAAACTAATGGACGGCACCCATTGCTGGATCTGACAGTTCTGCGTCCAATTGCTTAACACAAGTAACTTGCTTCTTCAGGCTGCCTCACAGGCTGTCCATCTTCATGACTGTCCACTTGAAGCTGAAGTGCCACTTGCAGCGCTGCTGCTGGAGTAATCACTGCTTTGTGAATCTGCTTTGTTTTTGTGCTGCTGATGAGATCTATCCCGATGAGAGCTCCTATCATGGCCGGCACGTCTGCTGTCAGATGGCTCATAGCGCCCATTCCATCTGTCCCCAAAGGGCGCCTGCTCTCTGCTGCCCTCCCTGGCCACCATACGAGACTCCTCTCTTGCATCTGCTCTATAACCATCTGGCACGCTGATCTTGCTGGCAATACGTCTACATGTGTCATGAGCCTCAGGAACTACCCTGACGCTTCTCTCTACATCCCTCATGTCATCTCTTCTGCGTGTGTGGTAATCATCACGCCTGCTGTCATCCCTGTAGTGACCATTGCTGTTGTGCCGCTCCATGCTTCTTCTTGACGCACTCTGCATATTTCTGTCTGGCTCGCGCTCATGACTTGGCTGATAGTGCCTGTCAGAGCTGGGCCTGCTGTCACATTGAGAGTCCTTGGCCAGATCGGGTCGCCTGTCCTTTTGACGGCGGCGGACTGGTTCATCTTCTTCACTGTCACTGCTTGAGTCGCTGCTGGAGCTGTCACCTGAGCTGCTGGAGTCTGAACTGCCGCTAGAGCTGGAGCCAGAAGAAGATGAGCTGCCTGTCCAAAAGCACTCAAAGATGTCACAAGTCAACTGAAGGAAAGGTTACGACACTAGGATGAACACATCATAGAATGTTTAGATGCAGCAGCAATAGGTACACTGGTAATACTGCTGCAGTGCGGCCAGGCTGGCTCCTGATAGGTCTAGCACACAATACGCTGCTGCTGTGAGATGTAGCCACACAATCCAGTAAATGTGTATTAGCGGCAGTCTATGAGCGTAATCAGACCAGTGCATGAACGACATGTTGCTCTTGGGCCCGGGGGAGGGCCCATAGGGGGAGCATTAATGACGACAATGATTAGTGAAGGTTCAGAGCAAGATGTCAGTATGGCAATGTGTCATGAACGTGTTCAAGCAGACAAGTGTTCAAGATGAATGATGATACAATACAAGGTTCAAGTGAGGGCTCTGAAAGGTGGTTGCCAAGTTGAACAGTAGAGGGCAACCTGAGGAAGTGCTGCCGTCAGAGCTGCTGGAGTCGCTGTCTGAATCCGAGGATGATGATGATCCAGAGTCAGAAGATGAGTCGCTGTCCGAGTCAGAAGAGCTGGAGTCACTTTGGTGCCTGCGTCTCTTGCGTGGTGCTGCAGAAGGTTTAGATGGAGCAGCCTGGTCTTCGGGCAGTACCTCTGTCGGGTCCATGAATTTAGGACGACACTGCAGTAACACAAGCTGTCAAGGTATACAGTACAACTATATCGGGTCCTCAAAATTAGTCTGCACATGTTAGGTGGCTCCGGAAAATTGGCAACAAGGCTCGAAACCTCCACCATGATGACCATCTCCACATAAACACGCGTGGCGCACCTTGGGATCCAACAGCTGCTGGGTCCGCGTGGGTCTCGACTTGTACACAAAGTCCTGGTTGCACTGATAGCTCCAGTGACCCACCTGCTGACACTTCTGGCAACGCGCATTGGCTGCTGCAGCTGAGGAAGCAGGGGCGCGCATCTGCATTGAGAAGAACATTGTCAAACTTCACAAGCAGCAGTGAGCAACGTTGAGCTCTGCACAGAGCAAGTATAGACATGGCTCACCCTCCTGCTGCCCTGCATGTGCGTGCTGCCGCTGCCCAAGATACTCATGGCGCTATGCTTCACTGGCCAGTCAAGTGTATTGCAAAGTTAGGCTATCTCACCAGCACAAGCAACTTTGGCAACACTGTTTGCAAACTGCCTTGAGCCCTACGGTGTAAAGTTACGCTGAGTTACGCTGAGTGCCTTTTGGATTCCTTGACTTTTGCGCTGACTCGTCGTCCGAGTGTCTCAGCAGGCTCCCCGAGCGACAGTACTTCATCTAAGTGGCGCAATTTGTTGCTGCATAAGCTGGTGCAACTATGCATCTCCTGTCACAGCATCCTGGAAATGCTTTCCCAAACAAATTTGCGGGCGAGCTGATCCAAACAGCTGCTTCGCTTGTACTGCCTGGTAAGGGCATCTTGGCAGCTGATGAAAGCACAGGCACCATTGGCAAGAGAGTAAGAATGTCACAGCTGATGTATAACAAGTCAGCACTACAATATGTCAGGCTTGGTATTGAGAACTATATCCGAACTAGACCGAATTCACCTGCTGCAGCTGTCTAGCATTGGTGTAGCAAATGAAGAGGGCAATAGGAGGGTGCTCAGAGAGATGTTGTTCACCGCACCAGATGTCGAGCAGTACATCAGTGGAGTGGTATACATGCAACTTGTCTGTGTCACTGCTTGTACCTGCTGTTTCCAACAGCTGGCTCTTACACTGCCTTCCTGGCCCTGGCAGGATCATGTTCGAGGAGACATTGTTTCAAAAAGGCGCTGATGGCAAGGTGTTTGCAGAGACCCTAAAGAGCAAAGGCATCATACCAGGAATCAAGGTATACCCAGGTCCTTTCACACTCGAGCAATCAGCATTGATGCCTGATTCTCCACCCACAAGTGCAGCAGCATGCTGATTGTCATGGCAAAACCCCCTGCAGTGCTGTTGCACAGGTTGACAAGGGCGTGATGAAGCTGCCTGGGACAGCTGATGAGACCACCACTCAGGGTTTGGATGATCTTGGCAAACGCTGCGCTGAATACTACAAGGCTGGAGCCCGTTTTGCCAAATGGAGAGCTGTCCTGAAGATTGATGACAAAAGCCCTTCAGAGCTGGTAAGGCTTTCTGCATGTACTCACATTGCTGGCAACTTCAAGTGCAATTGCTTGTCAACTACATCACTATGAGCTTGTGGCATGAAAGTGTGCCGCAGCAAGCAATGCACAAGACACGGCTGGCTTGCCACGCTGGCACTGCTTTTCCATCAAAGACATCAGGTGACTAGCGATAATCACTTGACAGGCAGGGGCTATTCAGCCAATCTTGATGGCTCAGCAGTGCCTCACTGTTGCTGAGCAGCGTGATGTGTTACTCAGGCCATTCACGAGAATGCGTATGGCCTTGCCCGGTATGCAGTCATCTGCCAGGAGAATGGACTGGTGCCCATTGTTGAGCCAGAGATCTTGACAGATGGTGAACACGACATTGGCAGGTCGGCGCTATGCTAGCAGACCATGCAAGCCACAGATCATGACACCTTACAGAGCTTGACAGCATGCACAGCTTGACAGCGTGCTGAATCAGGAGCAGTGTATTGCAGCTGGTATCAGAGTGGCATGCATGCACTGTGCTGTGTTCACTCAGCGGCGCCATGGTAGCTTGATGCATTCTGATTGCTTTGCGATTGCTATTTCAGCATCAGCATCCGACAGCTTGCGTGACACAGCAAAATGACCCTGTTCGACATCCAGAAACAGCAGAAGGTACGCTGTTTCAGAGAGCTGACACCGTCTTTGCAGCACCCCATGACAGACAATTAGCATATGGTCCGCAGCCATGATCCCCAGTCATCTGCAGCAGTGATGAGCAGGTTGAATGGCAAGCCAAAGGGATACTGTATCTGTCTGCAGGTGTGTTGAGGTGACAGAGCGTGTACTGGGAGCAGTGTACAAGGCACTGAGTGATCACAAGGTGCTTTTGGAGGGGACACTGCTGAAGCCAAACATGGTGCTGGCAGGTATTTTCCCAAAGCTTTGAATGATCTGGACCTGCGTGTATGTACACAAGAATGTGGTGCATGCCTCATTTATGGACAGAGCTCAAGGGTTGCATAGTCTGTGCTGCTTGCCTGGAATACATTGCTTCCCCTTGTTGCTTCCTGCCTGATCCAACAGAACTGCTTTTACCATATTTGAGCTGGAAAAGTGGAAAAGGGTTTGTCCCTTTGCGCATGGCTGCACCTTTTGAGTGTCCTCTCATGTGTTGTACCACTCGGCTTTGTCAGTCTTACTACCCCTATTCTCACCTTGTTTGATGGCTTGCGACAGGCCCGCATTTGGCTTCAATGTGTGAAGGGGTAGAAGTACTGCAACACCTGATTGGCATTACTAACATCTTTACTGTACTGTCAGACAACACCCATAGACAGAATACACTGTTGGCATGACCCGAAGCTGGTATGCAGGTGTGAGTGCGCAGCAAGACAGGCCAGATGATGCAGCCATGCTGACAGTACGTGCCTTGCAGCGCACTGTGCCTGCAGCCGTGCCTGGGATTGTCTTCTTGTCTGGGGGGCAAAGTGAGGAAAATGCCACACTCCACCTCAATGCAATGAACCAGATTCACACAAAAAGGTGAGCAACAGAAGATGCTGTGCAAAATACCCTGTCGAATGTCCACAGATTGTGGGTGGGGTGTGTCATATGGTTTGCATATTTGCATTTATCCTGTATGCCTCTTGCTAGTTTACTTGCATTCCCTGGTCATGCATTCTAGTTTGCCCCTGTTACGGGTGCTGAAGACACAATTGGACCACAATCAGGCCTTATTTGTGAACTTAGCCTCTGCTTGAACTGGAGCTGAACGTTTGCCCGATATGCTTGTGTTCAGGCCATGGAACTTGTCGTTCTCGTATGGGAGAGCTTTGCAAGCCAGTGCGCTGAAAGCTTGGGGAGGCAAGGAAGAGAACCTGAAAGCCGGAGCTGCAGCCTTCATTAAACGTGCCAGGGCCAACAGTGAAGCCACTCTTGGCAAATATCACTCAACAGATGGGCAGGGCGAATCACTGCACGTTGCAGATTACACCTACTGATCTGTTCACAGAGTAAATGTATTGATAAAAGTCAAATTGAAGTACGCCATAGTTTGCTGTTCAGTGGTCATGAAGTATCTGCTGCCATGTCATTTGTTGATGCTGCTCAGCTTGATTGTGCACTAGGCCAGGATATATAGACTACACTGCATGGCTTGATGCTGGCAGAGACGGTTCAAAGTGCATGGTGAGTTTGAGGTCATGTGATGCAAATGGCTTGAGACGTCGACGTCCTGCAGCCCCTTGCATGCAACTCAGCATGAACTGTGCCATAGCTCTGAGCACTTTGGTCTTGGCCTGTACTGCGCAGTGTCTTAGCAAGGTTGCTGCAGGAGGGCCAGATGTGGCTGTGAGTCACCCTGAAAGCCACGCGCAATCGTTCGGCTAAACCGGGTTTAGTCACGAAACCATGTCATGTAATGCCCCACACTTTGTGTGACTCGAGGTTCCTCGCGCTTGTCATCATAAGAATTTCGTGCATAACTTGTGGGCAGCAGTGCAGACCTCATCAAGATCGCTTCGCCGACACAACGCAGTAAAAGCGCAGGGTGTGGTCTCAAGTGATCAGTACCGTCTGTGACCCGTTTTTGTGGATCACTGGGTGACGTCATTTGTACCGTATAGTTTGGCAAGCATGCAGCGCATGTCAAGCAATGACCTGCCTGAAAGTGAACGTTCTCGCCGGGCTCGGGCTTCCATGGAACGCGAGGCATCCACGAGCGGCAGACAGTTGTCTCAACTGTCGAACAGCAGCCCTGTTGACTTTGAGCAGTCAACTGGCTCTTTCAAGAAACAAAAGCCAGGACAGCATCAGATTTCAATTGGCAAGCCTGACAAGAACACTGTAGACCTTTTGGAGGAGGTGCCTGAGGAAGCTCAGCTGTACTTATCGTACACAAACGTCAGAGCTTGGGTTCCAGCAATGGCCCCAGGCGGCGCCAGCATCCTGCCCAGCCTTCCCAAATTGTAAATTCCCAGCTTCAGAAGCAGTTCTGCCAAACAAACAGAGGCTCCAGGAGCAAAGGACAAAATGCGACAGGTGTGGTCCCAGCTTCTGCTTCCTGGGTCAAGCAATAAGTCAAATGGCATTCGTGTGGGCCTTTTCCCAGCCTCTTGTCAGCCTCTAGTCTTATACTATTCTTGCTGTCTTGCAGATCTTGTTTGACATCACTGGATGCTGCCGGCCAAAGGAAGTGTTAGCTCTCATGGGCCCCAGTGGTAGTGGCAAAACCACTTTGCTGAGCATTATTGGGTCCCGTGCCCAAAGGTATGCATTATCATCATGTCAGATTCTGCATCACCTGTACAAAACGTGCTTTCTGTATGATCCAAATGCCATGTTCTGTCTGCATAATCCATGTGCCATGTGCTTTGTACAATATGTGTCTCATGTGCTTTCTTCATGACATGTGTACCATGTGCTTGCTGCATGGCCTGCTTTCCCTATGGCTCTATCTGCTGGCTTTGCCAGTCAAGTGCTGGCTGATTACATGCTTCTGCACCAATGCCCTGCATACAGTACTAGTGCGCACTTCATAGCCTATCAGTTGCCAAGGCTGCTGGTCAGAAATGCTGAAAGCTGTTGTCACACAGCTTGTAA
>JAABVA010004889.1_pt1 | contig 12291 bp, 15 predicted proteins | sample 5560331 | NCBI WGS metagenome assembly JAABVA01 (sample SAMN12812661, study PRJNA571458) | rock metagenome | isolation source: Antarctica rocks | place: Antarctica: Victoria Land, Mt New Zealand sud | collected 2016-01-07
GAGGTCGTCACGTCAGCGACATTCGACCGGTGGTTACGCAAACTCAAAGATCGTCGCGCGGCGGCGCGAGTCCTCGTCCGGATCGACCGGTTGGCCGCCGGTAACCCCGGAGACGTCAAGCCGGTCGGCCAGGGCGTCTCTGAGCTACGCATCGAGTACGGCCCTGGATACCGGGTCTACTTCCTACGCGACGGCGACCGACTGATCCTGCTGCTGACCGGAGGAGACAAGTCAACCCAGGACGCGGACATCAGGACAGCGCACAGCGTCGCTCGGACCTGGCACCGCACACAAGGAGCACACGAATGAGCACCGACACCGAGACCTTCACCCCCTTCGACGCGGCGAACTACCTGAACACCGTCGAGGACGTCGCTGCCTACCTGGAGGCGATCATCGACGAGGCGGACGATGACCCCACGGCCATCGCCCGAGCGCTGGGGTCGATAGCTCGCTCGCGAAACTTCAGCCAGATCGCTCGGCAGGCTGAGATGAGCCGCGAAGGGCTCTACAAGGCACTGTCCGCCGACGGCAACCCCAGCCTCGCCACCGTCGTCAAGGTGTCGCACGCCCTCGGACTCCGGCTGTACTTCGAAGCCATCGCCTGACCCGACAGGACGCGGTAGTCCCCGGTTCGGAGAAGTCGGAGTCCCGCAGGACGATCCAGCTACGCGACGGCAGTTGCGTTCATTGCCGCTATCGGGGGGTGGTCCGTCCGATCGAGGCATGCCTGGCACGCGCCGTGGACCGACTGGCCTGCCCGGACGCCCACGTGCGGGCAGGTAGCGTCTTGGCGATGTCCACTTCGCGTGAGGCAATGGCTGCTGCTGTTCAACAGGTTCTGTCGGTGCGCGGTCCGCTGGATGAGGACGACCTTTTGGACGGGCTCACCGCGGAGGGCATCGACCTCGGGCCCGATCCCGAGGAGATGCTGGCGGAGGTCCTGGACGAGGACGCGGAGCTGGTCATGCCACTCGCGGACGAGCGGTGGGCGTGGATCCCGGCGTTGCTCGACGGACGGATCTTCTCGCACCGCCTGAATGTGGTGGAGGCCGAGCACGACCTGATCGCGTTCGGCCCTGATCTGGCGCCGCTGATGATGTTGAACGAGAGCGAGATCTACCAGCGGCTCAGGGACGGCTCGCCGGTTGCGGACGTGTCACCGCTCCTGGACGGCGATGTCCTGGCCGAGCGAGGCGTGCCCGCGGGGGCGGTCGGTACCGACGGCGCGGTGCTGTTCGAAGTTGGCCGGTTCGCGGCGCTGGGTGTCGCGGCCGGTGACCTGGTCGGGCTGCGGATCACCGGCGCCGGGTTCGAGCTCGACGCGGTGACGGAGTTGACGGCGTGCGATCTCGGTCCGATGCTGGCTGCCCTGCTCGAGGAACGGCCGGACCGACCCGAGATGCTCGACGTCGCCGTCTGGACGGCGTGCGCCGGCGACGACGAGCTGTTCCGCGAACCGGCGGCGCCGCTCGGTGAGCTGCTGGCGGCCGGCGGGCTGGCTCAGGAGGGCGACTGGGTTGCCCGCGGCGGCTTCGATTTCGGTGGGTGGCGCGTCCAGGACCGGATCAAGACGATCGAGGCGCGCTATGAACTGCACGATGACGAGGCGCTAGCCGTCCTAGCGACGGTACGGCTGTACGAGCAGACGGCTGAGCTGCTCGATGCTGTCGCGCGTGCCCAGGAAGAAGGCGATGCGCAGGAACTCGGCGGCATCGTGTCGCAGTTGACGGTGCAGGAGGACTCGGCGTCGCCGATCGGGGACCTGGAGCTGGACTACGACCATAGGACCGTGCGGGCGAGCCTGGAGTTCCTCGCTGAGCCGGCCGTCGCCGCCGCCGTGTTGGCCGAGACGGGTGTTGACCAGGATCGTGCGGGGATCGCGTTGGGGTTGTTCGCCGAACTGGTGGAGCCGCTGGCACCGCGGGCGGCGCGCCCGGCGCTGCGCTGGCTGCGGGGCAAGGCGTACGAGCGGCTCGGTGACATCGACCAGGCCGAGCAGAGCTACCTTGCCGCCGAGTCGCTGGACCCGTCGTGGCCGTTGACGCTGCTGTCGCTGGCCCGCTACGCCAGCGACCGGGGCAACGCCGAGCGCGGGCTGGCCTTGCTGCGCCGGGCCGGGGCGCCGCGCGAGCACGAACTGGTGCAGCTGCTCGAACTTTTCCAGCCGGCTCCGCGTCCGGGTATCGGCCGCAACCAGCCGTGCTGGTGCGGCTCGGGCCGCAAGTACAAGGTGTGCCACCTGCACCGCGAGCAGCTGCCGCTGGCCGAGCGGGCCGCGTGGCTGTACCAGAAGGCGGGGGCGGACCTGTTCGACGGTTCGTTCGGCCCGCTGCTCATCGAAGCTGCGCAGACGCGGGCCCGGCACTGGGATGCACCTGACGGGCTCGAGCGGGCGATCCAAGACGGCCTGGCCTGCGACGTGACGTTGTTCGAGGAGTTCCTTGCGGTGCGTGGCTCGTTGCTGCCGGAGGACGAGCGGTCGCTGGCTGAGCAGTGGCTGCTCGTGGAGCGTTCGGTACACGAGGTGGTCGCCGTTCGGCGCGGCGAGCAGATCACGTTGCGGGACGTGCGCACCGGCGACGTCCACGAGGTGCGTGAGCGGGCCGGCAGCCGGCAGGTGACGGTGGGCCAGCTGTATTGCGCACGGGTCGTGCCAGCCGCTGACACTATGCAGATCTTCGGCGGGATCGAGCCGGTGTCCGTCGGCGAGCGCGACGAGCTCCTTGCGCTGCTCGACGATGGCGCCGACCCCGTCGAACTCATCGCGTTCCTGTCCCGCCGATTCGCGCCACCGGTGCTGCAGAACACCGAGGGTGAGCCGTTGATGATGTGCGAGGCGACGCTGCGAGTCGGCGACCCGGGCGAGCTGGCCAAGGCACTCAACGATACGTACGAGCGTGACGAGGACGAGCCCGACGGCACCCAGGTGTGGTTCGAGCACGTGACCACCCACGGAATGGAGCGGATCCGTGCACACCTCGCGCTCAACGGTGACGAGCTACATGTCCACGCCAACAGCCAGGCCCGCTTCGATCGTGTCCTGGCCACGATCGCCACCCTGGACCCGTCGATGACGATGCTGGACGAGACTCGCGAACCCGCCGGCGACGTTCGCGCTGCCCAGCGGCTGTCCGTGCGCAATCCGACGGCGCCCGCGAGCTTCCTCGATCCGGCAGATCCGGCGATCGCCGCCGCGATGGACGAGATGACCCTCAAGTACGAGATCGCATGGCTCGACGAGGCGATTCCCGCGCTGGCCGGTCACACGCCCCGCGAGTGCGCCAACGACCCGACCCGGCGCCCCGACCTGATCCGACTGCTCGACTCGTTCCCCCGGGATAATGGTCAACCCGGCATGATGAGCCCGGCGCGCATACGGGCCGCCCTGGGACTGAGCTGACCGTCCTGGCCGCGATCGCCCACCCGTGACGAGCAATCCGTGTCGGCGGTTGTGGCCATATGCGGATCGTCTACTGACGCACGCTGCTGTCGATTGGGCTCGACTCAGCGAGGGTCGATAGCGCGCGGACGAACGTGGTCCGGTCCGGTGCGCTGAGTGTCTCGAGCAGGTCGGTTTCCATGGCGCGGATGTCTCGACGGCACTCGGCAAGCAGCGTCTTGCCGGTGCCGGTGAGGGTGACGATGCGATTGCGGCGGTCGTCGGGGTCTGCTCTGCGGTGCAGCAGGCCTCGAGCTTCCAGGCGGTCGAGGACGGTGATGAGCCGGTTCTTGTCCCGCCCCACCGAGATCGCCAGTCGGGCTTGGGTGGGAGCGGAGTCGTGTTCCAGACCGCCGAGCACGACGTAGTCCCACATCTCAAGGTGGTGGGCGCGCAATAGCGGCAGCTCCCGCTGCGCGACAGCCGAGGTCAGCCGGTGCAGCAAGACCCCCAGATCGGATCGGTCGCGCGCCATAACGTAAAACTATAGACGTTGACATACCATATACACCTGTAGACGATAAGAGAATGCGGACTATCGAGCACCTCAGGTCCGGGCACCGCCGGGCGCTTGTGCAGGCCGGAGAGATCGTCGCGCTCGTCCACGCGGCTGATCTCGCGCGGTCGACGCCCTGCGCGGGCTGGGACCTGCAGGCGCTGCTGACCCACATGGTCGGACAGAACGACGGATTCGCCGCGGCTGTCACCAACGGTGACGCGCCCGCCCGGGCCTATACCCGTATGGCGGTTACCGCCAGCGATCTGGCCCCGGAATGGCACCGGTCAGCGGACCGATTGCTCGCCGCGTTCGCCCGGGCCCACACCGGGGCCGAGGTGCTGTTGATCGAGATCAACGAGGACAGCACCTTCCCGGTCGCCGTGGCAGTCGGCGTGCATCTGCTCGACACCGTGATCCACACCTGGGATCTCGCTACCAGTCTGGGCAGGCCCTACCGGCCCGATGACGACCTCCTCAACATCGTCGCCGCCGGCGCCAGACGGGTTCCGGCAGGTGCATCCCGAACCAAACCCGGCGCCGCGTTCGCCCCAGCAGTTTCCACTGATCAGGCCGACCCATGGCTCGAAACCCTCGCCCTGCTCGGACGTGAGAACGCCTCCTGACTCCGAGAGGAGGCGGCAGTGCCTGTAGTCGACCGTCCATCGGGCAGGGCCGAGCCTGAGTTTCTCAGGCTCCGGTGGCGAGTTGCCGTACGGAATCGGGCAGCGCCTCGGTCTGCCACGTCCGCTCTCGCTCGACTGCCTCGTTGTCGCCGGACGGTGCGAGGCGGACGGCCGTCAGTGCGTAGTCCGCTGCGTGACGGGCGTGTCCGGCCATGTGAGCGGTGGCGACCGCTTGCCCGGCAGAGCGGGCGGCGGCGCGTGCTGCTGGGTCCGCCGCTGCGCGGGCGGCGCCGTGCGCCGCGAACCCGGCTTCGCGGGCTTGGCCCACGCTCACCTCACCGCGTACCCACGCACGCGCCGTCTCCAGGGCCTCCCGAGGCCTTGCGTCGGTCGGGTGCTGCACCTCAAACATCGGCAGCACGCGCTGAGCGCAGCTGCTGGCCCACTGGGCCAGCAGCCGACGGTCCTGCTCGCTCCCGGCCATCGTCACCCGCCACAGCATGCCGCCGATGCATAACGCCGAGAGCGCCAGCCCCGCCGAGCGATGGATCACCGGGCGGTGAGCGCGGTCTCGATCAACTCGACGGCGACCCGAGGTTCCTCGACCTCGATGATTAACCGCCGGTAGGTCTCGTCCTGCAGTTCGATCACGATCGCCTTGTCCTTGTCGTGCACGTCCCAGAACACTCGGTCGCCGTCGTGGTGGAACGTGCCCGCGACCACGACGCTGGGCACGTGCGTCCCCGGGCCGCGGCGGCCCTTGGATTCGGTGAGGATGCCCGGGTCTGCCGTCGCGCCGCGTACGTGGGCGAGTGGGATCGTGAGGTGGCTCTGGAGTGTCCAGAGCGGATCCAGTCCGTGCACGTGCACACTCAGTTCGTCATCTGCAATCTCGATGGTCGCCATCTGACCTCCTCGGTCATCGAAGCACTGTCGGGTCGGTTTGCGGCGGGGCGAGGCGGGCGTAGAGGCGCTCGCCCATCATCCCGATAGCGCGTGCCGGTGCGGCGAGGTCGGCGCCGGGGACGACGGCACGTTCGAGGTGGCCAAGCCCGCGGCGCACCAGTGCCGCGACCTGCGCATCGTGACCGCGCTCGAGGGCCGCGACGAGGAGCAGGTCGAGGTGCGTCCCGCGCGTGACTTCCGCGAGGCGAACACGGCTCCGGCGCACACCGCTGGCGGGCAGGCCGGCCAGCTGGGTCTGGACGTGACGCTGCAGGGCGGCCAGGAAGAGCCCCCGCTTGCTGGCATAGGCCTTGTACAGGCTGCCCCGGTGCACTCCGGTCGCCGTCACGAGGTCGTCGATCGAGGTGCCCTCATACCCGCCGGCCACGAATGCTGCGGCCGCCGCGGCCAGCACCTCGTCCTCCACGAACTCCCGCGTCCGGCCCACGTCAACTAGGCTAACCGTTTGAAGAACGTTCAGTCAAGAACGAACAGTCAACCACCGCGGTGCGTCCACCAGCCATCCCTACCCCGTACGTCCCCAGGCGGCGAGGATGCGTCAACAGCGACACCCCCGCCGAAGCCCCTACCGATTCGGCCGGGTTGTGTTCATGAGGCGCGTCCCCGGGCGGGTCCGTCGGGGTCGAGGGCGGCGAGCACCGTGGCCGTGGTGACACCGCGGACGCCGAGAGCGTCGGCGACCAGGCCCCGGCGCGCCAGCAGCCCCATCAGCAGGTGTTCCTCGCGCAACTCCCGATCACCCCGGGCGACCGCTTGGTGCAGCCCGGCCTGCAGAGTCAGCTTACTTCCCGTTGAGAACACCAACCGCGACCGCCGCTGCCGTTCTCGTCGCTGGCTGTCGTCGAGCACTCCGGAGCCCAGCTGTGTTTCGATGCGACTCACGACCGCGTCCAGGTCGATGCCGAGACCAGTCAGCGCCTCGGCGTCGACGGCGCTGAGGCCGCCGCGGCGGCGAGCGTCCCGAATCTCCGCCAGCACCGGCGGGTCGCCAGCGCCGTTCACCCCCAACTGCGCCAGCAGCGGCCCAACACGCGGAGCGGAGAGCATCGCCGCGAGCAGGTGTTCCTCACAGATCTCGCTCGCGTTCTCCTCTCGGGCGTGATCCCGCGCGGTGACCACCACAGCACGAGCAGTGCTGGTGAACCGTTCGAACATGATCAGCCTCCCGAGTGCTTCTTGTGAACGGCCTGCCGGGTCACCCCGAGTTCGGCCGCGATCTCCTGCCACGACCAGCCGCTGGCGCGGGCGTTGCGCACCTGCACGCGCTCCAACTGCTCCAGCAGCCGCCGCAGCGCTGCCACGGCGCGCAATCCGGTCCGCGGATCGCGGTCGCCGGCGGCGGCGGCGAGGGTGGTCGCTTCGGTCATGGTGTCAACCTAGGTTGGCAGCCGAGGGCTTGTCAACTCGGATTGACGCCGACTGCACACAAGAAGGTGGCTCCACCCGTTCCGCAGCGCGCCCGATCTACCGCTCGGCCGCGACGTCTCGCAGAGGGCGGAGGGGTCCGCGGTGTTGTTACGTTGACGCCGCAGTGAACACGTGGTTAGCGTACTGACCATGCGGTCAATCAGTGAGGTGTCGGCGGGTGATCTGACGGGTCGGGCCCGGATTCGGGATGCGGCGATCGCCCGCTTCGCCGCTGATGGGTTCGGTGCGTCGTTGCGGGTGATCGCGGCGGACGCCCGTGTCAGTCCCGGCTTGGTCATCCACCACTTCGGGTCGAAAGCGGGACTGCGGGCGGTGTGCGACGAGCAGGTGCTGCGCACGGTGCGAGAAGCGAAGACCGCGACCATGGTCACCGCCACTCCTGGATTTCTGCTGGCTCAGATGGCAGCGGTGGAGGAGTACGCCACTGTCGCGGGGTACCTGGTGCGGGCGTTGCAGGCGGGTGGTGACCTGGCTGCGGCGTTCCTGGATCGCATGATCGACGACGCGCAGGACTACCTAGCGCAGGCCACCGAGGCCGGGCGGGTGCGGGAGAGTCGTGATCCCGCCGCCCGCGCCCGGTTCCTCGCCTACACCGGGGTCGGGGCGTTCCTGGTGTATGTGCGGCGGCACGCGCCGCCCGGCGGTGATCTGGGCGAGGTGCTGCGCGCCTACACCCAGGAGATCGCCCTGCCCGCCCTCGAGCTCTACTCCGAGGGCCTGTTGACCACCCCTGATCTGCTCGAGGACTACCTACGCGGTGTTCCTGCCGCGCCGGGGAAGTGAGGTAGCGATGTCGACCCCCGCGCCCGTCGTGCAGGTCCGTAATTTGGTCAAGACGTTTGGCTGTACCCGCGCGCTCGACGGCCTCGACCTGACGGTGAGCGCCGGGGAGGTGCACGGGTTCCTGGGACCCAACGGGTCTGGGAAGTCCACGACGATCCGGGCGCTGCTGGGGCTGCTGCGGGCCGACTCCGGGTCGATGTCACTGTTCGGGTGCGATCCGTGGGCCGAGGTGGTGGCGACCCACCGCCGGCTGGCCTACGTGCCCGGCGATGTCGCGTTGTGGCCGAACCTCTCCGGCGGGGAGACCATCGACCTGCTGCTGCGGATGCGGGGTGCGGACCCCCGCCGCAGCCGACGGGAGGAACTGCTGGAGCGGTTCGAGCTCGACCCCCGCAAGAAGGGCCGCGCCTACTCCAAGGGCAACCGGCAGAAGGTGGCGCTGGTGGCCGCCTTCGCCGCCGACGCCGACCTACTGATCTTCGACGAGCCGACGTCCGGGCTGGACCCGCTGATGGAGGAGGTGTTCAACCAGTGCGTCGCCGAGCGCACCAGCGCCGGGGCCACGGTGCTGCTGTCCAGCCACATCCTCAGCGAGGTCGACCGCCTCGCCGATCGGGTGACGATCATCCGCGAGGGCCGCAGCGTCGAGTCCGGCACCCTCACCGAGCTGCGCCACCTGCGGCGCACCCATCTGCGGGCGGAAGTCTCACGGCCGGGGGACCTGGACCTGCCCGGGGTGCATGACCTGTCCGTCGAGGGAGCTGTCGTGTCGTGCACGGTCGAGCCCGACATGCTGGCCGGGGCTCTGGCCGAACTCACCCGGGCCGGTGTCCACGCCCTGAGGTGCACGCCACCGACACTGGAGGAGCTGTTCCTCGACGCCTACCGCGGCACTGCCACCCCGGGCGGGGCGAAACGGTGAGCATGACCATGGTCGGCGTCGGAGCGCTGACCCGGCTCGCGGTGCGCCGCGACCGTCTCCTCGTCGGCGCCGGGGTACTTCTGCTGGTGGGGGTCTGCGCCGCCTCGGCCACCGCGACCGGGTCCCTCTACGCGACGGCGCCGCAGCAGGTGGCCGCCGCGCAGGCCATCAACGCCAGCCCGGCGCTGGTGGCGCTCTACAGGCCGATCCTCGACACCAGCAGCTTCGGTGAGCTCGCGATGACCAAGATGACCGTGCTCTACGCGGTGTTCGTGGCGGTCCTGCTCGTCGTGGTGGTCCGTCGGCACACCCGCACCGAAGAGGAGTCCGGTCGTGCTGAGCTGCTCGCCGGGACCGCGATGGACCGCGGGGCGCCCCTGGTCGCTGCCACCGCCGAAGGGATGGGGGTGTCGGTCCTGGTGGGGGCGGGGGCCGCGGTGGTCGACGTCGCCGCCGGCCTGCCCCTCGCCGGGTCGGTGCTGTTCGGGGCCTCGTGGGCGGGTATCGGGCTGGTCGCGACGGGGCTCGCTGCCGCGGCCTGCCAGCTCTCAGCCAGCACCCGTACCTGCGCCGCAGCCACCGCGGGCGCGTTGGGAGTGCTGTTCGTGCTCCGCGCGGTCGGCGACACCACCGGGTCGTGGCTGAGCTGGCTGTCACCGTTCGGCTGGTCCACCCAGCTGCGGGCGTGGTCGGACCCCCGCTGGTGGGTGCTGCTGCTCTACCCGGCCACCGCGGCTGCGCTGCTCGCGGCAGCGCAGGTGCTGCGCGCACGACGAGACCTCGGTAACAGGCTTCTCGCCCCCCGCCCGGGCCCTGCCACCGGCTCACCCCGGCTGGGCGACGTGACCGCGCTGACCGCCCGGCTGCACGCCACCACGGTATTGGTGTGGACCGCGGCCATCGGTATCCTGGGCCTGGCCCTCGGCGCGATCGCACCCAACATCGGGGACCTGCTGGGCTCACCCAGCGGACGCGACATGCTCGCCCGGATCGGGGGGGCGGGCGCCGTGCAAGACGCCCTGCTGGCCGCGGAGCTCTCCATCGTCGCGGTGCTCACCAGCTGCTTCGCCGTCACCCTCGTCACCCATGGCAGCGCCGAGGAACACGACGGGCGCACCGAGCAGGTGCTCGTCACGGCCACCTCCCGCCACCACGTCTACCTCGCCACCACCGCCGTGGCCATCGTGGGTGCCACCTGGCTGCTCCTGGTCACCGGAGTGACCATGGCGATCGGCTTCGGCGCGGTCGCCGGCAACCTCGGCGACGGCTTCCACCGCACGCTGCCCGCCGCCCTCACCCAGGCACCCGCCGTGTGGCTGGTCACCGCCCTGACCGTGACCGCCTACGCGCTGCGCAGCGGGTGGGCCGCGGCCGGATGGATGCTGCTGGCCCTGTTCCTGACCCTCGGACAGGTCGGCGAGCTGCTCCGGCTCCCCTCCTGGTTGATCGAGATCTCACCGTTCGCCCACGTGCCACGGATGCTGGTCGAACCCTTCGCCCTCACACCAACCATCACGATGACCCTCCTCGCCGCCGCCCTACTCGCCGCGGGCGCCGCGTCCTACCGCACCCGCGACATCGGTTGAGCTCGCCAAGCGGCGGGTACCGGTCAACCATCGGCCGCAGTCGCCTCGGGAAGGAAGCTGCAACCGGGGACGCGGCCTCCCCGCATGGGATCCGCAACGGGAACGGCAGATCGAATTGACGTGTACGCCTACTAGGCACACACTTGGTACATGACTGCCGTCAAGGACTCCCGGATCGCCGTGCGCCTGTCCTCTGACCAGGACGCGCTCATCCGGCATGCCGCCGAGGTGGAGGGAACCAACATCACCGAGTTCACGGTCGCCGCGACGATCAGCCACGCCGCAGACGTGCTGGCAGATCGACGCGTGTTCGCGATCGACAACGCCGCGTGGAGCGAGTTCCTCGCCGTGCTGGACCGGCCGGTCAGCCACAAGCCACGGCTAGAGAAACTGCTTGCCGAGCCGCCGGTCTTCACCGAGGGGTGAGCGGGTACAGCCTGCCCCGTCCGATCGCCGGGGAAGACGACACCAGCGGCTTCGACAGCGGCGAGCGCAGTCTTGACGAATACCTGCGCAAGCGGGCACTGGCTAACCACGCCCAGGGAGCCTCACGCTGCTTCGTCACCTGCCGCGACGCCCGAGTCGTCGGCTACTACGCCCTCGCCTCGGCCAGCATCCAGCATCAGGACGTCGCCGGGAAGGTGCGGCGCAACATGCCCGATCCAGTGCCCGTGATCCTGCTATCCCGGCTCGCAGTGGACCTCAAGGAGCAGGGTTCTGGGCTGGGCAAGAACCTGCTACGCGACGCCATACTGCGCTCGGTCGAGGCATCCGAGATCATCGGCGTTCGGGCGCTGCTCGTGCACGCGCTCAACGACACCGCCCGCGCCTTCTACGCCCACTTCAACTTCGAACCGTCACCAACAGACCCGCAACACCTGTTACTGCTTATGAAGGACGCACGCTCCGCAGCCGGTCATTGACCCTCCCGCGCTTGGCGTCACCAGACCCGATCAGGGCACCACCGGCCTAGCCCACGACGTCTCGCAAGCGGATCGGCGACCGGTCATCGATCCCGCTACGGGTGACGAAAGATCAGCCTGTTGGCGGTCGGCTGGATTGACACCGAAAGCGTCTTTAGCCGGTTCGTCCGCAGCAGCAGCAGCAGCGACAGCAACGGGGACTGCGGACTCTGCTACTTCTTCCCGAACAGCCCAAGCAACGATGGGAAGCGGCCCTTCGCGGTGTTGCGGATCACCCGCATCGCGGGGGAGTAGTAGCCCACTCGTTGCTTAGCGCGCTGCTTGACTCGGCTCGGCTTCGTCCAGGCCTGGGCCTGGCTGATCCCGAGCTGGCGCTTTGCCCGGCGCTTGACCTGGGTATAGCCAGTCAGGTTACGCAGTGAAGGCCGTCGGTAGCGGAGGAGCTTCATGCCGCCGATGGTAGGAGTCCACACTGACACTCACGCACTCTGGCCCGTTTGGTAGACGTCGCCCGGCCCGCAACTGGAGCGGATGGTCTGAATCGAAGCCGCGACGGCCCTGCGGTTGGGCTAGCAAGACCAGTCGAGCGCACATCTTCCGACCACGTGCCGCTGTATCGGTGATTGGGGTTGCCGGACGTCAGCCCAAGACACGATGCGGCGTCCACGAGCGGCCCTCTAAATGGCCACGAGGGCGTCGTCGGCTGGATGCGTTGTTCCTCTTGCCCGGGTGGGGTGACCGTGGGACTTCGCCGCCGCGATGACGATCGTTACTGGGCGGGCGGCACTTGGTAGTGGCGGGTGACCCCGGTGTTGTGGAGGCACTTTTCCGGGTGCCGGGGGTCGATTTGTCGACCATTCGTCGCCTCCAGGGGTCGAGGTGTTCATCTCGATTCCATACGCCTGGGTCAGGGTAGGACCATGCTGGTAACGCTAGACGGGGCCGCGGCCGATCCGGTGGCCGAAGCAGCCACAATCCTGCTGACCCCCGCGGTGCGAGGTCGAGTCCACGTTCGTGGTGTGTGAGGCGGTCACCACTTGATCCGGTGGTAGCACTTTAGGCGGTGAGTGCCTCGGGTGTCACGGGGTTGGTCGCTTCCGTCTGTTCGTCGCCGTCGAT
>JAABVA010004891.1_pt1 | contig 12289 bp, 14 predicted proteins | sample 5560331 | NCBI WGS metagenome assembly JAABVA01 (sample SAMN12812661, study PRJNA571458) | rock metagenome | isolation source: Antarctica rocks | place: Antarctica: Victoria Land, Mt New Zealand sud | collected 2016-01-07
GACGGCTGGACCAACATCGCCCAACCCCTACGCCACCACGCACGAGACACAGAACGAGCCCTCACACACCTCCTGACCTGCTAACAAGCGACCTTTCCGGGGCCCTGGGAGAATGACGCTGCCCAGCGCGCATACGGTGATCCTAATGGAGTTTTTCGGGACATGGCCTCGAGTGCCACCTTAACGGTTGTGCTCCTGCATAATGACTTGCGCCCCGGGACACGGAATGAAATCCTCGCCGCTCTCAAGAGACCGGAGGTTCAGATCGCCGTTCTATGTTTTCAACCGGAGGATGCCTCCAGCCCGGAAACTAAGAGGCTCTTGGCGTTTCTGGATCGACACAAGAAGCGATTCCTATGGAATGACACCGGCCCGCCAGGTTCCAAAGAATCCAGTTTGACGATGCTGAAGGTAGTTGCCCGCGCATCTTTCGACGGCTGGCGAGCAAAGTTCCTAGACGACGAAGACCTGGAGCCGTACGTTGACGACTACAAGTAGGCGGGCTGAGATGCTCGAAGCAGCGTTGATCTGGGATCTCCCAGCTCTGGGCAAGTTCGGTCCCAAAACGTCGCTCTTCCGGTCGACCTTGCAACTCCACCCCGGTGCTGTTCTACTTCCGAAGCGAGCACCGGCGGGTGATGAGCTTCTCGGCAGGGCGGCTGAACTCTTTCGGGAGTATGCCACCGGCGAGACGGTGTCATATCACTCGTTCAGCACTCCCGCTCGCGAGTCGGCTTTGGGACTTTTATTTGCGGACTTGTGGCTGGCTTGGCTCGATGATTCAAATGCGGACCGACGACAGGCGGTCGTTGAGCGCATCTCTCGCGGAGGCTTTTCTTCGAATCTCCGCGCGAGATCCTACGTGAAGCTCGCCACGTGGGCGTGGAATCAAGGAAATCGCGATGAGGCGGTAACTCATTTCGAGTCCGCCGTAAAACTTGCCCGGGGCGAGCTTCGCCGCCTGCTGAACGATCAGGCAAGGTTCTTTGGTCTGCGTTACACGATCGGAGGTGGCCCCTTCAAGGAGGACGACCTCCTGTATCCCTGGATCACGGAGGCAGCGTCCTCCGGCGCATTGGAGGGGCTGTACGCCCCTATAAAGGCCAGGGCTCGGGGCGCGCGAACGCGCACTCGGACGCTGGGGGGGACTGACTTCCCAGGGCAGCGGGACATAGATTCGGCGCTTATTCAGGCCGAATGGGCTGGCGCATTCTGGCTTCTGCCCCAGCTTTACCGCACGAAGGCAGCACTCATTCTTGGTGAAACGCCCGTGAAGTCGCGCCTCGCCGAGGGCCTAGCGCTTTGGGCTCTGGGAGGGGGGGAGAGGCCAGCCGATCTGATAGACGCGTACGAAGCTGACTTTGGGCGGGGGACGGCTGACGAGATCCTCGTCGAAAATCTTAGTGAAGGCCGTCGACTCAGCAACGAAGAGACGTGGGTATCAATCTGCGGCGTTCTGTGGGACCAGGTCTCGGATGAGGTGGCAGGGAAGCTGATTTCGCGGGTGCCTCTTAGGGATGAGTATTCGGCCAACTACCCCTCCGGGGTGAATGTCGAGGCGCTGTCTCTTTATGCCGTACTTTACGTGCGCAACCGCAACCGGTGGGTTCAGCGATTCGAGGAGCTCTCCCTCGTTCTCCGTGGATTGACGCTGCGATGCATGTCGCCTGCCCTTGTTCGTCTTCTTCCCGACAAGGTCGCTCGCAATGCTCTTGGGTCCGCACTGTCGTCGGAGTCGATCGAACCACAATGGCGAGAAATGGGCTGGGACTCGATCGCGGCGGCCGTGGAGCGATTGGGTGCGAAGAAGTGGAAGGATAGGCTGATCGCGTCCATTCCGGGCAGCGCTATCCCGCATATCGCCATGAGGTATGAAGGCCTCCTGCCAGACGACCTCATCGTGAGCCGGTTTCAGGACGCGCTATCTCTGTTGGAACGAGTGAAAGCGGACATGGACAAGGGAACGTACTCGATGTATGCAACAGATCCTGTCGTATCTGCCGTACACCTCGCTATGGCGCTGAACCAACCGAGTGAGCACTGGTCAATCTACTGATCGAACAGTCAATTGCCGAGCGGGCGTCGACCGACCAGGCGTCTATGGCGGTCTGGGGCTTGTCAGCGCTCCTGCGGAAGGGCCTAACCTCCGCCGACGTCTTGACTCGTGCGTCCACCGATCGTCCGGGGTCCGGCCCGGGTTTGTGGGACGGTCCAATCGAGAAGCGGATCGAAGATGCGAGAAGGGCGGTGCTTCGCATCCGCCTGGGCACTGACCCGGCTTCTGAGTTGGTCGCGCTCAGTCGTGACCCGGCCGTACGCGTCCGTCAGATCGCAGTCGAAGCGGCTTTGGAGTTGGCCGAGCAGGACGCGAGTGATGAGACGGACCTGATCATGATGGGCTCCCTTTATGACCCTGAGGAGAGCGTTCAGACGTTGGCCTCCCGGGGCGTGGTGCAGGGTCTCGTAGCGTCGCCGGAGTGGAGCTCGGTGGCTTGGGCGCGGGTCGTTGAGATGTGGCCCGCTGCGCACCGGAACGTTCGCGTGGCTGTCATGGCTGAGCTGGGCGACAATGCATTTTCCTCGCCGCAAGCGGCGGAACTGATCGAACTCGGCAAGAAGGATCGGTCGGCATCAGTCGTGTTCACTGCACGTAACCGCGGGCGTCGGTAGCATCCAGCGTCCGATGCCCCGAGTGATCCAAGAGCGGTGGACTGGACAGCCCAGCGGGTCATTCTGGGCGAAGTGACGCACGCTCATCGCGGCGACAGGGCTTCTCGGACCGTGTCACCGGATGAGCGCTCGTCGACAAGAGGGGACGATCGGCTGACGGCGTTACCGGCGGCGAACATGGGGCCAAGATGGACGTGACGAGATACACGTACACCCCGTTGAACCCGTACCAAGGTCCACGAGAGGCCGGCGAACGAGCAGATCTCCTGCTCCCCGGACTCGGCGGCAAGGGCCACCAGGCCGCGATGCTGGGCCTCGATCAACATGGATGGCAGTATCAGGCAGCCTGCTCCCGAGGCGGGGCCCGGCAGGCCAACGCCGCCCTGCATCACATCGTGAAGAACCGGATGATCAACGACCCACGCACGCGCACGTACCGCGATGCCCACCTGGCCAAAGGGTGACCGAAGAAGGCCATTTATCTATCGAGCACTCAAACGCGCTGTCGCCCGGGAGGTCTTTACCGCCCTGAGCGGCCGCTGCGAGGTCCCACAGTACGGCGACTTGCGGCCCGCTCGACGGGCCAAGAACATCAACCTGACGACCGCCGCCGCGCACCTGCGCGTGTGGCCCGCACGCATCGGCGAGCTCGAGCTCGGCCGCCGCCGCGACGATCAACTCCCCGACCGCTACCGCGAATGGCTCACCGCCGCTTGACAACGCATAGGAGCATCAGTCCCCACCTACCCCGCATGACCGACCGCGCGGCGTCTGTCCGGATCAAGCCGGTGTGGCCGTTGCGGCGTCGGCGACCATGAACCCATAGTCACCAGGGGAGACATTGGTGTAGCTGGGCCGGGTGAGGATGAGGATGTTGTTCTCGAACGGGGCTGTGATGATCTCGAGCTCCTCGAAGGTGTATGGGCTTAGCACTCGCCCGAGGACCGTACCTCCAGGGACTGCTTCACCCAGATGCTCGGGTCCCAGTTCGGTGAGCAGGATGCCTCCGTGGCGTGGGGCGACCTTGACGAGGTCGTCGACGATTCGTTGTCCAGGTGTGCTGTCGACGTCTCCCGGTAGCATGCCGAGGTACTTCATCGCGTTCTTCGCCCCGTCGACACCCTTTTCCAGGTAGTGGTCGATGCGCGCTGATCCGCCGCCGAACTCGGAGACCATTGCCTTGACGCCCCGGCTTTGGAGAGTGCTGGTCAGGGATCCCGGATAGCCGGGGCCTCGGAAGAGGATGTCGGCGCCATACGCTTTGGCGAAGCCTTCGTCGCTGCCGAGGTAGGTGTAATCGACGCAGGCCAGTACGCCGCCCGAGTGAAAGTCGATGAGGTAATCCACCGAGTCGGTGAGAATCTGGAGCAGTGTGGCGGCGACGCGCTCGGTGATGGTGCCATCGTCGGCACCTGGGAACGTGCGGTTGAGGTTGACACCGTCCAAGGGCGTATGCCGGGTCAGAGCCATGTGCGAGTAAGCGTTTGCCACCGGTATGGCAATGACTGTTCCGTTGAGGTCCTGATCTCGAAGAGATTGCACAATTCGGCGGACCGTCTCCACTGCCAGAGGTTCGTCGCCGTGAACGCCGGAGACCAGACCCAGTCGTGGTCCCGCGCCCTGGCCGAGGGTGTGCACCGGGATGGTCAGCTCGTGGCCATTTCCCAACGTGGTGACGGGAACGTGCCGAAGGTGATGAGTGGACATGTGTTTCTCCTCGGTTCAGATGCGGCGGTTGGATGAGAGCAGGGTGGCCAACACCCCTGTGCGATTGAGCAGGACCGCGCCGATGGCGGCGACGAGCAGCGATACGGCGATGAGAATCGTGGACAGGGCGGCCAAGGTGGGGTCTTGGTATTTCTGCATGTACTGGAACATCCAGGTCGGCAGGGTCTGTTCGTTGAACGGGATGAGAAAGACGGAAGTGTCGACCTCGTCAAAGCTGATGATGAACACGAACAGTGCGGTGGCGACGAGCGCTCCTCGGATCTGAGGTAGACCGACCCGCGCGAAGGCGCGGATGGGTGAGGCGCCAAGGTCGATCGCGGCCGCTTCGACTTCAAGGTCAGCCCGGACCAGCGCCGCCGAGAGGAAGGTTGTTGCGAATGGCAACGTAATGACGACGTGGGCGGCAATCAGACCAAGCGCTCCGAGGCTGAACCAGGGGCCCGGCAAAGTCGGTTGATGCGGCGGTGACCTGCAGGTTTGAGCTCGGCCATCAGCTCAACCGTCTCAACAGCGGCCGAGCTTTCGTACCCGGTGGTGAGCCCGAGCCGCAGGCATCGTTCGACGGACTCCTGGACCGCAGGATGGTTGTGGCCGAGGATGATCGAGCCGTTGCCCATTGTGAAATCTACCCAGGAGTGACCGTCCACGTCCTCGATGCGCGAGCCCTTTGCCCGACGGATGAACAGTGGCAAGGGGTCGCGGATGCGCGAGTTGGAGTGGACGCCTGCCGGCACGTGCCGACAGGCACGCTCGTGCAACTGCTCGGAACGCGACATCGTCACGCCGACGCCTCGCTCTCCGCCGCGGCCCCAAGGACCGCTTGACTGGCCGCGAGCAACACGCGCACGCCTTCCTCTGCCTGCGCGTATTGGAACCGGGCCGTGGGTCCCGCCACGGAGAGAGCACCGTAAGCCCCCGTCGACGGATCGAGCAGCGGGATAGCCCGGCACCTTTGGCCGATGGCGTACGTCTCCTCGTCGCGCGCGAAACCGCGCCTTCGGACTTCCAGCAGCTCTTCACCCAGCAACTGCAGCAGTTCCTCTGCATTCTCTCTACCGACAGCCCTGGCGAGGACCCTCAGCTGTCGTTCGGGAGGAAGGAAGGCGAGGACCGCCTTTCCCATTGCCGAAGTCTGAGGGGTGACGACGTCCCCGACAGCGGCCACGATGCGCAAGGCGAAGTCGGGCTCATGACGAGCGACGAGGACGATCTCCTCACCGATGAGCAGACCAGCGCTGATGCTTTCGGGAATGTCGGCCGCGATATGTCGAACAGCCGCCTCGAGGTGGGCGCCCCCTCCGGCCCGGGTCAATGCTCTTAGGCCCAAGCGGACAAGATGCGAGCCGGGAGTCAGGAGGCCCGAAGGCTGCCGCTCGATCAGGCCTCGATCGGCCAGCAGCCCGGTGAGGCGGAACACCGTGCTTGGCGGCATACCGCCCGTGGCGGCGACCCCGGTCGCGGAGATGGGTCCCTCTGCGTTCACGACAAGATCGAGGACGTCGAGGATGCGACCCAAGTAGCTGCGATTCTCAGTCAATGGATGTCTCACCCCGTTCAGTGGGAACACGCTAGTCGGCGGCCGGATCCAAGTCAATGGGCCCCACGCGTAGACGCGCCGATCCGCGTTCGAGTCGTGCTATCCACGAGGCGCTTGGTCGATCGCTCAATGAGGCATGCTGGTCATGGGTCTTGTTGCGGTAGACGTGGTCTGGAGTCGATGCCGCGTTGGTGACCCGGGCCTTCGTTCTCCTCGGGCGTGGAGCGACGCGAAGCGATCGCGGGAGAGACGTCGGCTGCTTCTGGACTTGGGTCCGCCTGAGTTCCTTTGAGGCCTTCCGACCCACCCGTGCATGAAGGAGCGCGCTTGATGAGACTCACAGACTTTGAGGCACTGAGCTTCGACTGTTATGGGACGCTCATTGACTGGGAGGCCGGGCTCGCGCGGGTTCTTGGACCTTGGGCTCGGTCCCAGGGACTGGTGCTCGGCGACGATGCGCTGCTGGCTGCCTACGCCCACCACGAGGCGCAGGCCGAGGAGGATAACCCGAAGGCTTTTTACCCGGATATCCTTGCGCGGAGCATCAGAGCGTTGGGGCGAGAGCTGGGCGTGGACGTTACGGAGGCGGACGCGGGACACTTGGCGCAGTCCGTGCCGGACTGGCCCGGGTTTACCGATTCGCATGACGCGCTGACGACGCTCGGCAGGACCTTCACGCTGATCATCTTGTCCAACGTCGACCGCGCATCGTTTGCTGGCAGCAACCGGCGCTTGGGCGTTGACTTCGACAGCATACTGACCGCGCAGGACATCGGTTCGTACAAGCCCTCCATCCGAAACTTCGATGCCCTTGTGAGCGAGGCGAGGAGGCTCGGCGTCCCCGAGGGCAGGTTGCTTCACGTCGCGCAGAGCCTGTTCCACGACCACGTCCCGGCCCACGAGGTCGGGCTGCCGACCGTCTGGATCAACCGTCGCCATGACCGGCCGGGTTGGGGCGCAACGCCGTCCCCGACGGCCAGCGTGAAGCCCGACTGGGAATTCCCATCTATGGCGTCCTTCGCCGCAGCGGTTGCGGCCGAATCGGCGACATAGAGACGGTCGACGTGCCCACTCGCACGGTCGCTCACCCAAGCGTGGTTGTGCAAGGGGAAACCGGCATGAGCATGCTTCTCGTCCGGTCACGCCGCCGGGAGGGAGACATCCCGATGTAGTTAGCTACAGTTTGGCCGCCCTCTCGTGGGCGGGCACGGAGCTTGCTCGACCTGGCGTCCACGGTTGCTGAGCTTGCCTGTTGGTGAAAGCATGAGTCTCTGCCGCCACGAGGGAGATGTCATGACCATCCTGACTCGTCTGGATCGCCTTCCGCTGTCCCGGCCGCACTACTCGCTGCTGGTCATGGGTGGGCTCGGTTACACGTTCGACGGGATGGACGCCGCCATCGTGGCGTTCCTGTTGCCGTCGGCACGCACCGAGTGGGGGCTGAGCGCCGGCCAACTAGGGATCATCGGCTCGGCGACCCCCTTCGGGTACCTTTTCGGCGCCGCCCTTGCTGGAGTCCTCGGTGACCGGATCGGGCGCAAGAAGGTGATGATCTACGCGTTGCTCTTCTATGCCGTTTTCAGTGTCGTCGCCGCGGCTGCTCCCAGCTATGAGGTCTTCCTCATCGCCCGTGTCCTTGCCGGTCTGGGCACCGGAGCGGAGAGTGCGATCATCGCCCCGTACCTCTCGGAGTTCGTGCCGGCTGCCCGCCGCGGATGGTTCATCGGCGCCCTTGCCGGGTTCTTCTCCTTCGGCTTCGTCGGCGCAGCCATCCTGGGGCGCCTCGTCGTGCCGACGTTTGACGGAGGGTGGCGCTGGGCGCAGGTCATCACCGCCATCCCGGTGCTGCTGGTCCTGTGGTGGCGCCGTTCCCTGCCGGAGTCCCCCCGCTGGCTCCTGCTCAACGGGCGCGATGACGACGCGGAGCACGTGGTGGCGGACTTCGAGCATCGGGCGGAGCAGGCCACCGGACGTCCGCTGCCACCGGTCCCGCCCGGGCCTGAGCAGCCGTCGTCCAACCAGGAGGGCATGCCGCGTGCTCCTTCGCGGGAGGTCCAACGCAAACCCAGTGTCGGAACGTCTCTCAGCTTTCTCTGGGGCCGTGCCATGGCCAGGCGAACCGCAGTCGTGTGGATCTTGTGGTTCGTGATCACGTTCGCCTACTACGGGTTCTTCTCCTGGATCCCGACGCTGCTCGTCGACCGAGGAATCACGGTCACCCGCAGCTTCGAGTTCTCGATCATCATCTACCTGGCGCAGGTGCCAGGGTACTTTTCCGCCGCGTGGCTCAACGAGCGGGCCGACCGCAAGAACACGATCGCCGCCTATCTGGTCGGGTCAGCGATCAGCGCCTTCGCCCTGAGCCAGATGTCGACGCCCGTGGCGATCACCATCGCCGGCGCGTTCCTCTCGTTCTTCCTCGTCGGCGTCTACGCGGGGCTGTACTCCTACACCCCGGAGGTCTTCCCGACATGGGTGCGCTCGACCGGCACAGGTCTGGCCAGCGCCTTCGGCCGAATCGGCAGCATCACCGCACCGGCGATCATCGGATTCTTCTCGGTGGCACTCGGATTCGCCGGAGTGTTCACCATGACGACCGCGGTGCTGGCCGTAGGGGTCATCGCGGTGCTGGTCTTCGGTCTGTCGACAGCCGGCCGCTCGCTCGAGGAGCTCTCCGAGCCGGGCCTCGTCGGCCGCCTGGCAGGTTCCGGACCCGGCGCCGACGTGCCACGGCCGGACCCAGGCGATCAGCGGTGAGGTCGAATGAACTCGATACAGGCGTGCACGTCGCGCACAGCCTCGCGCAGGTGGAGCGGATGGCTCGGCAGGCACCTGGGGTTCGGCTCTTCACCGTGCTTGCCTGGGACGATGCGCGAGGCGCCCTGCACCGGATCTACAGCAGCGAGCCGACGGTCTACCCGCTGGCCGGGGAGAAGGTGATGCCAAGAGATGCGCCGTGGATCGTCCGGGTCGTCGTGGAGCAGCTGCCCTACCTCGGCGTCGACGCATCGGCCGTGGCGGAGGTCTTCTCCGACCACCGACTGATCGCCTCGCTCGGCTGCGGCGCCGTGGTCAACGTGCCCGTCGTCGACCAGGGGCGGACGCTCGGCGTGCTGAACCTGCTCGACGCGGAGGGCGCCTACGACCAGACGTCAGTCGCCGCATCGCTGCCGCTGGCCACCTTCGCCATCGCCGCCCTGAGGGCCTGGCGAGACACCTCCGCCGCAAACAGCGGACCGGAGCAGGAGTCATGACCCAACGGCTGCTCATCCGCCACGCGCACGTCCTCGAGGTGCAGGCCGGCACCTACCTCGAGGACCACGACGTGCTCGCGGTGGACGGGCGGATCACCGAGCTGGGGCGCGGGTTGACCGCCGCTGGCGACCCGGACGTGCTCGACGCCGACGGTTCAACCCTAATACCGGGCCTGATCGACGCGCACGTCCACGTCACCGCCGCGACCGCGGACCTCGCCACCCTGACAACCTGGCCGCCGAGCTACGTCGCCGCACACACCGCGCGGACCATGCGCGACATGCTCCGGCGGGGGTTCACCACGGTTCGAGACGCTAGCGGCGCGGACTTCGGGGTGGCGAAGGCGCAGGAGGAGGGTCTGGTCGAGGGACCGCGACTACTGTTCTGCGGTAAGGCGCTCAGCCAGACCGGCGGGCACGGCGACAACCGCTCGGCCGGTCAGCAGGCCTCGGACGACCACCCGTGTTGCGCCGGCCTCGGCCGGGTTGTCGACGGCGTGGACGCCGTGCGCGCCGCCGCCCGAGACGAGTTGCGCAGGGGCGCCAACCATCTCAAGGTGATGGCTTCCGGGGGGGTGGCCTCGCCCACCGACCGGATCGACTCCACTCAGTTCTCACTGGAGGAGATGAGGGCGGTCGTCGAGGAGGCCGACGCTGCGAACCGGTATGTGGCGGCCCACGCATACACCGCTCGCGCGATCAACCGCGCGCTGGAGGTCGGGGTGCGCTCCATCGAGCACGGCAACCTCCTCGACGACGAGAGCATTCGACTCCTGCGAAGCCATGACGCGTTCCTGGTTCCGACGCTCGTCACTTACTGGGCCCTTAAGCACGAAGGCATGGACCACGACCTGCCGCGCTCCAGCTGGGAAAAGGTCGACGCGGTCCTGGACAAGGGCCTCGAGGCGCTCGAACGGGCGGCGCGAGCCGGGGTGCGCATCGTTTACGGCACGGACCTGCTCGGCGGCATGCACCGCCATCAATTGCACGAGTTCCGCATCCGGGCCGAGGTGCAGCCCGTGCTCGATGTCCTGCGATCGGCTACCACCGTGGCCGCGGAGCTTCTCGGGCTGGTCGGGGAGGTCGGGGTGATTGCTCCCGGCGCCCGAGCCGACCTCCTGCTCCTGGACGCGGACCCGCTCGAGAACATCGAGGCGCTGTCGGACCCGGCCCGGCACCTGGGGTGCGTGATTCAAGGCGGCCGAGTCGTCGTCGATCGACGCTGAACCCCGCGACGAGAGAGGCCCCAACCATGTCGGTGCACCTCAGGGACGTCATGCTGTGGGACGGGACGCGGTCCGACCCTCGACCCGCAGATGTCGCCATCGTCGACGGTCGGGTCCAGATGGTCCTGCCGGCCGGCTCCGCTGCTGACGACGACGCCGTGATCGTGGACCTGCAGGGGGCGTTCGTCCAGCCTGGCCTCATCGACATGCACGTGCATCTGGTCTGGTCCGGTGGCGCAGACCCGGCGACAGCGGTGGCAGCTGCGGGCGAACAGGCGACGACGGTGCGCGCGTACCTCAATGCCCGGGCACAGCTCGAGGCAGGGATCACGACGGTGCGGGACCTCGGCAGCAACTGGGACATCGCCATCAGCACTGGCCGTGCCGTGGATCGCGGTGACCTTGAGGGGCCCACCATCATCGCCTCCGGCCGAACCGTGATCATGACCGGCGGTCACGACCCGTTCTGGGGAATCTTCAGCGACGGACCGCAAGAGGTCGTGCGATCCGTCCGACACCAGGCCATGATCGGTGCTGGCGTCATCAAGCTCGCCGCAACCGGCGGCGTCTACGGACGCTCCGAGGGCGAGTCCATCGGTCACGGTGAGCTGACAAGGTCCGAAATGGCGGCGGCGGTGATCGAGGCCCACCGCCGAGGGCTACGAGTCGCGGCGCATGCCGTAGGCAGGGAGGGCATCAAGGACGCCGTCGCCGCAGGAGTGGACACCGTCGAACATGGCAACTTCCTCGACGAGGAGACCGTCGCGGCGATGGCCAGCGCAGGGACGGCTCTGTGCCCGACGCTGGCGATCTACCGAACCATCGCCCAGAACGTGGACGGGGACATCCCTGCCTATGCCAGCGCCAAGGCCCAGACGGCAGTGGCGGCACACGAGCAGAGTTTCCAGATGGCGATGGAGGCCGGACTCGACATCGTCGCCGGAACCGACGCCGGATCATGCAGGACTCCCCACCCAGCCCTGGTCGACGAGCTCGTCCTCATGAACTCCTACGGGATGGTGACCGAGGAGGTACTGCGGGCAGCGACCAGCGCCGCCGCAAAGGTGCTGGGACGGGAAAGTCACGTCGGCGTGGTCCAGCCCGGCGCGGTGGCCGACCTTCTGGTTCTTGACAGTGACCCCTTCGAGGACCTCGAGCACTTGCGCTCACCACGAGCAGTTGTCCGCGCCGGGACACCGGTACGACGCGGCAAGGGCCAATGGCCCATGGCAGGCCAGAGATAACCGGCGGAACCGGAGCTGCCACGCGCAGGCTCAGCCGTCCTACCGCGGCCCATCGCGGCATCGCGACGTCGTTCGAAACGGTGTCCTGCCGCCGATCGAGGAAGGCTGCGAGGCCGTCAAGCTGCTGCATTGGGCCGAGATCAAGGGGCCTCACGGCCATATCACGGAGCCTTCCACCTGCAGGCCGCATCTTCGCGGCCGCACTTTCCAATCCGCCCGTCGCCAGCCCGAGGAGCCGCAGTCGTGATTGACGGGCGCCGCACCGAGGAGCGATCCATACGGGGCAGCCACAGCCGGGCGTGCGGCAATTCGCCCATGTACCGCGCGAACGTCACAGCTGACGGGTGCACGAGCTGGCTGAGGTTCCGGTAGGTGATGTACATCTACCGGCCCTGTCGGTGTCGCCGAACAGGTTCCTGACCGTGTCGAACTCCCGGGCCACGTTCTTGGGCCGCTTTGGCCCGCGATCGCCCTCCTCCACCTTGGTTAGGGCGGCGTGCACTGGATCTGTCGGGTCGAAGTTCGCGGCGAGGACCACGTCGAACCACCGGTGCCGCTCGACTTCGCTCCGTTGGAGGAACAGGCTGCCGCGTGTCTCCGGGTCGACCTTCAGCCACTGCGCGAGGACTG
>JAABVA010004893.1_pt1 | contig 12279 bp, 21 predicted proteins | sample 5560331 | NCBI WGS metagenome assembly JAABVA01 (sample SAMN12812661, study PRJNA571458) | rock metagenome | isolation source: Antarctica rocks | place: Antarctica: Victoria Land, Mt New Zealand sud | collected 2016-01-07
AAGTTACGGTCGGCGCGCACGAGGGCTGGCAGGCGCCGCCAGTAGCCCGGGTCTGGTCCTCTTCGAGCCGAGGGCTCGGGCGCCGGCTCGCGGCCGGCCGCGATGAAGGCAAACGACACGGCCAGGCCGGCCGCGATGAAGGCAAACGACACGGCCAGGCAGACCGCTGTGCAGGCGAAGCAGAGCGCGAAGCCGCCCGGCCAGCCGTAGCGCTGCAGCAGCCACGCCGCCCCGGCCGCCCCGGCCACGCCGAGCAGGCCGCCGAGGGCGGCGGCGAGCCCGAAGAAGCGCCCGCGCCAATCCGCCGGCAGCATGCGCGCGAGCAGGTCGATCCACGCCGGCATGCCGATGCCGCCGAATAGCGTGGCGATGCCGACCATGAGAAAAAACAGCCACAGCAAGAGCGTGGGGTGCGCGCCGGCCAGCAGCGGGATGGCAACGGCCAGCACGAGGTAGGGCAGGCGCTCGAACGTGGTCATGGCGAGCAGGAAAGGCTTCTTGCGCCGTAGCCGCTCGGTGTACGGCGCGACCAGGATGGGCGGCAGCGTCGTGCACACCGAGCGTACCGCGGGGATCAGCCCCAGGGTCAGGCTGGAGGACGTGAGGTGGCTCACGAAGAGCGGCATCACGCCATACGCCGAAACAAAGCTGAGCCCCAGCAGGAAGACGCTGAAGTCCAGCCCCATCACCGCAAAATTCCAGCGATAGGCGCGCCGCGGCAGGAGGGTGGCGATGACCAGCATACGCCCTATTGTCGCATGTCGCCAGGGTTGTGGCCGCGCCTGTGCCCGTGCCGTGTTTCAGGCGCGCCCTGGTGCCACCGCGCCACGAGGTCTCCGGCCGCCGCCGGCCACTCCGGAAAGTCGAACGCGAAGCCCGCGTCGACGAGCCGCGCGGGGACGACACGCCGGCTCTTCAGCACCATCTCGGTCTCCGTGCGCATGACGAAGGCGCCGATCTCGACCATCCACCGGGTCGCTGGCAAGCCCACGGGCGCCCCCCAGGCCGCCCGCAGCGCGGCCATGAAATCGCGTTGCGGGAGCGGATGCGGCGCCGCGAGGTTGACCGGCCCCGCGATGTCCTCGCACGCGAGCAGGAATTGCACCGCGCGCGCGAAATCGCGGTCGTGAATCCAGGACATATACTGCCGGCCCCCGGCGATCGGGCCGCCGAGGCCCCGTCGCGTAAGGGCCAGGAGCACGTCGAAGGGGCCACCCGGATCCGGGGACATCACCATCGCGGTACGCAGCGCCACGCGCCGCGTCCGCGGCGTGGTCGCCTCATACAAGGCTTCTTCCCACGCGCGGGCGATGTCGATGCTCGCCCCCCAGTACCGCGGCGCGTCGGGTTCCCCGCCCCCCATACGACCAGTCTCCTCATCGTTGGGCGCGTCGAAGCGGTGGGAGTAGACCGTCGCGGTGCTCATTTGCAGCCACGTCCGCGGGGGCTGCGCGGCCTGCGCGATCGCACGGCCCACGACCCGCGTCGACTGGACCCGCGAGTCCATCATCTCCCGGAGGTGCGCCTTGGTGTACCGGCAGTTCACGCTCCGTCCAGCCAGGTTGATAACAGCGCCGGCGCCGTCGAGCTCGTCCGCCCAGGCCCCGAGAGTGCGTCCGTCCCATCGCGCCACCCGCGCCACCCGGCCCTCATCGCCCCCGTTGCGCGAGAGCACGACGATCTGGTGGCCGTGCTGACCCAATGCGCGGACCAGCAGCTCGCCCAGATAACCCGTGCCGCCCGCGAGAACAATCTTCATAGTTGCCTTATTCCCCCCAGTCCGTCGGAGCCTTCCCGGCCGCCCGGACACATTTGTCCGTGAGGGCCTTCTTGTTATAATATTAGTGAACGTGTTCACTGAAAGTCAAGGGTGGATCAAATGGGAGAGGACAACACCGGGATAGACCGCGGACGCGGGCGTCCCCGCGGCATGACCGCCCAGGGCAAGGCGACGCGGGACCGCCTGTACGCGACGGCGGTCACGCTCATCGCGACGCGTGGGTGGCACGAGACGACCCTGCGCGACGTGGCCCAGGAAGCAGGCGTCAGCGTAGGCCTGCTCTATCGCTACTTTCCGAGCAAGCGCGCGATCGTCCTGGCGCTCTACGACGAGTTGTCCGCCGCGTATGCCGCGCAGGCGGCCACGATGCAGGGCGGCCGGTGGCGCGAGCGGTTCCTCTACGCGCTCCGCACGAGTCTCGACGTGCTGCGCCCGCACCGGCGGACGCTCGTCGCGCTCGTCCCGGTCCTGGTCGGCGACACGGACGACGGGCTATTCGCTCCGGAAACGGCTTTTTCGCGCATCCGCGTCGAGCGGGTCTTCCAGGACGCCGTCGTCGGGGCGACCGACGCGCCACGGCCCGAGCTTGCCGCGGCGCTCGGCCGGCTCCTCTACCTGGTACATCTGTCGACCATCCTCTGGTGGCTCCTGGACAAAAGTGCGGGGCAACGGGCGACGGACCGTCTCATCGCGTTGCTGGGACAGGCGCTCCCCCTGGCGGCGCTCAGCCTCCGGACGAGGCGCGTGCGCGCCTTGATCGTCGCCGCGGACGGATTGATCCGTGAGGCGCTGGTCAATGATACCGAGGCGCAAAATGAGGCGCAAAATAATGAGGGGGATGGGGCGCCGATCACGGTTCGCCGCTAGCCAGCGGGCAGTCCCAGCAGGCGTGGACGCCGCAGTGGGCGCGGTGCAGGCGCAGCAGGCCCTGGCCGTCCAGCGCGCCGAGGGCGCGCAGGCGATGCCCCGAGCCCCTCAGGATGGCCAGCACCTCGCGCTGCGGCTCGGAGTCTTCGCCCATCGGCAGTCCCTCCACGACGCGCCAGGCGCACCGCTCTAACTCCGCGTCGCGGTCGGACCGCGCCAGCGCCAGCGCGAACGGTACTACGACGTTGAACGCCATCTCGGCGGCGCGGCCCCGCCCGATGGGCGGCGTCTTCGCCGATGGCGCGTCGGACGCCCCTCGTCCCGCGGCCGCGTGGACCTCCAGGGCCGCGACCAGGGCGCCGGCGTCCCCGCGCCGGAGCGGCGCCAGGAGCGTGGGCGCGAGCCCGTCGCGCGTCCCACGCGCGACCAGGGCCGCGACGCCGGCCAGGCGCAGCTCCGGGCGATTGGCCGGGCGGACACTCGCCCGCGCCCAATCGTCCGGGCGCAGGGGCGGCAGCGGCCATAGGTCGGCGTAGTTCGCCCAAAGCCTCTGTAGCGGGTCCTCTGGATCGACGGGTAGGAGGCCGGCCAGACCCAGCAGGACCGCCCCGGCGATGGCCTCGGCCCGCCCCGCGCCCTTGCCGGCCAGGAGATCGTGCAACTGCCCGATAGGGACGCGCACGGCGAGGGCGGCGCAGGGGCGGCGGTTGCGGCTGTAGCCCGCGGCGTCGAGCAGGGCCGCGAAGAGGGCCTGCTCGGCCCCGAGCGCCTCGATCTGCGCCTCCAGCGCCGCCGCCTTGTTTTCCAGGCGGACCCGGCCCGCGCGCCGGACGATCGCGCGCACGTCCCCTGTCGTCAGCCGTGGCGCCACGCGGCAGGGCTGGACGGCGGGCAGGTCGCGCCGGTCGCGCGCGTCCGCGAGCGGCGCTGCGAGGGCCACGCCGAGGGCAAGCACGGGGACGGGCGCGCCGTCGGCGCGCAGGCAGGGTCCGCCGTCGTCCTCGAGCACCACGTGCAGCACGACCTTGTTGTAGGACCAATAGCACCATCGTCCCCCACGTCCTCCTCGTCGGATATGGGTAGAACGCAGAACACGAGGTATTGCGCCTTCGTAACGACGACCTTGTCAATGAGCAGGCGCACGAGCGTGCGGCGCTGCTCGAACGTCGTGTCCCGCATGCGTTCGCGTACCCGCTCACACAGCGCGCGCACGGAGGCAATGGGACGAACGGCGGCGGTGGCTTGATCGCGCCGACCTGCTAGCTCGGCGCGGCGCTGCCCGAGCGCGCCCTGCTGCGCGGCGAACTCGGCGTCTTTCTGCACGAGGCGCGCCTTGTCCAGCGAGCCTACGAGGTCGAGCAGGGCATTGCGCTTCGTCTCCAGCGCGGCGATGTCGGCGTCCAGGCGGGCAATGTCGGCATCGAGCGCGCGGACCTCGCCTGCGTGGGCGTCAGACAGCTCAGCGTAGTGGTCCAGGACGGACTCGGGGCTGGTCATGAGCGCGGACAACCCATCCCACACTCGTTGCTCGATATGCGCCGCGTTCACGGCGTGGCGACTCGACGGGTGGTTGCCGATGTAGTCGCGGTGGCGTCCGTGCAAGCAGCGATAGTGCCGCCACTGGGCGCTGGACATCTTCCCGCCCATGGCGTACTCTAGGCCGTCCTCGCGCAAGTAGCCCTCGGCCGCGCACTCCCCGCAGCGCAAGAGGCCGCCGCCCAGCAAATACTCGTGCGTGGCGTTGCGGGTTGCCTGGGACATGTTCCGGTGACATTGCTCCCGCGCCCGTATGGCTAGGTCTTCCGTCACGATGGCGGGGACGGGGATCTCGATCATCTGATCCCGGTTCGGGTTGACCCGAGCGGCCGACGTGTCGTCGTCGATCTCCACGCGCTTGCTGTGCCCGTGCGTCGCGATGCCCCAGAAGTGGGAGCGATGGAGCATGGCCCAGATGGTGGCGTGCCGCCACGCGCCGCCGCGCTTGGTGGGGACGTCCTCGCGGTTGAGGGCGGTGCACAACGCGCCGATGCTCAGGCCGCCGGCGACGCCCTCGAAGATGCGGCGGACTACGGTAGCCTCGCGCTCCACGATCGCCCACCCGTCGCTGTGCGGCGGCTCCTCGCTGAGGCCGACAAGCCGCTCGTAGTCGGCGCGCTGGGCCTGGGGGATGTAGCGGTAGCCGTAGGGTGTGACGCGCTCAGGCCGATGGATTTGGCCCTCGCGCGCTTTCTGCGCCTGTCCATTGCGCGTGCGCTTGAGGATCTGCGTGCGCTCGTACTCGGCGATACCGGCGTAGATGGTGAACATCAGCTTGCCGTTATCGGTCGTGGTGTCGATGTTCTGCTCCAGGAAGACGCACCCGGCGCCGTATCTGTGCAACTCCTCATCGATGGCGAGGGCATGGGACGCGCGGCGCGCCAAGCGGTCCACCTCGGTGATGATGACGGTCCCGATCGTGCCGGCCTAGGCGTCGGCGAGGAGGCGCATCAAGTCCGGGCGGTTGCGGGACTTGCCCGTGTGGTGGTCGGAGTACACCTCCCCAATGTCCTCGCCGCGCTTACGCGCCGCCTCGCGGGCGCGGCGCTCCTGGTCGGGCAAACTGTACCCGTCGAGCGCCTGCTCCTCGACGCTGACCCTAACGTAGCAGACGGTGCGGCGATACGGCGTTGTGATCTTGACGCCGCCGGCGGCCTGCTCCTTGATGTCCGCGCGGATGGAGCCGGCGCTGCGGGTGCCGCGCGTGAGTGGTGCGACCATACGGGTGTCCTCCTTCGGGTGCTGTGTGTCCATCGGTGAGAGGCGGATCGGCCACGGGGGCGGGATCATGTAGGCTAGACACGACGCCGGTCACCGCCACCCGGTCGCCTGGTCGTGTCGTGCAGGCCGCTGGGCGTCCAGCGTCTGCGGTGTCAGACCGTCTCGCCCTCTTGTCCGTCGTCGGACGTGGACGCCTCGGCTCGCAGACGGTCGAGTTTACGCTGGGCCGCCGCGGTGACCTTTTTGGCCGCGCGTAGCGCCTCGTCGTTGAGACGGTCGGCCTCTAGTTGCGCCGCCTCCTTGCTGCCATGGGCGGGCAGATGTGGCATGCCCGAGGACGTGCTGACGACCGCGTAGGGCGTGGCCGCGCCGTAGGCGCCAGGGCTGTCCGCGACCGTATAGGCCGGGCGTGGTTTATTCATTGCTCCTCTTTCTAATGGTGGTTAAAGTGAGGGAGAGCGGGATAAGCCCCGTTTCGCCCGTGCGTCTTCACCGATCCTGCATGCGCAGAGGGCGGCACGCAAGGTAGACAGGCGCCAGCGTCAACGCGCCGATCATGCGGCGCGCGACCGGCTGGGAGCGGCGCGAGAAGAGGTGGCCAGGGCCGATGGCTCCCGTGCACTCCACGCACTCCAACGCGATGAGCGCGCGGTAAGCGGTCGTCACCGAGGCTGTCCCGTCAATCGCGCGCCCCACGTAGTTGCTCTTCACCTGTGTTGGCATCTAGCCCTCGTCCCTCTCCTGGCGTCGCCGTATCGGCCGGCATTGGTGTCATTGCCCCTACCGCCGCCTCGTTGGCCCCATCGGCCCTCTCGGCGGCGCACGACGCGGCCACGTCCCGCTCCTTCTGCTCGGCCTCTGTCGCACGTTGGCGCACCCGTGCGCGATCCTTCGCCTGCGCGGAGCGGTCCGTGCGCTGCTGCGCCTCGCGGTCTTGTGCTACCCGCACCCGTTCGCGGGCGTCCGCCCGCTCGTCATGCACAACACGTTCGCGCCCACTGCCGGCGCCCTGATCCTGGCTCACGCATCGCTCCTCTCTCCCATCCCGCCACCATCCTGCCGCGTTGCGTGTTGCTCCAGCGTCGCCCTGGCCTCGTCCAGGGAGACACCTACGACGATGGCCGTTTTATCGCTTTCATCGCCGGCCGCCTCTCCGGTCACGATCGCGTCCCACGCAGCGTCCGCGGAGCCGTCCTCCCGGTGGCACACGACGTTGCCGTACGGACGGGGACGACCCAGGCGGTAGTAGGTCCACCAATTGGGGGCCTTGCGCTCCCACTCACCCCTCATGGCGCTCCTCATCCGTTGGCGCCCGCGCCGGCGCCTCGGTCGCACTCTCCACACGCAGCGGCCGGCAGATCGCACAGACGGGCGCGCTACTCAAGTACCCCGTGGCGGCCCGCAGGTGCCGACTGTGGCGCGCGAAGATGCGGCCCACCGCGATCTCCGCGCCGCACTGTCCACAAACGAGCGCCTTCAGCGCCCGATACGCCATGGTGCGCGAGCCGTCGGGTTGCAAGGCCGGACCCAATAGGAGGCTCTTCCCGCGCCCTACAGACATGTCTCCCTCCTCGCTGGTCGCTGCCGATACGCACTCGGACAAGACGGCTTCTCTGTACCCGCGCACTGATCATCTATTCGGTTAAAAGGGTATGTCGTCCATGCCATCATTTGCCGGGGCGCTCGGCCGCGGCTGCGTCCAGGCGTCGCGCGCGACGCCGCTCTGGCCCTGGCCCTGCTGCTCGTCGCCGAAGCCGCCCCCGCTGGTCCCACCCTCGCCGGCCTTGTCGAGCATGCGCATCTCGCGGGCGCGCACGTCGAGGCTCTGACGCGTGGCGCCGTCGCGGTCGGTGTACTCGCGTTGCGTCAGGCTGCCCTCGATATAGATGTAGCTCCCTTTGCGTAGATACTTCTGGCAGACATCGGCGAGCTGGGCAAAGGCGCTGACACGGAACCAGGTTGTGACATCGCCGTTCTTGTTGCGCTCAGTGGTGGCCACGGTGAAACTGGCGACGTTATCGCCGCTGGCGAGTTGGCGCGTCTCCGGGTCGCGGCCGACGTTGCCGATGATGCTGATCTTGTTGTATGAGCCTGCCATGGTTGCTATCTCCTTCTGTTAAAAGCCAGCTACGGCTCTGGCGCTGGGAGCCTCTCGCGTCAACTGGCCCAAGGCCGCTGTTAATGCTGACAGCCGGGCGTCGCTGCGCGCCCACGCCGCCGCCTCGTCCGCCTCATGGCGGGGTAGTGCGGCTGCGATAGCGCCCGCGTAGGCCGACCAGCGAATGGACCGGCCGGCGTCGAGCTCGGGGCGCAGAACCTCGACCACGGCCGCGCCCAAGGGCGTGAGAAAGGCCGCGGCATGCCAGTAGCGTTGGCTGGCTGGCAAGCTAACCAGTGTGGTGGCCGCCGTGTGCCCGGATGGTACGCCCTTGCCCCCCGCGACCCATGCCACGGGGATGCGCGTGGGTCGCTCCACAGCGAGGTACACACTCTCGCGCATGGCATAGACGAGGGCGGCGTCCGCCAGGCGGCGTAAGGCGCAACGGTGCGCCTCGGCCGCGGATCGGCCCGGTACCGCGGCGCCGATGACCGCGCCCTCTCCCATCTTGCCACCCGACGCGTACGACGGGGCGAGCAACAAGATACGCCGCTCGTGCGCCCCGAGCCGTAGCCCGGCGAGTTGGCCCGCGACATCATAAGATGTTGTGTCAGCCACATTGCCTACAGTAGATACAACGTTTGATGCTGTGGGCTGCTGCTCATCGAGTGGCCGCGCTGGCAGCGCGGCCGGCGCGCTGCTGGCGGGCGTGGTCATCGCGCCTGCTCCGGTGCTTCCTGGTCCAGGCGCTCCCGCACCCAGTGGCGCAGCATGATTGAGAGCGGGATGTCGCGCTCCTCGGCGAGTTGACGCAAACGAATACTATCTTCCGTGCGGAAGATAATCGTCACGCGGTCTCCGCCGTCCCTCGGTGTGGCTTGGACCTCCGCCGCACTCCTGCGGCCCCCTTTTGGCATGCCTCGCCTCTCCGCCGTCATCGTCATTGTGCCACCCTCCGTAGCTAGCCTTAGTGTATCAGCAGTAAGATATCGCCTACTTTTATATTATATCAGCTTTCCATATCATACTGTATCTGATATAGTAGAAGAGTGAGGAGCGAATAGCTCCCATAAATACAGATGCCGGCTGAGTGCGCTTACACTCAGCCGGCGGTAGGTACGGAGGAACCAGGCAATGACACCAGCCGCACCCAGTTCTAGTATCGCTCACAGACCCCGCGTGGCGCTGACGGGCGCGCGGGGCACGTACCGCGTCGAGAGTCAGGCGACGCCGGGGACGTTCTATACGACAACAGCGGTGGGGTGCTCGTGCCCCGCGCGCAAGCCCTGCAAGCACATGCGCTACGTCAAGGGTCTGAACCGGGCCTTCTACGTCAAGAAGGTTGCCCCGGTCGCGGGCCTCGACGCCGTGCTCGCTGAGTCGGAGCGCCGCCTCACGAGCGCCCTGCGCGCCCTGGCCGACGCGCATCCCCAGGCTGACGAGTACGCTGTGCTGCTGCGCCAGGTCGATCAGGCCGAGCGCGCGGTCGCGGCCCTCTCGTCTAGCGCCCTGCGGGCGGCGTAGGGTGGACACAGGCCACTCACAGACAGATAGGGCCGGGCGTGGTGCGACATCACGCCCGGCCCATGGGTGCGACAGGACCAGTCCAGCGACCGTCGTACCCAGCCCCATCGTCGCACAGGATGCCGCCGCAGGACCGGACGGTCGCCCTGTTGATCGCCCCCAGTATCGCTACGCGGGTGCTGGGCGCTTCCTTCCGGATAACGCCGCCGCTCGTGCTGAGTGCGAGCGGTGGAACACCTGGGCCGCCGTAGTCAACGCGCGCACGGCCAGGAGCCACTCATGACACCCATGAGCCGCCGCTCGGGCCACCGGGGGGCGCGAGGAGTCGCCGCCCTCGACACGCCGCCAGCGTGCTCGTGGTGCGACTGTGAGCAGGCCGAGGCGGTCCTCTCGATAGAGAACGACGAGCAAACATCCGTCCTTGTCCTGGGGCCGGCCTGCCTCCGACAACTGACGGCGATGGGGTTAGGCATCCAGGCACGCGCCATGGAGGCGCGGCACGGGTGAACGCTCGACATAGGGGCGCCCGGTCGCCGCCCGCCCGAGAGCGGACCACCGACAACCATCAGCAGAGCATCACAGGAGCCGGCCGCCTGGTCGGCGTCACCGCAGTACGATGAGAGGACAAAATCCCTATGAGCACGACGACACCGCAGACCACGAGCGCGCATAAGCTCGACCCACAAGCGTGGCCCATACATGTGGAACTGGGCGTTATCCAAGAGGCTCTGCGCGTCCAGGGCGAGCAGATCGGCGCCTTCGACCAGTTTGCCGAGGACCAGGGGGACGACGCCGTGCGCCTCCGCGCGATCGCAAACGTCGCGCGCAGCTTCGCCGATCTCGCCGACGCGCTGGCGGTGGACGCCAAGCCCCCCCATGCCGTGGATGGCACCGCTTGCCGCCGATGGCTCGCGGAAGTCGCCGAGGCCAAGGAGGCGGTGGCGGTCAGGCGGGCGACGAGGGACGCCGCGACCGAGGCGACGAGCTGACCGGCCTCTGTGCTCGCCTCGCCCAGGTACGGCACGTTTGCCGTACCTGGGCCACAGCCCCCGCGCCCCACACCACGCATCGACCGCTTGTTAGATCAACGCCAAGACAGATAGAAGGAGACAGACACATGAGCGTCACGCATACCACGCCCTTCCCATCACAGAATAAGGCCATCAGGCTACATCTTCAATGGTCATGGGAGCTGGTCAGCACGGACATGGTCCCCGTCGCGCGCGCCGATTTCGCCGACGCCATCACCGTCCTGCGGCACGACATCGGGAGCCGTGACACCTGGGACGACGACGACGCCCAGGAGACTGCGCAGGACGGGTGGAATGACCTCGCACCGGTGGCCGAGGCCCTCCACGGCCTCTTTGATTCGTACATGCACTATCGGCTGCGCCCGACCGATGGCGACCTGGCGGCCGGGACCATTCCCGTGCCCTTTTCTCGGCTGGAGCACGTCGTCAACGCCCTCGGCCATAAGTTGGCGGCCTATGACGACGGCTGTGTGCCGGAAGAGGGGGTGTATCGGCGCATCGCGCGCGAAACGGGCGTGCTCGGCCGCATCGCCGTGGTCATGGACACGTACGAGCGCCAGGTCATACGCGGGGAGCACGACGCGGCCACGCCCACGCCCACGGCCACAGAGGGCAGTGCCGCGCCGGACGACGGCGCGACCGCCTAGCGCCGCCTGACGCTCCGTAGCGCCCCTTAGCCCATGCAGCCCCGCCGACAGACAGACTGCCAGCGGGGCCTGGCGCAGGGGATGGCCGTGCTACAATGCCGCCCAGGGAGACTTTATGGTGAGTGGCGCTGTCAAAAGTAAGCGGGTCGGGCGCGCGACCCTCAACAATGGCGTGGTCACGACCGCGTACCGCGCCGTCGTGCAGCATGAGTGCGCCCAGTGCGCGGGGACGATCACGCCCGGCGCGCTCTTCTCGCGTCGCGGTCCACGCGCCTTGCTGACCGCGACGGGGGCGACACCTGTGCCTATCTGCGTCACCTGCCGGCCGCTCCACCTGGACAGCGCCGGCTCCGGGGACGCTGACTAAACAAGCGACACGAGAACGGGGGAGCAATGCCCGGACACGCCAAGAGCCATGTGGTGGGACCCGCGACTGATGGGCAGGGTGCGCGCACCACGGCCTACCGCGCTGTTGTGCCCTGTGTATGCGTGCAGTGCAGAGGCGCCATCCTCGCGGACGACGTGTTCTCGCGCCGCTCTCAACACGTCCCCGTTGGCTCCATGAGAGGAGTGACGGCGGCGCCGGTGTGTGTGGCTTGTCGCCCTCTACGCCTGGACGCGAACGCCGATGGGTGACGGGGGAGCATGGCCGCGACGGCCACAGGCGCCCGCGCACAGCCGGCGCGCGGGGCCGGCCCGCCACGACGATGGGGAGCGCACGACGGCCTATCGCGCGCTTGGCGCGCTGGCCTGTGCTCACTGCGCGCGGGTCATGGACGTGGGCGAACTCTTCTCGCGTCACGCCTTGACGCAGGGGCGCAGCCGCACACGTGGCGTGACCCCGCTCCCCGTGTGCGGGCGCTGCCGGCCGCTGCGCCTTGAAGGGGACGAGAATAATGAGGAGCAGCATGAGGGGTAAGTGGGAACGCAAGAGCGACGCGTTGTGGACGTATCGCCTCGCGGGCGCGCGGCGCCCGTATGGGTATGTGGGGCAGTACAAGGACGAGGGGCGCTCCGACACCGCGTGGGACGCGACGGTGACGGCCATGCGCCTCGACGACGACACAATCATCGTCGAGCGCGTGTCGTTCGAGGAGGCCAGGACGGCGTTAGAGCAGCACGCGGCGCAGCATGCCGACCGCGTACGGAGGGCAGACGCATGAGCCCCGCCCGCGCTATCCGCTGGATCGAGAGTGCCCCCGATCTCTATGAGGCGCGCCTGACGCTGCCCGACGGCAAGGATGTCTACGTTGTGAACGCTACTCAATTTACGGCCACTTGATACGATAACCGCCGCCATGGTCGTCCTGCTGTCTATCGGCTCTACAACCGCGTCAGCGAATTATTTTTTCCAAGCAGCAAGGACGACGACATGAGCATCGGAAATGGTGCCCCAGCGTGGCCGTCAGTTATCGTATCGAATGGCGGGATTTCGCCTAGCGATCACATAGTGGGCTATATTGCCATGACGCCCGGCGCCGCGGCGTGGCGCGGGTATGTGGGTCGGCGCTTCGAGCCGGTCGGCATAGGGCCGCGCGCGGCGATGCAGGAGGCGGTCGTGCGCCGCGCGTTAGA
>JAABVA010004895.1_pt1 | contig 12278 bp, 12 predicted proteins | sample 5560331 | NCBI WGS metagenome assembly JAABVA01 (sample SAMN12812661, study PRJNA571458) | rock metagenome | isolation source: Antarctica rocks | place: Antarctica: Victoria Land, Mt New Zealand sud | collected 2016-01-07
ATGCGATGCTATCACTGCAACGTTGGCGGAGCGGCTTTTTGCTGGCGAAGCCGAGGCGCTGCCCGCTCGCTGCTTGCAACAACAGCTCCCTAGCTAGCAGTGGCAGAATCGATCGTTAAAGCAACACCCGGCGGCGAAAAGTGACCTGCAGGTCAGCGCGACCGCGGGGTGTTGCAGAAGCACTGTACGAAACCGGTGTGTCACCGGATGGCTTGTTCGCGGGTTGTGCAACAGTACGTGGTCATGAGCGAGTTTTTGGGTTATGCGAGGGTGTCCACCGCGGAGCAGACCGCGGCGTTGCAGGAGGACGCGCTGAGGGCCGCGGGGTGTTCCCGGATTTGGTCGGACACCGCCAGCGGTACCAGGACCGACCGTCCGCAGCTGGCGGCGGTGTTCGATCAGCTGAGGGCGGGGGACATGTTGGTGGTGTGGCGATTGGACCGGCTGGGTCGGTCGTTGCCGCATCTGATCGAGACCATCGGGCAGCTGGAGGAGAGGGGAGTGGGGTTCAAGTCGGTGCAGGAGCACATTGACAACACCACCCCCGGTGGCCGGTTGGTGTTCCATGTGTTCGGGGCGCTTGCCAGCTTCGAACGGGAACTCATCCAGGAGCGCACCCTCGCTGGGCTGGCCGCGGCTCGGGAGCGTGGCCGCCTCGGCGGGCGGCCCACTGTGTTGAGCCCGGCGAAGTTGAAGCAGGCCCGGAGGATGATCGGGGAGAAGACTGCGGTGACCGAGGTGGCCCAGGTCCTCGGGGTCAGCCGGGCCACCCTGTACCGCAGGGTGCCCGAACTCGGCGAGGTGCGGGCGGGCGCAGCTGTCGACCAGTCGGGTGAGCAATCGGGTCGGCGATCTGTATGAGCCTTCCTGTCGGAACCGTCAGTGCATCGGCCTGGGAATCATGGCGGCATCTTCGTGCGCTGCGTCATGACCCGCCTGGACTTGCAGCGGTGAGAGGTCCCCGTAAGCGCACGTTCGACGCCGCGTTGGAGCAGGCGGAGCAGCTCTTTGCTGCTGCCAGCGTGGTCGGGGCGGCGGTCCGGCCGTTGCTGTTGTTCTACGGGCTCTCCCAGGCCGGGCGGGCTCTCGCGGCTGCGTGGGTGAGTGCAGACAATGGCCAGCTCAGCGGGCATGGCATCAAGTCGACCAATTATCGGAGCGCGGCCCGGGTTGCCGATGTGACAGTAGAGAGTGCTGCTGGGGGCTCCTTCACGACGATCGCGGAGCTCTTAGGGGCACCGAACCTTTCGCATCCGATGAAGCTCGGAGACCTGTGCGGGTTGCTACCCGACCTCGCGAGCTTCCCGCTGAGCGCTGACGCGCCGACACCAGTCCCATTTCGGACGCACCGGGTGACCCACCCGCCGCTTTCGAAAGACGTTCAGCTGATAGGTGCGGCCGTGCTGTCGCAGTGGTTGATGAACGCACCCCCGGTTGATGAAGGCCTCGATGAGACACCCGAACTGCAGCTGCAGAGTCGGCTGCAACACCAGCAGCACCTAAATCGCACCCTGCGCATGAGGATTGAAACCTTCATCGCTGCCTATCCGGCCCTCCGTCAGGGCTGGTTTCCCCATGGTGGTGATCAACCTATAGCCCCCGCTCCAGTCGAGGGCGGGATCCAGCTGGTGTATCCGTGCTCGCCCGACTGGTCAGACATCGCCGACAGCGCCCGCGGTATACATACCTACCTTGGGACCAGCTGCGCCTTCCCCGAGCTACCGGGCGGCATCGTGCCACCGCACCCGCTGGTGACGTGGTGGGCGGTGCTCTACGCACTGTCCATGTTGGCTCGCTACGAACCCGACCGGTGGACCAAACACACCTCCGTGGCCAGCAGCCCGGAGGCTGTTCCGGTGGAAAACCTGCTGACCTCAGCGATGACAACCGTCCCCCAGACGCTGCTCGAAGCATTCACGCAACTCCAGAACCAACATCCGCCCGAACTGATCCACCAGGCTGTGGGCCGATGAGTGCCCATGTCTTCGTCGACGAAACCAAGCACCGCGACTACCTGATGGTCGCCGCGGTGGTGCTACCTGCCGACCTGCAGGCGGCGCGGCAGCTAGTGCGATCGCTGGTGTTGCCGGGACAGCGTCGGATCCACATGAAAAAGGAGAGTGAGCCCCGCAAGCGGTTGATCGCCGACACCATCGCCGCCAGCTCGACGCGGGCGGTCATCTTCGACGCCGGCACGGGTCATGAGAGCGAACTTCATGCGCGACGAGCGTGTTTGCAGGCCGTGATCACTTACGCCGCTGATCTCGGCGCTACCCGCGTGGTGTTCGAGCAGGACGACTCACTCTTGCGGTGGGACACACAACGGCTCGTGGAGATCACCCGCACCGTCGGCTGCCGCGACACACTGCAGTATGAGCATCACCGTGCCGGTGGCGAGCAGCTACTCGCTCTGCCCGACGCGATTGCGTGGTGCTGGGCTAAAGGCGGTCACTGGCGCCAGCGCATTGCCCCTGCTTTGATCGACCGCTACGTCGTCTGAAGCTGCGCAGCGCTGCGTGAGCCAGACAGCGCAAAGCCCGGCTCACCAACCGTCCGGATGGCTGCCGGGCTCACTTCCCGAAGCTCAGCGCAACGGGCAGCTTTCAATGTACAGGGGGTGTACCAAAAATGCCCCAGCACCTTCCGCGCAGCGCGGCAGGTCGGTGCGTCGCGACAACGACGCACCGATTCCGTGAGATCCCTATTATCGTTTCCCGTGACCGTCACAGTGCGCTGTGCAGAGGCGGCGACAACGGGAGGAGTCGCGATGGAGGCTCTCGAGCTCATCGTCGACGAGGGACGTCCCGCCAACGCGGGGCGCTTCTTCCAGTTGGGTTCCGACCTGCTGGCGCTCCTGGACGAGTTGTCCGACCTGCCCGTCCCTTGGCGCGTTGAGGACCTGCGCAGTGGGTCGGCGGTGGCGCGGTTGGTTCCGCCGGCGCCGGACTCCAATGAGGGACGATGCCTTCGCCTGGTGGTTGTCTCCTTGGACGCGGTTCAGGCCGGCGCCGGGCTCTCCGATGACGACTGGAGTCCGGACGCGATCAAGGTCGCCCACCGCTTCGTTGAGCACGGCCAGCCGGCCGACGACAATGAGGACTGGGTGCCACCCCGACTCGTCCTCGTCGGAAGCGCGCACGAGCCCGACCGCAGCGTGCCACTGACCGCCGAGTTGAGCGGGCGCCTGGCCGATCTACAGCCCTTCGAGCGTCGGATGCCAGGGTCCGTCCGGGGGACGCTCGTCGGGCTCAACGTCTCCCGGGGCAACCGGGCCTCCCTTCGAACCCCGAACGGCCGGATCGTCCGCGTTGGCTTCGAGACCTCGCTGCGGGCCGACCTGAAGGAGGCCATGCTCCAGCCGGTCGAACTTCGGGGTGAGGTCCACCAGGACGACAACGGGCGCGTGTTCCACCTGCGGGCGGAGGGTGTCGAGGTTCTGGTCACCCCCGATGCGCGCTGGTCCAACCTCTTCGGCATCGACCCCACCTTCACGGGGGCCGCCACGACCGAGGAGTACTTGGAGGCGCACCGTGGGGAGGCCTGACAAGATCCGCACCGCCCTGCTGGACGCCTCGGCGCTCATCGGCGTGATCAAGGGGGAGCCGGAGTTTGCGTGCCTGAAGTCGCTGCTGGCCGCCGCAGATCGCGGCGAGATCACCCTGGTGGAGTCAACAGCGATTCTCGCGGAGGTCCAGCCTGAGCACAAGACTGACCCCAGCCAGTACGCCAGGAACACTGTGCGCGAGCTCCTGGAGTCGCCGGCGACGCAGTTGATCGACGTCTCGACCGTTTGCGCCCGCAAGGCCGGCGAGCTGAGGGTCAAACACGGCCTCAAGACCTGGGACGCGGTGCATCTAGCCACCGCGATACTCGGCGGCGTCGACGTTCTCATCGTCCGCGACCACAAGTTTCCCGAGGGCGAGTACGAGGGCGTCTACATCACCGGCCCATTCGACATCGACGACGACAAACTCTTCCACGCGTAAACGCGCCAGTCGATCTCCATCGGGGTGTCACTCATCGGTATGTCCGGTTGTTCCGTAGCCGAACGATGCCCGGGCGCTGGTTCAGCGGTTGCGAGCTGTGTTGATAGTGGATCGACTGCTGCAAGGAGCCGCTTGTCGCAGCCTGCGATCATCAGTGCATGGTCCTGGAGCACGCTGCGTTGTCGGTCAAGCCCGGCGAGGAGGAGGACTTCGAGTTGGCCTTCGCGGGGGCCAAGGCGATTATCGCGGGCATGCCCGGCTTTCAGCACCTCACCCTGTCCCGGTGCGTGGAGCGACCCAGCACTTATCTACTCCTCGTGCAGTGGCGAAGCCTTGAGGACCACACCGAGGGCTTTCGTGGCTCAGTCCGGTACCAGCAGTGGCGCCAGCTGCTGCACCACTTCTATGACCCCTTCCCCACGGTCGAACATTTCGTGCAGGTGCACAGTGCCTGACGCTTGCACTCCGCTGGTCGGCGATCGTGGGCTGTGGCTGGTCCGGTAGCCGACGGATCAGGTTCGCGCGGAGGGGCTTGTGAGGCCCCCGGTGGTCGGCGGTAACGTGCGTGCTGTGTCGTGGAACGCGCGGTGGGTGGCGTTGAGCCCGGGTGGAGTCCCGACTCTCTGATGGTGTCCGAGGGCGGCGTGTACGCGCAGTCCTCGGAGAACGTGTTCCCCCACGAGCGCAAGGTCGGGATCGGGCTGCTCGCGGTGCTCACGCTGGTGTCGGCGATCGCCCCGTTGTCCATCGACACCTACCTGCCCGCCCTGCCCTCCGTCGCGGTGGAGTTCGGTAGCCCACCGGCCGCAGTACAGCTGACCCTCACGGCCTTCCTTTTCGGGCTTGCCATCGGCCAACTGGTCCTCGGCCCGCTGTCCGATCGGGTGGGCCGGCGTCGGCCGCTGATCGCCGGCACCACGGTGTGCGTGGTGGCCAGCCTGGGCTGTGCCCTCGCCCCGGGAATTGAGCTGCTGGTGGCGGCACGGTTCCTGCAGGGCGCGGCGGGGGCGGCGGGGGTGGTGATCGCCCGCGCGGTGGTCCCGGACCGCGCCCACGGAACCGCCGCCGCCCGGGTCTTCGCTGTGATGGCGTCGGTGCAGGGCCTCGCCCCGGTGCTAGCCCCCCTCGCCGGGGCATTGCTGGCCCCAGTTGTGGGGTGGCGCGGCATCTTCGGTGTGCTGAGCGCGGTCACCGCGGCCATGGCGATCGGCGCCGTACTTCTGGTACGGGAGAGCCTGCCGCCACCGGCCCGCCGCCCCGAAAGCGTGCCAGTGCTCGCCCGCTCCCTCCTCGTGGTGGCCCGAGACCGGGCGTTCCTCGCACCCGCACTCGCCTTCTCATGCGCGTTCGGGGCGCTATTCGGCTACATCGCGGCATCACCGTTCGTGGTGCAAAACTTGCTTGGTCTCTCAGTCGGATGGTTCTCCCTCACCTTCGCCGCGAACGCGGCCGGGCTGGCGCTGTCCAGCGCGCTCAGTGCGCAGCTGGTGGCCCGCCTCGGGCCGACACGCCTGCTCACCGCCGGACTGGTCCTGCTGCTCAGCTGCACCCTCGCTCTGGTGATCGTCACCGCCGCGCTGTCACTGCGCACCGGACCTGGCCGGGTCCTCGTCCTCGTGCTTCTGCTCGGCGCCTCGATCGCCATCGGGCAGGTGTTCGGCAACGCGACCAGCCTCGCACTGGCCGCCGCCCGCCACCGGGCCGGCGCCGGATCGGCGGTGCTAGGGGCACTGCAGTTCGCCGTCGGCGGCCTCGCCTCACCACTCGTAGGACTGGGCGAAGCAAACACAGCCCTACCCATGGCACTCACCATGACCGCGTTCGCAACGCTGGCCTGCGCCGCCCTGCTCTGCTCACCCCACCAGTGAGACGCCGCGGAGAGCCCGCCGATCGTCACCCGGGACGGTGCAGCCGACTTCGAACAATCTGCATTCGCCGAGGTCAGTCCTGGCACCGAGTGTCCCGTAAGCCCCTGTCCGCAGGAATTCCCGATGACGGGGGCCTATGCGGGGCTGGGTGTTGGTGGCCTGGTCCGATTGGAGTGTGACTTCCAGCGGAAAGTGGCGGGGTTCTCGCAGCGATAGGCGGCCGGTGAGCCGCTCGGCTGCCGGGGTGGCTCTCGCTGCTCGGTGTCGTCTCCGGGCTCTACGCAGCCGAGCGTGGTGCTCGGGCTCGGAGTAGTGCCGGATGGTGAGTGTGCCAGGTGACTCCGCAGTGCAGCAGGAGCGTAGTCAGCTCGGGCAGGTTGGCGTCGGCGCACCACGAATCCCCAGGCCCCTCATCAGGCCAAGGACAGCAACCGTGTCACCCCCGGGCCACCACGCTCAGCTGCAAAGAGCCCGATATCGCTCGCGAGAGCGATGTGGTGGGAGCGGCCGCTCGGCGAGGATAGAGCTGGACAGAGCGATGTTGCGGCACTGGTGATCAGGGTCCAGGTGGGCGACATCGTCTCAGCCGAGCAGCGCCCTGTCCGCCTTGAGGGTCGCCCGAACAAGGGACTGGAAGGACGAGGCCATGGCCGCCGCTCCGGCACCGCACGAGCAGAGTTCGGCGACTGGCTCCGGCCGCAGCCGACCTGTCATGGAGGGCATTGCCACTTGGTGCGCGCACCATGCCGGCCGGACCATTGGGGCCTGGCTGGTGGCTGTGATCACGATCCTGCTGGCTGGCACCCTGCTGGGGCATGGTCTCGAGCCGAGCTCTGATCCCGGCGAATCAGGCCAGGCGCAACGGCAGCTGCGTGCCCAGCCCACCACCGACGTGTACCGCGAGAACGTGCTGATCCAGAGCGTGGGCGTCAACACGGACTTTGCCCGGGACTCGGATCTGCAACGGGCCGCCGAAGATCTGGTGCGTGCGCTGCAAGCATCGGAGGCCGTGACCCAGGTCCGTAGCCCGCTCGGCACGACTGCCGCTGCGAAGGGGCAGCTCTCCGCGGACGGACACTCAGGCCTCGTCACCTTCGACCTCAGGGGCCCTGTCGCCGAGATCGACCAGAACTTCGTCACCGCAGTGAACGTGGTCAACAAGGTGCAGTCTGGCCACCCCGACGTCCGGATGGCTCAGGCCGGTGATGCCAGTGTGGCGTCAGCGGTCAATCAAGCCAACAGTCAGGATCTCCAGCGAGCGGAGTTGTTCTCGGTACCGTTGACCTTGGTCATCCTGCTCGTGATTTTCGGCGCTCTGGTGGCCGCCGGCATCCCGGTGCTGCTGTCGATCGGCGTCGTGGCCGCCGCACTCGGCGCGAAGGGCCTGATCGGTCACCTGGTTCCGACCAACCACACGGTGTCCTCGGTCGTCGTGCTGGTCGGGATGGCGGTAGGTGTTGACTACTCGCTGTTTTATCTGCGCCGGTGGCGGGAGGAACGCGCGAGTGGAGCGACTGCCCACGCTGCCTTGCTCACCAGCGCCCGAACATCGGGCAGGGTCGTTGTCATCTCCGGCCTCACTGTGATGCTGTCAGTCTCGGGCCTGTTTCTCACCGGCATCGATGTGTTCTACGGCATCTCGGTCGCGACGATGCTCGTCGTCGGGTTGGCCGTGCTGAGCTCGGTGACCGTGTTGCCGGCTGTGGTCAGCGTGTTGGGTGAGCGGGTGGACGCTGGACGTCTGCCATTCTTCGGCCGGCGCCGCACCTCGGCCGGCCGATCGAAGATCTGGACCGGCCTCGCCGGAGCTGTCACTCGACACCCGATCGTGCTGGGTGGTCTGGCACTGATCGCCTTGCTGGCGTTGGCGGCGCCCGGGCTGAGCCTGCGCTCCAACGATCCAGCGGTCACGAACGAGTTGTCGCGCAGCATCCCAGCGGTCGATGCGATGGCCCGGATCGGGCAGGCATTTCCCGGCGGCGCCTCTCCCGCGCAGGTTGTCGTCTGGGGCCGATCGGCCAACGACGCCGCACTCAACGACGCCATCACCGGGCTACACGCGGCGGTGGCCGACAGCGGCGGCGCGCTGCACGAGCCGATCTCGGTGGCACAGGTCGGCTCGGCGGTTGTCCTCAAGGTCCCGCTCGCTGGCTCGGGAACAGACGCAGCGTCCAATGCCGCACTGAACACACTGCGCACCCGCGTGCTGCCCGACACCCTGGGCAGGGTGCCCGGCCTGCAGTTCGCGGTCACGGGCACCACCGCTGCATCACACGACTTCGGGGCCGCGCTGCACGGGCGCACGCTGCTGGTGTTCGGGTTCGTGCTGGTCATGGCCTTCGCGGTACTGGCGTTGGCGTTCCGGTCACCTACCATCCCGCTGGTCTCCATCGTGCTGAATCTGCTGTCGATCACAGCCTCCTTCGGAGTGCTGGTGGTCGGTTTCCAGGACGGACATCTCGGCTCGTTGTTGGACTTCACGTCCTACGGCGGCATCATCAGCTGGGTTCCGCTGTTCATGTTCGTGGTGCTGTTCGGGCTGAGCATGGACTACCACGTCTTCATCCTCAGTCGAGTGCGCGAATCCTGGTCGCGCGGATTGTCGTCATCCGAGGCGGTGGTCGAGGGTGTCGGAGGCAGCGCGGGCGTGGTCACTAGTGCCGCCGTCGTGATGATCTCGGTGTTCCTGCTGTTCGCGTCGCTGTCCTCCGTGGAGTACAAGATGCTGGGCGTCGGCATGGCATCGGTGATCCTCATCGACGCGACGCTGGTGCGGGGTGTCTTGCTGCCCGCCGCGCTTACCCTGCTGGATGACCGTGCATGGCGACTGCGCGGGGGAAGCTCCCGCCTGCCGACCTCGTCCATCGAGTCACCGATCCCGGCGCCGGGAAAGGTCGGCGCACCGGTGCCATGGGTGGCCGTCCGAGATGGCTGAGCGGGGCACGCTGACCAGACAGACCGGATCGTGGTTGCGCAACTTCAATGCGCGACCGGATGCGCAGGCGCACATGATCTTTTTCCCGCACGCCGGTGGCACCGCTAGCAAGTTCGCGGGTTGGCCACGCGTTGCGCCCGAACACTTCCGCGGATGCCGAGGTCTGGGCCCGACACACTATCGGTGGGTTCGAGCATCTATCGCTACCCGGCGGTCACTCCTACCGCGAGGACGCTGCGGCCGACCCCCTGCCTGGCGATTGCGGATCGCACACTCGGCAGCGGCTATCAAGTCTCGAGGGCGAACACGACTGCGTGGACCCGATCCCGTAGCTGCAGCTTGGCCAGGACACTTTTCACATGTGTCTTGACCGTGTGCGGACTGATCACCAGCTCGGCAGCGATCTCGGAGTTGGACATGCCGCGGGCGAGCAGGCTCAGGATCTCGGTCTCTCGTGAGGTGAGCTGCCCAGCCAGGGCCGCGTGGGCAGCTGTGACGGTGCGGCTGTCGTGTCGGATCCGATCTTCGATCAGGCGGCGTGTCACGCTCGGCGCAAGCAGTGCCTCACCGGCTGCTACGAGGCGCACGGCGCGCGCGAGTTCCTCGCGCCGAACGTCCTTGAGGAGGAACCCGCTTGCGCCGGCCCGCAATGCGTCGTAGACGTAGTCATCGACGTCGAACGTTGTGAGCATCAAGACACGACCGCTGCCCGCCGCGCAGATCTCCCGGGCGGCCTGCAGCCCATCCATCACCGGCATGCGGACGTCGAGGAGCACCACGTCCGGGGCATGTGTCCGGGCGGCGCGGACCGCCTCGGCGCCGTTCGACACCGCGGCCACGACCTCGATGTCTGGCTGGGCGTCGAGAATCACGGTGAAGCTGCTGCGCACCTGCTCCTGGTCGTCGGCGATCACTACCCGGATCGGGACGCGATCGTTAGCCATTGCGTGCCGTTATCGGCAGATCCGCGCGAACTTCGAAGCCCGGCCCTGACGATCGTGGTCCGATCCGGGTGCTGCCGCCACAGGCAACGGCGCGTTCACTGATGCCAATGAGTCCCCGGCCGCGACGAAGTTGTCCGGCCACACCATCGCTGACGGTTGGTGTCGCTCCGTGCCCGTCATCGACGATCGCGAGCCTCAGGATGCCATCGGCTATCTCAACCGATGCCGAGACATGGCTGCAGCCAGCGTGCTTGACCGCATTGGTCAGCGCTTCCTGCACGATCCGGTAGGCAGCAGCTTGCACGTCGGCTGGTACCTCGCTCTGCCTCACCTGACCGGAAGTGGCCATGCGTAGCTCCACGTCTAATCCGGCATCACGGACCCGGCCGACCAGTCCCGCGACATCACCGAGATGGGGCTGCGGAAGCAGGCCGCTGACGTCGTCCTCACGTTTCAACACGCTGAGCGTGCGACGCAGCTGCGACATCGCTTCGCGGCCCGCACCAGCGATGGCATCGAAGATCTCCTCGGCCCTAGCGGGGTCAGCGCGGACGACGACGGGGCCGGCTTCGGCCTGGACCACCATCAAGCTCACCGCATGGGCGAGGATGTCGTGCATCTCGCGCGCGATCCGGGCGCGTTCATCCGAGGTCGCCTGACGCTGACGCGCCGTGCTCTCGCGTCCCAGCTGGGCGGCCCGCTCTGACTGCTCGACTGCGACCCGTCTCAGATCACGCACCACGGATCCGAGAATGAATGCACCGACGGAGCCGAGCAGGCTGAGCAGGGCGCCGGTGAGGGTGTGGGTGAGCAGCACGTCGGCCGAAACCACGGCCACCAAGGCGAGCGCGCGCTGCCAATCCTTGGCCCGAGCCGCTACGGCGTAGATCGCGACCAGGATTGCTAACGGAAGAACCGGCTGGGCTGCGTGGGCAAACAGGGTGAACGCAACAGTGAACCCGCCGGTCACCACTGCGCAGGTGAACGGCGTGATCCGGCGCCACGGGAGAGCCACCGCGGTGCCGACGGCCAGCAGATAGGTCCACGCGGGCCATGCCGAACCGTGGGCGTCGCTGGACTGCGCCACCGACGCCACCGCGATCGCGGCGGCCAGTACCGCGAGCCCGATGTCGATCGGCGAAGGCCGGTCCGCGGCGGAGTCCCCTGCGAGCCGTTCCACCCACGCCATGAGGTCACCTTGCCACCATCGCCCCGGTGGGCCCGGTTGCCCTGACCCCGGTCGGCGGCCGATCACGTCTTGATGCGCACGTCACCGGTCGACGTCGTCGCCCAGAGGCTGTGACTGGATGTCGCATCTCGGTCGACTCCGACGTGCACATCCCCGATTCCCGCGGCGGCCTGGACGGCGTACGACTCGCCCTTCGGCACCGTCACCGTGACGTTGCCGATGTTCACCCTGGCGTCGAGAGATCTCGGTGCGGAAGAAAATCCGGCGTCGAGCTGGCCGGTCTCGACCCGTAGCTTGACCTGCTGCGCGCGCAGCTCCCTTCCCGTGATGTTGCCCGTCTGGTCGCTCACGTCGACATCGCCGGACACCCCGCGTACGTCAACGTTTCCGACATCCTCCGAGATCGTGACCAAGGTTCCGGTGGGAACTCGCACGTCGTAGCTGACGCCGCAGTCGGCTGCCGAGCAAGCGTAGCCAAGGGTGAGTCTGCCGTTGTCCGAAAGATGCGACGTGACTGGCGCTTTCTCGCGGTAGGACTGGTGCTCGACCACCTCTACCGCGCCCGCCGCGCCGGTGACGACGATGTCGCCGACCTGACCCTTGATCACCAATGCAGTGATCGCGGAGTCGACAGAATAGTTCTCAACCTTGACGTTCTGCTTGTCTGGATGCGAGCACCCTGGCAGGAGCAACAAGCCCACGATGGTGGCCGCGACCAAAGAGACCTGCCGCATTCGCATCAAGAAGACCGCCCTCTGTTGACATCGGAATTGGCTCTCCACCCCACCCTTGTCTGATACGCGCTCCAGCACATCGCTCTCGCGAGCGATATCGCTCGCCACGTCTGCCGGATGTCATCTGCCGGACCAAGCCGCCGGCGAGTTCAGGCGGTCGCAGCAGTTGATCTTGGGGTGGGTGGGGAACATAGCGGCGTGCGTCGGATTTGCAGGGCTTCGCTCACCGCCCCACACGCGAAGAAGTTGCTCATACTGGCAGGCGAGCTGCGGGTGACGTTGGACGGCACCACCACATCACTGCACTCGGGCGACGTCGGCCCAGCCGGAGCACCGGTGACGGCACCGTCCTGGCCGCCGCGAACACCGGTGGCCGCCGCAGGACTGGTCTGGGAGGGTCCCCGCGTGCTGTTGTTGCGGACGACCTACAAACCGACCTGGACGTTGCCCGGCGGTTGTGTGGAAGAGGGAGAGTCACCGCTGCAGGCCTGTCTTCGGGAAGTCGAAGAGGAAACTGGCCTTATCCGCACAACGGGAACCTTGCGCTGCGTCGATCACCGCAAACCGGACGACCGTGTTGTCGGTGGTCTCCGCTTCATCTTCGACCTCGGCGCCCTGCAGC
>JAABVA010004897.1_pt1 | contig 12277 bp, 10 predicted proteins | sample 5560331 | NCBI WGS metagenome assembly JAABVA01 (sample SAMN12812661, study PRJNA571458) | rock metagenome | isolation source: Antarctica rocks | place: Antarctica: Victoria Land, Mt New Zealand sud | collected 2016-01-07
CGCCCGCATCGGCCAGCGCATGCTCGCCCTGACCGCCGCGATCTGGCACAACGACCGAATCGGGGCACCCCTCCTACGCTCCCTGACCGCCTACGACCACTGACCACCGGGAATCACTCATCTAGTGCGGACCTGGGCCGCCGGACCGGGGCCGCTACGGCCGGCCGGGCTCCCCGAGCCCGTCCCGCACCGCGACCGCGAGCCCTGGGGCGAGCGGGAGCACGGGCAGCAGCGTCGCCTGGAACGCGTGGTAGAGGTCCGGTTTGCCCGCCCACACCTCGTGGCTCGGCACGTTCGACGCATCGAGCTCATGGTGCCACGACCCACGCTCGCGGTCGATCAGGTTTTCGCCCGCGTAGTCCCACCAGCGGGTGTAGTCCTCCGCATAGCGGGAGTCGCCCGTCGCCCGGTGCAGCGCGGCGGCCGCGGCGATCGCCTCGGCGGCGACCCAGTGCATGCGCGTTCGCACGACCGGCGCCCCGGCCCAGTCCGTGGTGTAGACGAACCCCACAGTTCCGTCGACCGCCCAGCCGTCGGTCACGGCACGGTCATAGAGCGCGCGGGCGGCCGCGACGAGGGTCCGCGAGGCGCGTCCGGGCAACGCGGCATCGACATGAAGCAGCAGACGCGACCACTCCAGGCCGTGTCCGACGGTGGCGCCGTACGGCTTGAACGGGTCGTCGGGGCGGTCGGCGTTGAGATCTAGGCGCGGCACCCAGTTCGAGCCGAAGTGTTCCGGGATCCGCCAGTCGTTCGCGGCCGCCGACGCCACCACGTGATCGGCGATGGTGACCGCCCCGCTCGTGCCAGCACGCCGCGCCCGCCGCGTCCCCGGCCGCAAGGAGGGCCTCGACCGAGTGCATGTTGGCGTTCACCCCGCGGTAGGGGTCGAGTGTGGTCCACGTGCGGTCCCACTCGTCCGCACTCAAGCCGGCCGCGGGTTCCCAGAAGTGGGTGTCGAGCACGGTGAGGGCGTCCTCGAGCAGCTCACGCGCGCCCTCGAGCCGTGCCACCACGGCAGTGGAAGCGGCCAGCACCACGAACGCGTGTGCATAGGCGCTCTTGGTCGTGTCGGGCGTGCCGTCCGGTGCGAGCGAGGCAAACCAGCCACCGTGCTCGTCGTCGTGCAGCGAGGTGCGCAGCGCCGCGAGAGCGCGATCGGCGATCGGGCGGCACCCCGGTACCCCGAGCAGGTGCCCGAGCGCGTAGACATGCGCCGTGCGCCCGGTGATCCAGGTGAAGACCGGACGGGTCGGGTCCGGCTCGCCGTCGTCGTCGAGCCAGGCCGCCCCCCGCGCCGTCGGGAGGGCGCCACGCCCGAAGTCGAGCAGTCGGAGCGTCTCGTCGTGCAGCCAGAGTTGGTGGCTGGGGCGTTCGGTCCAGGTGATCATCGTGTTCCCTCCATTGGTGCGATCGATGGCGGCCCAGCCTCCCGCCAGGGCGGCGAGCCGGGGTAGCTGCCGCGCGAGTCGGTGAGGCGAGTCGGGTGCACCGGGACAAACAGTCCTGTACTCGTTGTGGCGGTGGTCCCGTCGGTGAAGTAGCCGACGACGTTCACGATGAGGTGCGTGCCGCTGAAGTTGGAGATCTGAACACTGCCGCTCGCGCCCAGGGGCACGATAACGAGGTGGGCGACGGCCTGGTCCGCAGCCGGCCGCCCTATGCAGGCGGCCGGCGCGTGGGAGCGGGGAAGTTGGCGGTCAGACTGGGTTGCCGATGGCGCGGTGGCGCTGGTCGACACCGGCAGGGCCATACGGGTAGTCGGATACGGCGGGCGCGCTCACATCGTCGAGGAGGGCGAGCTCGGTGGGCGTGAGCTCGACGGCTGCGGCTCCCAGGTTGTCGGTCAGCTGGGCGGTGGTGCGCGCGCCCAGGATGACCGAGGTGACGGACGGCTGGGCCGTCACCCACGCGAGCGATACCTGCGCCTGGGTGATGCCCTTGGTCGTCGCGATATCCGCGACCGTATCGATGATCTTCCACGTGCGTTCCTGCTTGTTGCGGGGCTCCCACGCCTCCATGCCGCGCTCGGGGTTCTCACCCAGGCGCGTCGCGCCGGTCGGGTCGGTGTCGCGGCGGTACTTGCCGGAGAGCCAGCCGCCCGCGAGGGGCGACCAGGGCAGCAGGCCGATGTTCGCGTCCGCGGCTGCGGGCACGATCTCGGACTCGATCTCCCGCACGAGCAGGCTGTACTGGGGCTGGAGGGTGACGGGCGGCGTGAAGCCGCTGGCGCGCGCCACATGCACGGCCTTGGTCAGCTGCCAGCCGAGGAAGTTCGAGAACCCGTAATATGCGATTTTGCCGCTGCGCACGGCGTCGTCGAGGAACCGCAGGGTCTCCCCCAGAGGGGTCAGGGCGTCCCAGGCGTGCATCTGGTAGAGGTCGATTTGCTCCACGCCGAGCCGGCGCAGTGACGCGTCGAGTGCGCGACCGAGGTGGCGCCGGGACGTGCCAACGTCGTTGGCACCTGCGCCCATCGGGAAGCGGCCCTTGGTGGCGATCACGACGTGCTCGCTCTCCGTGGGGTGGGCCGCGAGCCAATGACCGATGTACTCCTCCGAGACGCCCGTGCTGTAGACGTCGGCGGTGTCGATGAAGTTGCCGCCGGCTGCGACGTAGGTGTCCAGTAGGGCGTGAGACGTCGTCTCGTCGGCCTCGGCGCCGAAGGTCATCGTTCCGAGCGCGAGCGTCGAGACGATCGTGCCGCTGTTTCCGAGGGTGCGGTGCTGCATGGGGTGTCCTTCATTCTTGGTGATATGCCGGGCATGCCAGAACGGCAGGCGGCGGAACTTGGGGGATTCTGTCGATGGCCGAGGGGAAGTGCGGCTCCTATTTCTTTCTCGTGGGTAGATGACGACACCACGCCCGAGACATCTAGACGTGGTCAACCAAGCCGGTGGGCCGGTTGGGGCTTCGGGAGAAGCGCAGCGTGACAAGCTGGAATGGTCGCAGCTCCAGCGTCACCGTGGGTCCGTGGGTGCTCCGGATGCCAGCAGATGGGGTTTCTCGTTCGAGCAGGTCGGTCTCGGTGACCGTGTCGACCCCGAAGGTCGCGGTGACGGTGCCTCGCGCCCGGGTGCCGTGCGCTTCGTACAGCCGCACGACCACGTCCCCGCTGCCGTCCTCTGCCAGTTTCACGGCCTCGACGACGAGCCCGGGGCCGTCTACCCGGACGACGGGTTCCACGTCCGTCGCCTCGACCCCCCGGATGGTGCGCACCGGCAGGTTGATCCGGTATCCCTCGTGCACGGCATCGGGGATCGTCGCGCCCACCCGCAGGGAGACGTTCATCGTGTGCCGGCCCTGATCGGCCTGCGGGTCAGGGAACACGGGTGCTCGGAGCAGGGAAAGGCGAACGGTGGTCGTGTTGCCGTGTCCGTCAGCGGCCCCGCGGGTGATGTCGTGGCCGTAGGTGGAGTCGTTGGCAACGGCGATGCCGTAGTTGCTTTCGCCCACGTGCACCCATCGGTGAGCCACGGTCTCGAAGCGCGCCGCGTCCCACGAGGTGTTGGTGTGGGTCGGGCGGTAGACGTGGCCGAACTGGATTTCCGAGGCCGCCCGATCGGTGTGGATGTCGAGGGGGAAGGCGAGCTTTAGGAGCTTCTGCCGTTCGTGCCAGTCAATCTCGGTCCCGATGTCGATGGTGGGCGAGTCCGCGGCGAGGCGGATCGTCTGGGACACCCGGGACGCGCCAAAGCGTCGGGTGACCAACAGGGCGTCGTCGACGACGGTGACGTCCTCAGCATCCGTGAGGTCGGTAACGTTGCGGCGGTAGTGCTCGTCGATGTCCCACGCGTCCCACTGGGTCGGTGTGTCTCGGTGAAGCTGCAGCAGGTTCGCGGCCGCCCTGACGGGCACGACCTCCCGGTCGGCGTCCAGGTCGTGGATCGACCGGATCAGGCCCGCCCGGTCGATCCTCACCCGCACTCTCCCGTTGTCGAGGACGAACCCGGCCTCGTCCTGACATAGCGTGTCCTTCTTCGTGGCAGGGGGCTGCGGCTTGGATCCGCCGAGGGCCGGGACCGCTTGAAGCGCAAAGGGTGCAGCGTTAACCATCGCGGTCTGGTCGCCGTTGCCAAGGAGGGTGCGCAGGGAGGTGTCGATGACCTGTTCGAGAGACTCCGCGACCTCGGCGTAGTTCCGCTCGGCCTCCTGGTGGACCCACGCGATGCAGCTGCCGGGCAGGATGTCGTGGAACTGCTGCAGCAGGACGGTGCGCCACGCCTGCTGCAGCGCCGCTGCCGGATACTCGGCGCCGGTGCGGACGGTGGCCGTCGTGGCCCACAGCTCCGCCTCGCGCAACAGGTGCTCCGAGCGGCGGTTGCCGCGTTTGGTGCGTGCCTGCGACGTGTAGGTGCCGCGATGGAACTCCAGGTAAAGCTCTCCAGCCCACACTGGCGGATGGGGGTACTCCGCCTCGGCCGCCTCGAAGAAGCGGCGCGGGCTCGACAGGCTGACCGCCGGGGAGCCCTCCAACGAGCGAGTGCGTTCTGCGGCCGCGAGCATCTCCCGGGTGGGTCCGCCGCCACCGTCACCGTGTCCGAAGGGGACCAGCGACATGGTGCCGACCCCTTTCTCTGAGTACTGACGCTCGGCCCTGGCCAGGTCCGCACCACCGAGGTCGGAGTTGTAGGTGTCGACCGGGGGGAAGTGGGTGAAGATCTGGGTCCCGTCGATGCCCTCCCAGCGGAACGTGTGGTGCGGCATCACGTTCGTCTCGTTCCAGGAGATCTTCTGGGTGAGGAACCACCGAGCCCCGGCTGCTGCCGCGATCTGGGGCAGCGCGGCGGAGTACCCGAACGAGTCCGGCAGCCACACCTCCAGTGTCTCGACCCCCAACTCGTCGAGGAAGAAGCGTTTCCCGGCGACGAACTGCCGGGCCAGGGCCTCTCCGCCGGGCATGTTCGTGTCGGACTCGACCCACATCCCCCCGACCGGTACGAAGTTGCCGGAGGCCACCTTTTCCCGGACGCGTTGGAACAGCTCTGGGTAGAACTCCTGCAACCAGGCGTACTGCTGCGCGGATGAGGCGGCGAACACGAAATCGGGGTTCCGGTCGATGAGGTCGCACACGTTGGAGAACGTTCGGGCGACCTTGCGGACGGTCTCGCGGACCGGCCAGAGCCATGCGGAGTCGATATGCGCGTGCCCCACCGCGTGGATTCGGTGCGCGCTCATGGACGCCGGTCGTGCCAACGCCGAAGCCAGGACCTCCCGCCCCATCGCAGCGGTGCCGGCGATGTCGTCGGGATCCATCGCGTCGACCGCACGATCCAGCGTGTGCAGGACCTCGGCCCGCCGCTGGGAGTCACTCGGCAGCTGCTCGAGCAGCCCGACGAGCGCCTCGAAATCCTGCTCGAGCTCCCACACCGGGACGTCGAGCAGCGCGAGCTCGAGCCGTCGCAGCCGGTAGAGCGGCTCTTTCCCCGCTGTGGCCTTGTCGCCCAGGTGGGTGGGCTCGAAGTTGAAGGAGTGGGCCACGTTGGGGTTGGCGGCGGCCTCGAGGTAGAGGTCCACCGGGTGTGTCGCCGCAGGCTCGTCGGCGCGGCGGTCGAAGGCCAGCGGGACCCCCCGGTTCAGCGGCTCCACCGCCTTGAGGATGCGACCCGACGCGGTGTAGACCATCCCCTCCGCCTGGAAACCCGGGCCAGCGTCGGTGAAGCCGAGGTCGACGACCAGCTCAGTGCTGGTGTTGCCCTCTACCGGCCAGTCGGCGGGTACGGCCCCCGTTACGTGGAACCAGACCGTCCCCCAGGCTCGTCCCCACGGTGCGCCGATCTCGAACGGTTCGAACGTGTTGGCCACCGCCTCGGCGAACGGCACCGGCTCGTCCGGCGCCTCCCATGCGCTCACCTCGAGTGGGGCTGTCGTTCGGTACATTTTGGGGACGACACGTTCGGTGCGGAAGCGGCGGACCCGAGCTTCGATGAGGGAACTGCTGTACTGCATGAGGTGGGGGGACCCTTTCAAGGTGGTGCCGGAGTCGTTTTCGGTAATGCTTTTTGACGCCTTCTAGCCGTGGCGCCGCATGGCGGGTCAGCCCTTGAGGCCTCCGGCGAAGCTGAAGCCGCCGCCGAGGAATTTCGACAGCACGCCGTAGAGCAGGATGATCGGCAGCGTGTAGAGGATCGAGAACGCGGCCAGCTGCCCGTAGGCGACCTGGCCGTAGGAGGAGAAGAAGGTGTAGATGCTGACCGATGCGGGTTGCTTCTCGGGGCTCTGGAGCAGGATGAACGGGATGAAGAAGTCACCCCACTGCTGGACGAAGACGAAGATCGCGACCACCGCCACCCCCGGAGCCATCAGGGGCATCACGATGTGGCGCAGTGACTGGAACCAGCCGGCGCCGTCGGTCCACGCCGCCTCCTCCAGGGAGATCGGCACACCGTCCATGAAGTTCTTCATCATCCAGATCGCGAACGGCAGTGATGTCGCGGACATGAACAACACGGTGGAGGGCAGCGAGTCGGTGATCCTGAAGTGCGCGAACATCACGTAGACCGGCACCATGATCGCGGTGATGGGCAGGCCGGTGGAGAAGACGATCGTGTAGAGGAACAGCCGGCGGAACCTCATCTGGTAGCGCGACAGCGGGTACGCGGCCAGGGCTGCAGCCACCACCGCCACGACGGCTGTGCCGCCGGCCAGCAAGACGGAGTTGAGCAGCGGCGTCCACAAGGTGGGCCCGTTCATGACGTCACGGAAGTTGCCGAGCGTGTATGGGCCGCCCAGCTGCACACTGAGTGCGGAGGCCGGGTGGACCGACCCGAGTAGGAGCCACAGCATGGGTGCAACGAACGTGACGACCACGACCAGCAGCACCAGGTAGGCGAACAGTTTGGCTGGGCCCCGCTGGGGGGAGGTGAGCTTTCGTGACGTTCCGCGGCGGACGACGACCGCGGCGTCCGCAGCGACGGCGTCCGCGGCGACGCCACTCATCGGTCGTCCACCTGGGTGAAGCGCAGGTACACGAGCGAGAACGCCGCTCCGACCAGCAGCAGCACCAGTGCCATCGCGGTGCCGTAGCCGAGGTTGTAGAACTTGAATGCCTGCTCGTACATGTAGACCGGCGTCGTCTGGCTCTTGTTCCCGGGGCCGCCTCCGGTCAGCACGTAGATCATGGTGAACACGGCCAACGTCTGCAGGGTGATCAGCATCATGTTGGTCAGGATCGAGCGACGGATCATCGGCAGCGTGATGAACCAGACGCGGCGCGCTCCGCCGGCTCCGTCGATGGAGGCGGCCTCTTCGATCTCGGGCGGGATGTCGGACAGCGCGGCGGAGTACACCATCATCGAGAAGGCCGTCCCGCGCCAGACGTTGGCCAAGATGATCGCGAACATCGGGGTCGTATATAGCCAATCCTGCTGGATCCCCACGACCTGGAGCCACTGGTTCAAGGATCCGCGCTGGTTCAGGAACGCGTACCAGCAGAAGGCTGCCACGATCTCGGGCATCACCCAGGCCGCCACCACGACGAGGGAGACGATGCTTTGCGCGACTCGATGGCGACCACGCAACAGCAGGGCAATCAGCAACCCGAGAGTGTTCTGCCCGATGACCGCCGAGCCGACCACGAAGACGACGGTCAGCACGAGCGAGCGGAGGAAGTCCGGGTCACGGATCATCCGGGTGAAGTTGTCACCCCCGATCCACTGCGGGTTGTCCGCCCCCTCGCCGGACAGCGCCTGGTTGGTGAACGCCGTATAGAAGCTCCACAGCACCGGGCCGGCGAAGAACAGCAGCAGCAGGACAACGGCCGGTAGCAGCGGCAGCAGTCGCTGCACCAGTGACGGGCCGCGGCTCCCCGGCGGGGGCGCCTTGACCGCCGGCGCACGCGGGGGAGTTTCGGAGAGCGTGACGGACATGTCAGCCGCCGGTTGTCGTCTTGTCGGGGCCGACGACGCTCTGAACGGTCGACCCGAACTGCTGCAGGGCGTCGGGAACGGGCGCCTGGCTGGTCATCACCGTTTCCATGGTCTGCTGGATGGCGTCGGAGACCCGGGGGTAGGCCGAGAACGCGGGCCGGAAGTGGGTGTTCTTGACCAGCCCCGTGAAGAACGGGGTGAACGGGTCCGACTTGGTGTAGGCCGGGTCGGATGAGACGTCCGTGCGCTCGGTGATCTGGCTGGCCCCGATGTCGTAGCTCGTGGTGTTGGCCTTGTTCAGGGCGAGGCTGATGAAGTCGAACGCCGCGGCCTTGTTCTTGGACTTCGCGCCGACCGCGAGCAGCCACCCGCCGGACATACTGGTCTCCCCGGGGGCGTCGCCGTGCTGGGTCGGCATCGGCGCCACCCCGAGCACGGTGGCGTACTGGGGCCACGGCTTGGTACCGGTCGGTTTCCAGGTGCCGGTCTGCCACGAGCCGTCCAGGTCAATGGCCAGCTTCCCGTTAGGGATCAGGTCGGACGTCACCCTCGTGCCGTACTGCGGGTCGAGTGCGTCCTGCGGGCTGGGGCCGAGCTTCTCGCTGAACACCGTGTTCAAAAAGGTCATCGAGTCGGTCAGTCCCGGGCTGGAGGTCACCCACTTCTTCGAGGCGTCGTTGTAGAGGGTGTTCTTCGTCCCGTACAGGAGCATCTCCAAGCCTTGCATGGTGGCGCCCTCGCCGGCTCCTTTTCCCGAGTAGATGTTGAACGGGGTGACACCGGGGAGCTTCTGCTTGATGGTGCGGGCTGCCGCGAGGATGTCGTCCCAGGTCTTCGGCTGCCAGTTCGTCGGCAGGCCAGCCTTCGCGAACAGCTCCTTGTTGTAGTACAGGGCGCGGGTGTCGGTGCCCATCGGGACGCCGTAGACCTTGCCGTCGGCGCCCTTTCCGGCAGCCTGAGCGGCCGAGCTGAACTGGCTCCAGTCCGCCCACTTGGACACATAGCTGTCGACGGGTGCCAGGAAGCCCGCGGCAATGTCGGAGTTCACCAGAAAGGTGTCCTCGTAGAGCACGTCAGGTGCCGTCGAGTCGGACTTGCTCATCAAGCCCAGCTTCGTGTAGTAGCTGTTCTCGTCGGCCTGGATCGGTACCAGCTTCACCGTCATGCCCGGATGAGCGGCCTCATACTCTGCCTTCACCTTCGTCATGTGCTGATCCATCTGCACGAAGGCCCCAAACTTCTGATAGGCGACCGTAATCGTCTTCGACCCCCCGGAATCGGCGCCTCCAGAAGAGCACCCGACAAGCACCGTCAGCGAGGTCGCGGCGATGGCGAGCATGGTCACCGGCTTGCGTTGCAGCATGGCGTTTCCTAACGGCACAGGCACGAAAGGCCCGTACAAGAATGAGGTTTATTAGCGAAGGGAAGAAGACGTGCAGAGGGAGTCGCAACGAGGCGGCCGGGTTAGGACCCCATAGGGCGGGACCAGTGTCGGCGCCCGATGGCCTCGTCGCCCGGTCGTAAGCGCTGCGCGCCCCACGGGGGCCGAACCCCTGCGATCACAGATCGGTGACGACCCCGCTTTGGGATGACCGTCGCGGCGGCACTTGGGATGGTCGTCGCGGCGGCAAGACGTCTGCACTGCTGCCACGATCATCCATGAAACCCATTGCAGGCAGGTCGTTTTCAGTTGCCCGTCAAGGATGGAACGCTTCATTGAGGTCCTCCACGTCAATCTGCGGGTCGTTGGGGACGAGGCCGTGTAGCCTCGTCAGAACCGCGTAGGGAAACGTACCCATATGAGGACCGTCAGGTCAAGGGGTCAGATCGATTTCCGCAGCCAGCCAACAGGTGAATCCACCGTGTTCCCCACACTCCGAACGACCGAGGGGCGTCCGGTACGAGCGGATCGTGGGGCCATTCGAAGGTCTTGCGCAGCACGGTCAGCCAATTTTTGTCGACCAGGTGGGGCATCTGGCTGGGCCGCTGCACGTCACCGAGCCGAGTGCGTACTGCCGCATTGCGGGTGGCGGGCCAGCCGTGGGCGTCGACCAGGGCGGTCACTGCTGGGCTGGGCGGGAGGGTGACGATCAGGGAGTGGTCGAGAATCTCACTGGCTCTGTTGGGGTGTCGGCCGACAAGGTCCTGTGTCGTGAGGAGGACCGGTCCGTCCTCGTCGAGCTGATGAGTGTGGTCCTGGTGCAACTCGGTAGGGAGCGTCAGCCCGATGTGCGGCCGGGCCGGGTCGAGCTATCTGCAGATCGAGTCGCAGGAGTGGCTCGGGACCGTCGAGCAATCCCCATCGAGCTGTTGCCTCGACTTGCACCGACAGGGCCCTGTCCCTGGCCGCTCGTGGCCCGGTCCGTGACCTGCTTGAGTTGGGGGCAGACGCGTAACACGTTGTCCTCCAGCATGATGAAGAACAGTTCGTCAGCCCATTCGTCGTCGCCGCCCACCGCTCAGACCAGGAAGCCGGTGTCTGTCCTTGTGACCACTCGTGTCCTCCCCCACATTTCGATGGCCAGACCGACGATGCGCGACGTCGCCGGGCGCGCCGGAGTCGCGGTGGTCACCGTTTCTCGCGTGGTCAACGGGGAGGGTTACGTGCGTGAGGAAACCGCGAACCGGATCAGGGCCGCCATCACCGAACTGGGCTTCCACCGCGACGAGGTGGCCCGCGCCCTCCGACCGGGGAGGAACTCCCTGACGATCGGACTCTTGCTCGGCGACCTGACCAACTCCTTCTACGCCACCATCGCCAGGGCCGCGGTTGAAGTGGCCAACAAATCGGGTTTTGCCGTCCTGCTCAGCACGGTCGATGAGGACCCTGAAGTCGAGCAACGCGCTGTCGGCGATCTCATTGGACGCAGAGTCGCCGGCCTCGTCATCGTCCCGGACCAGCGGGACCACGCATTCCTCGACCGAGCCACTGGCCACGGCCGGATGCCCGTGGTCTTCGTCGACCGACCGGCAGCCGGCACCAACGCGGACGCTGTCCTCTTCGACAACGAAGGTGGGGGACGACTGGCGACCCGACACCTGATCGAGCAAGGGCATCGCCGCATTGCGATCCTCGTTGCCCCCTCCTACTACACAACCGGACGACGGTTGCGGGGCTACCGTAAGGCGCTGCGTGAGGCTGGGATCACGGTGGACGAGCGGCTGGTCGTGGCCCTCGACCACGGCTCTGCATCTGAGGCCGCCGATGCCACGCATCAGCTCCTCAGGTCGAGCAACCCACCCACCGCGGTGTTCTCTACCACGAACTTCCTGACCGAAGGAGTCATCCGCGCGACACAACACCTTCCCTATCCGATCGCTCTCGTCGGCTTCGACGACTTCAGGATGGCCGACCTACTCAGCACACCGGTAACCGTCGTCGCGACAGACGCCGCAGACCTCGGCCGCCGAGCCGCCCGACTTCTCCTGACCCGCATCGACGGGGCAACCGACCCCGTGACCCGGACCGTGTTACCCGTGCGACTGATCCCCCGAGGCAGCGGGGAGGTACCGCCCCCCGCATGACGGTGAACGACTGATGCGCAGATCTCGTCCGCTGACGAGGCCGCGTGGGCAACTCCTCCGAGGTGCAGCCCTGGCCAGCCCCAGCGGCGCCCGAGCGGTCCAAGCCCCCGCCTGCGGCCACGACGCTCGACCCGCAGCAGGGCCCATGGCGGGCGTGGAACAGGTCGAGCTGGCGACCCGTGTGCATCAACCCGGTCGGATCCGTTATGGCACAAAGGTTCCGGGTCCGCACAGCCTGCTCGAGCGCGTCCAGGACGAGCTGGCTGCCAGGCAGGGGCCGTTGCGCCACCCCAGGATTCGCCGTCGTAGGCGTCGATGACGAACGCGACGTACACCCATCCCGACCAGCCCCAGACGGAGGTGATGTCGCAAACGCACCCAAAGGAGACTGCTCCGTCTGACCGACGCGACCTCGGGTGAGCGCCGTCACGACGACACCACGCGCCGACGCGCCGATACACCCTCAAATGTGAAGAGCCCGTTTGGTGTTCCTCGCCGACCATGCGCTCTTCGGCGTCGTTCTCGCTCCGCCACGGCACGAACAGGCCTAAACCGCTACGCATCGCAGACCAGCCTCTACCGGCTGCCGCGAGCCAGCGGCGACTGCGATCGCCGAGAGGACCTCGATCAAGCCCGGTTGACGATCGTCTTGCGCGACGAGTTCGGCCTCAATTGCTGTGGGCGGCTAGGCGTCCCGGGATCGGTCTCGCCTCTCAGGAAGTGGCTGGAAGCCGGCCGACGTGTAGGTGGCGACCGCCCCGCGTTTCAGCGCGAGCCTCGCTTGAGTTGACCTTCAGACGACACTCGGGAAGGTACGCGTGCGCCGTGAGGCGCCGACTACTCGAGTGGAGGTGAGAGACCTTCGCCGCCGTCCTGTCGCAGCA
>JAABVA010004899.1_pt1 | contig 12277 bp, 11 predicted proteins | sample 5560331 | NCBI WGS metagenome assembly JAABVA01 (sample SAMN12812661, study PRJNA571458) | rock metagenome | isolation source: Antarctica rocks | place: Antarctica: Victoria Land, Mt New Zealand sud | collected 2016-01-07
GCGGGTTTCTGTGTTGGCGCGGGAGGCTGGCGTCAGGCGAAGAGGTTTCCCATTTTGCGAGGCATTTCGATGCCGAGGTGTTGATAGGCTAGGCGGGTAGCGACGCGGCCGCGGGGGGTCCGGTCGAGGAAGCCGATCTGGATAAGAAAGGGCTCGTAGACCTCTTCGAGGGCGTCCTGTTCTTCGGCGAGAGCGGCGGCGAGGGTATTAAGGCCAACGGGACCGCCGTCGTACTTTTCAATAATAGTGCGGAGTAAACGGCGATCGAGCTCGTCGAAGCCGTGGGCGTCGACCTCGAGCAGTTTAAGGGCGGCCTGGGCGGTGGGGCGGTCGATGACGCCCTTGGCGCGGACCTCGGCGAAGTCGCGGACACGGCGGAGGAGGCGGTTGGCGATGCGGGGTGTACCGCGGGAGCGCATGGCGATCTCGGTGGCGCCGTTGCGGTCGATAGGAATGCCGAGGACCTCGGCGGAGCGCTCGACAACGAAGCGGAGCTCGTCGTCGGTGTAGAACTCGAGGCGGAGGAGGATGCCGAAGCGGCTGCGGAGCGGAGAGGAGAGCAGGCCGGGGCGCGTGGTGGCGGCGACAAAGGTGAAGGGCTTGATGTCCATGACGTGGGTGCGGGCGGCGGGGCCCTGACCGATCATGATGTCGAGCTTGTAGTCCTCGAGCGCGGTGTAGAGTTTTTCTTCGAGGACGGGCTGCAGGCGGTGGATCTCGTCAAGAAAGAGGACCTGGCGCTCGCGGACGTTGGTGAGGATGGCGGTGAGGTCGCCCTGGATTTGGAGGGCGGGGCCGCTGGTCTGCTGGAAGCCGACACCGAGCTCGTTGGCGATGATGGTGGCGAGGGTGGTCTTGCCGAGGCCCGGAGGACCGAAGAGGAGAACGTGGTCGAGGGCCTCGCCGCGGGTGCGGGCGGCCTCGAGGGCGATGGCGAGCTGCTCCTTGGCGCGCTCCTGACCGATGAACTCGCGGAGGTGGTGGGGGCGGAGTTTGAGCTCGAAGGCGGCGTCCTCGTCGCCGCGCTTGGCGGAGACGACCCGATCTGCCCCATCCCCGGAGTCTTTCGCCGCCGCTAGCGCTGCCATGTAAGTCGCCTCGTCTGGAAGGACGGTCCCAATCCATCTTAGGCGATGGTAGAGCGAAGAGCGTGGCGGGACAATGCTGCGCGGGGATCATACGATAGGGGAACCATGGCGCGCACCTACATTTACAAGTTGACCAGCGATCGGGGAGGTGCACCGTCGGCGCCGCCGCCGCGCACTGGTGAGACGCCGCTGCTGACGCTGTCGATCTGCAAGCCGGCGATTCGTCGAACGGCGCAGCCGGAGGATCGGATTCTGGGGATCACGAGCCAATCGCTCGTGCGCAGCGATGGGTATCCGCCAAACTCGGTGATCTACGCGGCCGTGGTCGAGAATGCGGTGGATGCGCGGGAGTACTACGCGGCTCGGAGTGCGTTTCGGCATCGGCCAGACTGTATCTATCAGTTCCACAGGTTGAATGGAACGATTGAGCACAGCGGCCGCACGCCTCTCCATGCCGACCCGGGGTACCGCAGCCGCGACATTGGGCAGTATCCGTTCTACAAAAACGGGCGGACGTTGCTGAGCCGCGAGTTCCGCTACTTCGGGCTAGGTGCCATGGCCTTGCCGGAGAGGCTGCACCGGCTGCAGCAGGTGGTGGAGTCGCTGGGGCAGGGGCACCGTGTCTTCACGGAGAAGAGCCCCGAGCAGGCCGAGATTGATGCGCTTTTCCGGCTGCTGTGGAAGAGGGAGAGCGGACATACGCCGTCGGTTGTCACGGATGAGGCGTATGGGCATGGGCCAAAGCAGAAGAAAATCGGCGCCAGGTTGACTGACGCTGATCGGGTGAGTACGACGGTTTAGGAAGTCAGGTTAGGGCGCTGGAGTTCAGGAGGCTCGCGCGGTGCTGTTTTTCATGGTGGAGGGCAGCTCCGTTGTAGGCGCGAATGGAGCGAGGCCGTTGCGCACACGTGAGCCGTTGTTGCCAGAGGCCATGGTGCGTGGACCTGCGTTGTTCGTCAGAGCCAACGGCTGTTGCAGTGTCACGATGATCGCGGTTGCGGAGGTCTCGCCCTTGCAGAGGTAACAATGGGTGGTGCTGGCGTCGAAGTAGATGGCGTCGCCCTGTTCGACGTGGTGGATGACTTCAGCGTGTCGGATGTCGAGTTCGCCCGAGAGGAGATACAGGAACTCGAAGCCGACGTGCTGGTGTGCCTTGGGTTCGCGCCCGGCCTTGGCTGGAAGGAACTCCGTGAAGTAGGGGTCGAGTTGCCGGTCCGGAACCAGGTATCCGAGGCTTTCGAAGAAGTAGCTCGGATCCTCGACACCGCTCTGGGGAAGGCGGACGCGTTCTTTGGAGCGATGAACGCGAAACAGTTTCTGCGGCTCCGGTTCGAAGAAGTAGCTGAGATCTTTTGAGAAAACCATGGCAACGCGTGCAAGGTTGCGCAGGGTCGGCACGACGCGACCTGTTTCCAGTTGTGAGAGAAAGCTGGCAGAAAGGCCGGTGTGGCGTCCGAGTTCCACGAGACCCATGGACTTTTTCAGACGGAGGTATTTGATCCGTTCCCCGATGCGCTTTTCCGCGATAAAGGCTTCCGCGGCGTCGCTTCCAACCTGGACGGTCTCGCTGTCGAGGTTCGGGATGATCTTCGTTTTCTTGGTCTCGGGAGCGCCGCCCATCACGAGCTCTGGTGCGATCCGCCCTTCGGTGGTCCGTTCTGCGACTTCAGTTGGCATTGTGTTTCCCGCTATATGAACAGACGTTTGAATGGAGTGAAAAGGTTTTCGCGGAGCCGCTCTTTTTTTGCTTTCCCGTGTCCGATGTAGCGTGTACGGTGCATCTTCGGTCCGGTTGAGGGGGTCGTCTGGCCGTTACCGGGTGCTAGCCTTGTCTCTCATGGTCATGTGGAATGTTCGCCCGACCCGAGTTTTGACGCACCTGGGCCCACTGTGGATGCTAGCTCTGGTCGCGGGGGCGGTGATAGGCTGCGCCAGCCCGGGCCAGCCGAAGCCGCCGTCGCTTCGGCTCCCGCAGATCGTCACTGACCTGCGAACCGAGCGTGTGGGGGAGGGCGTTCATCTGCGCTGGACGACGCCCGCGTCGACGACGGACGACGTCCCGGTATCGGGTCCGCTTTCCGCTGTGCTATGCCGTGGGACGAGGTCCAGCAGCGGGTCTCGTACAGCTTGCCTGGCGATTCAACGGATACCAGTGCAGGCGGGAGTGATCGAGATGGACGACACGCTGCCAGGCGCTCTGGCTTCAGGGCCGGTAAGCCTGCTGGTGTACCGGGTTGAGGTCCTGAATGCCGCGGGTCGATCCGCGGGGCGGTCGGAGGAGGTGTATGCGGCGGGCGGGGCTGCTCCCGATCCCGTTGCCGACTTCAAGGGAGTTGCGATCCGGCGGGGTGTTCGGCTGGAGTGGAGTGCCCGGGATGGGGGCGCGGGGGTGGAGCTGGACCGCCGGGAGGTGAGCCAGAGGGCGCCTGCTTCTGCTGCCGCTGGGGCGCGGGGGCGTGAACCTTTGGGGGCAGTTCGGGATCTGGGTGGGTCGCGGGCAGCGGGTTCTTCGCCGTCAAGGACGCCGTTGGAGGTTCATCTCGGGGCGAATGCGCTGGACGGGGCCGACGCCGGGGGGGTGGTCGATCGGTCGGCACAGAAAGGGATGACATATCGGTACACGGCGCAGCGGGTGCGGAGCGCAATGCTCGACGGCAACACGGTTGTGGCGCGCAGTGCTCCTTCGGCCGCGGTGACGGTGACTGCGGTGAGTACGTTTCCACCCGCGCCGCCGATGGGGCTGGAGGCTGCGACGGGTGGAGGGGAGTCGCCCGCGATCGATCTCTCGTGGAGGCCGGGAACGGAGGTCGACTTGGCGGGATATCGCGTCTACCGGGCGGAGGCGCCCGCGGGAGGGGGCGCGACAGGGTCGTGGCGGCGGATTAGTACAGATCTGGTTGCGGCGCCTGCTTTTGAGGACACCGCGGTGAGGGCGGGCTTGCGGTACGTCTACCGGGTGACGGCGGTGGATACGGATGGGAATGAGAGCGTGCCTGGGAATGAGGTGGGTGATGACGTGGGCAAGTGAGTCGTTGGCGGGCGGCGGGGTGCAGGAGACACCCGGACCGGCTAAGCTGTAACCCACCATGCGATACTGCCGATTTACCACCGCCCAAGACGATGCTTCACGAGCCTGCTTCTACGCCCTGGTTGAGGAGCGTGAGGGGGAGATGTGGGCGGTCAGCCCAATGCCTGCGCCCGAAGAGGATCTGCTGGCGCAGGCGGCTGCACCGCTGAAGACCGAGGACTTCCAGGCCACACCCTTGCGCAAGCTGCGACTGCTGCCGGCGGTCGCGGGGACGAAGATCGTCTGTGTGGGCCGCAACTATCGCGATCACGCGGCGGAGCTGGGGAACGAGGTGCCGAAGGAACCGCTGCTGTTTCTGAAGCCGCCGTCGTCGCTGCTCGGGTCGGGCGGGATCGTTCGTCTGCCGGCCCTGTCGAAGCGTGTGGACTACGAGGGTGAACTGGGGATCGTAATCGGGACTCGCTGCCGCAACATAGGTCCGGACGAGGATGTTCGGCGGTACATCCGGGGGTACGTGTGCGTGAATGACGTGACGGCGCGGGATCTGCAGAAGAGCGACGGGCAGTGGACGCGCGGGAAGGGCTTCGATACATTTTGCCCGGTAGGGCCGATCGTGTCGGATGAGATCGATCCGGTTGGCGGTGATCCGGTGACGGTGACGACGCATGTCAACGGAGAGTTGAAGCAGACCGGGTCGACGGCCGATTTCATCTTTGGCATACCGGAGCTGCTCCGGTACATTACGGCGTTTGCGACGCTCGAGCCGGGCGATTTGATTCCGACGGGAACGCCGGCCGGGGTGGGTTCCGTGAACCCCGGAGACCGCATCCAAGTAAACATCGCGGGCCTTGGCGTGCTTGAGAATGTGGTTCAGCCGGGCTGAACGGCTCACGCGCATTTGACGGTCGCACCGGTCGAACTCGGCAGATCTACCGGCAGGGAGAAGCACCCTGCGATAAACTTAACAGGTAAGCAAGGAGTCCCTCATGGCATCGTTACTCGAACAGCTCCGCAGCATGACCACCGTCGTCTCCGACACCGGGGACTTCAACAGCATCAAGAAGTTCAAGCCGCAGGACGCGACCACGAATCCATCGCTCCTGCAAGCTGCGTCGGAAATGCCCGAGTACCAGCAGGTTGTGGACGACGTGCTGCAGCATGCGCGCGAGTCCGCTGGCGACGGCGCCTCGGACAAGGAGGTTGCGGCGCTGGCGTTCAAGACGCTAGCGGTTGCGTTTGGCCGCAAGATCCTGGACATCGTTCCCGGGCGTGTCTCGACAGAGGTGGATGCACGGATGTCGTTTGACCGCGAGAAGACCCTGGAACAGGCTCGCGACATCATTCGGCAGTATGACGAGGCAGGTATTTCGCGCGAGCGCGTTTTGATCAAGATTGCCTCGACTTGGGAGGGCATCAAGGCCGCAGAGACGCTGGAGCAGGAGGGCATTCACTGCAACCTGACGCTGCTATTTGGTCTTCACCAGGCGATCGCCTGCGCCGAGGCCAAGGTGACGCTGATCTCGCCGTTCGTCGGCCGGATTCTGGACTGGTACAAGAAGGACACGGGCAAGGACTATGTCGGCGCAGATGATCCCGGTGTGCAGTCTGTGACGACGATCTACAACTACTATAAGAAGTTTGGCTACAAGACAGTTGTCATGGGAGCGAGCTTCCGCAACACGGGTGAGATCACGGAGCTGGCGGGCTGCGACCTGCTGACGATCTCGCCGAAGCTGCTCGGCGAGTTGGATCAGGCCGAAGGCAGTCTGCCACGCAAGCTCGATCCCGAGAAGGCGAAGAGCATGGAGATCCAGAAAATCGCGATGGACCAGACGACCTTCGAGAAGATGCATGCCGAGGATCGCATGGCGCACGACAAGTTGACGGAAGGTATCGAAGGCTTCTCAAAGGCGCTTGAGGATCTGGAGCAGATGCTGACCAAGCGGCTGAGCGAGATCGGGTCGAAGCAGACTGTTGGAGTGTAGGCGTTCCTTAAATGGCTTGACAGTATCTTTTCTCGCACGTCTCAGGAGGGGAACAAGTTCGCTATCGAGCTTGTTCCTTTTTCTTACGCCGTACGTCGCCCTGCGGTAAGCTGAGGCTACTCCGACTTGGACTTATCCTCCCCAACGTTTCGCAAAGACTCATACGATCCGGTTTCCGCGCAAAGCGTATCGGCCGTGATCTCAGAATCGGACCCTGTGCCGAGGTCAGCAGCGAAGAAGCTGAAACACATTCGCGAGCTGGATGGCGCTCGGGGCATCGCCGCGCTGATGGTGTTCTTCCACCACGTGGGCTTCTCGACCGTTCACACCGACGCCTGGGGACCGGCAGTCCACTGGCTGAAGTGGATCTTCGTGTGGGGCAGCAGTGGGGTCGACCTTTTCTTTGTCCTGTCCGGTTTTCTGATTACTTCCATCCTGATTGAGACGCGGCCACTGCGGAGTTACTACGCGGATTTTTACTGGAAGCGCATTCTTCGGATTCAGCCGCTGTATGTGGTCTGCCTCCTTCTCGTGCTGCTGATCTACCCCCATCTCTGGCCTGGTGTGGTGCTGTCCGCGCTGTTTGTCGTCAACTTTGGCGCGCACTTTCACATTCTGATGTTCGGCCCATTCTGGTCGCTTGCCATCGAAGAACAGTTTTATCTTGTCTGGCCGAGTGTGGTTCGGAGGCGTTCCGTCAGGCAGATCGCCTACTGGTCGGCTGCCATTGCGATCGCCTCGATGCTGATCCGCGTCGTTGGCGCCTACTTTGGGCACCACAACTACTACTACACGTTCTACAAGTGTGATGGGTTGGCGCTCGGCGCGTTGATCGCGTGTTGGTTTGAGCGGAGGGCATTGACCCAGTCTTCGAGTCAGGATGGACGGAATCAGCAAGGAAGCAGGCTCGAGAACATCGTTCTGAACGGCTGTCTTGCGTCGGGAGTGGCGATGCTGGTGGTGTCGTTCTCGGTGATAGCTCCGCAGTACGAGTATTTCGTGGGGGCATGTTTTCAGACTGGAGTGACGCTAACGGCGGCTGGATTGATTGGGCGTCTTGTGCGCGATGCCGGCCGCTGGTATCTCGCGCCGTTTCGCTCGCGGCTGCTGACCTTCTTTGGTCTGATCAGTTACGCGTTCTACTTGCTGCATATGTTTGTGCTTGCGGCCTATGACCACGTCCGTCCGCTGCCCGCGGACGGAGGCGATGACCGCGCGTACTTCGTCAGACTTCTAACGGTGCTGGTGCTTTCGACTGCGAGCGCCCTCTTAACGCGCTATGCGATTGAGCTGCCGGCGCTTTCGCTGCGGAAGCATGTGTTGAAGGCGCCGTCGCTGCCGCCGGTTACAGCGGAGCCTCTAGACGCACTTTAGGTCCGTGAGATCCGTGCCGCTTGGGAGCGGCTGAGCGATGCGGCTGCGCAAAAGGCGTGGCGGCGGTCGCGTCTGCCCTGGAATGCCCTACAGGATATAGCGCGAAAGATCCTGATCCTTGACGATGGAGGCGACCTGCTGGCGGACGTACTCCGGATCGACGACGATAACCTTTTCGATGCCGTTGGCGGTCTGGCGCTCGATAACGGGAAGGGGCGGCGATGGCACGACAGGACCGGCGGTGAGCGGAGCCGAGGCGCCGATCTCGGCGACGACGCCCTCCTGCGTGGCCTCGGCGCGCGGGCTCTTGAAGAGGTCGGGGGCCTGGAAGCTGATCTCGTCGAGGACGCGTTCGAGGATGGTGTGGAGGCGTCGCGCGCCGATGTTTTCGGTCGTCTCGTTGACGCGAAAGGCGAACTGCGCCATCTCCTGGATGGCCTCTTTGGTGAACTCGAGCTTGAGGCCCTCGGTCTCGAGCATGGCAGTGGACTGCTTAACGAGAGAAGACTTGGGTTCGGTGAGGATGCGGACGAAGTCGTCGACGGTAAGCGACTGGAGTTCGACGCGGATGGGAAAGCGTCCCTGCAGCTCGGGAATGAGGTCGGAGGGCTTGGAGACGTGAAAGGCGCCGGCAGCGATGAAGAGGATGTGGTCCGTAGAGACCATGCCGTACTTGGTGTTGACGGTGGTGCCTTCGACGATGGGAAGAATGTCGCGCTGGACGCCCTCGCGGCTGACGTCAGGGCCGTGGCTGCCCTCGCGTCCAGCGATCTTGTCGATCTCGTCGAGGAATACCATGCCGGAGTCTTCGACGCGTTCGACGGCGAGCCGCGTGACCTGGTCCATGTCGATCAGGCGGCTCTCTTCCTCCTGGACGAGGTATTCGAAGGCCTCGGCGACCTTCATCTTGCGCTTTTTCATACGCTGGCCGAAGAGGCCGGGCAGCAGATCCTTGAAATTGCTGGCGTCCATCTCGTCGGGGCCCTGGTTGGTGATGACCTCGAAGGAGGGTTGGTTGCGGTCGCGGACGTCGAGCTCGACGGTGCGCTCGTCGAGCTTGCCCTCGCGGAACTGCTGGCGCAGCTTTTCGTGGGTGCGCTCCTGGCTCGTCTGGTCCCGGCTCGTCTGGTCGTGTGCCGAATTCGAAGAGCTGTCGTTTGCGCCGTCGGATGGTGTGTCAGTCGCTGCGGCAAAGCTTTCGGGCGAGGTGGTGTCCATCGAGGCGGGAAGCTGGATGACGTTGGTGCCGGGCTCCTGGGTGGCGGCGGCCGCGTTGGCCGCGGTGGCGGCGGAGGGCGTTGGGGGCAACAGCAGGTCGAGCAGGCGATCTTCGGCGGCGAGCTCGGCCTTGTCCTCGACCTCTTCGAGCTTTTCTTCGCGCACCATATCGATGGAGATTTCGACCAGGTCGCGGACGATCGATTCGACGTCGCGACCGACATAGCCGACCTCGGTGAACTTGGAGGCCTCAACCTTGAGGAAGGGCGAGTTGGTGAGCTTTGCTAGGCGCCGGGCGATCTCGGTCTTGCCGACGCCGGTGGGGCCGATCATGATGATGTTCTTGGGCATGATCTCGTCGGCGAGCTCGGGGGAGAGCTTTTGTCGGCGCATGCGGTTGCGCAGGGCGATGGCCACGGCGCGCTTGGCTGCTGCCTGGCCGACGACGTACTTGTCCAGCTCCACGACGATCTCGCGCGGGGTCATGTCATCGAGCGCGAGTGCTTGATCTTCTGCGGTTCCTGGGAGATAAATCGCCATGAAGTCTCACTTCCTAGTTTCTCAGTCACTTATAACGGCTGACCGTCTTCAATTAGTTCGCAAGGAATGTTTTTCTAAGAAGAAAACCACGTAGCTGAAGAGCGCGACTCTCGCGTGTTTCACCAAGGAGTGACGGATTTGTTGCGTTCATCGTCGCTAAATCGATGACCACTCCATTCGCCATGTCACCGTTCCTGTCAACAGTGAACCAACGCACTCGCAGTCCTTGTTTGAACGAGAGCCTGTTGGAAGTCTCGAGACAGACGGCTTTCCCGCTCAGGAAGTTTTGAGCACGTACCACTTTGCGATCCTGAGAGGAGCGTATGCAGAAACCGAGCCGCCCCATTACTTACTCCGCCTTTAATTCTTCGATCGTGATGCGGTCGTTCGTATAGAGGCAAATCTGCCCGGCGATCAGCAGACTCTTTTCGGCGATCTCTCTCGCGCCCATCTCAGTGTTGTCCATGAGCGCGCGGGCTGCGGCGAGGGCGTAGCTGCCGCCCGAACCGATGACGGCGATGCCCTCATCCGGGTCGATGACATCGCCGTTTCCGCTCAGCAAAAAAGTCTGCTTCGAGTCGGTCACGATGAGCAGAGCCTCGAGCTGCCGGAGCATCTTGTCGGTGCGCCAGTCCTTGGCGAGTTCTACAGCGGCGCGGCCGAGATTCCCGGCATACTGCTCGAGCTTGGTCTCGAAGCGGGCAAAGAGCGAGAAGGCATCGGCGGTCGAACCGGCGAAACCAGCTAGAACCTTATCCTGGTAGAGCTTGCGGATCTTCCTGGCCGAGTGTTTCATCACGGTCGCGCCAATCGAGACCTGGCCGTCGGCTGCCATGACGACCACGTCTCCGCGACGAACGCAGATCACGGTGGTCGACCGGATGCGGCGGCCATCCGCGAGATCCAGTGGATTGCCGGAGGGATTCTGCCGCGTCGGCGAGGGAATGATGGACCGTGATGCCGGTCGCGGGCCTTCAGGAGATCTCTTCATAGGTGCAACCTTGAGTATACCGTTGGTGGCCGTGGTGACCCATAGCTATACCTGGGCTCGGGTCCATACGTTATGCTGAGGTCGGGTTATGTTCGCCTCTCTCCCAGTACATCTCGGGATCGCCCTTCGCTCGCCCAAGGTGCTTACCGGCATCGCGTTCTCGCTTGCGGCGGTCGCGGCGGCGACCTCGTACGCGCTTACGCGCAAGAAGCCCTCGGCCGAGGAGATCGAGCGCGAGCGTCGCGACCTCCTGGCCTCCACCGGCCGCATTGTCGATGGCAGCATTACCGAGACCGCCTGGCTTGGCGACGCACCCGGCCCGGTGCCGAATACGCTGATCTATCGCTACCGTGCCGCTGGCGTGACCTACGAGTGTGCGCAGGACGTGAGCCCGCTGACCGAGCACGTTCGCCATGTGCGCATCGATTTGCCCGTCCAGGTCCGCATCGACCCCCGCAACCCAGGTAACTCCATCGTCGTCTCGGAAAACTGGAGTGGGCTCCGCATCGACCATGTCCACCCCGTCGAGCCGATTACCATACCGGGCGACCAGTAACGGACGTTGGTGCCCGGCTTCCCTTCGGATATTCGTTCATCCGTTGAAAGCCCGTGCGCCTGCCTGTCGATTTGATGGGTACCGCCGAGCTTCAGGTGGTTTGTTGCCGCGGCGGCGGCGGTCTAGACTTGAAGCATGCACATGGTGGCGTCGCCAAACCTTAAGATCCAGCGCGTCCTCAAGATCTCGATGGCTGCCACGTCGCTGTACATTCTGGCGACCTTCTTCTTTGGCTTGCGCTCCCACTCGCTCGCGCTTATTTCGGAGGCAGGGCATAACCTATCGGATCTCCTGGCGATCGCGCTCTCATCCGTGGCGGTCTACTTCCAGGCGCGCCCGGCGACGGATGAGAAGACCTTCGGCTACCAGCGCGCGGGGGTGCTCGCCGCGTTTGTGAATGCGCTGACGCTGATTGTGCTGGGGAGCTGGATCGCGATTGCGGCGGTGCATCGGCTCGCCGTTCCCGTGCCCGTGCAGCCCCGCATCATGATGATGGTTGCCGCCGCCGGCGTGCTGATGAACGGTGCGATCGCGACGCTGCTGTGGCGCTTCTCGGGCGACGTGAACATCCGATCGGTGTTCCTCCACATGCTTGGCGATACGCTCTCGACGGCCGCCGTGATCGCCGGTGGCGCGGGTATACTGTTTACCGGCATCGTGTGGATCGATCCCGTGCTGTCGATTCTGATCGCGGCCATGATCCTGTGGAGCTCGGCCGGCATCGTCCGCGAGACACTCAATATCCTGCTCGAAGGCACGCCGCGCTCGGTGGAGCTGGCGGACGTGCGCGTGGCGATGCAGGCGGTTCCCGGCGTGCTGAACGTCCACGATCTCCACATTTGGAGCCTGGGGTCGCAGACGCACGCACTTGCCAGTCACGTCACGATCCAGGAGATGCCGATGTCGGAGTGCGGAAACATCCTGGACGGCATCAAGTGCACGCTGGCGGATCGCTTTCACATCCGCCACACGACCCTCCAGTTCGAGACGACGGGATGCGAGACCACGCACGGCTGCAGCGCTCCGCCGGAACTCGAGGCCGTTGGGGCGCATGGTCATCATCATCATCATCATGGCCACAGCCACTAGATTTTCTTTTCCATCCTGAGAGGTTGCGGCGTAATCAAAAGCGCTGAACGTACGATCAGGAGATCCATGCACCATCATTAACACGCTTTACACCGCAGATGTTGTCGCCGTGAACGGCCGCAAGGGTAATATCGCTCTCCGACGGTCAACTCGACGTAAAGCTCTCGCCTCCACCGTCACTTGGCGGCGTTGGGGGTCGATCAGGCTCGAACCCCGAGCAGCTGTTTGCGGCGGGCTATGCCGCCTGCTTCATCGCGGCTATGCAGCACCAGGCGGCGCAGGGAAAGATCCGGCCCGGCCAGATCTCCATCAACTCCAAGGTCTCGATAGGACCGGCGAACGAGGGCCAGGGTTTTGCGCTCGCAGTGACGCTCGACATCACGATTGCTGAACTCGACCAGGCTACCG
>JAABVA010004900.1_pt1 | contig 12275 bp, 11 predicted proteins | sample 5560331 | NCBI WGS metagenome assembly JAABVA01 (sample SAMN12812661, study PRJNA571458) | rock metagenome | isolation source: Antarctica rocks | place: Antarctica: Victoria Land, Mt New Zealand sud | collected 2016-01-07
TACCGGCTGAAACACCTCACCGACCAGACCCTGCCCAGCGTCCGGGCTGAGAAGGCACACTAGACACCACGAACGTGGTCCACTTTTGGACGAGCGAAACCGGTCCCATATTCGACGAGCGTCGACAGCAGTTCACGGGGTTGTCTGGCGTCGTCGGTGGCCGCGGTTGCCGACTCGGCTGGAGGGTGGAGCGGTCGACTGGGCTGCGCCGGACTTGCCCACGGCGGCGACCGTGCTGGTAAGCGGGACCCGAGATGCGCGCACCGGTCCGGGAGGCGAGCCGGTGACGGCGCTGCTTCCCCGGTTGACCAGCCCACGACCCGCCGGCCCGGGCGGCTCGGCGGTGTTCCGCTGACCTCGTCAGGAGCTGCGGCGTTCGTACTCGTGCAGGGTCTCCACGGTCCGGAACCCGAAGTGGGTGTTGACCTCCCGGATCGCGGCGTTGGACTGCGATGTCCACGTGTGCAGCAGCCGCCGGGTGGCCCGGTGGGTGTCCAGCTGCCGCAGATTGGCCGTTTTCAACGCGGTCCCAACGCCGCGGCCGCGGTGACCGGACAGGACGAGGGTGTCGTCCTGCAGGGCGTCCTCGGTGCTGCCGCGGTCGAGGTGGATCAGCGTGTATCCCGCCGGGTCGCCGTTGGGGGCCTGGGCCAGGGACACCACGGCCCGGTACCGGGTCTCGGTGCGGTCCTCGTTGACCCGTATCCGGGCGGGGTCCCACACCGGTGGTTCGTACACGAGGTCACCGGTCGGGTCGGCACGGCCCATCGCCGTCCGCAGTTCGGCGTACGCGTCGAGCAGGTCGTCGGGGCAGGGCCCGGTCCAGGACCGGATGCGGTACCCCGCGCTCGCGGCCGACCGCTCGACGGAGCCCCGCCAGGGCAGGTCGAGTACCAGGTGGTCCTCGACGTGGCGGTCGAGGAAGCCTCGGGCCGCCGCGAACCGGGTACCCGGCCACGACGCCACGTCCCGGCCGAGGGGGACGGCGATCGCGGCGTGCACCACGGTCCGCGACTGCGCGGCCAGCCGGTCGACCAGGTGATCCCACAGGGCGGCGCCGACGCCCCGGCCGCGGGCAGCCGGCGGCACGGCCACCGTCACCCACGCGGTAGCGGGATTGTCCAGCCGCGGAACCTCGAGCAGCGCAGCGCCGACGACCCGGCCAGCGTCAATGGCCTCCACGGCCAGCGCAGACACCGCCTGGTCGGGCTGGCGTAGTCCCGCGACCGTCGCGTGCAGCGAGATGACCATCGCCTCCGGCCGGTCGGCTGACAGACCGCCGGTGTAGGCGTCGAACCAGGTACCGATCGCCGCGTCGCTCGCCACGTCCACGTCGACGACCCTGAGGGCGACCACCGGCACAGTCGATCAGTCGACCGCGTCTCCGTAGTGGTTTCCAGCGGTCAACCCCTCAGCGAGGCACCCTTTCCCGATCCGGTCGGGCGTAGGCCGGGACGCAGGTACTCCAGGTACACGCCGTCGGCGTACGTCCCGTCGGGCTGGACGTCCTCGAGGTGCCCGCGGCCGAACGCGGCGAAAATTGCCGCCCGGGCCACGCGAGGGACGTCTCGTTGGCCGCGGCGGCTGCCACCAACAGGCGGTGCCGGTCGAGACCCGCCGGACCGGGCGCCGCCGCCCATCCGACGGCGGCTCGGACCGCGCCGCTGACCACACCCCGGCGGCGGATCGAGGGGTGCGCCCACCACCCGAGCTCGGGGCACCGTACGGCCGGGTCAGCCCGAACAGGCGCACCGACGCCACCGCAGCACCGCCCGCGCTCCGGCGGCGACCACCGCGACCGTCGCCATCGCTGCCCCGGTCGCCGTTGTCGCCCCGCCGGCGACCGGCGCGACGGCCATGGAGACGGCGTCGCCCGTGGCCGCCTGCGCCGTTGCGGCGGTGAGGAACTGTCGGGCGGACTCGGCGGTGTACGGGGTGTCCAGATCAATCAGCCACAGCTGGGTCGTCGGGTCCGCGCCCGCCTGGCGGACCGCCTCGACCTCTGCGTCGTCGGTCCGCCACGCGCGCAGCTCCCACGCCGAGCCGTCGCGTGCGGTCACCGGCAGCGTCGGGACGACGAGCCAGCGACCGGCCGGGACGCCTGACTCCCGCCGCCCGCGCGGACGTGGGACGCGCCGACCACCCACCCGGCGTAGACCCAGCCGTCGGCCAGCACCGCATGCACCGCCGCGGGTGTCGCCCGGATCGTCGCTGACACCGTCGCCACCACGACCTGCCCCACCACCGGCCCAGGCCGGCCTGTGGGGGCAACCGACCACCGCGGCCATCATCAACCCCGGCCCCGCACCCGCCCCGCCTCTCGCTGGCCGGGACGGCCGCGGTTCGCCCGGATCGATGGTGCTATTCGTCGATCTGTTCCGCCGCGGGTGAGGTCTCCGCGGTGTCCGCCGGGTGGGTCGGGTCTTCAGCCGCGTTCAGGCAGGTACGGCCGCCCACAGCCCTGACCGAGGCGAAGGTCACGCACAGGGGCCGGTTCGCAGGGTTGGGCTGGTCGTCATGTCGGCGACGTGAGCGGCGGGTCTTTTCCCGGGCAGCTCTGCAGTAACCGACCCGGGAGCGTTTGTGATGTCCACCACCACTGCTGCGGCTAGAGCTGTCACCGTCGCCGCGGCCGTCGGCCTCGCAGCCGGCGGTCTCGCCGTTTTACCCGCGTCGGGTGTCTCCCCGACGGCGGTGCGGACATCGGCGGTCACGGCCTCGCTGTGGGTGGGGCCGCATGCAGTCGACGCCCACATGGCAGCTGATCCCGCGCTCGCCGCGATCAGCGACCGGGCCGGGTTCATGTGGCTGACCGATGACACCGGCACGCAGACCACGGTGACCCGTTGGGAGTCTGAAGCGGCAGGGAAGACGGTTCCGGTTGTCCTCTACGACATCCCCCAACGGGACCTGGGGTCGTACTCCGCGGGCGGGGCGGCCTCCGCGGCCGCCTACACCACGTTCATCGGTCATGTCGCTGCCGGGATCGGTTCCCACCCTGCCCTCGTCGTCCTGGAACCCGACGCGATCGGCCAGATCCCCGCGATGACCGCGGCGGACCGGACGGCCCGCTACAGCGAGCTGTCCGGCGCGGTGTCGACGTTGAAAAGGGCCAATCCATCGACGACCGTGCTGATCGACGCGTCCTTCTGGATCGGTCCCGCGGCGCTGGCGTCGAGCCTGCGATCAGCGGGAGTCGCAGCCGCGGACGGTTTCGTGTTGAACACGGCGAACTTCGAGACGACCGCCACGATGGAAAGCACCGGTGAAGCGGTCCTGTCAGCTCTGAGCAGCGCCGGTGTCCGCGGTAAGAGCTACGCCGTCGACACCTCTCGCAACGGCGCCGGTCCGTTCACCGCCGGCACCGACGCCCAGAACTGGTGCAACCCGCCCAGCCGCGCCCTCGGTCACCGACCGGCGTTCGCACCCGACCCCACCCATCCCCACCTCTACGCCGACCTGTGGGTCAAGGACCCCGGTGAGTCCGACGGCACCTGCAAGGGCGGCCCCGTCGCCGGACAGTTCTGGCAGTCCTACGCCGACGGTCTCATCGCCCGCGGGTAGCAGCGTGGGCCTCGGCTACCCACCGGGCTGGGCGATCAGTTCACGGCCACCGCCTGCTGGGCTGGGTCGAGCAGGGGCAGCGTGGCTGCGAGGTCACCGTTGTGCCGGGTGCTCAGCGACGCCCGGTAGCCGCCCTGCTGGGCGGTGAAGAAGGTTTTCGCCGCTCGCAGCTGGGTGGGGCTGCCGGTGAGGACCAGCTCCCGTCGGGGGGTTACGGGGGGGTACTCCCCCGGCTTCGCGGGGGTTGCCTGCAGGTGCACGGGCCCGGTTGTTGCCAGCAACGCGAGCAGGGTCTCGACGCGGAGGTCGACCTGCCCGGAGGTGAACAGGTCGCGCACGGCGGGGGTGGTGATGATGTTCGGGTTGGCCATCAGCTGGGCACCGGCGGCGGCCCGGGCGGCACCGGCCCGGGTGAACAGGGCACCATCGACGGCCGTCGACACCTTCGACACGACCCGGCGGGTCTGCACGGTGGAGCCCGGTTGAGACCGGACCTGCGCGGCGACAGCGGCTTTCGACGCGGCACTGGCCGGGTCGATGCGACGGACCTCCACGCGGAGGTCGCCGGTGCCGAAGGTCGCGGCGACGTAGGAGTGGTCGAGAGCCGCGGCGACGATCGGGAACGACGCCGGGAACTGCCGCACCGATTGGGTGGACACGATCCAGGTGTAGTCGCGCCATCCGTCGGGTGCGTTCCCCGCGACGGCGGGGTCGGTGTCGACCTTGTAGTACCAGACCACGTCCGCGCGGGGCTGGCCGCCGCGGACCAGGTCCAGCCAGAGGCTGTCATCGGTGATGACCTTCTGCCCGTGGTGGACGTTGGCGGCCAACCAGGTCTGCGCCTGCGCGGCGGCGAGGTCGGGATGGGACTCGAAGATGCCCCGGTACTGGGTGCTCGCGGACGGCACCCCCACGGTGAGCGCCGCGACCGCCGCCGCGGCGGCCACCGCAGGCGCGGCGACCGACCGGACCCGCCAGGCGAGTACCGCTGCACCCGGGCCGCGGGGCCGCCGGGCCCGACTGAGCAGCAGGTCGAACACCCCGGCGGTCAGCAGCGCCGCGAAGGGCAGCAGCATGATCACGTACGGGACGGGGAGGTAGCCCGGGCGCAAGGCGACCAGCAGGAAGAACCCGTACATCGCCGCGTACGGGCGCAGCCGGGCCGAGAACAGACCCGCGGCGGCAGTGAGGACCGAAGCGGCGGGCAGCACGGTGTCCAGGCCGAGCCACTGCGCGACCGCGGCGTGGGCGAGGCTCGAGGGATCCAGGACACCACCCGACGGGACCCGCCGGACCAGCTGGAACGCGATCCCGTCGACCAGGGACACATGTCCCGCGCCGGGCAGCAGCTCACCCTTGAGGACCGCGAGGAGCGCGTAGGCGGACAGCACGAAGGCGCTCAGCGCGCCGGCGAGGGGGAGGGCGTACCGGCGGGTCGACCGCGGGACGGACCGCCACGCCACCCACACCACCCCGGGCAGCGCCAGCAGGTAGGTCTCCTTGCTGAGGACGGCGACCCCGAAACAGACACCCGCGCCGAGGTACGCCGACAGCGACCGCCGCCGCGAGGACAGCAGCACGAACGTCGCGAGCAGCCATGGTGTCGCCACGTTGTCCAGGTACACCGTCTTCTGGAACTGGATGGCGAGCGGCGACACGGCCATCAGACCCACGGCGAGCGCGGCGGCGGGGCGGGTGCACCCGATCCGCCGGGTCAGCGTCCACAGCAGCACCGCGGAGACCACTGCGGCGACCACCATCGCCTCCCGGCCCGCGGCCACCGCGGAGGAGTGCCGGGCCAGGGCATCGGTGAGCCCCAAGTAGGCCGCGATCTGCGCCCACCCCAGCGGGGGATGGTCGTACCAGTAGGTGTAATGGCTGAGCTGCCCCCAGTGCAGCACCGCGTACGCCTGGGCGACGTAGGTGCCCTCGTCGTCGAAACGCTGCGGGGTGCCGGCCAGGTTGACCAGCCGGGTCAGGGCGGTCACCACCAGCAGCGGCGCCAGCCACAGCAGCGACACCCGGCTGCGCCGCACCCGCGCCAGCAGCCGGACCGCGGCGCTCCCCCGGGCGGACACCACCGGCGCGCCCCGACCGTGACCGGCTGCTCCGGTGGTCGCGGGCAGCCGCTCGAACGTCGCGCTCACCGGGCACTCCTGACGGGCTGACGGGCACCGGACACGGCCACCGCGCCGATGACGGGGCCGGGCTGGCGGTGGACGTTGGCGTGTTCGGTCTTCTCCCAGCCGGTCAGCCCGCGGGACTCCCGCCACACCGACCGGACCGCGGCCGCGGACAGCAGCAGCTGGTAGGGGATCGTCCCGACCACCAGGCGTGCATCGTCGCGCAGCCGGATCCGGCGGTCGAACACCCGCCCGAACTCGTGCAGGCCGGCCACGTCGACCACCACCGACAAGACCAGCAACACCAACGGCACGAACGACACGAACACGACCGGTGTCGGGACCTTCACGAACACCGCGAACACCACCGACACCGGCACCAGGACCCCGCTGAACCCCTGCAGGAACGGCATCGACAGGGTGTAGCGCGCCAGCAGCCGCTGCGACCGCCCCGGCAGCCGCTTCCACTCCCCCTTCCGCAGCACCTGCAGGAACCCCTGGTCCCAGCGGGTCCGCTGCTTCACCAACGACGCCAGGGTCCCCGGGGTCTCCTCCCGGGTCACCGCCGCCGGGTCGTAGGCGACCGCGACCCGCGCCCCGGCCGTAGACAGCCGGACACCGATCTCGCAGTCCTCGGCCAGACACTGCGGATCCCAGCCCCCGTGGTCGCGCAGCAGCTGCGTCCGGGTGAACACGGTGTTGCCGCCGAGGGGGATGAAGCGCCGGTTCGCGTGGAAGTGCAGCCGGCTCCGGAACCAGAAGTAGTACTCCAGACAGTTGCGCATCGACCACCAGCTGCTGTGGATGTTCATCAACTGGACCCCGCCCTGGACCACGTCGGCGCCGGTCTCGGTGAACCGCCCGTCGACGAGGCGCAGCAGGTTCGGGTGGACCTCGTCCTCGGCGTCGAAGATCCCGACCACGTCTCCCCGACAGGCTTCGAGGGCGGTGTTCAACGCCTTCGGCTTGTTCTTCGGCACCGAGTGGTCCACGACCACCCGGACCCGGCCCGGATGCCGGCGGGCGGCGTCGACCGCGACCGCGTGGGTCTCCGGGTCGTCGTGGCCGATGATCGCGAGGACCTCGAAGTCGGGATGGTCCAGGCCGGCGAGGGCGTCGAGGGTGTCACCGAGCACGGCCTGCTCGTGGCGGGCCGGGACCAGCAGGCTGAAGCTGTGCTTCGGCTCGTGCACCGTCCGCCCGAACGTCGTCCGCTCCAACGACTCCGGGGTCCACCAGGCGTGCAGCAGCCACCAGAGCGTGGTCCCCGCAACCACCGACAACACCAGCGCCAACACGATGATCACCGCACTCGCGGTCGCCGTCGCCACACTCAGGTGCACTCCCGCGCCGGACCCGGCAGCGTGGGCGGCAGCCGCCACCGGCGACGGCCCGGTCAGCGCACCGGTGTCGGCCAGGCCTCCGACCGCGGGCAGCAACGCACCCCCACCCGCTCGCGTCGTCGGGGAGGGGACCGGCGACGGCCCCGCCGCGGTCGCGCCGGATGCGGTCGCGGCGGCCACCCCACCGGTGACCACCAAGGCCGCCGCGAGACTTCTGAACAGCCGCCGCAACACCCGCGGAGCTGCTGGGACTGGAGTCGGAGATCTCATGAGCCCTCTCGGCGCGCCGCACCCACCGGGCACAGCCCCAACCCACGCGGACACCGCAGGTCAGGTCGGGGTCGCCCGGCGCTCCGACGAGCCGAACTTTGACAGTGCAGATCCGGTGCCCGGGACCGCCAGGATTGCTCGGTCGAACAGCCGTGACCCGCCGTACTAAAGCTCTGACACTCCGTAGTCGAACGTTGGAGCAAGACCTTCAAGGGTGGTGTCTCTCTCGACGGACAACCGCGAGCTCGAACAGCGCATTCCTCGTCGACCAACCGCAGCCGGGAGCTGCGTCGGCCCCCGGGTGGGAGGTGGCACCAGGCGGCCCTGGCGTCCGTTACCGGTCCAGGAGGTCGCGCTATCGGTGGGTGGCGACGAAGCTGGGCCAGGTGCGGAGGTGGTACGCGGCGTCGAAGAACATCCACTCGTAGGTGGTGGACCGCCGGAACGCTTCACGCATCCGGCTCCGCTCAGCGGGCCCGGCGGCGGTGGCGGCCTGTTCGGTGAGGTCGCGCATCATGTGGACCGACCCTTGAAATCCCGGGGCGTCGTAGGTGTCGATCCAGTCCTGGTAGGGGTTGCTCCCGGGGGTTTTGGCTGATCCGGTCGTGGTCGCCGTCTGGGTTTGGGTGGCGACATCGGCGTATACCCAGAAGCACGGTAGGAGCGCGGCGAGGAGTTCCCCCTGGCTGCCGGTGTACGCGGTCGCGAGGAGGTGATCGGTGTACGCAGCGCAGGTGGGGGACTTCCGGTGTTCTCCACATCCGCGGGGGTGAGGTCCCAGCGGGTGAAGTACCGCTCGTGCAGCGCCCGTTCGACGGTGAGGACGCCGGCTGCGGCCGCGGCCAGCCACGCGGTGTGGCCACCGTCATCAGCGGTCGCCGCCGCGGCGGCGAGGGCGCGGGCGAAGTCCCGCAGGTAGTGGCTGTCCTGGATCAGATACCACCGGAACCGGTCAGCGGGGAGCGTCCCCGCGGTCAACTCGACCAGGAACGGATGCTCGACCATCGCCTGGCGCCACCCGGCGGTCTCCGCCCACACCGCCGCGCAGAAGCCGCCGTCCCCGCTGTTGCTCACGGCGTTGTTCCGGTCAGCGCCGGACCGGCGCCGGCCCAGAGAAGGTGCAGGTGGTGGATGGGTCCGTGTCCGGAGCCGACGTGCAGGAGGCCGGCCGCGGCGACCGCGCCGGTGACGTACCGCTTCGCCGCGGCCGCGGTCTCGACCCACCCCGGATGGCGGGGGCGCAGCGCGGCCAACGCCGAGGACAACGCGCACCCGGTGCCGTGGGTGCTGCTGGTGGGCACCCGGGGCGCGTCCAGACGGACCGGCACCGCACCGGGCCCGGTGAGCAGCAGGTCCGGGCTGCCCGCCGCCCCCGTCAGGTGCCCGCCCTTGAGGAGGACCGCGCACCCGAGCCGACCGAGGGCGCCCAGCTGGGCGGCCATCCCCGCCTCGTCGACGGCCTGGTCCGCGCCGAGCAGCGCCGCGGCTTCGGGAAGGTTCGGGGTGATCAGGTCCACCAGGGGGATCAGCTCATCGCGGAGGGCGGTGACCACGTCCGCGCCGGCCAGACGGTCCCCGCTGGTGGCGACCAGGACCGGGTCGAGGACCACGTGCGGTGGGCGGCGGGTCCGCAGGACCGCCGCGACGGCGCGCACCTGGTCCGCGTCGGCGAGCATCCCGATTTTGACCGCGTCGACATCGATGTCGTCGAAGACGCTGTCCAGCTGGGCGGTCACCAACCCCGCCGGGAGGACCTGCACCTGTTGGACACCGCGGGTGTTCTGCGCGACGACCGCGGTGAGGACCCCCATCCCGTAGACGCCGAGCGCGGAGAAGGTCTTCATGTCGGCGAGGACCCCCGCGCCGCCGGTGGGATCGGTGCCCGCGATCGACAGGACCCGGGGGATCACCGCCGGCCCGCTTCGACCGCGGCGCGCAGCCCACGCGCCGCCGCGCCCGGGTCAGCTGCCCGGCAGATCGCGGAGACCACCGCGACCCCACCGGCGCCGGCGGCGATGACCGCGGCAGCCGTTGACGCGTCCAGACCGCCGATCGCGACCGACGGCAGGGCCGTGAGCTTGCACAGGTCCCCGGTCGCGGCCACCCCGAGAGCCGGCCCGGTCTGTTTCGTCCCGGTGGGATGGACCGGCCCGAAACCGAGGTAGTCCACCGTCGCGGCCGGCAGCCCCGCCGCCGCGGTGACCTCCTCGGCGGTGGAACAGGACAGCCCGAGCAGGCGGTCCGGTCCCAGCAGCGCCCGGGCCGCGACCGGATCAAGATCGCCCTGCCCGATGTGGACGCCGTCAGCATGGGCAGCGACCGCGACCCCGACCCGGTCATTGACCAACACCGCCACCCCGGTCCCAGCGACCGCGGCCTGCACCGCCCGGACCAGCATCAACAGCTCCCGGTCACCGGCCTCCTTGTCGCGGACCTGAACAACCCTGACCCCCCCGGCGGCCGCGGCCGCGGCCACCGCGGGAACCCCGACCGCCCCACACTGGGCGGTGTCGGTGACCAGATACACCGAGAGGTCCACCACCGGCCGGGTCACCGGCGCACAGCGACCGTGACCGCCGCGGCCACCCCCGCCGGGTCCACCGTGGCGAGCTGGTCCACCAACCCCACCGCGAAGCTGCCCGGGCCGGCCGCGGCCACCGCCGCCCGCGACCCGGCCGCGTCCAGCAGCGCGGTCGCCGCGACCGCCGCCACCAGCGGCGTGCCCGCCACCGGCAGCAACGCCGCCATCAGCGCCCCCAGAGCGCACCCGACCCCGGTCACCGCGGTCATCAACACATGCCCGCCGTGGACCTCCACGACGGTGACCCCGTCGGTGACCAGGTCCACCACCCCGCTCACCGCCACCACACAGCGGTGCCGTCGGGCGAGGGCCACCGCGGCGCTGAGGGCGGCCTCACTGCCCACCCCGGAGTCCACCCCCCGACCCGGGGGGCCGTCCAGCAGCCCCCCCAGCTGCGGATCGTCGGGGTCGATCAGGCCGAGCACCTCCGAGGCGTTCGCCCGAACCACCGCCGGCCCCTGGGACAGCAGGTCCCGGGCCACCCCGGTCCGCACCGCCAACGCCCCGGCGCCCACCGGGTCCAACACCCACGGAGTGACCCCGGCCGCCGCCCGCGCCGCGACCCCGAACGCCACCACCCGGCCCCGCGACAGAGTCCCCAGGTTGATCAGCAGACCATCCGCGGCCGGGGTGAACCCCGCGGTCTCCTCCGGGTCATCCACCATCGCCGGGGACGCACCCGCGGCGAGCAGCACATTCGCGGTGAACCCCGCGACCACGATGTTCGTCTGGCACTGCACCAGCGGCCGGCGCCCGCGTAAACCCCCCAACGCCGCCGACACCTCAGCGGTCACCGACAGATCAGGCGAGACAGCAACCATCGCGTGACGATCCCTTCGCTGGAGTTACCCAGATCAGGTTCGACGGGTCTCATCTCAGCCCCGGCAGGGCACCCCGTGTCACTCACCACCACCCTAAACCGGCCCGAAGTACTCCCCACCAGCCACCGGACCGGCAGCGAGGATGACCTGCCGGGGGCGATGGTGACAGCCCCCGACGGGTCGACCGGACCACCACCCCACGGCCTGCTCGGGAGCACGAGCGCCCGACGCGCACCCGATGTCCTCCCCCGGCGGATGGGCCGCGGTCCGTCCGTGGGGGACGATGCGATCGGCGCCCCGGATCCGGTGGACGGCGAGCGTCCTTCGGTGGCTCCCGAGGCCCCGGGTGGACTGGCGGCGAGGTCGGACCGGGGGCGTTCCCGGCCGGCCGGTCCACCCGGGCTTAGGCTGGAATCGATTGGTCGTCCGATTCTGCTGTGAGGGTGTGCTGTGTCTGTCACGGAGTTGACCGCTTTCCCGGACAGTCGGCCAGACGAGACCGCGCCCGGGGTGGGAACGGCGCGGGTCAAGCGGGGCATGGCCTCGATGTTGAAGGGCGGGGTCATCATGGACGTCGTCGACGTCGCGCAGGCCCGGATCGCTGAAGATGCGGGAGCAGTCGCGGTCATGGCGTTGGAAAGAGTTCCCGCCGACATTCGTGCGCAGGGCGGCGTCGCCCGGATGAGCGATCCGGACATGATCGACCACATCATGAACGCGGTGTCCATCCCGGTGATGGCGAAAGCGCGGATCGGGCATTTCGTGGAGGCCCGGATCCTGCAGGCCCTCGGAGTGGACTACATCGATGAGTCGGAGGTCTTGTCGCCGGCGGACTATGTCCACCACATCGACAAGTGGGCCTTCACAGTACCGTTCGTGTGTGGTGCGACCAATCTCGGAGAAGCCCTGCGCCGGTTGACTGAGGGCGCCGCGATGATCCGCTCGAAGGGCGAGGCGGGAACGGGGGATGTGTCGCACGCGACCACGCACATGCGCCGCATCCGGGCCGAGATCCGGCGTCTGACGTCGTTGAGCCCGGAGGAGTTGTTCGTGGCCGCGAAAGAGCTGCAGGCCCCGTACGAGCTGGTCGCCGAGGTCGCCTCGACCGGGGTGCTACCGGTGGTGTTGTTCACCGCCGGCGGCATCGCGACCCCGGCTGACGCGGCGATGATGATGCAACTGGGCGCGGACGGGGTGTTCGTGGGTTCCGGGATCTTCAAGTCCGGTGATCCGGTCCGCCGGGCGCAGGCAATCGTCGCGGCCACCACCTTCCACGACGACCCCGGCGTACTCGCGAAGGTGTCCCGGGGACTCGGGGACGCGATGGTCGGGATCAACGTCGGAGACATCCCGGTGGATCACCGACTGGCCGACCGCGGCTGGTGACCGTCCACCCCGGGTACCGCGGCCGGGTTCCCGGTTCGGTGACAGGCGGTGCTCCCCGGCTGGTCGGGGTGCTCGCGGTGCAGGGTGGGGTCAGCGAACACCTGGCCGCTCTCACAGCCGCCGGAGCCTGTGCTGTTCCGGTCCGCCGGCGCAGTGAGCTGGTCGGACTGGACGCCATCGTGTTGCC
>JAABVA010004901.1_pt1 | contig 12273 bp, 10 predicted proteins | sample 5560331 | NCBI WGS metagenome assembly JAABVA01 (sample SAMN12812661, study PRJNA571458) | rock metagenome | isolation source: Antarctica rocks | place: Antarctica: Victoria Land, Mt New Zealand sud | collected 2016-01-07
GCGGATCCACCACTCTCGGCAGCAACGCTCTACCAAGCCACCAAAGGAAATGCGCTTTTTCTCACCGAAGCAGTACGCACTCTCTTGGAACAACAAGCATCTGCGAACGCTCTTTCTCAATCAGATACTGTCATGAATGCGCTCCTACACTCGCAGCACATCCGTGACGTTGTGCTTGCCCGCGTCGCACGTTTACCCCACGAGGCACTCGACCTCCTGGAAGCTGCGGCTGTGCTTGGACGGCCATTTCCCACTGCACTCCTCCAACCTTTTATAAAAAACGACGACAAGATGTTTGATCTGCTTCTCCAGCGTCATTTTCTGGTTGAAGTCGCTTCTGACACAGAATACGATGTATACGTGCGTTTCTTTCACGAAACAGTAGGGCAAATTATCGCAGCAGCCTGTTCTCCTGTCAAAAAAAGACATGTGCATCAGGTCATTGCGGAATTGCTGGTCAGCTATTACGCCTCGCAGAGAGAAAGCTATGCCGCAGAGATTTCGTTCCACTACCAACAGGGAGGGCAAAAGCTCCTGCAAGCCTTGTACTATCGAATCATTGCAGGTGATTATGCACGTCGTACTTTTAGCTACCGACAAGCCATTGTACACTACGATGCAGCACTGCATCTTTTACACCATTTGACGCATTCCCAACACGGTGAGCAAGGGCTAGATAGCGACGAGTGGAGCGGAAAAGTGTACACGGGGAAAATGCTGGCCTACGAAGCACTCCTCGATTGGGAAGGCATGCAAGAATGCCATCGCTATCTGCTAACGCACACCGTCATGAGTACCGATAGAACACTAGTAGAAACGAGTATTTACCGTTTAGCTGTCACCCGTTCTCTTATGGGGCATCTCCTCGAAGCCGCTCACATGGGGCGAGTGGTGGTTGAGCAGCTGCAAAGGGAGATACAGATGCTCGATGCCATTCCTGAGAGGACGCGCATCCGGGGAGACATCCTGTTAGATAGTACTCAGCGCTGGCTGCATCTTCTCTTAGAGAAGGAAGATGCTCTGATCATCAAAAACGAGCAGCAAACTCCGCATGGTGCTCACTTTCCCCCATTCTCTGCAGCACCACCACCGCATATTCAAAATTGGCACGAGATGAAAGAGCTAGTGGGAGCAACACAAGCGGCGTTCATGTTCGTTGAATATGGCTGGGCGTTGCTTTTGCAAGGGCTACAAAAAGACGCAGAGCAATGCCTGCTTGCCGCCTTACATGCTGCTGACGAGACGCATCAGGATGTCTGTTGGATTCTGGCATCGATGCTGCTCAGTAGTGTCTATTATAACTATGGTCAACATGACAAGGGAGTGACCTGGTTAGAGCGATGTATGGAGCATTGCCAGTACCACGTAGAAGCACCGTGGGTTTCGATCTGGCCGCAAATCAACCAGGCATATCACACTCTTGGCTCACAGCACCTTGACACTGCCGAGTGCATATTTCACCAGCTTGCGACGCGCCTTGCTCACCAGCAGGACTTTCCTGCACATCGCTATAGCGTAGATGTCGGTCTTGGTCTGGTAGCATTGGAACGAAGAGAGCTTGCACAAGCACAAGAGACGTTCCACGCTGTTCTGAAACACCGACAGGCACTGAACATTGAAACCTATGTTCTGGCGGAAACAGGCCTGGCGGACATCGCCAGACAACAAGGACACTATGCTGAGGCGTACCAACGCTACTGGAATATGCTCAAATTTTGTGGACAACGAAGTCTCCTGCACTCATATGGCACAACAGCCCTCTCACTCGCACAGCTTCTACGAGAAATGCATCAGGTGCAAGGAGTGACTGATTTTCTCGAAGACGTTCTACAAAACATCTGCTCAGTGGGATATGCTGACCTTTATCAGCAATGTTGTACCTTGCTGAAAACGCTCTCCATAGAAGCGAAAGAGTAGAAGTAGCATTATGGATGCCATTGGAAAAGGTCAGGTGGAGATGTAATGACGATATCGCGAAGGAGAGACGCCCATCAAGTGCTTAAAGGTATCCGAGAATGCAAACACGCTTTTATACCCAATGGAGTGAGCAACCATGCTAATCGTCCACTCAGTGGTTCGCAACAAATAGCTCGCACGCTGCATTCGTAAATAGCACACATGTTGCATTGGGCTACGTCCAAGAGAACGATGACACCAGATGCGTAACGATTCGCTACTCATACAGGCTAGTTGTGCCAACTCTGAGAGCCTCCACGAACGCACAAGATCAGCGTCAACTGCCTCCCACAAGTGCTCAAGACGATACTTCTCGTCTCCATTCGAGGTCAAGTGTTCAACATGCAAATGAAGCAGCGAACTCCAGTGATGGATCGCGTTGGCATCCCTGTCTCCAATACACTCACGATATAACCCATGAATGATGTTTTGCAGTGGCTCTGGGTCCAGCGGTACCAGCGTGGGAGTTGAAAGAGCAATGATCGGTTTCTGTTCTTCGGGCTGGTCGAAGGTGACCCAGCAGAGGTGCCAAGATTCCTCTTTGCATGCCTGATATCCGTGTGGTATGCGTGGAGGAGCGAGATAGGCCGTTCCCGGCTCGCACACGATCCATTTTCCCCCTTGCCAGACGTGCCCGCGTCCCGCTAAGCAAATGAGGACGATGCTCATAGGATGGTTACGACGTACCCAATGAAACTCGTCGTCTACCGCTTCCGTAAAACCGAGATAGCCGATGGCGTACTGTTTCAGGAGCGGACAGGACTCCGCGGTCACTAAACGCTCCCGGGTCCGAGAACCGATGTTATGGATTTCACGAAGGTTTTCTTGGATTTTAGGCATCATTTTTCCTCTGTCTCAGTATATCATAGGAGAGGATGCTTTTTCAATTTCTGGCTACAAAGGAGACAATGACAATGCAGAGTAGTGTCACCGACGAACAGATTCAGCAATTTCGTCAAGCAGGATTTGTTGTCCTTCAAGGATTTTTGGACGCGCAGGAACTGGAGACGTGGCGCAGTGTCACAGAGGACGCTGTGAACCAGCGATTACGTGAGCGCAACGGCTTGCAGAATCAAAGCGACCCGACCTCTTTTTACTCTCAGGTCTTTACGCAATGCTTGCGCTTGGCTGATACACATCAGGGAATAGCAGAGTTGGTGCGCGATCCACGCTTAGGAGAATTGGCGGCGACATTGGCAGGTGTTGATGGAGCACGCATATGGCATGATCAAGCTCTGATTAAAGAGCCTTACGGAAACCAGACAGCCTGGCATCTTGATGATCCCTATTGGGCGTTTTACACGCGCCATTCCGTCAATATGTGGTTTGCACTTGATGATGCGACACTCGCGAACGGGTGTCTCTGGTATCTGCCCGGAACGCATCTCAAGGCCGGCTTTGAATTAGTGCGTATTGGCTCGAATATGCGTGATCTTTTTGGTCCCTATCCAGAGTGGCGCACTATCGAGGCAATACCGGCTCCCTGTCCCGCAGGCTCAGTGGTTGTGCATAATGGCTTGGTAGCTCACGCGGCTGGTGCCAACATGACAGCCCACCGTCGGCGTGCGATGACAAGCGTCTATTTTCCAGACGGCGAGGTCTACAACGGTCAGCCTGATACGTTACCAGCAGCGTACTACCAAACATTACGCAAGGGCGATGTGCTCAATGATGACCGCTACCTCCCGTTGGTCTGGCATCGGTAAGAACACATCCATCTGTCCCTCTCTCTCTTTCCTCAAGTGGGTTGGACTATTCAGCTTGTCATACCTGATTGAACGTCATTCGACCCTACAAAGGAGGTGCAATCTATTTTTCTCGTCATTGGAGGCCACTTCTGGAGTGCGCCATGCTGAGAGGGTGTGGGAGAAGTGCGGCGCGTCCTCTGTCTGGCTGTCCCTTGAGCCGTGCTCTTCTCGTGCTCTCATCTTGTAGGGTTGTTTTCGTACAGCTAACTAAGAATGTCACACACCATTCTTATTTCTTCAAAGGAGGCATCAAACGATGCAGTTTCTCTCCTCCTTCCCGTGGATGCGCCGCTTCACGTCCGGCTTCGCCCTGGTCAGTATTGCTCTGCTGATCATGGTTCCCCTTGCCGCCTGTGGTGGCGGCTCTAGTTCAGGGACTGTTCCTGCCGCCAGTGGTCCAGTGAATTTGACCTACTGGGCCTGGTGTGGGTGCGCTAAGATGGTCGCCCTCTGGAATAGTACGCACCCCAACATCCATGTCAAGTTGAGCAATGTCGGGGGTGGCGTGGCTGAATACAACAAGTTATTTACCGCCATCAAGGCGAATAATGAGCCTGATATTGCCATGCTTGAGTATCAGACGATGCCTACCTTTGAGACGACCAACTCGCTCATTGATATGACTCCATACGGAGTGAACTCGATAAAGGCTCAGTTTCCATCTTGGGTCTGGAACCAGGTAACGCTGGGCAACGCCGTCTACGCCACTCCACAGGATATTGGCCCTATGGGTCTGTACTACCGGGCTGATCTCTTTACGAAGTATCATCTGCCAGTGCCCACCACCTGGGCTCAGTATGCTGATGATGCCGCCAAATTGCATGCCGCTAATCCTAATGAGTACATCTCTACCTTCGCGGCGGACAACCCTGGATGGTTTGCTGGGATGGTATGGCAGGCCGGCGGTCAATTGTTTAGCATCAATGGTCAATCATGGAAAGTGTCCATTAATAATCCACAAGCCCAACAGGTCGCCTCCTTGTGGCAAGGGTTGATCAGCAAAAAGTTGGTAAAGACCGAGCCGGACTTCTCGGATGCCTGGTATCACGATTTGCAAACGGGTGCCATAGCTACTTGGTACACAGCAGCCTGGGGTGGAGGGGTTATTCAGGCCAATGCTCCCAAGACGGCTGGACTCTGGCGGGTTGCTCCGAGTCCGCAGTGGCAGACGGGTCAAGCCATCGACGGCAACTGGGGCGGAGCCACCAACGCGGTGTTCAAAACATCGAAGCATCCCAAGGAGGCCACCGAGTTCGCGATGTGGCTCGATACCAATCAAGGGAGCCTGGAGAGTCTGATTAAGGATGCTGGGGCGTATCCAGCCTCTCAGACGGCAGCAACCTCGCCCCAACTCAACGGCCCCCAAGCGTTCTTTGGCAATCAGGAGAGTTGGTCGCTGTTCAAGCAGGCGAGCACCCAGGTGAATACCACTTTCGTGTGGGGTCCGACCATTGAACAGGTCTACAACGACATGAGTAACGATTTCGCGCCCGCGCTGAGCGGCCAGGGGACCCTGAATGATGCCCTCGATAAGGTGCAGCAAAGCACCGTGACCTTCATGAAATCGCAGGGCTTCGGTATCAGCCCCTAACAGACCAGAATCTCTCTAACATGCGCTATCAGGACCCTCTATCATCGGACCATCGTCTGGCTGATGAAACACAGGAGCGAACACCTCTTTCTCGGGGAGGGAAGTGTTCGCACGTCAGAGGGGCTGGCCTGGAAGACCAGCCCCTCTGGTTCCTTCATGTCTTCCCCTTCAAGACCGGGGGAGTAGTGTCGCTCTCTCGAGAGGAGTATAGACCTATGGCTCTTACATCTGTCTCTTCACTTCCTCCACGCACGCGCTCTAGGCGGCGTCGGACGTTGACGCCCTATCTCTTTTTTGTGCCCTTCGGAGTCCTGTTCCTGCTATTTTTTCTCGTGCCCATTTTCTATGCGGTCGATCAAAGCTTGTTTCGCTCGCAGCGCAGTGGCCTGGGCTTGGGTCCAGCCACTGTGAGCTTCAACGGCCTGGGCAACTATAGTGATGTCTTGCATGATCCCAACTTCTATAGTGGCGTGGGACGCGTCCTGCTCTATGGCGTCGTGCAAGTCCCGATTATGCTGGGTTTAGCCCTCATTCTGGCCTTGCTCCTGGACTCGAGGGCGGTACGCTTCAAAGCCTTCTTCCGTCTGGCCTTCTTTGTACCCTATGCCGTTCCCGGCATCATCGCCGCCTTGTTGTGGGGCTTTCTCTACGATCCGTCACTCAGTCCCTTTGTGAAGGGCGCGAGCGCACTGGGGTTGGGGACACCCGATTTCCTGGGGGCAAGCAGTGTCCTGTGGTCAATCGCGAACATCGCCACCTGGGCCTGGACTGGCTACAACATGCTCATCATCTTCGCGGCCCTACAAGCCATCCCGACCGAGATCTACGAGTCGGCACGCATTGACGGCAGTTCGGGCTGGCATATCGCCTGGCACATCAAGATTCCCCTGGTAGCTCCTGCCCTGGTGCTGACTGGCATCTTCGCCATTATCGGCACCTTCCAGCTCTTCAATGAGCCCCAGGTGCTCAGGGTCATCTCAAACAACATTCCCACGTCCTTCACGCCCAACCTGTACGCCTACTACATCGCCTTTGCGAATAACGACTACTACCATGCCGCCACGATCTCCGTGGTGCTGGCCCTGATAACGTGCGTGCTCTCCTTCGGCTTCTTACGCGTCACCCAACGACAAGCAGGAGTATAAATCGTATGAGTCAAACTGCGTCCGTGCCGATCCCGAACGCTCAGGAACTGGTGACCACGAGGCACCCGGTCTCTCGCCAGTTCAACCTCCAGAGCGTGGGGACCATGACTTTTCTCTTCTTCTTCGTGATCTACTTTCTGATCCCGTTTTTCTGGTTGATCGTCTCGGCCACCAAGAGCACGGGTGACCTGTTCGGGACCTTCGGACTCTGGTTCGCACCGAACTTCAACCTGGGTTCCAACCTGGCGCGCCTGTTCACCTACAATGATGGCATTTATGTACTCTGGCTCGGAAACACGCTGCTCTACGCGGGCGTGGGGTCATTGCTCGGCACCTTTTTCTCCACGATGGCAGGCTACGCGCTGGCGAAATATGTCTTTCCGGGGCGCAACCTGCTCTTCTCACTGGTTTTAGGAGCCATTCTGGTGCCAGGGACTGCCCTGGCATTACCACTGTATTTGCTCATGAGTAGTGTGAACCTCACCAACACGTACTGGGCCGTGCTTTTGCCCAGTATTGTCAGCCCTTTTGGCGTCTATCTCTCGCGTATTTACGCAGCAGCATCGGTACCCGATGAACTCTTGGAGGCAGCACGCATCGATGGAGCCAGTGAGTTCCGGGCCTTTACCATCGCACTGTACTTGATGCGGCCAGCACTGGTGACGATTGCGCTGTTCCAATTCGTGGCGATCTGGAACAACTACTTTCTGCCGCTGGTCATGCTCAGTGACGAGAAACTCTTTCCGATCACCGTGGGCTTACAGACCTGGAACGTGACGACGGGAGGTGCCAATCAGTTTCTCTACACCCTCATTGTCACTGGGGCACTGATCTCCTCAATTCCACTGCTCATCGGCTGTGGCATCCTGCAACGCTTCTGGCGTGGTGGATTGGGCACAGGCAGTGTGAAGGGGTGATCAGTAGCCTCCACCATTGAAAACCACCAGTAGGATACTGGGAAGGAGCCGAATAGCATGGCAACCATGAAAGGGGTCGTTTTACCCGGGAACCGTAGGCTCGACCTGCAAGAGTTTCCCATTCCAGAGCCGGGATACGGTCAGGTGTTGATTCGCATGAAGGCGTCATCGCTCTGCGGTAGCGACCTGCGTGCGATCTACAGGCCAATCGACCAGGGAACGGGTCCAGAGGCGTACCGAGGGGTCATTGCCGGCCATGAGCCATGTGGCATCATCGAACGGGCTGGACCTGCTGTACACCGTTTCAAAGAGGGCGACAGGGCCATTGTCTATCACATCGCTGGTTGTGGTCTGTGCAGCGATTGCCGTAGTGGCTGGATGATCAGTTGCCGTCAACCCGAACGTGCTGCTTATGGGTGGCAACGACCAGGTGGACATGCTGACTTCCTGCTAGCTGATGAGCGCACCCTCATCTCGCTCCCTGATGAGTTAAGTTACCTGGATGGAGCGATGATAGCCTGTGGGATGGGCACTGCCTATGCAGCGTGCTGCCGTGCGAATGTATCGGGGCGAGATGCCGTGCTGATTACTGGCATGGGGCCTGTCGGCATCGGGGCGGCACTCGTCTGCCGAGCGTTAGGTGCGCGAGTGGTGGGGGTTGAATTCGTGCCGGAACGTCGGGCTCTCGCACAGAGGCTTGGCTTCACCGATGTTGTAGCACCAGGAGATGAACGTGATGTGTTCACCATGCTGGGCGAAAAGACGGCGGGCCACGGCTTCGAGGTAGCCATTGACTGCTCGGGAAATGCTGAGGCCCGCTATCTGTGCCTGGACATGGCACGCGAGTGGGGCCGAGTCGTGTTTGTCGGAGAGGGTGGAATGGTCGCGTTTGAACCAAGTCCCCTGCTAATACACAAGCAACTGACGCTGTACGGGTCATGGGTGTGCAGTTTGCCGCAAATGGAGGAACTTGTCGAACATCTCGTGCGTTGGAAGCTTCATCCCGAAGTGATGGTGACGCATACCTTTCCACTTGACCAGGCAGGACAAGCCTATGAACTCTTTGACAGCGGCCATACAGGCAAGGTGGCAATTGTGTGGGAGTGAGGTATCCTGTGCAGGAATCTTCTGCTGTGCAATGAAAATGCAGTGATATAAAAGGAGTGCTCATGCAAACAAAACAACTTGGAACAACTGACATGTCCCTGACACGTATTGGGTTTGGAAGTTGGGCCGTTGGTGGTGGAAAATGGATTGCGGGCTGGGGAGCGCAAGACGATACCCTGTCCATCGCCGCCATCCACAAGGCACTTGATCTCGGTATCAATTGGATCGATACTGCCGCCGTGTATGGATTGGGACACTCAGAAGAGGTCGTTGCGCGTGCTCTCAAAGGAAGAGCACATAAACCATACGTCTTTACGAAGTGTTCTACTGTTTGGAATGAGCAGCGTGAACTCAGTCAAAATTTGAAAGCGGAGTCACTTCGTAGAGAGGTTGAGAACAGTCTACGACGATTACAGACGGATGTCATCGACCTCTATCAGATTCACTGGCCGTCCCCTGATCCAGATATCGAAGAGGGGTGGAGTACGCTGGCAAAGTTCAAGGAAGAGGGCAAGGTGCGCTACATAGGTGTCTCAAATTTCAGTGTAGAGCAGATGGAGCGTGCGATGAAGATTGCGCCGATCAGTTCACTTCAACCCCCATACTCGCTTATTAGGCACCGAATCGAGCAAGAGATACTGCCCTTCTGTCAGAAGCAGAGCATCGGGGTAATTGTGTACTCGCCAATGCAGTCCGGCCTGTTGACTGGCGCAATAACACCTGAACGTGTGAAAAAATTTCCAGAAGATGACTGGCGCAAACGCGACCAGGAGTTCCAGGAGCCGCGCTTATCGCGTACCCTTCAACTTGTTGATCTCCTCCGTGAGATTGGCAAGGAGTATGGTACATCTCCCGGTGAGGTTGCTATCGCATGGACCCTGCATCATCCAGCAGTGACAGCCGCCATTGTTGGTGCTCGCAGTCCTGATCAGGTTGAGAGAAACATGGGAGCCATCGACCTCCAACTCAGTCAAGAAGAGATCGAAAGGATCGAGGCATTCGTTCGCGACAATCTTTGAGTGGTGGATCTGTCCTTCTTTCTACAGAAGCGAGCGAGAAGGCATATCATACAACAATACAGCGGAAAGTGCGAGAGACTGACTGCGTAAGTCCGGGAGTGCGCCAACTGGTAGCTGTATACAAGTGGACGCAACACGACGCTCTGGCCGGGCTTTCCCTTTGAGTTTTGGTATCGGACACGTCGCTTCGACCCACAACACCAGAGAGCCATTCCTCAGAGAATGGCTGCACACCATGAGACAGCGCACGAGCATAAAGTGAAGAGAGAAGAAGAGAGGTATGTATGCAAGAGGAAAGTGGAGCAATGCATCCCCGTCCCCAACTGACACGCCCACATTGGCAGGACTTGAGCGGAAGCTGGGGCTTTGCGTATGACGATACAGGGCATGGTTTGAGCCAGCGTTGGTCAGAGCGCGAGGAGGTGTATACCCGGACGATCCAGGTGCCTTTTCCCCCAGAGTCGCCCGCCAGTGGTGTTGGTGATACCAGCTTTCATCCCATCGTCTGGTATCGGCGAGTCTTCCAGGTGCCAGAAGAGGCGCACGAGAAGCAGCTATTGCTCCATTGTGGTGCGGTAGACTATCGAGCGCATGTCTGGGTCAACGGTCAACTGGTTGCCACACATGAAGGAGGGCATACCCCCTTCTCTGCTGATATCACAGCGGCTCTACACGCGGAAGGTGAGCAGGTAGTAGTGATTCGTGCCGAGGATATCCCCTCTGATCTTGCTCAACCCCGTGGCAAGCAGGACTGGGTGGAGAAGCCGCATGGTATCTGGTATCACCGGACAACAGGCATATGGCAGTCTGTCTGGCTGGAGCCTGTTGCTCCCACGCATATCACGCAGATACGCTGGACACCGGACCTAGATCGGGGTCTGCTTGGTTTGGTGGTTACCTTGCAGCGCCACGATGAGAGAGTACTACACCTCCATCTCCAACTTCGCCTGCACGATGTCCTGCTGCTTGAGGATAGCTATTTGGTCCAGGGAAGCGAGCTGCAACGACAGCTTGTCCCTGACCTGAGTCGTTTTATGAGCATAGAGCATGTGCTCTGGTCACCTGAACATCCTCATCTCCTCAACGCAACACTGAGCATCCGTGCCAATGACGAAGTGATTGATGAGATACAGAGCTACGTCGGTTTACGCAGCGTTGGCGTCGGGAACGGGTATGTGCTCCTCAATGGGCGTCCCTACTACTTGCGTTTTGCGCTTGAACAGGGATACTGGCCGCAGTCCCACCTCGCTGCTCCCAGTAGCGAGGCATTACGCCGCGAAGTCGAGCTGGCGAAAGAGCTTGGTTTTAATGGGGTGCGTCTTCATCAGAAGGTGGAAGACCCACGCTTCCTCTACTGGTGCGACCGTCTGGGTCTGCTTGTCTGGGGCGAAATGGCAAATGCCTATGCCTTCACACCGACCGCGATGGAGCGACTGACGCGCGAGTGGATCGAGGTGCTCGAACGCGATTATAACCATCCCTGTCTGATTGCCTGGGTCCCCATCAATGAAAGTTGGGGAGTCCCCAATCTCGCTCGGAATCAGGCACAGCGGCACTACGTCCAAGGACTCTATCATCTGACCAAAGCACTGGATCCCACGCGCCTCGTGATAGGGAATGACGGCTGGGAATATATCGTCGGCGATCTGTATAGCATCCACGACTATGCCTTTGATGGGGCGACACTACGCGAGCGATATGGAAGTTTCGAGGCGGTCGAGCGCACTGTGCGCGAGATTCAACCGTACTACCGTTCGCTGGTCCTCTCCAGCCAGCACCGGAACAACGAACCGGTTTTGCTGACCGAGTTCGGTGGCATCAGCTATCAGCCAACAACTGGAGAAGCCTGGTTCGGGTATGGGACGGTCGTCGATCAAGACACCTTCCTTGCCAAATACCGGGAACTTCTGGATGCGATTCTCGAGAGCCCTGCGCTGGTCGGTTTTTGCTATACGCAACTCACTGATACAGGACAGGAAACAAATGGCTTATTGACAGCAGAGCGCGAATCCAAACTGGATCCGGCTGTTGTGCGTGCCATCACGCAGCGTCTCTCGTCGGCGATACCAGGGGATGTCATTGTGCAGATGCACAATACAGAGAAGCATACCGACTTGAGTCATCCACATATGACAGCCACATCCAAGAGAGAAGTAAGACCGAAAGGGAGCGAACAATGAGAGAGAGACGCAAAGGCAAGGCATGAAAGTGCGTCTTTCTGGGGATCAAAGAGCGTGCGGCTGCAACGATGGAGCTGGAAAGGGTAGCTTGATGATCAAGACAGCACGTATCGCAGGAAGCAGACAAGCGGCCTACACCGTTCCCTCTTTCTCCTTTGCTCCCTCAGAACGCACAGGTATGGATGAGACCGTAAGAGGAGTGAAACGATGTTTGAACACACATACACGCAGCCGCGAGGTGGGGAGGGTAGGCAGCCCGCTCTCTTGTTTCCAACAGGGCGTCAGTTCGTGATTCGCTCTGGGGAGACACAGGCCACCATCACGGAAGTCGGAGCGACACTGCGGAGTTTTTCTGTCGGCAGACAGGAGTTTCTTGATGGATTTGCTGAGGACGAGCACTCCACAGACGCACGCGGCCAAGTGCTTATCCCCTTTCCCAACCGTATTGATCACGGGCAGTATCGCTTTCAGGGAAGACTCTACCAGCTTCCTCTGGATGAGCCGAGCCGTTTCAACGCTCTCCATGGCTTAACGCGCTGGGTGAACTGGCAGGTCATTCGCCAGGAGGAACATCGTCTCGTGATGGCCCTGGTTCTATATGAACAGGAAG
>JAABVA010004905.1_pt1 | contig 12272 bp, 13 predicted proteins | sample 5560331 | NCBI WGS metagenome assembly JAABVA01 (sample SAMN12812661, study PRJNA571458) | rock metagenome | isolation source: Antarctica rocks | place: Antarctica: Victoria Land, Mt New Zealand sud | collected 2016-01-07
CACCAGGAACAGATGAGTCTCCTGCTGTCATGTACCTACCATCATCAACAAGCTCACTTTGCATGGTGCCGCCCATGATGAAATTACATGAGGATGATGACAACAGAGCACAGGTCCCCAGCTCGATTGGGGACGCAACTGTGAAAAGCAACTTATGTGAGACGACACCCCTGCAGTACTTGTGTTTGCTGAGAGCACTTTTGGACAGAGAGATCTTCAGCGAGTATATCACATGTACAACGGTGAAAATGCCCTGCGGATTGGTGCACTTGTTTACTGTTCTGCAACATCGACATGGCATCGTGTCACCAGTGTTGGTCAGTCTCATCATCAGCAGCCACATACCATTGGCCAGTCCTCTTAGTAGTATTGATCCAATGTACAGCCTCACATTAATAGCATATGTTGATTAGCAGAACAGGCTGCCACAGACACCTATGCCCAAATAGGTTGTATAGAAGGCTGGGTGCCGATGAGTGCCTTGCATGCTTACCAGCTGCTTACTAGGAGTCAAGGCATCTGAAACAAGTCAAGGCATCTGAAACACCTTTGTAGTACATAGATACACTTCTGTAGTGTTTTCTGATCACATCTGATTAGGGACATACTTCAGAGTCATGCCATCTATGTCAGACTTGACTGCAGGCAGGCACTTCGAAGGAGACCTCCACATGCATCAAACACATTACTGCAGAATTGTATCATACCACAATGGATGTGGTGCTTTGACAAAAACAGAACTCCGAAAGATGTGGGATGCGCATTGTAATGGGCTGACTAGTCTTTCAATACTGCCAGTCTTATACAATGAGAGATAAATCTCAAATCAGCATGTTCCGGTGTTGTCATATGTGTGTGTATATGCATTTCTGCAAGTAGATTACGTCCAAGCAACGATTTCAGAGTGATTGACTGCTTGTTACAAGACAACCTGCATGACCACCACATTTGAACACACATTCAAGACATCCATGCACACCACACTGCTCGGTATATTGGAGCAACATGCAGAACCCACGTGACCCATCCAAAACAACTCGATATTGATGCCAACATGCTGATCACACAAGCCACGTGCCGCTCAAAGGACATGGGCAGCAGATCGCTTCTGGCTAGATCCACTACCCAAAAGTTACCCTGGCTAGACATGCTATATTGTGAAGTGCATCTTGGTTCAAGACTTCTACCAGGAATCTTGCTGCTTATCACACTTGCCCAACAGCAGGTAATAGACTGCCTGAGTGTCAACCACACTCAAAACAGCAATGATCATGTAGGCATTAGTTTATGCAGATAAACAGCATTATCACGCAGACAATTTATTGCCAGAAGTACAGAGGGACGAAACTCAGGCTACCCATGTATTGCACACCATCATAACTCACCATCAGCATACGGTTATTTGTTGACTGGCCTACTGGAAAAGGGTCATCTCTAAAGGAAGAAGAAAGGAAACAAAAAAAGTAAGGATTGTCTCAGACAGGGTTCACAAGTGGTTCAGCAGCAGCATTTGCATCAACATTCAGTCTCACAAACAGGAAGCACCTAACAAATCAGGAACACTGCAATGCAGAAGCATCTGTAGGAAACGGGGGTTCAAAAGGAGAGAATCAAAAACAAAAAAAGAAGGTGGTCTTGAGGTTGCTTATGTGATGACAACAAAGTGTACAGTCAGTAAGGGCTGTGCCTTGTGACTCCCATGTCCCTGGCATTATTGTGGCGCAGAGGACCATACCCAAAACACATATCGCAAGCAGGAGGCTCAGAATCTGCCATAGGTACAATCAGAGGATTGGGCAAAACAGTGGTTGATGGTACAGCAGGTTGGTACAGTCCCTCTGTCATCCCAAGCCAGCTTTGCAATGCCATCAGGTCAATAGCGTTCGCCGGGCCAGCTGTCACGCCATTGGCCAGCATGCCACTGCTGAAGCCCAGCAGATGCTGATGCTGAGCAAGCATAGCTTCTTCGTTATGCAGGCGTGGGCCACCAATTGGAGTGTTGGCCAGAACTGCAGCCTGCAAGTATGCTGGCGCGCCAGCCAATATCTCACCCGGCATCGTGCGTGGCCCAAGGTTCCAGGCAGGGGTGCCTGCAGGGCCCATTGCAGCATTCCCTTGGCTGTTGGCAGCCAGCAGCAGGGCAAGGGCAGCCTGGCTCGTGTTCATTGCATGGGAGGCCAGGGGATTTGCCAGCAAGCTGTGCAGACTACTTGCACCTGACAAGTCCTGCACCCAACATCAGCCAATGGGGACAAGGTACAGCACACAACAATGCACACGTCGAGCAGCTTTGGCTGCACGTTGGGGTCCCACAAGTTTGCAGTGGTTTTTCAGGCTGGGTGCAAAGTGAACTTCACACAGAAGTGACAGCTGCAATTGGTGCTTTGCAAGACAGCCTGCTTACTGTTTGTCACTGTGGCGCGCAACAGCAGTAACTTTTCAAATACACAGTAGTGGATTTGACAGATTGCCACAAGGTGAACCTACCAGGCAGGATTGAAGCATGCTTGGTGTGGAGGTCTGTCCAGGCCACACGCTCTGGGCAGGCATTGGTGTACGCAGGGATGTTGGTGATATGTGATCTTGCCACATAGCATATGTGTGGCACTGCTGGGACCGAACGTCAGCTGGGGCTGACTCATGACTCGGAGGAGAGGGGTGCTGACCAGCGCGATGATGCATTGGTCTGTCAGCTGTGGAAGCAATTGAACTCACCTGGTGGCCATTGATCTTCCTATTGCTCTGTGACACGGCAGCATTTGCAGCCTGCAACCAAAACATATGACAGCAGTTTGTGTCACATGTTGTTGGAAGTTGTTGGAGCATCAGATCTTATGCAGATCACATTCTGCAAGCTGTGTTACGGTGAGACAGGCATGCGAAATCAAGCAAGTATGGAGGACAGGAAGCAAGCACAACATCTCGGTCACCTTGCGAGTGCTGAAAGTGACAAAGCAGAAGGCTTGTCGCTGACATGTGACTGGATGCTTGGGAAAGTAGACGTCCACAACCTGCATCGGATGCACACACTGTACTCTCAGCAACACAGTGTTGCATGTCCAGTGTTAGTCATGTAAAAGCATGAGCTTCTGTTGCGAAAGGATATGGCATAGTACATTTGTGCTGTTTTTGGCCTTTCCAGCATGGAACTGCAAGTAATCAGCACATTGAAGGACAAAGCATAAGCAAAGTCATATGCAGTATGCTTGCCTTGCCGTAGTGGCCAAAATGATTTTTGATCATGGTCTGGGACAATGCATTTGGGATGCCCCCAACATAGATGCGAGGCCCCAGCCCCTTGGACAGGTTTGTTGCTGCAGTCTCATCCTCTGAGCTTGCCACTGTGGGCGGGCTCATGCTGCCTGTGAGGCACAATTTAAGTCTGTAAAGCAGTACACTATGAGGTGAAGCTTTTCAAGCAAGCTGTACTGCTGCAAGGCAGCAAAATGACCTGGACACCCAGAGATGCTGTGAGCATTGCCTGGCATCATGCTTGATCCTTGTGGTGAACAGCATGCGCCTGGCCTGTCATACGAGCCCTCACCGGAAAAGCTGCAGGCAAGACCGTGTCGTTGCCAGCGATGTCAGCCTTGTCACGAATTGCGGCAAACTATGATTGGCTGGGGTGCCATACATTCAGCGATACGGAGCGTCAAGTGCGAACACAGATCTGCCGGTGAAGGAGTTGGTGTACGATCAGCAGTCGTGGCTCACGACAGTGATCACAGGAAGGCACGATCAGGACTCTTGGTCAACTGCAACAGGATGTTCTCGAGAGGTAACGCCAAACCTGAACAGCAGCAGGCGAGATGCAGTAAGCACCGCGCCGGCAGGTGGAGAACAGGGACCAGTGCGCAAAGTCTCGTCACGTAACTTAAGACCAAGCGTATGAGACGAACAGGACAGAAGCCTCGATGTCCAAGACGACTGGTAAGCTGCGATGTTTGTCCCGACACATATGAAAGTGCAAGGTTGCTTTCACATACGTACCTGGTTCGTAAGCATATCAGGGTTGGGAAGAGATGGCCATGGCACCTGGATTGCTGCTCGTCCGCAAGCACGCCTTTGCCTAGCAGGAAGAAGCCTGCAGCGTCAGAGCTGACCACTGCATGATAAGTGCCACTCAGGGCGGTCTGGTGTCCTGCGGTGACCTGTTATGCACGGGCAAGTGCATCAGTTACAAGTACAACAAGGGTTGACGAAAGCACTGCCTCACGTGCCCAAGCACGGATCACTGCACTCATCCCTCGCTTTCCTTCGTTGCGGTGACCACACTCACTTCGCAATTGATCGTCACAGAGCGGATCATCCTGTGCAGTTGGGATCTTTGAGACGTTGAGTAACTTTAAGGAGGGTGCGACGATCAATCTCTTAGCTTGCTGTTAAGCATAATATCACAGCGCTGAACTTATGTACTTGATCCGGGCCAGATCTACGCCGAGAGCTACAGGGCATGCACAGCGCTGGTGGCATCAGCGCAAGGTCACAAATGGAAGAGTCAAATCGGAGTTGCATCATTGTAAACAGCATCCTGCATCGCTTCTGGAGCAGATGCATGCAATGGCATGGTTTGAAAATGGTTTCCAACTAGTGGCATGATTTCCACTGCGGCAGACAAGCGCTCTTGCACGCATGTGAGAGTGAGCGTGTCAAAAACACATCAGCAGAGGTGAGCATTAGCAGCTTTTGCCCAACTTCAACGCTTTTCAGCGGCACGCAGTGCGACTCGCAGTGGCACAATATACAGTGAGCTTCACCATTTACAGGTTAGCATGGCATTCAGAATACCGCGGAAATCAAAATGAGGATGGCATCCAGACTTCAAAATTTGCCAAGTCACGCGCGGCACGCTCAGTCAAAGGGAGCTTAAAAGTTGATAGTTGCTTCACGCAAGCCCGCCCTCGCGTTCAGACACAACCCGGACTTGCTGCAAGCTGCCCAAGTCGTGCATAGAAGACTTAGGCCGTTGCAACGTGTCTACTGCAGTAGTAACTGCCGCCGTTGAACTAGCAGCTTGTTGCAGAGCCCCTCGCCTGCTCAGCGCGCAGGTAATCGTGCCTGCTTCCACTTCTGGCGTCCAGTGTCACTGTTTACTGCTTCCTGCTGTGAATCTGTGTCGTTTGCGTGTGCACACAGCGTCATCGGCTGGCAATCGACTTGGTTTTCCCTTTTGCCCGCCCTTACCTGGTGTGTGTATTTGCAGAGCTTGCACAGCCCGCTTGACGACTGTATCGCTGAGGAAGCCGCAGTACTCCTTGCAAACGCCTTAGACTCCTCACTGATGGCTCTACTATTGCACGAGAAGGACTTGAACGCGATGGGTGCGAGTCTGTTGCCTCAACGTCGGCTGCATGGGAAGCCCGCCCCTCAGGTGCACCTTGCAGCTAGATCCTCTGCTGTACAGCTCGTGGGACCTCTGCACCTCTGCACACGCATTGTGGGCACTGCACACAGTGCCCACAACCTGCTTACGACCTGTTCAGACTGCTGCACTGGGTCTGCACACAGCCTCTTGCAAGCATCAGGCTTTGCTACAAAGTCTCGCTTTTCAAGATTCGCAGCTTCACTTTCTCAGTGGGAGCTTGAGCTGCTTGCTTTTTGTGGGTATGCAGTTGTCTTGCTTGCAGCAGACTGTTTTGACCACATCGCTGCAAACACTTTTTCTCACATGCCACTGTCCGCTGCAGGAGATCAGCAGTTACAGCACAAAGCTACTGCGTTCAAACGTAGGTATACTCAACTCTGCCAGCAGCTGCATGAGGGCAAGTAACAGCTATGGGTAAGACTCAACTTCCTGCTGATTGACAGCCATTCAACATTGCACACCACAATATCCCACTACCTGTAAGTTGACATCGTGGGTGACTCACAGAGCGCCTTCTGAGATGGTTGTGGCAGAGGTACAGTCTGGGAACAGCCCTGCCCCTCCTCCTGCTGGCCCTGCCAGAGCTCATCTGCAGAGCGTGGAGGATATGCTGATGCACCTGAAGCAGAACAAGCTGACTGAGGGGCGCCCCATAAAAACTCAACCTCAGCGCACTGCTACTCCTTCTGACAACGTGTGTTTGGTTGGCGAAAACTCAGGCCGCATCAAATGGATTCAACCCAGTGGTGAGCTGCAGCTTCCTGCATAAAGCTACTTGCCTACTTCCTGATGTGCATGTGCTTGTGTGCTTCTCTACAGCGTCTTTAGCAGGCCTGCCTGCAGATCAGACCAAGCTGCAACTTCAGCACTGTGTTCACACAGCCTGTGCTTCAACAGTCGTATTGCCATTCACCAGCATCTCATATACATGATCAGCAGCACTGAACCCTTGTATTATGCATACAGGTCCCAGACGTAGTGGAGAAGGCACTGAAGACGAGGAGCAAGGCATCATTGCTGCAGAATCTACTGTCACAGGGTGAGCACTGTCTGCAATTAACCTAACTTGGCAAGACGCACTGCTTCTGGGTGTACACAGTTATGACATGGCATGCATGTGTATGCCAAACTGACATGAGACTGCACTGATGTTACAGGGGAGCAATGGTGCGCATCACCCTGCTGGCAGCTGGCTTTGTAATTGGTGGGTGATTTGAGCTTTGCAAAGCATTGGCACTGGCTGTAGACTCAGCCAGCACTGCTGCAACCTGTCCAAGGTTTCAAGCCTGAACATGAGTGCCTGCCTGCTCATGAACTTGAATGCAGACATTGTCACTGCATCTTTGCAGATCAAAACCATGGCATTGCACAGCAGCTTTGAAGCTCAGCACACCACACCACCTTTGACTGCATTCCAGTGCTTTGTCAGTGCAAACACAGCTTGTCAGTTGACTGTGTATCTCTTGAAAGATCGGCAACCTGCGCTGCCTTTTGCATCATGACAGCCAGGCTCAGTCTGACCGATTGAGGCGTCGGCTCTGGATTGATTGTGTATCTCTTGTGCAGGGCCATCAGGGTCGTCTGTGAGGGAGATCAGCAAGCAGACTGGAGCTGACATCAAGAGCTGGACAGAGAAGCCTGATGACAAGAGCCCGTCATCACATCCCCGCCCCACTCGGAGCTTTGTCATTGAGGTAACTGCCAACACACATTGCCTTGACCACTTCGGCAGATACCCATTTTTCCCTTTGCCCTTGGCCATACAACCCTTGAGCAGCCCTAACCTCAATTTATAGTCTAACCTGTGTCTGCTTCGCTGCCAACTTTTGCCATGATCTTCACCAGCACCTTCACCACAGCCCCCGCCTTCATCACCACCACCTTCACCGCAGCCCCCGCCTTCATCACCACCACCTTCATTGCTACCTTTGCCGCCACCTTCATCACCACCCTCTTCACCACCTTGACCGCCACCTTCACCCCCGCTACACCATCATCCCCGTCGCTGCTGTATCAACACCAACTTCATCCTCACTATGATCAGCCCCGCTGTCATCACTGACACCATTTGCCATCCCTTTCATCACCACCGTCTTCACCACCATCACCTCCACCACTGTAGAGACGATAGAGGCAACACCACCATCTGCACCCAACATCTTCCACCCTCATTTTTACCTTCAACACCAAATGCAGCACCACCATCTCCAATGCCGTTCTGAATGCCATGTCCCTGACAGAGTACCTGACCACTGACGCGACCCCTAAAGTCCTCCTACCCCTGCCCTCGCCCCCGTGCTCACATGTTGCCAGATTGTTTGGTTCTCCGGTCCCCTCACACCGCCTCCCTCCCCTTTTTTCACCCCACTTAACCCCCCTGCCTCCTCCTCCTGCCTCCCCCCCCCACCCCCTCCCGCACCCGCATGTACAGATTGTGTTCCCATCCTGGACTCTTTGTGTGATGCACCAGTGCAGTGACAGGCATTGTTCAGCGGTCACATCACACTCTGGTGCCATGCAATGTAGGGCAAGAAGCGGGCAGTGGTGCTGGCTTTGGACATCATGTGTGATGCTGTGGACCGCTACAAGGAGCTGTGTGAGGGACGTTACTGTGGTATGCACCTGCGCCTCTTTCACCTGCTGCCTTTCACCCTGCTGCATCTCTCACTTGTGGCTTCCTGCATGTTGGAGTGATCCTGGTGGTCCACCTGATGTGACACACTGACATGCATGCATTGTACTGACCTGTTGTAAACAGTGACAGCGCCTTTCTGCTGCATGCACCTGTCTGCAATCTGCTTGCCAGATGCATTTGTCCAGTCATCAGCCTCTTGAGCGTGAGGGTGCAGAGCATGGCTCACATGTGGCTCCGCTTCAGCACACAACTCACGCAGAGAGTATTTGCACTGCAGGTCAGTGTGTGGCACGCATCCAGAAAGTGCGTGGGGTGGAGTTCTCCTACCAGCCCCCTCCTCGCAACATTGTGCCCTATGCAGCTGCCCTCAAGGGTCAGCACCCCAGGTGTGTGTGTGGCCCTCCCGCTACCCTCTGCTTGCAACACTGCACACTTGGAAACTTCTTCTGCCTGTTCCAACTGTGTGTTGTGCGCAACAGTCTTACTTGCAGCACGTGCATGCATAGGTTGTAGGTGTCAGGGTCCATTACTGCTTTGACTATTTAAGGATTTCTGCAAAATAGATACTGCTTGGGTGTGCAAGGTTATGGCCTACAGCATCATCCAAGTGATTTGCGCAGTTTCAAGTTTCATCCAGCACTGTCTTGGACCCCTTGAATGTTGTTTACAGCATGCATGCATATGCGCAAAGCTGACAGCGGCAGTGTTGACTGACAGCCATGTGTACCGGTGTTCACAGGGGCAACAGAGCAGAGGTACCACCAGCAGTTGTGCCTACAAGTCATGTTCCCGCTGCGGCTGCCATCAATTACAGCACTGTGCGGCCAGCCTCAGACAACATCTCCTTGTCCACTCAGGGCACTGATTCTTGCTCAGATATGGGAGATGATCACCACACCAATGCTCTGTCTGATGACAAGGTGAGATCAGTGTACACTGCTTGTTTGTGGTTTAGAGGTCATGCCTAGCATTCATTCATTCAGTCAGTCATTCATTACACACATTTTCTTCCCCTAGATCAGGCATGTCTGGCCCCCTAGCATGTTGCCAGGGTTGAGTGCTGCAGTGCACACTGCTGTTGTGAGCAGCATGTCAGACGTTTTACCCGCTGTGCAATTTAGGCTTGCCTTAGATCTCCTGCACAAGGTTGATACCATGTATCCTTTCAGGAGTGCGATGCAAATAGGTTGTGCATCTGACTTGACTTGTGAGTTGATTGCAGAAGGCAGTTCACAGCAAAGCTCAGGTGATGCAGAGCTACTTGAGTGCCCAGGAGTCAGCAAGGGCCCCCACTGACTACCCCAAGCACCCCAGCAGCAACAGTGTGGCAGCCATGTATGGCAGTCAGGACTCTACACACCCTACCAGTCCAAACTTCCATGACACCCCAGCTTCCAATGCAGCTTCTATTACAGCTTCCAAGCCCTCAAGCAAGGGCTCAAGAGTGTACACCACCCCCCACCCCACCCAGAGCAGTCAGGGGGGTCAGGGGGGTCAGTCCCCATTTGCTGGGGGTGCCAGTCCTGGGGTAGGCCCCTTTGGCAGTACCCCTAAGGGAGTGGCCTCAGTCAGCATGGCAGCATCAGCAAAGCCAATGGATCTAGTACAGATCAAACCCAATGTGTGGTTACCCCTAGCCGCTGTTCAGCAGGCCGGGGGGGACCTAGACTTGGCCCTTCACTTAGCAGCGCAAGGCGTGATTTCAACTGACACTGACATTGCAGACAGCAACCCTCCAGCACATGATGCCTTGGGTGTTGAAGGCTCCTCCAAGAAGAAGTATGACGGCTCCTTCCTGTACACGCACAGTGCAGGAGACAGCAAGCACCATGGACAGCAGCATGAGTTTGTGCACAAGCACTCAGCTCAGACTAGCAGCGTGACCAACACTAAGGCATACAACATGGGCAGTGACTGGATTCCTTCCAGTCACACCAGGACAGGCAGCAGCAGTACCAACCATGATGGCAGGGCTTCCATGGGTGGCTCCTGCTTTGACCCCATCATTCAGCCCCCAGCATTCCACATGAGTGCCAAGTTAGATGTGACAGCACCTCACACAGCATCTGTCAACCGCAACTCATCAGCATTCAGCTTCAAGTCTCCCACTGTCAGCCTGCCATACATGAGTAGCACCAGCCCCTACATCTCGCCCCAGTGCCTCATGGACAACAGCAGCATGTTCTCTTACAACATTGCCACACCAGAGCAGGTAGCCTACACCAGGCCTGCTCCATGGTATGCAACACCTGAAGTCACCGCCCCCCAGGGCTGGGGCCATGCCCCCACCTCAGGTGGTTCCCCCAATGCAGCATGCTACTATCCAGAGCTCAACCCCTCTGCTGCAAAGCACATGAGTGAGGTGTATGGGTTTGGATCTGGTGGGCAGTCAGTGCTGCTGCACACACCATATGCTGGTGGACCCTACTGGCAGGACCCTGTCATTCGCCAGTTGCTGCCTGAGTACGGCGCAAGCTCTAGCATGCAGATTCCACACAGCAACATGGCATCAGCTATGGGCTCCAATGATCCTTCTTCTCACCAAGCAGGTGATCTACTGTTGAAAAAGCGCAATGTACATGGGCATGCACAGTGACAGACTGTGTTCCTGTGTTGTGTGTGGTAATGGATTAGCGGTTTCCCCTTGGCTGCTATTGCAGTCTGCTTGTTTGGCACTGAGCAGAGACTGTCTCCCCGTATGGTGTGCAACAGTCAGTCAGAGGACAGGTACAGTTGAGGCATCCCCTGACAGATGTACGGCATGACGCCTGGTGATGTGTGTTGCAGGGGTATCACCTCTACCCTGGATCCAAGGCGGTCACCCCTTGCTGGTAAGTCTGCTATCATGTTGGTTTACAAGCATCTGCACAATCAGTGCCACAAAGTTTTGTGATGTAGGTGCCTCACGCAGCTGCAGCTGCCGCCTACAGAGCGCTGGTGTTGCTATTTTGATGCATGCAGCTTGCAATGCAGCCTTGCATGCGTGAAGTGATGGCTTGATGAGTTGATAGACAGTTGCCTAGCAATGCTTTACATCTGCAGGACAAGTTTTGAGGAAGATAGAGATTTGATATGAATGAGGACTTCAACACCTTGATGCGCGCTGCAGCCAGCTTGCAAACAGCATCAGCCCCTTTGAATGATCACAAGCAGAACATCAGCTACATAAAGGACCCCTCACTGAGATGAACGAATGACAAGGGTAGCAGACCAACCAATGAGTCCCTTCTTGATTGTCCAACACTTTGGCATTTGATTGCTTGCATTGCAACAGGCAGTTGAGGCAAGGTGACTGTGTGTTCAGCTGTGTGTCTTGCAAAGTTTGGAGAGCAGAACAGCTCAGGTTGAAGCAAGACCATGCTTGGCATTTGGTCATCAATATTTGTTCTAGTGTAGCTACAGCTAGCTAGCTTAAGCTTGCCTGTTGGACCCGCAGATATTTCGTTTTGTGCAGAACATAATGTTGATTTTCCTTCAGTCAGACAATCACATCGTTCCACAAGCACACAGGCCCCGGAATGGTTAATTGCATCTGATGTCAATGCATCATAGGTTCCTGTGATTTTTGCAGGGCTGTTGCATGTGGTGTGGCTTTTTGTGATGTGTAAGAAGCTTGGCTGATGGTCCCAATTGCATCATGCAACTAGTTAACTCATGACCACATGGAAATGACTTGGGCAGGCATGGTGACTTTTGTTGAGGCGAGATGCTGTCCAACGCGTGCGGTGACATCTAGAGTGCTTGGAGCCTCTTTTGTTTGCTCTCAAATGATTACGCGCTTGATTGAACACTTATTCATAAGTCGTCTGTACTTAGCCGCGCGTAATAGTAAGCCCTTGTCCACGAAGTGCTTTGCCGCTCAGCTCACTTCTTCGCCCTGCTTCTCGCGCGTACAACAGCCACGTCTACTCACGACACCTCACTTTCGCGTCATTACTCATTTAACCTCGCACCTGCATCGTATAAGTCATTGTTCGTCGCGTCGTTGAATTGTCCCATCATGATTTCCGCTCTGACTATGGTTATGTCACGGCTTATATATATTGTGACAGAGTGTACTTGGCCAATCATGCACAGGTGAGCCTATACCATCCTGAGCAGCCTTTATTGTTACATGCGACACCAGACACAGCCACCTCATCAGGTTCTATGCCTACACATGACACTGCGGCAGCCGCTAGTCATAGCTTACGAGGTGAGCCTCTATCATTAACGCATGACGATTTGATGTCTATAGCAGGGGAGCCGAGCCAGGTCGTGCAACCAGGTACA
>JAABVA010004906.1_pt1 | contig 12270 bp, 11 predicted proteins | sample 5560331 | NCBI WGS metagenome assembly JAABVA01 (sample SAMN12812661, study PRJNA571458) | rock metagenome | isolation source: Antarctica rocks | place: Antarctica: Victoria Land, Mt New Zealand sud | collected 2016-01-07
CTCGTGGTGCGCTGCGGCCTGGACGGGCAGGTGCGCAACCACAACGTCGCCGAGTTCGCGCTGCTCGCCGACCGGCACCTGCTCCCGGTGGCCGCCAGTGAACCCGACCCACAGACCGTGCTGCTGGACGTGGTCACCAGCCAGTCGGGCGTGCACATCGCGCTCGCGGCCCGCACCCGGTTCCGCGCAGGGGCCGACGAGCTGAGCCCGCCGCGGCACGTCGTCCAGGACGGCCCCGCGTACATCGGCCACGAGGTGTCGTTGGCCATGACACCGGGTCGGCCAGTGACGATCGACAAGGTCGTGGCGGTGGCGACCTCCCGGGAGCCCGCCGTGTCGACGGCATCGCTCGCCGCGGCCGACCGGATCGCGCACGCGCCGTCCTTCGGCGAGCTGCTCCTCGCGCACGACCCTGCCTGGCGTGAGCTCTGGCAGCGGTTCGCCGTCACGGTCGACGGTGGCCAGCGGCAATCGTTGGCCCTGAACCTCAACACCTTCCACGTGCTGCAGGCGGTGGCGGCCGCCGACGCCGACCTCGACGCCGGCGTACCGGCCCGCGGCCTGCACGGCGAGGGCTACCGCGGGCACATCTTCTGGGACGAGCTGTTCGTCTACCCGCTGCTGACCCTCCGCCGCCCCGAGCTGACCCGCGCGCTCCTGCTCTACCGCTGTCGCCGCCTGCCCGCCGCGCGGGCCGCCGCCCGTGCGGCCGGGCTCGACGGGGCCATGTTCCCGTGGCAGAGCGGCAGTGACGGGCGGGAGGAGACCCCGACGGTGCTGTTCAACACCAGGACCGGGCAGTGGATGCCGGACAACAGCCACCGGCAACGACACGTTGGCCTGGCCGTCGCCTACAGCGTCTGGCAGTACTACCAGGCGACCGGTGACGTCGACTTCCTCATCGAACACGGGGCCGAGCTGCTGGTGGAGGTCACCCGGCTCTTCGCCGGCCTGGCGGCATACGACCCGGCCGACGACCGGTTCGACATCGACGGGGTCATGGGCCCGGACGAGTTCCACGACGGCCCGCCGGGAGCGCCAGGTACGGGGCTGCGCAACAACGCCTACACCAACGTGTTGGCTGCCTGGGTCATGACGAAGACCGCGGAAGCGCTCGACCTGCTTGCCACCCGTGACTGTGCCCGACTGTGGCGCCGGCTGCGGATTGGTGAGCACGAGCGTGCGCGGTGGCAGCACCTCAGCCGTCGCCTCCGGGTGCCGTTCCACACCGACGGGGTGATCAGCCAGTTCGAGGGCTACGAACACCTTGTGGAGCTCGACTGGGCCCGGTACCGGGCGCGGTACGGCGACGTCGGCCGACTCGACCTGATCCTGCAGGCCGAAGGCGACAGCCCCAACAACTACCGGCTGTCCAAACAGGCCGACGTGCTCATGTTGTTCTACCTGTTGTCGATGGAGGAACTGCGCGACGTGCTCGACCAGCTCGGGTACCCCCTGCCGGTGCAGGCGGTGCGCGACACCGTGGAGTTCTACCTCGCGCGAGCCAGCAACGGCTCCACCCTGAGCCGCCTCGTGCACAGCTGGGTCATGATCCGCGCCGACCGGCCCCGCTCGTGGTCGCTGTTCACCCAGGCACTGACCAGCGACCTCGACGACCTCCAGCGCGGGACGACCAAAGAGGGTGTTCACCTGGGTGCGATGGCCGGGACCGTAGACCTGGTGCTGCGCGGTTACGCGGGCGTGGAGACCCGCGGTGATCTGCTGCGGCTGCACCCGGTGCTGCCGCCTGAGCTGCCCCGGGTTGGTTTCGAGCTGGTCTACCGGGGGCAACCGATCAGCGTCGAGCTGACCGCCACTCGAGCACGCCTGATCCTGCACCCGTGCTCCACCGGAACTACCCGGGTCTGCGTGGAGGACCAGATGCGGTTGCTGCGGCCGGGACAGGTGTTCGAGGTGGCACTGCATGGTGGCGGCACGGTCTGAGATCGCCCTCGCTCAGCGCCCCGACGAGCGCCGGATCGGCAGCAACCGCGGCGGCCCGCTGAGGGCGCGCCACACCCGGACGGCCTGTAAGGTCGACGCCGCCAACGTGATACTGCTGACGAGGACGAGGATGCCCGTGCCGATGCCCGCGGGGTCACTGAGGCCGCGATAGAGCCCCCCCATGGCGAGGATCGCAATCAGCAGCAGCACTCGGAACCACCGCTGCGCGAGGGGAACGTCGACGCCGTTCATCAGTGGCCCTTCGGGTTGTTGATCCAGACATTGATGGTGATGACCGCGAGGGGGATCAGCACCGCGAGCAGCACGGCTACGGCGACCTTGCGGTCGCGCCAATAGCGGCGTTCGCTGCGGTCCAGGAACGGCGTGAGGAACAGCAGGCCGAAGACAGCTGCGATGACGAGTCCGACCGAGGCGACGCCGAACCACTGCTCGAAGGGGAAGAACCACCAGAAGAACCACAGGGGTCGGGTCACCTCGATGCCCTCGACCGGGGTCGGTCCGATGATGGGCGGTATCAGTACAGCCAGCAGCGACAGGGCTCCCACCACAACCAGGCCGAACGACCCGACCCGCTTGAGGTGGTTGGTGAACGGTTCGGGGTCCTCGGTCTCGGGGTGGGCGATCAGCGGGTGCGGGGAAATCTTGTGGCGCTTGACGAGCAGGGCGTGCAGGGTGAACAGGACGAGGATCAAGCCCGGGATGATCACCACGTGCGCGGTGTACAGCCGCAGCACGATCGACACGCGGTTGGACAGCGCGGGGGTGAACCAGACTCCGGCACCCCCGAGCAGGTTGGCCACGTCGAGGTTGTGCTGCAACGCCTCGAAGCCCTCTTGATCCCATTTGATGACCGTGCCGGTGAACACCGCCAGGAAGGTCAGCAGCAGCAGGGCCGTCCCGACGATCCAGTTCCCTTCGCGCGGCTTCTTGAACGATCCGTGCAGGAACACCCGCAGCATGTGCAGGACCGCGAGGACGAACATGGCCTGGGAGGCCCAGTAGTGCAACCCACGGGCGAAGCGGCCCAGCCAGACGTTGGTCATGATGTCGCGGACGGACTGGTTCGCCTCCTCGGGGACCGGCACGTAGAACTGGGCCAGGTAGATCCCGCTGCCCAGCAAGGTGAAGAACATCACCGCGGTCAAACCACCGAGACTCCAACCCAGGTTGTTCGCGTGCTCGGGCACCGGGTAACTCAGCGCCTTGATCCCCATCCGCTCGTCGATCGCGTCGATCGCGCGGCCGAAACGGGAAGTGGGCCTCGCGGACGGTGTCGGTGCATCGTTCGGCGAGTTCGGCGAGTTCGGTGGGCTCGGCGGGCTGGGCCTGTTGGCCGTGTCGGTCATGAACTCTCCTGGACAGTGGCGGTGGTCTTGCGGCGTAGTTCACGGATGCTGTGGTGCGGTCGCAGGCGCCGGGACAGCAACAGCCCGATTCCGATGGCAAGCAGGGCAAGCACCAGCAGCGCAGCGTCGCCGCGGTCCTTGATGCCGCGGGCCACCGTGAACTCGTCGAGCACCACGGTGGTGCCGGTTTCACCCGCGGTCGCCACGGGTGGGTGCGAGGGTGCGGCCAGGCCGGGAGCAGCGGCGACGAGCAGCGACCGGGCCTGGGCAACACCCGACCCGCCGGGGTCGGCGCGCAACACCGTGAGGGCCTGTTCGACCTGCGCGATGTCGACGCCCTGCGGGTCGGGCGCGTTGACGGCGTCCTGCACCTTCTCGGCGATCCGGGCGGAGTCGGCACCGTTCGCAATCAGCGACAGCGCTTGCTGCACCAACTCGCTACTGACTGCGCTCTCCCCCGCCGCATTCGCATAGGCAGGAGCGGGCGTAGTGAACAGCAGCAACCCAACGGTCGTTACCAGTCCGAGGGCAAACGCACGCCACCGCCCCCAACCGACCCCCCGGTCTGCAACCGTGTGCTGACCGCCCATGACAGCTACCTCCATGAAGTCATCGTCGCAGCGCAAGAAGGAGTGCAGGAGGGCCGGAGTACCTGCCTACAGCAGGACCAAAGTCCTCCGCTTCGGCTTGGCGCGATTGGCACCATGAGTGGGCCTTTGGAGCCTGGTGGGCGCGTCGTGAGCGGGGCACGGTGGGTACATGGCACCGGGACCTTTGCTCCCCGAGCGGCGTCCCGGTCAGGGTGATTCCGTTCGATCAGCCGACCGGGCCGGCCCACGCACCGTCACCGATCTCGATTGAGGAGATGCCTGTTCATCTTGTCGAAGGAGTCCACGGCCCGCCCCGGCGGCCGCCTGACGTCACAGCGGTGCGACCGGATTACACCCGCTCCCAGCCGCGCCGCTGTGCCCGCGCACCCAGTCGGTCGTCCTTGCTGCGGTACACCACGTACGGGCGCCACAGGTAGCCGACCGGCGCGCTGAACACGTGCACCAGGCGGGTGAACGGCCACAACGCGAACAGCAGCATCGCCACCATGCCGTGGGCCTGAAACCCCAACGGCGCCTGCGCCATCAGCTCGGGGTGCGGCTGCAACAGGAAGATGCCCCGGAACCAGACGGAGACGCCCTCGCGATAGTTGTAGGACCCGAGCAGGTTGGCGACCACGGTGTTGGCCAGCCCGAGGACGATCACGGTGGCCAGGAACAGGTACATCACCTTGTCCATGCGCGTGGTGGCGCTGAACACCGGCCCGACGGTGCGCCGGCGGTAGATGAGGATGGCCATGCCGATGACGGTGGCCGCCCCGGCTGCCGCCCCCAGGCTCACGGCCAGGAAGTGGTACACGCCTTCGGACACCCCGACCGCCGCCGTCCAGGTCTCCGGCACCCCCAATCCGACGACGTGGCCCGCGAACACCCCGAGGATGCCGAAGTGGAACAGCGGGGAGCCGATGCGCAGCAGCCGCCGCTCGTACAGCTGGGACGAGCGGGTGGTCCAGCCGAACTTGTCGTAACGGTAGCGCCAGAGATGGCCGACGACGAACACGGCGAGGCACACGTAGGGCACCACCACCCACAGGCCGAGGTCTTTCGTGTCGTTCACGTTCGCGCCACCATCAGATCCGGTTGCGCGAAGGGTTCGAGTCCGACGTCCTCACCGGGGGGTCCCTCGGCGGCGAGCCGGGCCACCGCCTGCCGCTCGTCCCCCCGCAGCGCGGGCAGCGTGGCGGTGACCGCTGCGACGGCGTCCGCGTAGGGCGAGGCGGCGTCCTGCAGGGCCAGGCGCAACAGCTCCACGCCGGCCCGGTGCTCCAGCAGCAGCGCCCGGCCGGCAGCGAGATCCGTTGTCGCCGCGAACTCCAGTACCACGCTCAGGTGATCGGGGAGCTCGATCGTGGCCAGCTCCACCCCGGCCTGTCGGTAGGCCCGCTTGAAGGCGAGCAGCGCCACCCCGCGCTTGCGGGTATCGCCGTAGGCGTAGTAGCTGAGGTACAAACAGCAGCGTCGGCGCAGGTCGAAGGTGGCGACGTAGTCGGCGGCCAGTACACCGGCCTGCTCGCGTAACCCGCCGAAACCCTCCACCAGGGTCGTCCACGCTCCCACGAGCGAGGCCAGGTGCAGCCCGTCACGACTGTTGTGGTGCGGGTCGCGACCGAAGCGATGGCATATCGGTGTCCTTCGGCCCTGTTCGCGTGGGTCGAAGGTCCCTGTCCCGGGTCGGCGGGGGCGACGACAGTGAGTGGTGTCAGTGAGTGGTGTCAGTGAGCCACCGCGGCACCACACCGGACGGTGGTTCGGTGACCGAAGCTGAGGAGGAGTCACGATGATGTTCTGGTACGGCGACAACACGAGCGGGTGGGGCTGGGCGCTGATGACGGTCGGCATGGTGGCCTTCTGGGGTTTGCTGATCACCGGCATCGTTCTGCTGGTCCGCGCCCCGGGAACCGTAGGTCGGCCGGCGAGTCAACCACCCGTGCCCTCGACGCCCGAGCAGGTGCTCGCGCAGCGCTTCGCCCGCGGTGAGATCGACGAGACCGAGTACACCGGTCGGCTGGCGGCCCTGAATGAGCACGTGCGGTCATAGCCTGGCGCGTCGGGCGGAGCCACAGCTGGCCCAGCACCGCGGCCTCGCTGATCTCGGCGTGCTTCGTGGCGGTCAACGTCGGGGTGGTGTCCTTGTCCAGCTCGCGCAGGTGCTGCGTCACCGTTCGTCTCCTGGCGATCACCGCACCATCCGGGGGCCGTCCGTGGTCACGGGCCGGCGCATAAGTCCCGGGCCTCGGAGCGTGGCGTCAGTGGTGCTTCGCGACCGTGAGCAGCACGGCGGCGGCCTCCAGCGCCTCGAGCGAGTGCCGGGAGCGCGGCACGATCAGCAGATCCCCCGGCGAGCCCTCCCAGGACGTCTCACCTGCGCGCAGCCGAACGCGCCCACGCAACACATGAACGGTCGCCTCCCCCGGATTCTCGTGCTCATCCAGCTTCCGGCCGGCAGCCAGCGCGATCACGGTCTGGCGGAGGACGTGCTCGTGGCCGCCGTACACGGTGTGGGAGCTGCGACCACTGGACGCGCCCTGCGCGAGGTTGAGTTGCTGACGGGCCAGGGCCGTCAGAGACGACTTCTCCATGTGAGCCTTTCGTGTGCTGATCATGCGCGAGTCACCCGCCATACCTCACGTCTAGATCGACTGACGGTAGCCGAAGAGCTCACGGCCGGGGCTGTCGTAGGCGACGACCCTGGCCACCGGGCCAACCGACCCACCGCGTTCGGGACGTTCGTCCCTGCCGCGGGCACCTGGCTACGCGCGACGATGGTGGAAACGACCGAGAGGTGGGAGTGGCCGTGACTGGCAACAGCATTATCGTCGGCGTCGACGGGTCCGCCGCCGCGCAGTCCGCCCTCAGGTGGGCAGCCGACGAGGCGTGCATCCGGCAACGGACCCTCCTGGTGGTGCACGCACCCGATTTCGCCGAATCGCGGCTCATCGCCTCGGCCGGTGAGCCGGCGATCCGGGCACTCGACGACCTCGGTGAGCGGCTGCTGTCCCAGCACGCGGTCGCCGCCTCCACCCGCCAACCCGGCGTCCTGGTGACCACCCTGCTCAGTCACTCCCGCGCCGTGGACGTGCTCATCGACCTCAGCCTGGATGCCGGCCTGCTCGTCGTCGGGACCCACGGCCGCGGCTTCGAGTCCATGCTCGGCTCGGTCAGCCACCGCGTCGCCGCCCGCGCCCACTGTCCGGTCGCCGTTGTCCCCGACGCTCGGGCCCTGTGGGGGCGTTACCAGTCGCCGCGCATCGTGGTGGGGGTGTCCAGCGCACCGGCCGGGCGGTTGGCTCTGGAGTTCGCGTTCGGCGAAGCCCAGCACCGTAACGCCACCGTCGTCGCGGTACGCGCCTGGAACCGCATCGACGCCGCGATGCTGGCCGGACTGGATCCCACCGTGCTCGAGCACTTCGAACGACAAGCGTACGACCACCTGGAACACGAACTCGCGCCACTCCGTCAGCGCCACCCGCAGGTCACCGTCGAAGCGGGCCTGGCCGCAGGCGAGCCCGCCGACCTGCTCCTGCACGCCGCCCGCACCGCGCAGCTCGTCGTCGTGGGCTGTCACCACAGCGACGACCGGTGGAGCACTCGCCTCGGCCCGGTACCCACCGCGATCCTGCACCGCGCACCGTGCCCAGTCGTCGTCGTCGGCCAACAGAGTCACCCGACCTCGGCCGCTGCGAGCACCGTCACGCAGCCGGCGTCCACCGTGCTCACCTGACCGGACCACCGTCCCGGAGCACACCACCTCCGCGTGACGAATCGCGCCGGCCGCGTCGTGCTACACAGGCACCGACCGAAGGGGCCCCTGTGGACCAGCTCACGCTCGGAGTCGTGGCTACCTCCCGCAAGCCGGACGAGCGTCGACTACCCATCCATCCGCTGCACCTCGAGCGGATCGACGCCGAGCTCCGGGCCCGGATCTACCTCGAGCACGGCTACGGGGAGCGCTTCGGTGTCGCCGACACCCAGCTGGCGCCTGCGGTTGCCGGCCTGCGCTCGCGTGAGCAGCTCGTGGCCGAATGCGATGTGGTCTTGTTGGCCAAGCCTCTCGTGCAGGATATCGCCGAGCTGCGCCACGGGCAGGTGCTGTGGGGCTGGCCGCACTGCGTGCAGGACGCCGAACTCACCCAGCTGGCCATCGACCGTCGGCTGACGTTGATCGCATTCGAGGCGATGAACCACTGGACCCCGGACGGCTCGTTCAACCTGCACGTGTTCCACAAGAACAACGAGCTGGCCGGGTACTGCTCGGTGCTGCACGCGCTGGCGCTCGTCGGGGCCACGGGTGATTACGGCAGACGGCGGCGCGCGGTCGTCATCGGCTTCGGGGCCACGGCCCGGGGCGCGGTGACCGCCCTGAACGCGCACGGGATCCACGACGTCGAGATCCTCACCAACCGCGGTGTCGCCGCCGTCGCCGCGCCGATCCATTCCGCGCGGATGGTGCACCTCGACCACGACGCCACCGATCCGCGCCGCAGCGGCGCCGTCACCGACGACGGCCGGGTGCCGTTGGCAGGTTTCCTGGCCGAGCACGACATCATCGTCAACTGCGTGTTGCAGGACACCGAAGCACCGCTGACCTTCCTCACCGACGAGGACGTCGCGCTGCTCGCGCCAGGCACCCTGGTCGTCGACGTCTCCTGCGACGAGGGGATGGGTTTCAGCTGGGCGCGTCCCACGTCGTTCGCCCAGCCGATGTTCACCCTCGGCGACAACGTCCACCACTACGGCGTGGACCACAGCCCCTCCTACCTATGGGACTCCGCCACCTGGGAGATCAGCGAGGCCCTGCTCCCCCACCTGCCGACGGTGCTGGGCGGAGCCCGCGTGTGGCACGCCGACGAGACGGTCCGGCGCGCCGTCGAGATCCGCGACGGCGAAGTGCGCAACCCCGCCATCCTGTCCTTTCAGCACCGCTCACCGGACTACCCGTACACCCGCCGGTGAGCACACCCGGCCCCGCGCTCAGCGTGGGCGACGCAGCAGGTCGTGCTCGGCGAGCGCCGCCGGGAGCACGAGGCCGAAGACGTCCGCGCGGGTGACGTCCGCGGCACGGCCGTAGACCTCGGCCAACGCACCCAACGCCGTCAACCCGTCACGGAGTACGGCCCGGACCCCGGCGCGGGAGGCGGCCCGTTCCAGGTCGGGGGCCGGCTCAGCGGTGAGAAACGGGGCCAGGTCGGCGGCGGCCGGGTCGTGCCCGTGCGCTGCCCGCAGGCATCCGACCAGGATCCAACGCGGGCTGCGCGGCCCGGCTGGCGCAGCCGCGAGCAGATCGGTGACCAGCTCGACCACCGCCTCCCCGGGCTCCTGGGAGTCGAGCTGCACCAGCAGCTGCGCGGTGGCGCAGACGAAGGCGTCCAACGCTTCGCTGGGGTCGAGGTCCGGCTCGAGCAGCCCCGTGAGCAGGTCGAGCGCCACGTCCTGCTCGATTCCGTCGGCCAGCGCGCTGCCGACCGCCTGCACCGCGGCGTTCAGCGGCAACGCGGCCCAGCTGGACGGCCCGATCCCGGCCCTGGTGCGCACGAACCGGGCGAGCTGCAGGCAGGCGTGCACCAGTGGGGCCACTCCCGCGTCGCTCGGGGTCGACGGCTCCTCGAGTGCGGCGCGCACCAGTTCCAGCGGCGCGCTCACCCGGTGCAGGTGCCTGCCGGCCACTTCCGCGCCGTCCGCTGCCAGGGCCGTGGCCGCCCGGTGCAGCCAGGCTCTGCCCGGTGCGCCGGCCGCCCGGACGCCCGCAGCCACCTCGCGTACCGTGGCCTCGTCGTCGCCGTGCCCTGCCGCGGCGACCGCCAGTTGCACCCACAGCCCGGCCAGCCGGGTGAGGGCCGCGTCGTCGACCAGCTCCAGCCGCTGCAACAGCTGCTCGTCGGACAGGTCCGCCCCGAACGCTGCCCGCGCCAGTCGGGCGGACACGCTCACCGCGGCCCGCACCGTCTCCTCCCGGTCACCCGACACTGCCAGTACTTCGGCGACGCCCACGGCACCACCACCCGCGATCGGCACCTGGGTGAGCAGCCGGATCACCTCGTCCTCGAACGGTCCGGTCTCGGCCAATACCGTGGCCACCACCCCGGGCCCGGCCACCTCGGCGGCCGTGGCAAGCACCCCGGACACCAGGTCGCCGAGCGCCACCTGGAACTCCGGCGGCCCGTACGCCAGACCGCGCACCAGCCGCGTGGTGGTCTGGTCCGCGTCGAGTTCACCGCGGTAGTGGGCCAACACGCCAGAGGCAACGAGCTGTTCGGGCGAGAAGTCGGCGGCGTGGTCGTGCGCGTCGTCGTGCAGCAGCAGCTCGACGTCCTCGGCGAGCCAGGGCGCGAGGCGTCCGCGCAGCGCGTCGACCAGCTCGACGACGGGCAGCTGCAGCTCGGCGGCCAGGCGCTCGCAGTCCACCGGTTCACCCCAGAAGCCCGGCGCGGGATCGGCGTCGACCACGGCCAGGAGCACCACCCGGCCGTCGTCGCCGGACTGACCGGGCAGCGCGGCGACGAGCGGAGCCACCGGCAGCTGCCAGGTCAACGACTGGCCCTCGGCGAGCACCCGCACCGTGACGGTCGGTGAACCGGAGCCGTCGGAGTGCACGTCCACCCGCGCCCCCGCGCCGCGCAGCCGCTCGGCGGCGTGCACCGGCAGGAAGGTGTGCAGCAGCACCGCGGGCTCCAGCGTGTCGGCCGCGTGGGCGTGGAGCACCGCACCTGCGACGCAGGCGTATACGGGCGGGCGGTGCTGTTCGGGGGTGCTCACCCGTCCAGTGTTGTCGATCCCGTCGCCACAGCCGACCAGACCCCGTCCAGCAGGCCACAGCGCACCCGGGTGAGACAGCGCATCCGGGTGAGACAGCGCAGCCGGGTGAGACAGTAGTGGGGTACCCGTGCCGTCGCGCTGAAGGAGACCCGTGGTCGTCGACCGCATGCTGCCCACCCCGGAGGCCGAGGACCTGCTGGCCCTCACCCGCGAGCTGGCCGACAAGGAGCTGCGCCCCCGGGCCGCCCGCCACGAGGCGGACGAGTCCTTCCCGGAGGGATTGTTCGGCACCCTCGGCGACGCCGGGCTGCTCGGCCTGCCGTACCGGCAGGACCAGGGCGGCGGTGGCCAGCCGTACGAGGTGTACCTGCAGGTGCTCGAGGAGCTGGGCGCGCGGTGGGCGGCAGTGGCGGTGGCCACCAGCGTGCACGGGCTGTCCTGTTTCCCTTTGGCCAACTTCGGCACCGGGCAGCAGCAGCAGCGTTGGCTGCCGGACATGCTCAGCGGCGCGCAGCTCGGCGCGTACAGCCTGTCCGAGCCGCAGGCCGGTTCCGACGCCGCGGCCCTGAGCTGCAAGGCCGTGCGCGGTGACGACGGATACCGGGTCACCGGCACCAAGGCGTGGATCACCAACGGCGGCAGGGCCGATGTCTACTCGACATTCCTGCGCACCGCGGACACCGGCGCGCGGGGCGTCTCGTGCTTCCTGGTGCCCAGGGAAACCGAGGGGCTGAGCTTCGGCCGGCCCGAGGAGAAGATGGGCCTGCGGGCCATCCCCACCACGAGCGCCAGCTACGACGACGCCCACCTCGACGCCGACCGGTTGCTCGGCGGGGAAGGCCAGGGCCTGCCGATCGCGTTCGCGGCGCTGGACTCCGGGCGACTGGGCATCGCCGCCGTGGCGGTGGGGCTGGCCCAGGGTGCGCTGGACGACGCGGTGGCCTACGCCAAGGAGCGCACCACCTTCGGCCGCAATATCATCGACCACCAGGGGCTCGGCTTCCTGCTGGCCGACATGGCCGCGGCGGTCGACTCCGCCCGGGCCACCTACCTCGACGCGGCCCGCCGCCGGGACATCGGGCGCCCCTACAGCCGCCAGGCCAGCGTGGCCAAGTTGGTGGCCACCGACGCCGCCATGCAGGTCACGACCGACGCCGTGCAGGTGCTGGGTGGATACGGCTACACCCGCGACTTCCCCCTCGAGCGCTACATGCGGGAGGCCAAGATCATGCAGATCTTCGAGGGCACCAACCAGATCCAGCGCCTGGTCATCAGCCGCGAGCTCGCCGGAAGGTGACGGTCCGGCTCATCCGTCGCCTCGGCGGCACAGGTAGTGCACGTAGTCGGCGGTGGCCCCCGCAGTGGAGGGGTCGAGCACACTCCCCTGCTCCGACCAAGCGTCGAGGCCGGCGGCGCGCAGCATCGCCACGGTGGCGCCGAACGAGGCGAAGTGGACGACGAACCGGAACTCGTGGGCGCGGAGGGGACGGCGGGAGAAGCCCGGCCCGTCCTCGGCCAGGTGTCGCACCCTGCGGTAGTGGCCCAACGCGCGTACCTGCCGGTGGGATGGCGAGCGGCCCTGGCGAGGACAACGGTGG
>JAABVA010004908.1_pt1 | contig 12264 bp, 12 predicted proteins | sample 5560331 | NCBI WGS metagenome assembly JAABVA01 (sample SAMN12812661, study PRJNA571458) | rock metagenome | isolation source: Antarctica rocks | place: Antarctica: Victoria Land, Mt New Zealand sud | collected 2016-01-07
CTGGCGTCGTCTCTTGGTTCGCTGGGAAAAGCTCGGTGAGACGTATCAAGCCTTTTTGCAGTTGGCCTGTGGACTCATCTGTTTTCATTACACCTCTCATGTCTAGGTTTTCGGATAAGGTCTTAATGTGTCGTTTGTGATAGACCTTGCTGTTTCTGCATTGTTCATCTTTATCGGCAACTACTTGGGGAAGGTACGCCGAAACTTCTGGTTAGGTATTAGAACCCCTTGGACACTGGCAAGCGATGTAACGTGGGAGCGGACGCATCGACTGGGCGGTTGGCTCTTCGTCGCTGCGGGTGTAATTGGCATTGGTACGGCTTTTGTGCCTTCGCTGCGTATCTGGGGAGTTGTGGGTTCAATACTGGTTGTCTCAGCAATACTGATAGTATATTCATACATTGTCTATCGACAAATGGAAACGAGCGGCAAAAATCCGTTATCGCCGCCTTTTGACGATGTGTAGGGACCGATGTATCGCGTCCTGGGGGTGGGGCGGTGGGGCACACGTGACCACACAAGATCGTTGCCGACGCGTTGCCCCTCCCCGCTCCCAGAACGCGATACATCGGTCCCTACGGGTGTTCCGCTCGTTCGCGTCGTTCGATTTCGCGGCGTAAGCGTTCTTGCTCGCGCCGCTCTTTCTGTAAACGACGCTTCTCTTCGGCCTGTCGTTGCGCCTCCGGGTCTGCATTGATTTCATTCATAGCGATTGCTACACCTTGACTGATGATAAGAGGAATTGCTTCTGCCGCTCTCTCCTCTCCTGTTGCTAGCGTGATACGCTCGTCAAGCGGAGGAATACCGAGTACATAGCTAATAGTCTCGATGTGGGCATTCGTGGGGCGTCCGATACCAACACGTAAACGAGGAATCTGGCTTGTATGCAGGTGGCGAATGATATTGTCCATGCCGTTGTGTCCAGCAGCACTCCCATTGCTCTTCAGGCGAACTCTCCCTACTGGCAGGTCAAGCTCGTCATAGACAACAAGCACATCTTCTGGTAATACCTTGTACCAGTGAGCGAGCGCACTCACTGCTTCGCCACTATTGTTCATGAAGGTGATGGGCTTGACCAGGACCACTTTATCAAAGCCAAGTGTACCGCTCGCCAGGATTGCTCGGCTGCGTTGCTCTGACCAGTTCCATTTGAGTGCTTTTGCTAACATATCGACAACGCGGAAGCCGACATTGTGTCGTGTCTGCTCATATTGCTGCCCCGGATTGCCGAGGCCAACGATAAGTTTCATGAATGTTACCGCCCATACTCGAGGCGTGCCGCGAGATAGGGGGGCAAACCTACTTTGAGAATCTTCTCCTGTGTCTTCTCATAATCGTAATGAACGCGATAGAAGGTGAAGCCGTGTTCCGTATCATAAATCATAAAAGCGGCACGCGGGTCTCCATCTCGTGGTTGCCCGACACCGCCTGGATTAACAATCGCGCGGTAGTCCTTTGGAGCAGACCATGCACCCTCTGGTGGGACAATCATCTCATTTGTAACCTGCACCATACTCTGGCTCAATCCCAGAAGAGCTAATAACTCTTCGATCTCACTATTGATGCGATCTTCCGCGTTGGCGATACGTTCTTCCTGCGATCCCGCTTCGATCTTCGTATAGCCATTGAGTTCCAGCTCTTGCTTGTCGGCAGGAGCATCTTCTTGCGTTAACATAGCAGACGACGAAGTTTGCTCATCATGTTCAACATGTACCCCTTCAGCAGAAGATGTTTCTTGTGAATTTTGAAGAGCAGTACATACTGCTGCAACTTTCTGTGTTTCTTCGTCGTCATCAATGTCACTACTTAACACGTCAAATTCATTTTCGCCTTCTGTGATAGCTTCACACTGCTCTGTTTCTGTCAGTGGTATCGTCGGTGTTTGCGCTACGGGATCGGGTTGTTGAAAGATAACGGGAACATGTGTGTGTCCCACGAAACAATAGCGGTTGGTGAAATATTGGAAGCTTCTTTCTGCGAGAACTTCAGAGGTAAGATACTCCCAGAGCGGCCCATAAGGACTGCCATGTACAAGTGTGCAGTCGCGTAGTACAATACGTTCCGGCAAATTTGTGAGAAATTCGCGATGCTCCTCGGTGAGTTGCTTGGCTGTCCACTCTGCCGAAATACGCGCTACTGTACTGAAATCGTCCAGGTCAATTTTTCCCACCGCTGCCCAGTCGTGATTTCCTGCAATGACAATATCGGTACGTTCACGTAGTTTTATAATACACTCATTTGGATTAGGGCCATAACCGACAAGATCGCCGAGAAACCATAGCTGATCAATAGGTTCTTGTTGGGCTAACTCGTCTATTTTTGCTAGAACAGCCTCTAGTGCTTCAAGATTGGCGTGAACATCGGTAAATACAGCGTAGCGCATAGTTGTATACTCTATTCAAACTATATAATATAAGGTAAGTGGGTATATTCTATCATGTTTGCTGTATCCTTACTAGTACCATTTTGATTGAGTCCCTATCCTCTAACGACCCTTGTAGTCTATGCACATCTAAGGTGTTGGCGGTAACACTGGGAGCGCAAAGCCCCAATTGAGCAGGGTTTTTGCATCGTTGAAGCGGTCAAGTGACGTATCGCTATGCAAGACTGCTCCTAGCAGGTGATGTCCGTCTCGCGTTGCGGCAAACATCAAGCACCAACCAGCCTCGATGGTGTGACCCGTCTTGATACCTGTCATTCCTGTATACGTGCCGAGTAGGTCATTGGTAGTTTTCCATGCATATGCATGATGTTTTCCTGTAGCCACAAGTGTATAGCTCTGTGTATGTACGATTTGTGCAAAGAGAGGTAGCGACATAGCGTATTGTGCCAGACGCGCAAGATCAGCTAGCGTTGTATAGTGATTGGGGTTCGTTTCGTTATCAGGCGTCAAACCGTCCGGGTTCGTGTAGTGCGTCTGGTACAGGTGTAGGCGATGAGCAAAGAGATTCATCCTTTGCACAAATTGATCTGGCGTACCTGCAAGCCCATCTGCGATTGCGATGGCAGCATCATCACCCGATGGCAGCAGCAACCCGTAGAGTAAATATTTTAGCGGTACGATATCGCCAACTTGTAAAAATGCGCTACTCCCATTATGCAGCGTTACCTCGTCTATTGCGTCTTGTTTAATTGTAATACCCTGATTGAGGTCGCCTGTTTGTATGGCGATGACAGCGGTCATAACCTTCGTTATGCTTGCCATTGGCAGCGGCTTCTCACCATTTATATTGACCAGAATGTTGCCCGTATCTGTATCCTCAAGATAGGCCGCTTCTGCTGTAAGTGTTGGTGGTGTTCCCTTGACTGTTAGCTGTGGTGATGGCGATGGTGCGGGTGTCGGTACAAACGGAAAGGGTGTTGGTGATGGTGTCGGCGCAATCAACCCTAGTGAAGCACCGACGCTATTGCCAGCGGATGTGAAGGCAATAATCGGTGTCAAAATAAGCACTAGTAGAGCTACTATAATGAGCGAAAGACCTAATACACGCCGCGCCATTCTTTGTATTCCCTGTTCTTCGTAATTACAATATTTCGTAGGGACCAGATTTATCGCGTCCGTAGCCGATTTATCGGCTATATGCCTTCTTCATAAAGACATTTCGCGTGATAAATCACACATGGACGCGATAAATCTGGTCCCTACGAAAATCCTCTTTAGCTAAAGACCTTCGGGCCATTGGTTATGATAATTAGTTTCGCGCTCGAAGGCGTCGGCGATGCGTAGAATAGTCTCTTCACCGAAGGCAGGCCCCAACAATTGCAGACCAACTGGCAATCCTTGACTGAAGCCGCCGGGGATTGATATGCCACTGATGCCTGCCAGATTTGCTGGAATCGTGAACACATCTTGCAGGTACATTTGATACGGGTCGGATATCTCACCAAGCTTGAATGCAACAGTTGGCGAGGCTGGACTCACCAACGCATCTACTTTTTCAAACGCCTTCTCGAAGTCCTGTGTGATCAGCGACCGCACCTTCTCTGCTTGCTTATAGTATGCATCATAATAGCCGGATGAGAGCGCATAGGTTCCCAGCATGATACGACGCTTCACCTCGGCACCAAAACCGTATTGACGTGTCTTTTCCATCGCCTCCCACATATCGTGAGTGTCGCGATAGGAGTAGCCATATTTGACGCCATCGTAGCGTGCGAGATTCGCGCTTGCCTCTGCTGGCGCAATAATATAGTACGCCGACACGCCATATTTCGTGTGAGGTAGCGACACGTCAATAATTTCCGCACCCATTGCTCGTAGCTTCTCAATGTTCTCACGAACAATCTTTATGACCTCTGGTTGTGTGCCCTCAACCCAGTACTCTTCTGGTACACCAAGTTTCATGCCCTTGATGCTGCCACTCATACCAGTGCTATAATCCGGTACAGGATTGGGCGAACTGGTCGAGTCATGTGCATCCCGTCCTGCAACTGCTTGTAGCAATAGTGCAGCATCGCGAGCATCACGTGCGAATGGACCAATTTGGTCGAGTGAGGAACCGAATGCGATAAGTCCGAAGCGCGAGACACGACCATACGTTGGTTTCAAGCCCAGCACATTACACAGTGCTGCAGGTTGGCGAATTGAGCCACCTGTATCACTGCCATACGAACCCATTGCCATACCAGCCGCCACTGCCGCTGCAGAACCACCGCTACTACCACCAGGGGCGCGTTCCAGGTTCCAGGGATTGTGTGTGTCGAAAAAGGCTGAGTTCTCCGTCGAAGATCCCATTGCAAACTCGTCCATATTGGTTTTGCCCACCATGACAATGCCTGCTGCATTGAGCTTTTCCATCACTGTTGCGTTATATGGTGGCTTGAAATGTTCTAGCATACGTGAACCAGCGGTTGTCGTGATGTTTTTTGTGGATATCACATCTTTGATCGCGATAGGAATACCTGTCAGCGGCGAAAGGTTGTCTCCACTTGCAATACGATGGTCTGCCTCTTCCGCTTGTTGCAGTGCCAGTTCGTCCGTTATCAGTGTGAATGCCATCACCTTATCTTCCACCGCACGAATGCGGTCAAGGTGTGCTTTCGTCAGTTCGACTGAGGAGATTTTCTTTTGCCGTAGTAGATCACCAGCCTCATGAATCGTGAGTGTATACAATTCCGTCATCGTGATTATTCGCCCTCCAACACTGCATTGACCTTCAAGTAGTTATCTTCCTGATCGGGTGCGTTCGCCAATAGCACTTCCGGTGGATACGATGGCTGCGACACATCGACACGCATAACATTGGTCAGGCGTGAAGCGTGGGCCGTTGGTGAAACGCCGCTCACGTCGGCCTCTTGCAATATCTTGATGTTTTCCAGGATAACGGAAAGTTGCTGCTGAAATGTGGTTATATCTTCCTCGGTCATGCCCAGGCGTGCGAGTTTCGCTACATTTTCTACCGTTTTGCGATCAATCATCGTCCCAATCCTTCATCTTTATTGTGTTAGTACCGAATGGAGAAGCTCCTGAAATGTTCGGTCGGTTCGCGCCACGTCGTCTCGACCTCATCCACCTCTCCTGCTGATGGTCCTTGTCTCAGTGTTGCGAGGAGATTTTCCAGTGTGCTTCGAGTCCCTTGAGCCACAACCTCGACACTGCCATCACCCCTGTTGCGCGTATAGCCGCGTACACCAAGTGATGACGCTCTCCGTGAGGCAAAGTAGCGAAAGCCAACACCCTGTACATATCCATGCACTACTGCATGAAGTTCTTCTATGCTCTTTTCCTTGTCATTCTTCCGGCTCATGCCGCCTATAATAGCATACTCACCCGTATGAGTATAGAGCTTACTGCACTAGCCGTTATCGTCCTGTTTGTCAATATCGAGAAGATACTGCCGCGCATCGGACTCAGTTTGAGCGATACTCATGTAAACAATCAAGTCTTGCAGTTTTTCTTTGTCTGCCATTGCCTCTGTCTTCCCAATTGCCAAACGTGCAAGTTTGGGGAATTTTGTTTGTACAATTCGTTGTATTGCAGTGCGGTGGTCTTGCAATGTTTTTTGAAGATTTTGCTGAATGCCTTGTTGGATGCCTTGTTGGATGCCTTGTTGGATGCCTTGTTGGATGCCTTGTTGGATACCTTTTTCGCGTCCCTCTTCTAAAATCAACTGATAGAGGGGAGTATCGCTTAGTAGATCATGCTGCATTCTGAACCTCCTGATAAGCCAGTTTTGATCTTCCTTTTTTCCGAGAAACGCAAGTGATGCTAGTGCTAGCGTGAGAGAAACAAGGTCTCTCTTTACATTCTCATCCTCTACGAGACTTTCTATATCATCAACTGTTTCTTCTACAACTTCATGGTTTGCGCCATCGTGTGTCAATGGTACTAGCGGCAACAACGCTACAAGCCCTACTTGTTTGAGCATTTTTGTTGGAATTTCCCAGAGTTTTACATTGGTAAAATAGAAGCGATGAATCTCTGAGCCATCTGGATGCTTTTGGATAAAAGGCGACTCTGCTATCGCGCCATCCTTCTTCAAATAAATAACATAAGAAATGACTGTATAACCAAGAACACAACTCGCCAGAACATTGTACTCCCACATACGTCGTGCCATATTTGTAGGTGCGCGTCTCTGAAACTCGATGTGAAGGGCATACTGTTTTTCATCGAGCGTTACCTCGTACAGCGTATCCATATCTAAACTACGGTTCAGATGTGGTGATAGTTCGCCGACATAATGCGCTCCCTCTAATAGCCAGGAGACAAAATGTTGCGGATTGATTTTGATGAGCTGTTTTAGTGCGCTATCCCATTTGCCCGCCATGATTTGCCTATCCTCCTCCCGATACTAATAGTAGTGTAGCATAGCAATGATGTGCTGTCGAGATGTGAAGAGCCGCTATTTTTTGCTTTTTGTCAGTACAAAATACTATGCTTTTTAGTTAAGAAGAGGACCTCGGTGAAATCGGCAACAAAAGGGCGTGTAATAGCGTATTGATAGACAAAGGGATAGGCTTCGTACCGTGCTACTCGTAACTCTTGTGGTTTTGTGGTACCATAGTAGCCTATACTATAGCATGAGTGCTAATACGTCGATAGTGGAACCTTCGATTTCACCTTGTTGTGGAGTGTAATGTATGCAGTCAGTACAGGACTTGGCAACCGCAGTGCAACGTGTCGTTGGCAACGTTGAACGGGTTATTGTTGGTAAGGCGGATGCGGTCGCATTCAGCTTGATCGCGGTTATTTGTCGTGGACACATTTTGATCGAGGATGTTCCAGGTGTAGGTAAAACTGTTCTCACCAAAGCCATTGCTCGCTCTATTGGATGTACCTTTAAGCGTATTCAATTCACACCAGACCTTTTACCAAGTGATGTTTCGGGCGTCTCTGTTTACAATCAGAAAACGGGAAACTTCGAGTTTCGCCCAGGCCCAGTTATGGCGCAGATTGTCCTGGCCGACGAAATCAACCGTGCGACACCTAAGACGCAATCAGCCCTTTTAGAGGCAATGGAAGAGGCGCAGGTAACTGTCGATGGTATCTCACACTCCCTTCCAGAACCTTTCATGGTCATGGCAACACAAAACCCTATCGAATATGAAGGAACATTTCCTCTGCCAGAAGCGCAGTTAGACCGTTTCATGATGAATATTAGTTTGGGCTATCCAAAGGCAGCCGATGAGATCAATATTCTGGATAGTCATCAACACCATCATCCTCTTGAAGACCTGGCCCAGATTATGACAGCAGAAGAACTTGTGCATATCCAGCAACAAATTCGTGCTATTCATGTTGACCCTTCTATTCGCGAATATATCGTCTCTATTGCAAATGCGACGCGTAACCATCAGAATATCTATCTTGGTGTAAGTCCGCGTGGTTCTTTAGCACTGTTTCGCGCTTCACAGGCACTAGCGGCTATGCGTGGTCGCGGTTATGTTATTCCAGATGACATCAAACTCCTGGCAAAACCAACGCTTGCCCACCGTATTATTGTGACGCCTGCCGCCCGTGTGCGTGCGATTACATCGACCATCATTCTCGACGAAATTTTGCAGAGTATTCCCGTGCCTAATGCATGGGTTGGCAGCGGAAGGGGACGCTAGCCTATGCGATCCTGGCAAGCTGTTCTACTGATCATTATCCTGGCCTTCCTCTCAATTAGCAGTGGTTGGAAGGTACTCTATGTGTTAACATACGTCTTGTTCATGTTATTTGTACTTTCCTGGTTTTGGGCACGCTATAGCTTGCGAAAAATCATCTTTCGTCGCGCTGTCACAAGTGGTCGTGTCCAGGTCGGCGAGGTGTTTGATGAGCGTCTCATGCTCGATAATTTGAGCGTGCTACCAAAATTATGGGTGCAAATTGCCGATGGCTCGACGTTGCCAGGGCATCGCGCAGGCTATGTTGCCAGCATGGGGGGACGCAAACGCGCTATGTGGCGAGCGCGTAGTACATGTAAGCAGCGTGGGCGTTTTCAACTTGGCCCCGTAAGCGCGACAAGTGGCGACCCGTTTGGCTTATTTCGGCGACGCATTATGCTATCGACATTACGTGAACTCATGGTATTGCCGCGTGTCTTTCCAATTACCTCGTTCGCGCTCTTTACAGGCGGTCTGCCAGGGAGAGGACGAAGCTCGCGACGGGCATTGCAAGCGACAACCAATGCGACAACTATACGTGAGTATGTCAATGGAGATGCACTTAGTCGCATCCATTGGCGTTCAAGTGCCCACTATGACAAGCTAATGGTCAAAGAATTTGATCTCGACCCCGCTGTTGACGCATGGATTTTCCTTGATCTTCATGATACTGTGCAGGCCGGAGAAGGCGAGCAATCAACCGAAGAGTACGGCGTGACGATTGCAGCGACGGTTGCTAACTATTTGTTGCGTCAGGACCTCTCTGTTGGTATGATTGTAAGTGGGCAACAGCGCGAATTTTTGAATGTTGATCGTGGTGAGCGTCAGGTTGAGCGTGTGCTAGAACTGCTTGCCGTTGTGAGTGCTGGACCAGGGCCAGACCTGAAAGAAGCCCTTGCACTCGATGCGATCCATTTTGGGCGTAACGCGGTTGCTGTCATCATCACACCATCGAATTCACGCGACTGGCATGAAGGTTTGCGTCACTTACAACGACGAGGTGTTCAGGTCGCTGTCGTAGGTATGGATGCTGCATCATTCGAGGATAGACCTTCCGACGAAGATTCACTGGCTTTATTAGAGGGTGCGGGCGTAGCTGTAGTGCGTGTAAAATGTGGCGAAGATATTTCTCAAGTTCTTGAAAGCGATCCAAATGCACGTCATACGCAACGGAGGTAAGGACGATGCGCGATGCTTCGATAGATAGGTTAGCCAGGATTATTTCCGATAAACCGAAATATAATCCTGATAAACAACGTTCTCAATCTTCTAAAACCTCACGTGAGTTGCATGTAGGGATGGCAGAGGGTTGGTTTTCACTCATCATGCTGGCTATAGTTATCTATAGTACCGTGTGGTGTGTACAGGCGGCGGGCTGGGTTGATCATCTGAATATTCTTACCATAACGACTGGTTTGGGACTTATAGCGGGTGTTGTGGCTTCTAAGCAAAAACGTTTGCCACGCCTTGCTGTCCATCTTATCGCGCTTGGCTTTGGTCTCCTTCTCTCTTTTTGGCAGACCACAGGTGCCTTCTATCAAGGGCATGCGGGAGATTTTACCGCCAGTATCCAACACTGGTTTGCGACGGCTTTTACAGGTGGAACGGGAAACGATGACGCGATTTTTCTTTTTTTCATTTTGTCGCTCGGTTTTATTCTTGCATACGCCAGCGCATGGTTTGTGTATCGCACACGCAATCCCTGGCTGACGATTCTGGCGAATGCGGTCGTACTCCTCATTAACCTCAGCAGTGTGGATTCAGGATATATTTTTTTCCTGGTTATCTTTCTTATGGCGTCGCTACTCTTGCTTCTACGTTTCAATCTCTATGAGTCAATAAGACGCTGGCGTAAGCAAGGTTTACGATATCCCGATGATATTGGTTGGGATGTGATGCAAGCCGGAGCTATTATCTCTGTGTGCATTCTCATTTTCTCATGGGTGCTTCCCGGCAGCTATACCAATGATGCCGCCGCCCAGATTTGGAATTCTAGTAGCAATCCCTGGCAGCAAGCAGAAAATACCTGGAACCGCGTCATCTCGCTGAACGGAGGCGTCAACCCTTCTAATCATGGCAATTTTAGGGATTCACTTGCACTCGGCGGCAATCCGAACCTCAATCATGATATTGTGATGACTGTGCAAAGTACCGATGGCTCCGTCTACTTTGAAACGCTGAGCTATGATACTTACGACGCGCATAGGAGTAGTTGGAGTAATGGTCCTACAGAAACGGTTCCGTTGAAGGCGAACGATTCCTATCCACCAGATGCAATAACGCAGGTGCATGCACTCACACAAAAAATTACTATTGTCAGTTCTTTAAGTGAGCAATACTCCTATGTTCCCGGTGCTGCTGATATCGGAGCATATAACGCTAACGCCACCGTAATGAGAAGTAAATCAAGCGGCTCGGTGGTTGCATGGCTGAGCAGAAATGGCACTTTAGGTGCAGGAGCGAATTATACCATTACCTCCTATTTGTCCTCCGCAGATGTTCCCACACTACGCGGTGTGCCGATGCCAGCCAACGCTCCATCACCACCGCCATCTGAGTATGATGTACAGCAAGACCCAGACGTGTATAGCACAGCTATTGTCAACACGTACACGCAACTTCCTTCCGGCCTCGATCCACGTATTCTGGTAAAGGCAAAACAGATTGTGGCCGACGCACATGCAACGACGATGTACGATAAAGTTGTTGCGCTTGAGTCATACTTCCGTAACAATTACTCGTATAGTACCAATATTCAGTTACCTTCTGGTGAGGAGGGTGTATCGTGGTTTCTTTTCGATAACAACAGTCACAAAGGTTTCTGTAACTACTTCTCAACGTCGATGACGGTTCTGGCACGTTCGCTCGGCATCCCTACGCGCGTCGTTGCTGGCTATACAAATGGTGAGTACGATGCGAAGACTCATCAGAGAGTAGTGCGTGGAACAGACGCGCATACCTGGGTACAAGTGTACTTTGCTGGCTATGGTTGGGTTAATTTTGAACCTTCTGCGAACTTTGCAAGTTTCACACGTCCGCTCCCAAACCAATTTGGCAAAGGAAGCGCGAACGGTGACTCTGGCAGTGCAGGTAACGGTGGCGTTGTCATACCTTCAGGTGGCCGAGGACGCACAGGGCGTAGTGCTGCAGATGATTCGTCTGGAGCCAATAGCAATACATCAACAGCACAGGCGCAAGGAAAACTGCATCAGCAGGTCTTTATGACAGCAGGGGGTATTGTATTGCTCATCCTCTTTCTTCTGCTGCTCTTTATGCTCTGGTGGCGGCGTCTATTCAGGCAGTATAGCCTCTCCTCACAGTTGTATGGACGCTTATGTCTGCTGGCGAATTGGGCAGGAATACAGCTTCGACCTTCACAAACGCCTTACGAATACGTTCATGGTGTCGCTGCGTGTACACCAGAGGATGCTCTTGTCCTCGAACGACTGGGTGATATCTATGTGCGTGATAAATGGGCTGACCCTGAAAGTTCTGAACACCCTTTACGCTCCGGTGAGATCGATGAACTACCGTCACTGTGGCGACGTGTGCAACCGCATCTCTTCCTCTATGTCCTGCGCCATCCGTCGTTTTTACGATGGATACCTCAACATATAGGAGCGTTCGTTGTCAAGTTGTGGCGACGAAGACGTATGCGAAAAATGCTTAACGAAGAATTATAGCCACATTACCCAGGGTACTTGACCAAAGTACCGAACTTGCGTACACTGCAATGTGCAGTCTATGGTGCAACTATACGCTACACATTTTGATTGCATTCATCCTAAGAGGAGCATATTATGTCTGAAGATACTATCGCGGGCGAGGATTTACCAACCCTTGCACTCACTCCCATTCCACAAAGAAGAGCCATTGAAATACTCGATGCGCCTCCTGTCCTGTTACAAACATTGGATATTGCCCGCCATGTGGCAATTGCTCCTAATGGCAAGCGCTATGTTGTTGCGACCTATGACGACTCTCTGTTAGGCCATGACTTCGTAACGGCCATCTATCCGCAGCAAAACGAATATCTGACATTGGTGCGTATGACTGTTCGGGAGTTTCAGAGCAATACCATAGATCAGGCTATACAGCGTCATATCAGCACTGTTCAAGCTATCCAGCAGGGCAGAGTGAACGAGTTGAAGGCTAGAGCGATAAAGTAAGCCA
>JAABVA010004909.1_pt1 | contig 12264 bp, 10 predicted proteins | sample 5560331 | NCBI WGS metagenome assembly JAABVA01 (sample SAMN12812661, study PRJNA571458) | rock metagenome | isolation source: Antarctica rocks | place: Antarctica: Victoria Land, Mt New Zealand sud | collected 2016-01-07
CTTCTTGAGTTATCCTTGCCGCATCCTCGTCCCGAGCACCGTTCTGCCTGGAAACAGCCTTTGCCAGACCTAACCGCCTCGGGCGCCAACCGGTCAAAACCACTGTGCAGAGGTACTAGTTCTCCTCAGGCGGTGACCTTGAGACGGCGGTCGCTCTTGATACCGACAAGTATGATCACTTGACCGTCAATTGCAAGCCGGTTCCGCAATCTTCCCGTTGGTATGCTTGTCATTCTGGCCAGTAGCTCTTACGACTCTGACCCAAGAAACGGGAGGCTGCGCATCATGTCGCTCAATGGGAAGGGCGCGATCACCGGCATCGGCGAGACCGCCTATGTGAAGGCGTCGCCGAAGAGCGCCTTTGCACTGCAGATCGAGGCCTCGCTGGCGGCCATCGCAGACGCCGGGCTCGATCCGAAGGAGATCGACGGGATCATCCCGATCGGCATCACCGGCGCGCCGGCCGAAGCGTTCGTGACCAATTTCGGCATCCCCGACCTGCGCTTCTCGGCGCTGACGCCGATGGGCGGCGCGAGCGGGATCGCGGCGGTGCAGTGCGCGATCGCGGCGGTGTCGGCCGGGCTGTGCAAGCATGTGCTGATCCCGGCCGGGCGCAATGTGTCGTCGGGCGCGCGGGCCGGCGTGCGCATCCATCAGATGCCGCAATTCCATCTCGTGACCGAGTTCGAGCTGCCGCAGGGCGCCATCGCGCCCGCGCAGCTCTACGCGCCGATGGCAAGGCGGCACATGGAGCTGTACGGCACCACCAGCCGGCAATTTGGCGAGGTCGCGGTGTCGACCCGGGCGCATGCGCTGCTGAATGGCAACGCGGTGATGACCAAGCCGATCACGCTCGAGGACCACCAGAACTCTCGCATGATCTCCGACCCGTTCCGCCTGCTCGATTGCAGCCTTGAGAGCGATGGGGGCGCCGCCTTCGTCGTCAGCGCGACCGAGCGCGCGCGCGACATGCGCCAACCCGTTGTCGAGGTGCTCGGCATCGCCGAGGGGCATCCGGACCAGCCCAGTTCGATCACCCAGCGCGCTGACCTGACCCGGCTCGGCATGGCCAAGGCGGCGCCGGTCGCCTTCCAAATGGCCGGCGTCACGCACGACGATATCGACGTGGCCGAGATCTACGACTGCTTCACCTACATTGTGCTGTGCCAGCTCGAAGACATGGGTTTTTGCAAAAAGGGCGAGGCCGGTCCGTTCGTGGAAGACGGCAAGCTGCGGCTCGGGGGCGCGTTGCCGACGAACACGCATGGTGGGTTGCTGTCGCAAGCGCATATGCTCGGAATGAATCACGTGGTCGAGTTGGTGCGGCAACTGCGCGGCCATGGGGGGAGGGCGCAGGTGGAAGACGCCGAGATCGGATTATGTACCGGCTACGGTGATCTGGGCGACGGCGCCATCGCCATCATGCGGCGGCATTGATCATGAGCGACACCAAACCCCAGCCGCATGCGACCGAGATCACGCGACCCTATTGGGATGCCGCCCTTGCCGGTAAATTAATACTGCAGCGCTGCACTCGATGCGGCACCCTGCGCCACTATCCGCAACTCCTGTGCACGAATTGTTATTCAGACGGCGTCGAGTGGACCGAGGCCAGCGGTCGCGGGACGGTGCAGAGCTGGACCGTGGCGCATCACGCCTTTCATCCCGCCTTCAAGGGCGATCTTCCCTATACGCTGTTGATCGTCGACCTTCAGGAAGGGCCGCGGGCGATGGGCCGCTTCGACGGCGACCCGGCTGCGCTCAGCCTCGGGCTTCCCGTCCGCATCCGCTTCGATGCGGACGGGAAGCCGCACTTCGACGCGGGGGAGTGATCCGATGGAGCCGGAGGTCTTCGTAGGGCACGAGGACGGCATTGCCATCATACCATCAACCGGCCGCAGCAACGCAACGCGGTCAACCGGGCCGTGTCGTTCGGGGTCTGCGCGGCGGTCGACGAGTTGGACGCCCGAGCCGACCTGCGCGTCGGCATTCTTACTGGTGCGGGCGGGAATTTCTGCTCCGGCATGGACCTCAAGGCGTTCCTGCGCGGCGAGGTGACGCGCGTGGAAGGGCGCGGCATTCTGGGGATTGCCCGCACGCCGCCGCAGAAGCCGCTCATCGCTGCCGTGGAGGGATATGCCCTGGCAGGGGGCTTCGAGGCGGTGCTGGCCTGCGACCTGGTCGTAGCGTCGCGCGATGCCAAATTCGGCCTGCCGGAGGTCAAGCGCGGCCTGGCGGCGGCGGCGGGCGGTCTCTTACGGCTACCGCGCCTGCTGCCGAAGCGGATCGCGATGGAGGTCGCGCTCACAGGTGACTTCATCGGCGCCGAGCGGCTGGCCCAGTTCGGCCTGATCAACGTTTTGACCGAACCTGGCGGCGCGCTCGACGCTGGGAGGGAGTTGGCCCGACGCATCATCGTCAATGCGCCCCTATCGGTGGCGGCCAGCAAGCGGGTGATCACCGAGCAGCAGGATTGGCCACTGAGTGAGATGTGGGACCGGCAGGAGGCGATTACCGGTTCCGTGCTCGCCTCGAACGATGCCCGCGAGGGGGCAGCCGCGTTCGCGGAACGACGCGCGGCAAACTGGACCGGAACCTGAGCGGCATGGCCTACACCGTTGGCGATCTTGTCGCCGAGTTCCTTGCCGCCGCGGGAGTGACGACCGCGTTCGGCATCGTGTCGGTGCACAACATTCCGATGCTCGACGCAATCGGGCGGCGTAACGCCATCCGCTTCGTGCCGGCGCGCGGCGAGGTGGGCGGCGCCCACGTGGCCGACGGCTACGCCAGGGCCAGTGGCGGGCTCGGCGTTATGTTCAGCAGCACCGGCCCCGGTGCTGCGAACACGGTGCCCGGCCTGGTCGAGGCCAGGTTCGCCGGCAGCCCGGTGCTGCACATCACCGGGCAGACCGCGATCCGCTTCCTAGAGTGCGACACCGGCGCGGTGCATGACCTGCCGGGACAGGGCGCGATGCTGGCGGCGGTCTGCAAGTCGGTGCACCGGCCGCTGGTGGCTGACGACGTATTCGGCTGCCTGGTCGACGCCGCGATCAATGCGCTTTCGGCGCCGCGCGGGCCTGTTTCAGTCGAGATCCCGGCCGACCTGCAGATGCAGGTCATTGCCCGGCCGACGGAGTTGGATGCTCTCTTGCTGCAGCCGCGTCGTCACAACATCGACGAAATCGCTCTTGATGCGGCCGCGGACCTTCTGGCGGGGGCGAAGCGGCCGATGCTGTGGCTCGGCAACGGTGCGCGCGAGGCCGGTGCGCAGGCGCTCTCGCTGCTGGATTTGGGCTTCGGCGCGGTCAGTTCGTGGAACGGGCGCGGTATCGTGCCGGAGGATCACGCGCGGACTTTCGGTGCGATGCACGGCAATGGCGCGCCGGAGATCGAGGCCTTCTACGCGGGCGTCGATGCGATGGTCGTCGTCGGTTCGCGGCTGCGCGGCCATGAGACGCTTGACGGCGCGCTCCGCCTGCCGACGCGCTTGGTGCAGGTTGATGTCGACCCGAGGGCGAACGGGCGGACCTACGCGTCCGAAGCGTTCGTGGAGGGCGATGCGGCCGCGGTGCTGGCCGGGCTGGCGGATCGGCTCGCAGGGCGGCTTGCGGCCGACCCGGCGTTCGGTGCCGACCTCGCTGCCGTTCGCACCCGCGCGGCCTCGGCTTACCGCGACACTCTGGGCCCGTATGCCGACTTTCCGGCGCAGCTCCGCGAGGCGATACCGCGGGACGCGCTGTTCGTACGTGATGCGACGGTGGCCGGGGCCACCTGGGCGCACCGGCTGATGCCGGTATTCGGCAACCGGGATTCGATCCATCCGGTCGGGGCGGGGATCGGGTCCGGCCTCCCGCTGGGTATCGGGGCGGCGCTCGCCGTGCCGGGGCGCAAGACCGTGATGCTGGCGGGTGACGGCGGGTTCGCGATGAACATGACCGAGCTATGGACGGCGGCGCAGGAGGACGTCGACCTATGCATTATCGTCATGAACGACGGCATCTATGCCGCGATCGGCCACATCCAGGACACCTTCCAACAGAGGCGCCGCTTCTTCGGCGAGCTACGCGGGCCGGATCTGGAGGGCCTCGCGCAGCTGGCTGAGATGCAGTTCTGGCGAGCCGACCGGGCCGACGAGTCCGGAAGGTGCGTTGCCGCAGCGATCGCGGTGCCGGGGCCAGCGATGGTGGAAGTGGATATGCGCGCCATCGGCCCAGCCCCGGCCTACGGCGCATATCGCCGGGTCAGCGAATCAACGACCTGATCCAGTCCTCGCCGAGGCCAACGGTCTTGCAGTATGCGGCGTAGCGGTCGATGCGCACGAAAACGTCCTCGTAATCTTGAGCTACGCCATCGGCATCGACGTAGATGAGCGGACCGAAAATGTGGAAGACGGCCGTCATGTGACCCTGCTCGGGGTGAATGAACAGGGTGTGGATGTGGCCGGCCGGCTCGTAGACGAAGCTGCCGGCGCGGGCCACCCAATCGTGCTCGCGATAGCCCCAACTGCCATCGAGGGTCCATGCGGTGACCGGGCTGGCGTGGCGGTGGCGTTGGATCGTGCCGGCGCCGCTGGCACGCAGCACGCTGATCCAGCCGCCGGCGTTGGTATCGTACATCAGAGGTCGGCTATGGCCGATATTGCCGACCGGCATCCACTTGTCGTCGTGATCGAGCACGTCGCCCTGGAACATCTCCGGGGTGGTGTAGGGAGAGGATGCGATCTGGATCATAGCCGGATTCCCTTCTGGACATTTTCTTACTGTCCAGTATCGTCTGGTGGCTTAGACCCCGTTTTGAAAGTCATAAAGCAGGTAGCCGTTTGCGGTTTGGGTGAGCAGCGCGATGGAGCATGAGGCGGATCATGGCGAGGGTGACCATGGCCTCCGACACCTCGGGCAGGTGCTCGTAATCCTTGGACAAACGCCGCCAGCGACCAAGCCAGCCGAATGTTCTTTCCACGACCCACCTACGAGGCAACACGACGAAGCCCTTGATGCCTGGGATACGGCCGACAACGATCAGCGTGATACCGAGCAGGAAGCAGGCGAGCAGGGCGGCCACGCGGTTGTAGATGCTGTCGGCGAACACGGTTCGGAGCCAGCAGTAGAGCGGCTTGATGCGCCCGAGCAGGTCGCCTGCGCCGTCGGCATCCTGGATGGAGGCGGCGTGCACGAGCACGCCAAGCAACAGTCCCTGCGTGTCCACCGCGATGTGGCGTTTGCGCCCATTGACCTTCTTGGCAGCGTCGTAGCCGCGCGGTCCCCCACTTTCCGTCGTCTTCGCACTCTGGGTGTCAATGATGGCGGCCGTCGGGCTGGGTTCGCGTCCCGCACCCTCGCGCAGCGTCGTCACGAGGTGATGGCGCATGGTCTCCCATGTGCCTGCGCTGAGGAAAGCCCGCATGTAGCCATACACGGTGGGCCAGGGCGGGAATGCGGGAGGCGGCGGCAGGTGCCGCCACTGGCAGCCGGTGCGCACGACATAGAACAGCCCATCCAGCAGCCGCCGCAGGTCGGTCGTGCGTGGGCGACCTCCGGGCTTGGCAGCAGGGATGAGCGGTTCCAACAGGCGATACTGGTCATCGCTCAAGGCTTGGCCGGACCCGTAGTCTCCGACCAACGCCCGATCCTCAGGCGTCCACATGGCGATCTCCAGGAAGGGAAAACCTTCTGGAACGCTGCCAGGACGGCCCCGGTCACTCCGTCACGTCAGCCAAGCCAACCTTTCAAAACGGGGTCTTAGCGCAGGCAAGCTGCGAAATAATGGCCAATAATAATCCGGAGCAACCGACCATGCCTGTTTCGCGCCGCCTTATGCTGTCCGGAGCGGTGGCCATGCCGTTCATCCGTCGCGCTCGGGCCGCAGACAGCCTGAAGCTTGGTTGCTTAACCGATTTGAACGGTCCTTATGCCGACCTGACCGGCAAAGGAAGTGTCGGCGCGATCCGTCTGGCGATCGAGGATTTCAACAGACTACATCCGGACATCCCGGTCGAGCTCCTGTTCGCCGATTTCAGCCTCAAGCCGGATACCGGGCTGAGTATCCTGCGGGGTTGGTTCGACCAGGACGGGGTCGATGCCGCGCTCGACTTCCCGATGTCGGCGCTGGCGCTCGCGGCGACGCGGGTGCTCGAGGAGAAGAACAAGGTCGGGCTGATCACGTCGGCTGCCACATCCGAGCTGACCCGCGGCAGCTGCGGGCCAAACCACGTCCAGTTCTCGTCCGACACGTATTCGCTGGCGGCCTCCCTGGTGAAGTCATTGGTCCAGCAAGGCGGTGATACCTGGTATTTCGTCATGCCGAATTACGAGCTCGGCAAGTCAATGGTCGCCGACGCGAGCCGCGCGGTGACCGAGAGCGGCGCCAAGGTGCTCGGCACCGCCATCTATGCTTTCCCCGGTACGAGCGATTTTTCGAACGTTCTTCTACAAGCGCAGAACAGTGGTGCCAAGGTCATCTGCATTGCCAATGCCGGCGAGGACCTGACCAATTCGCTCAAGCAGGCGCGAGAGTTCGGCGTCTCGGGTGACGGCCGGGTCATGGCGCTTCCATTCATGGGCGAGCCGACGATCCAATCGCTCGGCTTGACCGCCGCCGGTGGCGGCTACTTTCCCTCACCGTTCTATTGGGACCGCGATGCCGGCAGCCGGTCCTTCACCGACCGGCTGGCCGCGTTCGTCCCGGCGAAGCAACGGCCCAACAAGAATTGGGCGAACGCCTATGCCGGCGCATTCCATTATCTCAAGACGACGGCCAGCATGGGCGTCGCACGCGCCAAGGCGGACGGGCGCGCCGCAGTTGAAGCCATGAAGTCGATGCCGCTCGACGACAGCCTATTCGGCAAGAGCAATATACGGCGCGACGGCCAGGCGATGCACGACGTGCTCCTGCTCCGCATCAAGACGCCCGCCCAGTCGCATGGTCCTGGGGATTACTGCGATATCATGCAGGTGCTCCCGGCCGAGCAGGCCGTCCGTCCGATCGGGCAGGGAGGCTGCAAGCTGATAACGGGGTAGTGCTACTCCGCCTCGGCGATCCCCATCAGCCGCTCCGTCGACGTCAGGTATTCGTTCTGTAAACGCAGCATGACCTCCCGCACGGAGGTCTCTTCCGTCATGGTGCCGACCGCCTGGCCAGCCGGGAAGGAATAGAGGTCACGCCGCTGGGCCCGCACGACCCGAGCGTGCGCCTCGTTGTAGAGCACGCCCTGCAACGGCGTCGGCAGGTAGGCGGGGGCGCCTGGCTGCTCCCAGGCTTCCGACAGCGCGCTCTTTAGCATGCGCACTGTCTTGCCGGTCCGTGCCTTGCGGCGGACCGCGTCTTCGGCGCGGGCGGCGAACATCGCCTCTTTCTCGAACGGCATCAGCTCGCTCTCGCGGGTGCCGAGCCACAGCGTCCCGATCCAGACCCCTTCCGCCCCCATCGCCAAAGCGGCCGCGATTTGGCTGCCGCGGGTAATCCCGCCCGCCGCCAGCACCGGCCTGCCAGCACACACCTCGACCACCTCCGGCACCAGCACCATCGTCGCGATGTCGCCGGTATGGCCCCCAGCCTCGGTGCCCTGCGCGATGAACAGCTCGACCCCCGCGTCACGTTGGCGCTTCGCGTGGGCTGCCTTGCCGCAAAGCGCGCCGATCATGACGTCGCGCGATTTCAGGTCCGCGACGACATCGGGGGGAGGCGCGCCGAGCGCGGACACGATCAGGCGGACACCTTTGTGCGCCAGCGCCACCGTTAGCAGCCGCCGGGCTCCTTCCGGCGTCATATTGCCGCGTCCTTCCGCGATCTCCTGCTTGACGCGCACGCGCTCGTCCTCCGGCAGCGGCGGCACTCCGGCGTCGTCGAGCAGCTTGTCGATGAACTGGCGATGCTCGGCCGGGATCAACCGATCGAGGTCGCCTGTCCCGGTGGCGCCCTGCGCCGCCTCGGCCGCAAGATCGTAATTGGCTGGGATCAGGACATCCACGCCGTACGGACGCCCGCCCACATGATTGTCGATCCAGCGCAACTCCTGCTCGAGCAGGTCCGGGGGGAAGGTCGATGCGCCCAGCACGCCGAACCCGCCGGCCTTCGTCACTTCGACCACGACGTCGCGGCAATGCGAGAAGGCAAAGATCGGTACGTCGCAGCCCAGGGTCCGGGCTAGATCGGTGCGCATGAGCGTTCTTCCTCGTTCCAGATGCAGAGTGCGTCGAGGGCCTCGACGTGCGCGCTATCGACCCAGAGCGGATTGACATCGAGCGCCGCCAACGCCGGGCCGCAGGCTAGAGCCGCGTCGCCGATCGCCGCGATGGCCCGGGCCACTGCGTCCAGATCGGCTGGCTTCGTGCCCCGGCTCCCGGCCAGGAGCGCCGCGCCGCGCAGTTCGGCCAGCATGCGGCGCGCCTCGGCCGCACCGATCGGCAGCAGGCGCAGCGACACGTCCTGCAGCACCTCGACGAAAATTCCGCCGAGACCGACCGCCAGCACCGGCCCCCATTGGAGGTCGCGCGAAACACCGACGAACAATTCGAGACTTGGCGGCCGCATCGGCGCCACCAGCACGCCCGCGATCGATGCGCCGGGCACCGCGAGGCCTGCTGCCCGGACCCGCCCGAACGCGTCGCGCACCGCGGCCTCGCCGCTCACCCGAAGCGCCACGCCGCCGATGTCGCTCTTGTGAGCGATCTCGGGGGAGACGATCTTCAGCACGACCGGTCCACTCATCGACGCGGCTGCCGAGACCGCCGCATCTGCGGTCGTGACAAGAATGGCCGGGACGGTCGGCACGCCGTGACGCGCGAGCATCGCCAGCGCCTCGTGCTCGGCTCGTGGTCGCGCAGTCTCGCTAGCAAGAGGAAGGGTCGGCTCCGGCGCCGGCCGTCGCGATGCTGCCGACCAGGCGGCGACATGGCCGAGTGCGGCGACCGCCCGGTCCAAGCCGCAGGCCAGATAGGGCAGGCCATTCTCGGCAACGAGCCGGCGGGAAAGCGCAGAGAGATGCGTCGACGTGTAGCTGACGACGAAGCCCGGGATCGGCGCCAATCGAAGACCGCGTGCGAGGGCGTCGTGCAGCGCGGTCAGCCGCTCGCTGCGATCGATTTCCTGCGTCGGCACCTCGTAATAGGGACAGAGCATCGCGGCAAAATCGGGCTGGGCCGCCATGATGTCGACAACCGCGCCGCATTGCTCCGGCGTGATCCCGCCGGTGAGATCGAGCGGGTTGTGCGCCGTCGCGAAGCCGGGGATCGTTTGTTGCAGCGCCTGCGCGGCGTCGTCCGAGAGCGGCGGCAGGGTCAGGCCGCACGCATCGGCGATATCGGCGGCGATCTCGCAGATGCCGCCCGAATTGGAGATGACCGCGAGGCCACCCGGTCGCAGGTGGCCGGTGCGGGCGGCGATGTCGGCTGTAGCCAGCAGCTCCTCGATCGAGCGCGTGCGGATAACTCCGTATTGCCGGCAGACCGCGTCGAACACGCGGTCATCGCCGACCAGGGCGCCGGTATGCGCGAGGGCCGCTTTCGCGCTGACCTCGCTCTTGCCGGTCTTCAGGACGACGATCGGTTTGCCGGCATCGCGGGCGGCGCGGGCGACGGCGAGGAAGCCGGCCGGATCGCGGACGGTTTCGATGAACAGGGCGATGGCTGATGTAGCCGGGTCGTCGACGAGGGCGCTGGCGAACTCGGTACTGCCGAGATCGGCTTCGTTGCCGGTGGCCACCACGTAGCTGAGCCCGACATCCCATTGCGCGGCCAGCGTGGTAAGGAAGAAGGCGGTGGCGCCGCTCTGCGAGATGATCGCGACCCCGTCGGGGCGGCTCGGCCGCTGAATCGGCGTGGTCCAGAGCAGGGCAGGCGTCACAAAGTTGAGGAAGCCGAGGCTGTTCGGCCCGAGCAGGCGGATGCCGTGGGCATGTGCGGCGGCACGGACGGCATCCTGCGCCGCCTTACCGTCTTCGCCGAGTTCGGCAAAGCCTGAGGTGAGGATCACGGCGGATCGTGCACCGCAGGCGGCGAGATCCTCGATGGCGGCGACCGTGGCGTGACCCGGCACCAGGACGATGCCGAGATCCGCCGACTCGCCCAGCCCGGCGCAGCTTGTGGCAGCTGCCTGTCCGTGCACGATGCCACCGCGCGGGTTGACCAGATGGACGGGTCCCGCGAACCCGCCCCCGCGCAGGTTGTACACCACGCCCTGCGACCAGCGTGAACGGTCGAAGGCGCCGACGACGACGATCGAGCGGGGCGTGAGCAACTGCGCCGCCGGTGACATCAGGTCGCGCCGGGAAGCTTGCAGCCGCCCTCTGCCATTGGGCGCCAGGCGCGATCGGGCCCGAGCGTCGCGCGCCAATTTTATACATCCCACGGCCCGTTGCTCTCGGCCGGGGCCTTCACCTCGAACAAATAGACGTCGCTGACCACCCGCCCGTCCGCCCGGATTGAGGCGTTGACCAGCACGTCGCCCTCGATCGGGATTTGCTTCATCTTGGCCACTGCGGCCGCGCCCGAGCGCTTCGCGTCGGCGACTCCCAAGGCGGCCGCGGCCTTTAGATACTGGCGCAGCGCCGAGTAGGCTCTCGCCGCGCCCATATGCGGCGGCATCCCGCCAGTCCGCGGCTCGACCCGCTTGGCGAAGGCGCGCGTGCGGTCGTTCAGGTCCCAGTAGAACGATTCCGTGCAGTAGGTGTGCTGCACCGCCTCCAGCCCGATCGACTTTACGTATTGCGGATACATCACGAGCGCGGCGACCTTTTGCGGGCCCAGCATCAGCCCGAATTCGGCAGTCTGCTTGATGCAATTGAACAGGTCGGTTCCAGCCAAAGCGAGGGCGACCACCTTGGCGCCGGAGGATTGCGCGGCCAGCAGCGCGGCGGCGTAATCAGTCGAGCCGAGCGGAACCGCGACGTCGCCGAGCACCTTGCCGCCTCGCGAGGCGACGACCCGGGCCGTGTCGTCGCGCAACTCGCGGCCGAACACGTAGTCGGCACGGATAAAGAACCAAGTGTCGGCCCCTTGGTCGCACAGCGCGTTGCCGACCACACGCGCCAGCATCGCTGTATCGAACGTCCAGTGCGTCTCGTTCGGCGTGCATTGCGCGCCACTCAGCACCGCCGCGCCGACGTTGTTGGCGAGCATCACCTTGTCCTTGTCGCGGACCAGGCCGTTGACCCCGAGCGCGACGGCGGAGTTGTTGAATTCCATGATCGCATCGACGCCCTCGTCGAGCCATTGCCGCGCAATCGAGAGGCCCTGATCGGGGCTGTTGTGATGATCGGCGATGATCAGATCAACCTTGACCGCATCCTGGTCCATGATGGCCTGACGCGCGCACTCGAAGGACAATTTGCCTCCGAGGATGCTGTTGGCACCCGACTGATCCGCCAGCATGCCGACCTTGACCGCCTTCATCTCGGCAAAGGAAGGCCGGGCCAGAAACGTCGCGGTGCCGGCCAGAAGGGTCCGTCGTGTCACGTGCATCATGCCGCGTCCGTCCCGGTAATCGTGTCGCCGTTGAGCCCCCATTCGCGCAACACCTCCTCAGTGTGCTCGCCCAGGCGCGGCGGCAAGCGGCGGATACTCGGCGGACAGTCTGGCAGCACGAGCGGATTTACCGGCAGCCGCAACGATCCTTCGGTCGGATGCTTGAACGACTGCCAGAACCCGGACGCCGCCAGATGCGGGTCGTCGAGCAGGTCCTCCAGATCGTTCAGCACCGCATTCGGAATGTCGCTGCCGTCGAGAATCGCCTCCCATTTGGCGCTGGTGCGAGCGGCGATCTCGGCGGCCATCTCGGCCCAGAGAGCCGACATATTGGCCTGCCGGCCGCGCTGTGTCGCGAAGCGGGGGTCTGCGGCGAGGTCCGGCCGGGCGATCCGCTCCAGCAGTTTCGCCCAATTTGCGTCCGTGTACGGGAGGAAGCAGAGATAGCCGTCTTTGGTAGGGTAGGGGCGTCGAAGGCCTTTGCGGATGGAGGTGTAGCCGAACTCGCCGACGACCGGGTCGAACACGGCGCCGCCGAAATGCTCCTGCAGGTTGAACGCGACCATCGTCTCCAGCATCGGCACGATGACTTCCTGCCCGTGGCCGGTCCGTTCGCGATGATACAGTGCCAGCATGATCGCGTAGGCGGCATGAACCGCGGTGATCTTGTCGCAGATGATCGAGGGCACGTAGCGCGGCTCCCCGGCCGCGACCTGCTGCAGCATTGCCAGACCCGATAGCGCCTGGATGATGTCGTCATAGGCGGGCCGGTCGCCGTAGGGACTGCCATTGCCGAAGCCGCGCA
>JAABVA010004910.1_pt1 | contig 12259 bp, 11 predicted proteins | sample 5560331 | NCBI WGS metagenome assembly JAABVA01 (sample SAMN12812661, study PRJNA571458) | rock metagenome | isolation source: Antarctica rocks | place: Antarctica: Victoria Land, Mt New Zealand sud | collected 2016-01-07
AATGGTGCGCCATCGCTCGACCCGTGTCGTGGAAGAGCAGCGATCGAATCGTGCTTCCCCAGGCCCGTCAACACCGAAGCACACCAAAACACGTCATCCCGACGTTCCCAAAGGCAATTGTGCAACAAGCTCTCAAGCCGCCATCAAACGCTACCTCGCCGAGCACAACGCCACCCAACGCCCTTGACCTGGACCGCATCCGCCGCATCAATCCTCGCCAAACTCGACAGAATGCCTGCACCGTCCGTTTGAGTCAGAATACTAGCAGTCCCTGATCATGAAATATCTACGAACCATGCATTTATTATTTTGCCATTACAAATCGAATATTTGTTAATGGCTCCTGATAGCCCTTTACTGTTATGATAACGACATAATTTGATTTGTGGAAGCACCGATGTATAAAAACAGTGCGTCAATGCCCTGCAGTCGGCGCCACCCGCCTCTGGCAAATTGTGCCATCACCTTGCTATGTTGTCTCGTAACAGCCAGAAACGGCCAGAGCAAGGAACCGTCCAGCCCATGGCCACCGTCTCGATCCGTGGCGTAAAAAAAGCCTTCGGCTCGACGCAAATCCTGCATGGCGTCAGCATCGAGATCGCCGATGGCGAATTCACCGTGCTTGTCGGACCATCCGGCTGCGGCAAAAGCACCCTGTTGCGCATGATCGCCGGCCTCGAGGAGATCGACGCCGGAGAGGTCGCAATCGCCGGGCGCGTCGTGAACAAGATCCCGCCAAAGCAGCGCGACATCGCCATGGTGTTTCAAAACTACGCGCTCTACCCGCACATGACAGTGCGGGACAACATGGCGTTCAGCCTCAAGCTCGCCCGCGCGCCGCAGGCCGCAACAGACGAGCGTGTGAACCGCGCCGCTGATATACTGGGCCTCTCCGGCCTCCTCGGCCGCTACCCGCGACAGCTCTCCGGCGGTCAACGGCAGCGGGTTGCAATGGGCCGCGCCATCGTGCGCGACCCGCAGGTATTCCTATTTGATGAGCCATTATCCAACCTAGACGCCAAGCTGCGGGTGCAAACACGGGCCGAGCTCAAGGATCTGCACCAGCGCCTGCGCACCACCACCATCTACGTCACGCATGATCAGATTGAGGCGATGACCATGGCGGACAAGATCGTCGTGATGAACGGCGGCCGGGTCGAGCAGGTCGGCTCGCCCCTCGACCTCTACGACCACCCCGCCAATCGCTTCGTAGCCGGATTCATCGGCAGTCCCGCCATGAACTTCCTGCCCGGAGTAGTCGAGCACAGCGGTTTCCGCGCAGAGGGCGGCAGTCTATGGCCGCTGCCCCCAGTCCTGCACGAGGCCGGGCGCCCCGCCATCTACGGTGTACGGCCGGAACACCTCCAGCTTGCCACCAACGATGGCACCGGAGTGCCGTTGCTGGTTCATGTCATAGAGCCCACCGGCAGCGAAACCCAGGTGCACGGCCGGCTCGGCGCCTTGCCCGTCATGGGCGCCTTCCGCGAACGCATCGTCGCCCGCCCCGGCGATCCCATCGCCGTCACCGCCGACCCGGCGCTGGTCCACCTTTTCGACCGCGACACCGGCATGCGCCTGGTCGCTTGAAGCAACAAGACTATAAGGAGGGCCTACGCCATGCAGGACATCACCCGACGCAGCTTAGGACTCGGCGCCGGCGCGCTCGCGACAGCGGGGCTGCTGGGTCGCGACGCCCGCGCCACCATCCCGGTCGCCGACATACCGCCGCTTAACCTGCCGATTGAAAAGGGCGCCAGCCTGCGGGTGCTGCGCCCGGCGAAGTTCGTCGAGCCGGACGAGGTGCTGTTTCGCGAGAACACCAAGCGGTTTGCCGACGCCATGGGCGTGCAGGTCCGGGTGGACTTCTCCGGCTGGGAAGACCTGCGCCCGCAGACGGCGGTGACGGCAAACACCGGTGCCGGGCCGGACGTGGTCGTGGGCTGGACCGACGACCCGCATCTATATGCAGAGAAGCTGATCGATCTATCGGATGTCGCGGAGTACTTGGGCACGAAGTATGGCGGCTGGTATCCGCTCGCGGAGAAATACGGCAAGAAGGCCGGCACCAATCAGTGGCTTGCGATCCCAATGGGCGCGAGCGCTGGGCTCGTGGTCTATCGGCAGAGCTGGCTGCGGGAGGTTGGGTTCGACGCCTTCCCGACGACCATGGACGGCTTTCTCGACTTATGCCGCAAACTCCAGAAATCGGGCCATCCCGCAGGGTTCACGTCCGGACATGCAGTGGGCGACGCCAACGCCTACTGCCATTGGCTGGTATGGGCGTTCGGCGGCAGGATGACGGACGAGCAGGGCCGGGTCACGATCAACAGCAAGGAGACGATCGAGGCGCTGAAGTTCAGCAAGGCGCTGTACGCGACCTTCATCCCCGGCACGAATTCGTGGCTAGACCCCAGCAACAACAAAGCAATGCTGGCCGGAGAGATCAGCGCAACGCAGAATGGGGTGTCGCTGTACTACTCGGCGAAAAACAGCCCCGACCCGAAGATGGCGGCGATGGCAGCAGATATGAACCACGCCAACATGCCGCTGGGCCCGGCTGGGCGCGGGACAAATGCTGCGCTGGCGATCAATGCGATGGCGTTCAGGCATACCAAATTCCCAAACGCCGCAAAGGCATACCTGGCGTATATGATGGAAGCTGGGCAGTACGACCCCTGGCTGAGCGGCAGCTTCGGCTATTGGAGCCAGCCGCTGAAGGCCTATGCCAAAAGCGCCGTTTGGGACAGCGATCCAAAAATCACCCTGTATCGCGACACGATGGAGCGCAGCCTATGGTACGCCTACCCCGGCGCGATCAACGAGCAGTCTGGTGCGGTGATGGCGGACTACGTCATGGTGGACATGGTGGCCTCTGCAAGCACCGGCGACAGTACGCCGGAGGACGCCGCAAAGGAAGCAGAGCGGCGGGCGAAGCGATACTACCGGGCATGACAGACAGGCGCGCATCTCAGGGCCGCGTCGTCCTCCACCATGCCGCTTAGGCTAATGGGGTTCACGCATACTGCATCCATAGAAACAATCTCGTGGGGGACAGAATGAGCGAGGACGTGGTTCTGCCAGGCACATCCCTGTCGCAGGCCCATCCGTGGCGATGGTCGCCGCCGCGCAACACCTGGCTGACTCGGCTGTTCGACTACCGCCCATTCCTCGCGGTGCTGTGCCTGTTCCCAGCCCTGTCGCTTTTGCTTGTGTTTTTGACCTACCCGCTCGGCCTCGGCATATGGCTCGCCTTCACCGATACCAGGATCGGACGGGCCGGCGCCTATGTCGGCCTCGAAAACTTCGAAAGCCTATGGCACGACCGCATATTCTGGCTCGCGGTCACCAACACGCTGTTCTACACGGCCGTGGCGACGGTCGGGAAGTTCGGCCTTGGGCTGTGGCTGGCTCTCCTCCTGAACAACAACATCCCATTCAAATCGCTGATCCGCGCCATCGTGCTCGTGCCGTGGATCGTGCCTACAGTGCTCTCGGCAATCGCATTCTGGTGGATCTATGACCCACAGTTCTCGATCATCTCCTATGTCCTGAAGGGCATGGGTGTGGTCGACGCCAACATCGACTTCCTTGGCAGCCCCTGGCACGCGCGGCTGAGCCTGATCGCCGCCAACATCTGGCGCGGCATCCCATTCGTAGCCATCAGCCTATTGGCCGGGCTGCAGACCATCTCGCCCTCGCTCTACGAGGCCGCGATGCTCGACGGCGCGACCGCCTGGCAGCGTTTCGTGAACGTAACCCTGCCCATGCTGATGCCAGTGCTTTCGGTGGTGCTGACCTTCTCCGTCCTGTTCACCTTCACCGATTTTCAGCTCGTCTATGCCATCACCCGCGGCGGCCCGGTCAATTCAACCCACCTCATGGCGACGCTCGCCTTCCAGCGCGGCATCCCCGGCGGGCAACTCGGCGAGGGGGCCGCTATCGCCGTCGCCATGATCCCCTTTCTGGTGGCCGCCACGCTATTCAGCTACTTCGGCCTGGCCCGGCGCAAGTGGCAGCAGGGAGAGAGCAATGACTGACGCCATCGTCCACGGCGCGTTGAAGCCGGTCACCGAACGACAGGGCGCGCTGTCGTGGGACAGCATCCCGCGCCGCATCGTCACGGTCTATGTCCCGCTGCTGCTTTTCATTATTGTGTTGCTGTTTCCATTCTACTGGATGGCGGTGACGACGTTCAAACCAAACAACGAGCTGTACAACTACAAAGACTTCAATCCGTTTTGGGTTCACTCGCCCACCTTGCAGAACGTCAAGAAGTTGCTGTTCGACACCGACTATCCGCAATGGCTGATGACCACGATGGGCATTGCCGCCGCCGCCACTTGCATCAGCATCTTCGCCAGCGTCCTCGCCGCCTATGCTATTCAGCGCTTGCGGTTTCGCGGCAGCAACTGGGTGGGCCTCGGGATTTACCTTGCCTATCTCGTGCCACCCAGCATCCTGTTCATCCCGCTGGCAACGATGGTGTTCAAACTCGGGCTGTTCGACAGCCCGCTCGCGCTGATACTGACCTATCCCACCTTCCTGATCCCGTTCTGCACGTGGCTGCTGATCGGATATTTTAAGTCGATACCCTACGAACTCGAAGAATGCGCCCTGATCGACGGCGCTACGCGGTTGCAGATCCTCCGCCGCATCACCTTGCCGCTCGCAGTACCCGGTCTGATCAGCGCCGGCATCTTCGCCTTCACGCTAAGCTGGAACGAGTTCATCTACGCGCTGGCCTTCATTCAGTCCTCCGAGAAGAAAACCGTTCCCGTCGCCGTGCTGACCCAGTTGGTGCAGGGCGACGACTATCAATGGGGCGCCCTGATGGCCGGTGCGCTGTTCGGCTCGATCCCGGTGGCCCTACTCTATTCTTTTTTCGTAGAATACTATGTCAGCTCACTTACCGGGGCAGTTAAGGAATGAAACTCTATAGTTTTTGGCGCTCGCTCGCCACCTACCGCGTTCGCATTGCGCTCAACCTCAAAGGCATTTCGGTCACCGAGGAATTGATCGATCTCGACCGCGGCGATCAGCACGCGGCCGGGTTCCGCAAGGTTAACCCCATGGGCGGGGTTCCGGCGCTTGTGCTGGACGACGGCACGGCGCTGACCCAATCTCTCGCCATCCTGGAGTGGATCGAGGAGACGCATCCCACGCCTGCCCTGCTGCCCCAGGGCGCCACCGACCGCGCAAAGGTGCGGGCGCTATGCGCCATCCACGCGGCCGACAGCCATCCGCTGGTGACGCCGCGCGTGCAGGGCTACCTCGGCCAGGTCTTCAAGGCCGACGACGCAGCAAAGCAGGCCTGGGCGGCAAATTGGTTCCAGAAAGGCCTGGAAGCCTACGAGGCGCTGCTGCCCGGCACCGGCTCATTCTGCTTCGGAGCTACTCCCACGATGGCCGATTGCTGCCTAGCAAGCCACATGGCCGGAGCGCAACGGTTCAAAGTCGACCTAGAACCCTACCCTACCGTCCGCCGCATCCATGAAGCCTGCATGGCAATGCCAGAGTTCGCCACCGCACATCCGCTGAAGCAATCGGGGGCGCCCACCAGCTGATAACACCGGCCTACGTAGCGAACACCGGCTCGCCCCAGCCGTGGCTTGAGTTTTCCGAACAGCATCGCCACGTCTAACCCCTTCCAAAGGAGCGAACGAATGACTACCGAGACTGCAACCCTGGGCGGCGGCTGCTTCTGGTGCCTTGAGCCGGTTTTCCTAAGCCTGCGCGGCGTGCAAACCTCCGTCTCCGGCTATGCAGGCGGCACCGTGCCAAACCCCACCTACGAGCAGGTCTGCGGCAAGCGCACCGGCCACGCAGAGGTCGTGCAGATCAGCTTCGACCCCGACCAGATCTCCTTCGCCGACATCCTGCGGGTGTTCTTCACCCTGCATGACCCGACCACCCCCAACCAGCAGGGCGCCGACACCGGCCCGCAATATCGCTCAATCATACTCACCCACTTCGATGCACAGGCCGAGGCGGCGCGCGCCATCAAGTCCGAGATCGATGCCGCCCACGTCTGGGATCGCCCGATCGTTACCGAGATTGTGCCGCTCACTACATTCTATCGGGCAGAGGACGAGCACCAGGACTACTTCGCCCGCAACCCATGGTCTGGCTATTGCCGTGCCGTGATAAATCCAAAGGTGGCCAAGCTCCGCAAGCTGTTCAGCGACCGCTTGAAGCAGCAAGCGGCCGAGTGACGGACACCGCCCGTGCCGAGGTCTGCGCCGCCTATCGCAGCCTCGGCCGCCTCGGCCTTATCCAGGGCAGCAGCGGCAATATAAGCCTTCGTACGTGGGATGGCATGTTGATCTCGCCCACAGGCACGACGCCTGATCGCATCGAGCCCGGCCAGTTTGTTGCCACAGACCTGAATGATCCAGCACCCGGCGTAAGCAGCGAGTGGGCGTTGCACGCGGCGATTTACAACGATAACCCGACTATCGGTGCCATTGTGCACACCCATGCCGACGCCTGCACAGCACTCGCCTGCCTTAACGAGCCGGTTCCGCCGTTCCACTACATGGTCGCAAGCTTCGGCGGCGACGACATACGATGTGCTCCCTACGCAACCTTTGGCACCCCAGCGCTCGCGATGTTTGCTGCGACGGCAATGCGCGGCCGCCTTGCGTGCCTTCTTGCCAACCACGGCATGGTTGCCGCCGGGCCAACCCTCAATGGCGCGGTGGCGACGGCGCTTCGGCTCGAAACCTTGGTGCGCCAATATCTGCTGGCGCGCGCCGCTGGCCAGCCTCACCTGCTCACGCCGCAGCAAATGAGGGACGCGCATGAGCGGTACTCAACCTATTAAAGCGTAGAAATCCTGATCCCAGCCGCGCAAACAGCAGCCCTAGTTCCTGCACGCTTGGAACCCCAGCCTTACCCAGCGCCGAGCGGACCTGTGCCTTCACCGTGCTGGCCGATACGCCGCGTCCGGCCGCCACCTCCGCCACACGTCGCCCAGCCGCCACAGCAACGGCAACATCCGCTTCCGCCCGGGTTAAGCCAAACAGCGCCGCCACCCGCCGCGGACAGGCCAGCACCTGCGCCAAACGGCGAAGCGTCACTAACGCCTGTCCCGAAGCCTGACTAGTCGCCAGGTCCGGCGCTCCCTCTGTCGTTTCGCTCTCGGTCCCAGGCAGGCTTCCTACCAGGCTGCAAACCGCCAGTGCCACCGCAGAGCCGTCAGTCGCACGCATCAGCATGTCGCCACCCTCGCCCCCGGCCGCGGCGTCGTGCACCAAACCCTGTAAATGGCGCGTAGCCTGTGGGTCAAGCGTCTGCAACGCACCCTGGCGGGGATCGAGTTGTAGTCCGACGCCTTGGGCCAGCCGCTGCGCCGCCGGGTCGGCATAGACGATGCGGCCGCCGGCCGTAACCAAGATCACGCCAGTGTCTGCCGCCTGCAACGCCGCCGAACTCGCCGCCTGCATGGCCGCCGCGATGGCAAGTCGGGCCCGCATCCGTACCGCCCGGCGCAAATGTTGTTTCAATTGTGCCATTTGCACCCGCTCCGCCTCGGTCGCAGGTATGGGAAGGACACGGTCGGGCTTGGAATAGGGCACTGCAGCCAGTACGTCCAGAACCTGAGCGGCCTTCAAGGTGTGCCGCCCCCAGCCAGGCGCTACCAGCGGTGCAGATCCATCATTGTCCGCAACTACGAGTAGAGATGGCGCGCCACCGCCCGCGGCGGCAGTCGCCTCGGCCCAAACAGCAGGCCATTGCGATGGCTCTAGTGTCGCTTCATACAACCTTGAGAGCAAAGACTCGATGCTCGCACTCGCGGCTATGGGGCATCCTCACCGGCCAAGGCCTGGGACTTCTCCAGGCCCCCTATAAGCACACGTGGAGGTGACACTGACAATCGCCATCGAATGGCGTGTGTGACCCAGGTTACAGCTGTTGTAATCAAGATACACTATCGATTTTTTCCAGAGCTCAGGCTGAGGCCGCTAGGATCGCTCGTCCGACATCGCAGCGTTGATTGGAACTACCGCGTTCCCGAGCGCCCGAATGCGCGCCTTACGGGTTCGGTCCATCCCTCGGGAAACCCCATGATCCACTCGGCATAGCCCGGGTGCAGTCGGCCACCCACCGCGTCGTTCAATTGGCAGGCCCGGCGCCGCTTCTGCTGGTGCAGGCTGCCATGCTTCCAATCCCGCGCCACCAGCGTTGGCAGCAGTGGCTTGCGCCACCAGCCACACCCGGCTCCTTCGATGCGGGGCGCCGGCATGGACAGCACCCACCACCAGCGGCCAGCAGGCGTAGTCCGCAGCCTCCAGGTCAAACAGCACCTGGTCCGCGCCCCGGCTTCGTAGGCCAGGAACGTTCTCAACCACCACCCAGAGCGGTCGGCACTCACGCACCAAGCGCGCCATGTGAGACCACAAGCCCGAACGCTCGCCCCCGATCCCCGCAGCCTGGCCGGCAAGGCTGACATCCTGGCAAGGGAAACCGCCGCAGAGCAGTTCGGGCCGCGGCACCCCATCGCTGCGCAGCCGGGCGGCGGACAAGGTACGGACGTCGTCGTAGATGGGCACACCTTGCCAATGCCGGGCAAGCACTCCGCGGGCAAAGGGATCAGCCTCGCAGAACGCGCAGGTGCGCATCCCGGCCCAGTGCAGCCCAAGGCTGAGCCCGCCGATGCCGCTGAACAGGTCAAGGACAGTGATCTCCTGCATTGGGGATTTCATTCCTGCTGGATCAAATTCCACCGCCGCTGGGTCAAGCTCTAAATCAAAGCCGCCGCGTACAGGCGCACAAGACCCTGCGCTCTGCGGCATCCATTGCGCCCCTGCGCCGTTGCTTACCCAACCACATCGAGGCGCCCATGATCTCCACCCGGCTGCATGGACTGATCGATTACGCCGTCGCCGCCCTGTTCGGCGGCCTGTTCGCCTCACGCGCGCTCACGCCCCGCACGCGCGCCGTGCTTGGGACGGCGAGCGCATACCACCTCAGCACCTCTGTATTAACGGACTACGAGGCAGGCCTGCAGCCCCGGCTGACCATGCGCCAGCACCTGACGCTGGACACACTGGGCGGTGTGGCCCTGTGCGGCGCCGGGCTGCTGATGCGCCGCGAGCCCGGGACGGTCCGCGCCGTGCTCGTCGCCGCCGGATTGGCGGAGCTCGCGGTCGTTGCACTCAGCAGCGCCGCTCCCATCAGCGGACCGGGGCAGAATACCGGCCCAATGGCGCGCATGCTCGACGCGCGGGCGGGCCAACCCACCTATCCACCGCTCGACGTTCCCAAACCAATCGCCGACAACGTGTTTATTGTGGACAGCGCCATGCCTGGCGCGGTGGGCCTGCTGCTCCCAGTTCGCATGACCGTGATCCGGTTGCTCAACGGCGATCTGCTGCTGCACTCACCGACACAGTTCACCGCTGCCCTCAAGCATGAGCTCGACCTGCTCGGTCGCATCCGCCACCTGGTCGCGCCCAACGTCGTGCACTGGACATTCCTCAAGGACTGGCAGCGCGCCTGCCCAGACGCGGCGACGTGGGCCGCGCCCAACTTGCGCAAACGGTCCCAGGTGCGCAAGAACGGCGTGCGGCTCGATCACGACCTGGGCGACGTTGCGCCTGCGGAATGGCAGGGCGTCGTCGATGTCGCGACCGTGCCGGGCGGCCTGGGATTTCGCGAAACTGCGTTGTTCCATCGGCCTACGCGAACGCTGCTGCTCACCGACCTCGTCGTGAACCTGGAACCACATAAGGTGCCGGCGGCGATGCGCCCAATGGCTCGGCTACTCGGCACGCTGGCGCCGGACGGCATGCCGCCGGCCTATCTTCGGGCGGTGATCAAATGGCAGCATCCTGCCGCAGCGCAGGCGGCCAAACGGCTTTTGGCGCTAGGGCCGGACCGGGTGATCTTCGCACACGGGCGCTGGTTCGAGCATGACGGGGCCGCCGCCCTGCGCCGCTCGTTCCGCTGGCTGCTTGGGTAGGATCGGGCGTCTCAGGCGGTGGGGCTGTAGAGATACAGGTAGTTCCCAGCTGGCTGGGTGCCCGTCGTAATCTGCAGTCCTTTTGCCTGTTGCAGGCTCATTCCAGCAAAGGTGATGCTCGCGTCGATGCCGTTGCCCGTCCGGCCTGAGCCGCCGACGATATCGGCGCGCAACGTCGCGCCCTCCGACCCGACCGCACCCGAAAGGCTGCTATCCCAACGATAGCTGCTCACCTTGGTGTCGAACCCCCACAGCGTCGCTGCATCCCCGGCGTGGAAATTACGGATCGTATTCCAGACCACCCCCGGGTTGCGCGCGTCGGTGAAGAAGGTGTCGGTGCCGGAGCCGCCCGTCAGGAAGTTCGAACCGAGTCCGCCGTCGAGCACGTTCTGCCCGCTCGAGACCTGGATTGCGTCGTCGCCGCTGCCCGAGTGGATGAACACGTTCGCAATCGACGTGCTCATCGCCTGGCTGTGGGAGCCGGCGTAGATGTACTGTGCATGGAGATAGCTGGGGCTGTTCGCGGCTGGGTCGTCCATTGCGACCTCGCTGGACGAGCTCGCGGTCGTGTCGGTAAGGCCGATCCACGGCATGTTCCCGGTCGTGATCGTCTTATCCTTGAATTGGAGCGCCTCGATGTTCTTGAGGCTGTCATGGCCGCCCTGGAAGCTCACGTCCATCGAACCATTGCTGGCGAGGGCGATGACGGCCTGCTGCCGGTAGACCTCGTAGAGGGCTGTGTTGTATCCACCACCGCCATCGATGGTATTGTTGCCCAGCCCGCCCTCAAGGACGTTGTCGGCGTCATTGCCGACGATGACGTCGTCGCCCGAGCCTCCTACGGCATTGGCGATCAACGACCGCGAGTCGTGCTGGTATTGCAGTGCGTTGAAGACATTGCCCCTGGCATACTGGTCGGTCCCAAGTTGCGCCAATTGCGTGGTCGACGCGGTCGAATACTGCCCGGGATTGAGATTGATTTGAACGCCGTTGTGATAGGCCGAGAAGTCGTAGGTCGCCTCCTTCCCGTCCCCATTCCATAGCGTCAAGAATATCTTGTTGCGGTCCGAAGCCGCATCCCCGGCATTGCCGGGTTGTCCTTGCCCGACCCCGTTCACCGTGGTCTCGCCGCTGTCCGGAGTCCAAGAATACCGGGTCGGGCCCAGCACAGAGAAGTTCGCGCCGTAAAGATACTGCAGCGCCGCGATATCATCCATCATGTATGTCTGCGGATTGCTGTCCAGCGCACACGTGTCCGAATTTGCCGTCGAGCCAATATAGCTCGCGTAGGTCATGATGCTGTATTCGAGGTCATTGGAAGCGGCCGGCAGCGTCTCGTTGGCAACGCCGATCGCCTCGTTCCCATGCTTCAGCCCGAGCGAGTGGCCCAGTTCGTGGATCACCGTCATGTAGGCGTAGTTTCCCGGCGCCGCATTACGGTAATCCGAGGAGGACGTCCCGTCATAGGCCTGGCCAAACCAAACATCTCCCGACTGCATGAAATTGCCGGGGTAGTAGGCATAGGAGGTCGACGGTGCGCTGGACGACCCAAGCATGAGCGTAGCAGGACCGGAGCCTACGTCTGTGAATGTCTCATTGGTGAAGGACGCCACCGAGCCGAGCCCCATGGTCGGATAACCCGACAGGCTGGATTTGCCGGATAGGACGAAATCCGCCGCCGCGTGCTGCGCCAGCGATACACTACGGAAGTCTTTTCCCGCTTCGAAATATCCAGCTGCGTAAGCAGAAGATGCAGTCGGGAAACTGAAAGTAATGTTTGTCAGGTTCCAAGCAGGTCCCTCTAATACGCCGTCAATAGATTGATTACCGCTCGCCCCGACTGTCCTTGTCAGATTCTGCCCTGGCTGAACGGAGTCAGCCGGAACGTCAGGTGTCGAGAACGGAAAACCCTGTCCTGCAGCCGCAAAGCCCTGCCAATCGTCATGCTCGTGCAATAAAACATTACGCATAACAATTTTTCCAATTTAACACTTTACGTTGTCTTAAATCCTACAACAAGGGCGACTCAGCCAACGCGTAGTTAACGAATCGCACTAGTCCTACTCGGTTCGTGTTCAGTAAAAAATTTGGCTATACCCCGACTCTGTGAGAATCCGGGTCCGCCCCTCTTGCCAAGCGGGTCCGAGTTGGACTCTACCGGCCCCATGATCCGACCTGGGTTCCTGGACAGCGTATCGCGGCAAGAACTGATCGACCTGGCTCGGGACGGGTCGGCCGCGCATCGGCTGGCGCGACGCGCGAACGCGCTGGTGCTGCTGGACCAGGGTATGAGTT
>JAABVA010004913.1_pt1 | contig 12256 bp, 10 predicted proteins | sample 5560331 | NCBI WGS metagenome assembly JAABVA01 (sample SAMN12812661, study PRJNA571458) | rock metagenome | isolation source: Antarctica rocks | place: Antarctica: Victoria Land, Mt New Zealand sud | collected 2016-01-07
CTATGTGAACTCTATCTCTCCTTGCTTGTTTTTTACAATTCATTATCGCCACTCAAGCTCGTCCGAACTTCACCATTCTATTTTTTGAAGGGTATCATGCTAGGATACTACTACTAGGGGTATTCACCGTTGATCTGCTAGTACATCGTAAGAACTGTCAAACATAGGAGGAGTGGCTAGTGGAATGAACGTGTAATCATAAGTGTCTAGCTACTCTATGGAAATGTGGCCCTATAAGAAGGCCTCCAATCGGCAAAAGGAAAAACTTTTATCTGTAACAAACTGTTTGCCCTAGCAAACTCCGCATGTTCCTGAAACCTCGATAGAGCTCTGAATCACTAAGATAAGGAAACAAGGCTGAAAGTTTGACACACTTCCTCAGCCTGTTTCAGCAACAGTGAGATAGAAAATGGAGGCACACTTTCTTCACTCATAGAGTTGAGAAAGATGTGCTATGTCTCTGATTCAATTTGAACAGATGTCTCTTGAGTTTTGAACTCAAGTGTCATATCATTAGATCACAAGGCCTTTCACTGACTGATGAGATCCATAAGATTTGTAAAATGAGTGAATTTCAGTGTTGAAAGTGACTTTGTAAGTCTGTTGATGATCATATTGTTTGTTGAGATGTAATTGAGGTGAATAAGTCTGCAGAATTCAACTTCTCTTATGAAGTGATGATATATGTCAATGTGTTTTGTTCTGATGTGAAACTCAGAGCTCTTAATCAAAGCAATAGCTTTCTAATTGTTCATTTAAATCATGACTGTCTCAAACTTCTTTAGCTCTAGCTCTTTAAGTAATTTCTGCATTTACACTGCTTTCTTTGTAGTCTTTATTAAGATCATGTATTTCACTTTATAAGAAAATAAGACAACTGTTTTCTGATGTTTTAAACTTCAGAATACTGATTCATTAATCATTTTGAATATATACTCTGATGTAAATCTTCTTAATTCAAGATCTTTTCCTCAGTCTGAATCCAAATATTCTAGCAATTTAAGTCAATCACTCAATTTGTACTCAAGAACAACATCTAGAGTTCTCTGCACATATTAAAACATCTGCTTTAGAGTCTTTCAATGTGTGTTGTTAAGGTTATGTGCAAACTGACTAAGAGTTGACATCACATATGCAATGTTGAGTCAAGTTTGTGTCATAGTGTACATAAGAAATTTTATAACCTTCTAATATTGAGTTATTAGCTCTGATTCAGCTGTTCTGATAATCTTTGTAAGGTAGACCTCAGATTTCATTGAAGTTGTAACTGTCTTAACATTCTGTAGACTGAAGTCTTTGAGTATCTCTGTGAAATAGATTTTCTGAGATAAAATAAGCATTTATAGAGTTCTGTTTTGTGTAACTAGCATTCTTAAGTAATGCTTACATGCTCTGCAGTCAGTCATTTCAAAATGATCACTTAATTTAATCTTAAGATCTAGAATTTTGTTCTTATCTGATCTGTATATAAGAATATCATCAACATATACAGCAACAAATAGAATATCATTTCTAAACACATTATTGTCTGTGTGAATTCATGTGTATCTGAGGCTGTCAAGAAATCAGTGCATTATCTTATATCAAAGATGAGAAGACTGTTTTAACTCATATAGAGCTTTTTTTAATTTGTATATCTTTTCTTTCTTCTTCTCATATTCATTGAGTTGAATCACATAGATTTCTTTTTTTAAATTGTTGTGTAAGAAAGTTGTTTTGACATTCATTTGTTTCAATTTGTAGTCATAAAACACAGCTATGATGAAGATGACTTTATAAGTCATGAATTTGACAATTATTGCAAAGATCTCTTTGTAGTCAATTTCAAATCATTGTTTAAATTCTTTGACTACTCATCAAGCCTTATGCTGTAGAATTGAGCCATCAGGTTCTCTTTTGTAATGATAGACTCATTTGTTCTTTAGAGCTCATCAATTAGATGACAATGTCTTTAAAGTTCATGTAAAGTTAGTCATTAGTGAGTTATACTCACTATTCATTGCTTTTTTTCAGTCTTTCAACTTGTAACTTGCAATTGTCTGTTTAAATGTCTAAGATTCATCCCTGAAGTCTTCTTTCTTTTTTATGACATCAATAATCACATTAAACACAGTCAGATAGGCCATAATTGCTTTAAGCTTTAGCTTTGTAAAGAGTTGTCTCTCTCTCTCAGAGCATCAAGGCTTAGCTGATACTGACTTGTCAATTGTAAAGAGAATATTCATGATATTCTTTTTCTCTTTCTTCATTTCTTCTAACTGATTTGACAATATCAGTATGAAAGAATATGATGACACATACTTTAAAGACAGTAACAATGATGAGAGTTAAGATGAAGACAAGAAAGATAGCTGCACATTTTCTTGTTCTGCACTAACAGTGTGAGATTGAATGACTCTAGAAATTAAGACTGCAACTTTGACATTATAGATCAATGAATCTTTGTCAAACTGCACATCTCTTGCTCTGATTACTCAGTCTGTCTTTTTCTTTTCAGAAAATCATACTCTATATTGATTTCTTTCTTCATATTCAACAAGAATTCCCTTATTGCTTCAGGATTCAAATTTAGTTCTTGTCATTCAGATCTTCTTTGAAATATACACATATGCTGTGCATTCAAAACATCAAAGATGTCTAAGATTGATGAGGTTCACTGATCTATTCTTATTAAGAAATTCAAACAGTAGCTGAATTGAGATCTTGTTGTTCTCAAGAGCTGATATTGAGAGTCAATTAAGAAGATAGCATGCTGTTCTGACAGTCTCTGATCATAGAATTTCAGAGACTTCACTATTCAGAATCATAATTTTAGCTTTTGCTGTCAAAAGTTCATTACTTCTTTCTGTCACCTCATTCTGCTTCAATTCATAAGAGACTGTTGTTTCATAGATAGTTCTGAGACTTCATAATTATTCAATGATGAGCTCATTCTCAAATTTCTTTTCATTATCAAGTCATATCTGTGCAATTCATAGATTCATCTGAATAAAAAGCATGTTAAGAAATCATTCAATTTCATCTTTTGCCTGACCTTTCATTTTCATATTACAAACATATTGTCAGCAGATAAGGTCATTCATGAAGACTATATATCACAAGAACTCATCATATGCTTTTGACATGATGAGATCAACAACATCAATATGAATCAGTTCAGCCACCTTTGTGACTCAGTTTTGTGATTTTCTTAAGATCTTCTTCTTTTGATTTGCCCTAGTACAGACATCACACAAGTGTGACAGTGTTTTTGTAAGTTCTTATAAGTCAAGTCTCACTATTCTGAGGTTTTTTGACACATTGTCAAGACTTAAATTCTCTATATGATCAAGACATCAGTGCCAAGTAGCTCTTAAGATCTTGCTATCTTTAATGACTGGCATGACCTTATTCTTGTTCACAGAATTTCTCATCATTAAAGTTTGAAGATAATATAGCTTGTCTTCACATACTGTGTGATCAAGTGCACTCTCTACTTTGTTCTTTAGACATAATAATTTGTCCTTGATTTCAATCAATATTTCTTTCATTTTGATCATTTCAATTGAGAAGAGATTGAGCCCTATATTAGACATAAAGTAAATGTCTATCAGAATGATATTTTAAGACTTTTCATCACTGTTCTTTAGCTGTAAGTTAATCATTTCTACTCTTTGAGCATACATCACTTCAGACACTTCTCTTATAGAAGATTCATTATTAAACATTTTGATTAAGCTAAATGCAGAGAGATCACAGCACATATATTGTGTTGCATTGAAGTTAGCTATTCATGACATCTTATTAATTACAAGACTATAGTTCTTTATCACAGTCAAGGTCACTGAGTCCTCATTATATCACTTATCTTTAAAACTTAAAAATTTCTTCTTCTTCTTCTCTTTCTCTTTTTTCTTTTTAATCTCTTGTTTCTTCTTTATCTCTTCAGACATCTTTTTCAGATATAACTTTCAGCAATTATTCTTGAAGTAAACTGCTTTCTTGCAGTGAGTGCACATCTCATTCTTACTCTTGTTCTTATCAACATTTCTCTTCTTATTCTTCTTCTTCTTGTCTTTATGATTCTTCTTTTTACTCATTAGAACAAGCTTCTCATTCCTCTCTTCAAGACACTCTTCATCAATTAGTTTGATGATTAAGTCATTAAGAAATAAGATTACATTACAGGTTCTGAAGCATTTTGTCATTATTCATTGAGGATAGAAGAATTCTAGATTCAATAGAAAAGTAATGATCTTCAGAATTTCATCAATGACAAGACTGAAGGCTGCAATTTCTCTTAAGAGTGTCTTATACTTCAAAGCATAAGCATCAACAGAGAAGTATTGATTGAGTTGACAGACATATAGATTGTTGAATAGAATGTATTTGAGGTTAAATCTGTAAGATAGATAGAGATGTATAAGATGATTTTACATCTCTTTTGCTGTTTTCATGTCATCTATGATGACAGTGACCTTCAAGCTAACAATAAGAACAATAATGACTGTGATCTTGTTGTTCTGTGTGATTCAGTCAGCTTAAGTGATGTCAGTCAAGGCTGTCATTGTAGTTGTCATTGTTTCAGGTATGAATTCTTCAGTCATTACTGACTGACTCAAAACATCTGACTTTGATGAAGTTTCAACATCATTTTCTACTATTAAATCTCATAATTCAGCACTCATCAGACTGTATTTAATCAACATTCTTCATGACAGATAGTCTGTCAACCTCTTAAGTTTCATAACTTTTGAAAATGTGAGGTCATATGACATCATAGTCATTTTGTATGGTGAGAACATCTAAATTGATGATGAAGTTGTTTTCAACATAAAGATTTAACTTTAAAATGATTGTAAGAGTTTTAACTGTTTTATCTGTGAATTTATAACAGTTTGATGTGAATAACTTCTCATTATACATCAAATTCACTTTATTCCTTAAGGCTCTTTCTAGTGTCCATAAAATAACAATGACAACAAGATGTTTTTCTTTCACCATTTTGAATAGAAACAAATGACTTAATGAATAAATAAATATCAATACACATTCAGGCTCATAACCTGTCAAACATAGAAGAAGTGGCTAGTGAAATGAATGTGTAATCATAAGTGTCTAGCTACTCTATGAAAATGTGACTCTATAAGAAGGCCTTTAATCAGTGAAAGAAAAAACTTTTATTCATAGTAAACTGTTTGCTTTAGCAAACTCTGCATGTTTTCAAAACCTCTGTAGAGCTCTGAACCACTAAGGTAAGAAAATGAGACTGAAAGTTTAACAAGAATGATAAGATGTCAGGTTCTGTTTAACTAGGTTTGTGGCTTTTTCACATCACTAGCTGAATGGAACAGATCTGTAAGCATTTGACACTTATTGTTTCAAGTGACTAGAGAGAAGTCAATGATATAGTCTTTCTAATCTCTGCTCAGAAGTTCATTGCTTGACACTTTAATCAATATCTCTTCACTTCAATTCATTCTATCCTTCTGAATATTCCCAAATCTTCACTTCTTTCACTTACATACAAAGATCAAATAAATACTACAAGCCAAGTACACTACTTTATGTCAAACTTTCAGCCTCATTTCATTACCTTAGTGGTTTCAGAGCTCTACAGAGGTTTTAGAAACATGTGGAGTTTGCTAGAGCAAACAGTTTGCTACAGATAAAAGTTTTTTCTTTCATTAATTGAAGATCTTCTTATAGGGCCACATTTTCATAGAGTAGCTAGACACTTATGATTACATATTCATTTCACTAGTCACTTCTTCTATGTTTGACAGATTATGAGCCTGAATGTATATTGATATTTATTTATTCATTAAGTCATTTGTTTCTATTCAAAATAATGAAAGAAAAACATCTTGTCATCACTATTATTTCATGAATGCTAGAAAGAGTCTTAAGAGATAAAGTGAATTCAATGTATAATGAGAAGTTATTCACATCAAACTGTTATAAATTCACAGATAAAATAGTCAAAAACAATTCTCATAATCATTTTAAAGTTGAATCTTTATGTTAGAAACAACTTCATCATCAATTTAGATGTTTTCATCATACAAAATGACTACAATGTTATATGACCTTACATTTTCAAAAGTTATGAAACTCAAGAAGTCAGCAAACTATTTATTATGAAGAATGTTGATTAAATACAGCCTGATGAGTGCTGAATTATGGGATTTAATAGTAGAAAGTGACATTGAAATCTCATCAAAGTTAGATGTTTTGAGTTAGTCAGTAATGACTGAAGAATTTATATCTGAAACAACAATGATTACATTAATGATCTTAACTGACATTACTTGAGCTGACTAAATCACATAAAACAACAAGATTATAGTCATCATTGTTCTTATTGTCAGCTTAAAGGTCACTGTCATCATAGATGACATGAAAACAGCAAAAGAGATGTAAAATCATCTTATATATCTTTATTTATTTTATGAATTTAATCTCAAATACATTCTATTCAACAATCTATACATCTGTCAACTCAATCAATACTTCTCTGTCAATGCTTATGCTTTGAAGTATAAGACACTCTTATAAGAAATTGTGATCTTCAATCTCATTATTGATGAAATTCTAAAGATCATTACTTTTCTCTTGAATTTAGAATTCTTCTATTCTCAATGAGTGATGATGAAACACTTTAAGACTTATAATGTGATCTTATTTCTTAATGACTTGATCATCAAACTAATCAATGAAGAGTGTCTTAAAGAAAGGAATGAGAAGCTTGTCTTAATGAATAAAAAGAAAAATCATAAAGACAAGAAGAAAAAGAATAAGAAGAGAAATGTTAGTAAGAATAAGAATGAAAATGAGATGTACATTTATTGCAAGAAAGCAGTTCACTTTAAGAACAATTACTGAAAGTTACATCTGAAAAAGATGTTTAAAGAGATAAAGAAGAAACAAGAGGCTAAAAAGAAGAAAGAGAAATTTTTAAGTTTTAAAAATAAGCAATATAATGAGAACTCAGTGATCTTAATTGTGATAGAGAACTATAGTCTTGTAATTAATAAGATGTCATGAATAGCTGACTTTGATGCAATATAATATATGTGCTGTGATCTCTCTGCATTTAGCTCAATTAAAATGTTCAACAATGAATCTTCTATAAGGAAAGTGTCTGAAGTGATGTACACTTAAGAGATAGAAATGATTAACTTATAGCTAAAGAATAGTGATGAAAAGTCTTGAAATATCATTCTGATAGACATTTATCTTATATCTAATATGAGACTCAATCTCTTCTCAATTGAAATGATCAAAACAAAAGAGATATTAATTAAAATTAAGGACAGATTACTATGTCTAAAGAACAAAGTAAGAAGTATACTTAATCATACAGTATATAAAGATAAGCTATATTATCTTTAAACTTTAATAATGAGAAAATCTGTGAACAAGAATAAGATTATGTCAGCTATTAAAGATAGCAAGATCTTAAGAACTACTTGACATCAACATCTTAATTATATAGAGAATTTAAGTCTTGATAATGTATCAAAGAATCTCAGAATAGTGAGGCTCAACTTATAAGAACTTATGAAAACATCATTACATTTGTGTAATGTCTGCATGAGAACAAATTAAAAGAAGAAGATCTCAAGAAAACTGCAAAACTGAGTCATAAAGATGACTAAACTGATTCACATCAATGTTGTCAGTCTTGTTATGTCAAAAGTATATGACAAGTTCTTGTAATATATAGTCTTCATAGATGATCTTATTTGCTGGTGATACATTTGTAATATGAAAACAAAAGATCAGACAAAAGACAAAATTGAACAGTTTCTTAACATGCTTTTTATTCAGATGAATCTACAAATTATATAAATACAACTTGATAATGAAAAGAAATTTAGAGATAAGCTCATCATTGAATGATTATGAAGTCTTGAAGTTATCTATGAAACAACAGTTTCTTATGAATTAAAGCAGAATGAGATAACAGAAAGAAGTAATGAATTTTTAGCAGCAAAAGTTAGAATTATAATTCTGAATAGCAGAGTCTCTGAAACTTTATGATCAGAAACTGTCAGAACAGCATGCTATCTTCTTAATTAACTTTCAATGTTAGCTCTTAAGAACAACAAGATTCTGATTCAGCTACTGTTTAAATCTTTTAATAAGAATAGATCAGTGAATCTCATCAATCTTAGACATCTTTGATGTTTTGAATGCACAGCATACATGTATATTTCAAAGAAGATTCAAACAATAAGAATTAAATTTGAATTCTGAAGCAATAAGAAGATTCTTATTGAATATAAAGAAAGAAATCAATATAGAGTATGACTTTCTGAAAAGAAAAAGACAGATTAAGTAATTAGAGTAAGAGATGTGCAGTTTGATGAAGATTCATCAATCTATGATGTTGAAGTTACAGTCTCAATTTTTAGAGTCATTTAACTTCACATCATTAATGCAGAACAAGAAGATATACAGTTATCTTTCTTGTCTTCTTCTTAACTCTCATCATTGTCACTGTCTTCAGAGTATGTATCATCATATTCTTTCATACTGATATTGTTAAATCAGTTAGAAGAAATGAAGAAAGAGAAAGAAGATATTATGAATATTTCTTTTATAATTGACAAGTCAGTATCAGCTGAGTCTTGACACTCTAAAAGAGAAAGACAACTCTTTATAAAGCTAAGACTCAAAGCAATCATGATCTACTCAGTCATGTTTGATGCAATCATTGATGTCATAAAAAAGAAAAAAGACTCTGAGAATGAATCTTAGACATTTAAACAGACAATTGAAAGTCATAAGTTGAAAGACTGAAAGAAAGCAATGAATAGTAAGTATAACTCATTAATGATTAACTTTACATGAACTTTAAAGACATTGTTATCTAATTGATGAGTCTTAAAGAGCAAATAAATCTATTATTATAAAAGAGAATCTGACAGCTCAATTCTACAGCATAAGGCTTGATGAGTAGTTAAAGAATTTGAACAACAATTTAGAATTAACTACAAAGAGATCTTTGCAATGATTGTTAAATCAATGACTTATAAAGTTATCTTTATCATAGTTGCATTTTATAACTATGAATTGAAACAGATGAATGTCAAAATGACTTTTTTACACAATGATTTAAAAGAAGAAGTTTATGTGATTTAACTTACTGAATATGAAAAAGAAAAAGATAAAATGTATAAATTGAAGAAAGCTCTATATGAGTTAAAACAGTTCTCTCATCTTTAATATAAGATGATGCATCAATTTCTTGACAGCCTCAGATACACATAAATTCATGTAAACAATAATGTGTTTAGAAATGATATTCTATTTGTTGCTGTATATGTTGATGATATTCTTATATATGAATCAGATAAGAACAAAATTCTAGATCTTAAGATTAAATTAAGTAATCATTTTGAAATGACTGACTGCAGAACATGTAAACATTACTTAAGAATGCTAATTACACAAAATAGAACTCTATAAATGCTTATTCTGTCTCAGAAAATCTATTTCACAGAAATGCTCAAAGACTTCAGTCTACAGAATGTTAAGATAGTTATAACTTCAATGAAACTTAGAATCTATCTTACAAAGACTATCAGAACAGCTGAATCAGAGCTAATAACTTAATATTAAAAGATCATAGAATTTCTTATGTACATTATGACACAAACTTGACTCAACATTACATATATGATGTTAACTCTTAGTCAGTTTGCACATAATCTTAACAACATACATTGAAAGACTCTAAAGTGAGTGTTTTAATATGTGCAGAGAACTTTAGATGTTGTTTTTAAATATAAATTAAATGATCAACTCAAATTGCTAAAGTATTTGAACTTGAACTGAGGAAAAGATCTTAAATTAAGAAGATTTACATTGAGATATATATTTAAAATAATTAATGAATCAGTATTCTAAAGTTTAAAATGTCAAAAAACTGTTGTCTTATTCTCTTATAAAGTGAAATACATGATCTTAACAGAGGCTACAAAGAAAGCAGTTTGAATAAAGAGATTACTTAAAGAGCTAGAGCTAAAGAGATTTAGAACAATTATAATTTGAATAAATAATTAGAAAACTATAGTCTTGACTAAGAATTCTGAATTTCATGTCTGTACAAAGCACATTGATATATGTCATTACTTCATAAAAGAAGTTAAATTTCACAGACTTATTCATCTTAATTACATTCTCACAAGCAACATAGTCATCAACAAGCTTACAAAGTCACTTTTAACACTGAAATTCACTTATTTTATGAATCTTATGAATCTTATCAGTCAGTGAAAGGCCTTGTGATCTAATGATATGACACTTAAGTTTAAAACTTAAGAGACACTCATTCAAATTGAATCAGAGACATAGCACATCTTTTTTAACTTTATAAGTAAAGAAAGTATGTCTTCATTTTTTATCTCATTGTTGCTGAAACAGACTGAGAAAGTATGTCAAACTTTCAGTCTTGTTTTGTTATCTTAGTGATTTCAGAGCTCTACAGAGGTTTTAAGAACATGCAGAGTTTGCTAAGATAAATAGTTTGCTATGAATAAAAGTTTTTTCTTTTGCTGATTGAAGGCCTTCTTATAGGGTCACATTTTCATAGAGTAGCTAGACACTTATGATTACATGTTCATTTCACTAGTCACTCCTTCTATGTTTGACACTTTATAAGAATTGTAGCGCTGGCTCAAGGTTTGAGGAAACGTCCAGCACAGACAGCTTTTCTACTGCATGAGGAGTCATGTGACTTGGCGGGCCACCCGTGTTGCTCCGGCAAATGGCCCGTAGCGAGAGATCAATATCGCGTACCTTACATAAGGTATCTAGGCCTACCTTAGGTAGCGCGTGTACAGCCAGGATTACCTTACGTAAGGTAAGGTGTGGGTATAGTATTTGAGCCTAGACCCGAGGTTTCACGTGATTTCTCGCTTGTATTATAGTCACAGTTTTCTCGCACATTCCAGGTTCTTTTAGAATTAGGTACCTACGTACCCTGATTGATCCCCAAACACCCGCTTCGTCTCCAACACTCTCACTCTTCTTAATCTCTTGATTCTTCACATCTCGATTGTCCTCACAACCGATATCTTTATCTTCATCTCTTCTATTACGCCCTGCTTGCAAGCCTTAAGCGTCCTGCTCGTCACCCAAGCCATGGCTCTCATGCATAACATGGCCTTGAAGATCGCCCGCCTTGAGGAGTTGACCGAATACCAATTTAATGACCAGCAGCGTGCCCGGGAGAGCCTCCAAGCTGCAGGATCCCCCCTTGCACCTACGTCCGATGGGAACAAACGACTGGCGATGAAGGGTGATGCCATTTTGCGGTTCCTCGTTATCGAAGACTTATACCGAGCGAACCATACCCGAGGTATACCTATCCGTGATATTGAAAGGCGACATAATGAATAAGTCACAGGATATATGCAGAACACGATCTCAAGGGTCGTTTCAAACAACAACCTTGACCGTGTGGGACGTGAAATCGGATTGGCGGATATCATCAGCAAAGCTCCATCGCTCGACCATGTCGTGTCGCCCACGACGATGTCCGCCACTATGGAAGCTATACTCGGCGCTGTCTGGGATGACTCGACGGGAGATCTCAGCGCAATCAGGCTGGTTGCGCAGAAACTCGGGCTTTGGCCTGAGGCTTGAGCAGTAGGAACGGCATACAGGTAATGTGATCCTTCCCGCAAGTATTGTTCAGGGGGGCATGCAAGTCCCCCCTCGGTACGGACCTTCGGCCTCCTTATGCCAGGATCGAGTCAGGCTCCTTCGGACGAGGTTACAGCCGTGACCAAAGCATGCGTCTTCATGCTGTTGAAGCTTGACTCAGACCCTTACATAAGGAGGCCAAGGGTAAGTACCGAGGGGGGACTCGAATGCCCCGGTGAGTGCGACTTCCGGCAAGTATCTCTTCCGGAGTATGCGATCTCGAATGAAAGGCTGCTGTTTCCTTTGTTTGATATAGATGTGGTTATTGTGTGGAGGAGCTTGTTGATCGAAGGGTATCATGCTGGGATACTGGGGGTATACACTGTTGACCTGCTACTACATCGTAAGGTGTAAGGTCCTGTTTGACTGGTTTTGTAGCTTTTCCACGTCACTAGCTGAATGGAACAGATCTGTGAGCACTTGACACTTGTTGTTTCGAGTGACTACAGTGCCGGTGGTAATTCTGGGCCACGCAGAACGCTCACAAAAAAAGAAAAAGACCACTTTTTTTTGAAAGCTCAAAATCCTTAAAACACATAAATACTGTAATTACTTCACA
>JAABVA010004914.1_pt1 | contig 12254 bp, 23 predicted proteins | sample 5560331 | NCBI WGS metagenome assembly JAABVA01 (sample SAMN12812661, study PRJNA571458) | rock metagenome | isolation source: Antarctica rocks | place: Antarctica: Victoria Land, Mt New Zealand sud | collected 2016-01-07
TGACATCATGGCACCGACTTCCTGGGGAGCATACACTCGCTTGATGCCCTATTCTATCCCGCCGCGCCGCCCAATGGAAGGGCTCTACGGCGAAAACGGGAAGTTATTCCTTAATGAGCCCTAAGGGCGTTGCCCGCGCACACGCTCCTGTCCCAGATGTGTCGTGTCGGGATCAATGCCCGCGAGCAGGGCGAAGGACTGCAGGACATCGATGGCGTGCGAGAGCTTCTCCTCGCCGATGGCATCCGCGGAGTCGTCGCGCGCTGTGAACGTGCCGACAGCCCAACTGTCGTACGACGCAAGGCCTTTGTCGAGTTCCTTGACCCGATCGTCGTATTCTTCCGGGATCAGGCCACGGAGCGTCTCTGCGGCCCGCGCGATAGGCTCGGCGGTCGAACTTCCCAGGGTCAGGCCGGCCAGGTCGAACGATGCCGCCGCGGGCAGGATCAGGCCAGGGATCGGCAGCATGACCGTCCAGTCGCGGCGACCAGCGCCGATCCGGGCCAGGAGGGTTGCCGCGAGGGCGTCGGTGTCGAGTGCGTCATCGTCGAGGGCAACGGCGCCCTCGACGATGACCTGCCCGACCTCTTTGATGTGCGTCCTCCCTGCGCAGTTGGTCGGACGCGTGCGGACCCGAACGGAGTAGTTCGATGATCTCATCGACGAGGGCGAGGCCTTCGGCGGTGACATGCACGCCCACCAACCTACCCGCGTCGTCCGCGGATGAGAAGAAGCCCCCTTGGTGGGGGATCTCACCGGCGGGCGCGAGTGCCGTCGTCAGGATCCGATCCAGCAGGGGCGCCACCTCGGCGGCCGAAGCCATAATACGCCCTCCTCTTAATGGCTCTGATGCGACGCCACGCGCATCGGCGAGCCTCTTGACGGATATTACTACAATGTGTGTTGTGGGCATGTGCGCTTGTATCCACGGCGCGGGTCGACTCCCACCGGGGTCGACTGGAAGGGAGGGCACGCCAGATGTGTCCGCTAACGCCGCTTTAGGGACACATCGACGCGGCAGCCCGCACGGTCAACGAGCCAACTCATCGTAGGCGTCGGTCTCCAACGCGGCCGCGATCTTGAGCATATAGGCGTCGTCGGTGGTTTGGGCAAGGTCGCGCATCTCAGCCACGGCCGCGTCGACGTGACGCTCGAAGAGCGCACGGCACCGTACCGCCGCCGCCTTTTCGCGCCGCAGGTCGGCCACGAGATCGTGGAGCGGCCCGTCGAGGTCTCTGGTCGTGGTCAGGCGCGCATCCGCCAGGGCCTGGTCACAGGCGTGCATAATGTGCGTCATGGCGTCGCGGAACCGCAGGTTGGGGGTTGTGGCCAGCCAGGTGTCAGTGGCAGTCGGATCGTCGGGGTGCGCCGCGTCGCGTAGCGGCTCTGGATCGGCGTCCTGGGAAGGTGTCATTGTCTCTCTTCTGCTCCTGCTTCTCGGCCGCCCGCGATTGCCGACTCGGCCGCGACACGCGCGGCTTGGGCCAGGCCCTTGATAGTGGGTATGTCGCGTGCTCGCGACACAAAGCCGCTAGCGGCCGCTATACCTTCCCCTACCCCGCGTCGAGCGGGTGGAGCGGTGTCACGTCAGTTCGCCCTCTTGGTCGGCGTCGCGCGTGGTCGATGCCTCGGCGCGCAGCCGGTCGACCGTCCGTTTGGCCGCCGCGGTCGCGGTGCCCTTTTTGGCTGCGCGCTCTGCCTCCTCATTGAGGCGGTTGGCCTCCTGTCGCGCCGTGTCCTTGCTGCCATGGGCGGGCAGGTGCGGCATGCCCGAGGACGTGCTGACGACCGCGTAGGGCGTGGCCGCGCCGTAGGTGCCAGGGCTGTCCGCGACCGTATAGGCCGGGTGTGGTTTGCTCGTCATCCCTATCGCTGCCTTTCTCCGGTGTCGGGTACGGTGGGCGCGCGGGAGCTGCCTCCGCCCGCCCGTTTTCTGTCACTGCGCTGGCCTAAAACGGGATGTCGTCATCGAACCCCGGCGCGCTCTGTGCCACCGCCGCGCCCGCAGCGCGTGTCCCGCCGCCCTGGTCGGACCCGTGGGCTCCCTGTCCCTGATCGTCGCCGTACGCGCCGCCGCTGTTCCCACCCTGGCCACCCTCGCCGGCCTTGTCGAGCATGCGCATCTCGCGGGCGCGCACGTCGAGGCTCTGGCGGGTAGCGCCGTCGCGGTCGGTGTACTCGCGCTGCGTCAGGCTGCCCTCAATGTAGATGTACGAACCCTTGCGCAGGTACCTCTGGCAGACGTCGGCCAGTTGGGCAAAGGCGCTGACCCGGAACCAGGTTGTTTGGTCCCCGTTTTTGCTCCGCTCCGTGGTGGCGACGGTGAAACTGGCGACATTATCGCCGCTGGCGAGCTGGCGCGCCTCCGGGTCGCGGCCGACGTTCCCAATGATGCTGATCTTGTTGTATGAGCCTGCCATGTGTCGTGCTCCTCGTCGTCGGTGCTAAACGGTGCCCTTATTTGTCTGTGCCGCAGCCATCACCATTCCCCCACTGTGGCCTTGAGCTTCTTGTTCGACCATTTGGCGTACACCCGCGTCGTCTCGATGCTAGCGTGGCCCAAGTGATGCGCGGCCTCCTCGAGGGAGCCCGTTTCCTGCACGACGCGCGTGCCGGCCGCGTGCCGGAGGCTGTGGATGCCCCTGGGCTTGACACCGGCCTGCGCGCAGACGAGGGCGAGGCGGCGCCGCGCGCTGATCGCCGCGCGATAGGGGAGCACGTAACCAGCCCCGTTCCCTATGGCGCGCTCGCCCGTGTCGCGCACAACCGCGAGGACTTCGGTCAGGCTCCGGCTCATGGCCACCGTGCGCCGTTTGCCGCCCTTGCCCGCCCGCACGACGAGTTGGTGGCGTCCGAGGTCAATGTCGTCCCAGCGCAGGGCAAGCATCTCGGAGACGCGCAGGCCGCCATGGGCGCCGAGCAGGATGAGCGCCTGATCGTCGCCGGCTGAGAATAAAATGAGCTTGCGGATCTCGTCTTCGTCGTACGGATAGCGCTTCTCCCAGGCCGGCGTCGGGTCCTTGGCGGTCTTGGCGTCGCGCAGCGGGTCGGCGTCGGTCGCGCCGGCCCACCGGAGCGCGGCGTAGAGGGCGCGCGCGGCGGCCAGGCGTACCTTGATCGTCGAGGGCATAAGGCCCTCATTCTCCATCTCGCGCAGCCAGAGCGCGCCCGCGTTCCGCCCGGGCCGCAGCAGGTTCTCCTGCGCCCAGGCGCCGAGGAGGGTGACGATCCCGCGTTTGTAGTTGTCGCGGGTGTGCGGGCTAACGCGCGCGCCCGTCTTGCCATGCAAGGTAAGGTGCGCGTCCGCGAGCGCCCAGAGGGCCTCCGCGTCGCGGGCCTGGCAGGCCTCCACAGCACGGCGCTTGCGCTCGTCGTCGGGCATGGTAGCCCAGGCGCGGGCGCGCCCGACGCCCTGACCATTGTGGAGGGCGACGGCGCCGTTCGGACGCGCCGGGCTGGGCGCGGGCGTCGGGGTTGGCGTCGGGGTTGTGGTCGTCGTCACGAAGCCTCCTCTGATGGCGCGGCCGCTCGCTGCTTCTCCAGATAGACGAGGCCTGCATCGGGCACGGTGCCGTCTTTCTGACATAAGGTGTACCCAAGGCGCTGGTAGAGGCGCACGTTACCCTCGCTGCGCGGACCGGTGAAGAGCTCGTAGCGATCCGCCGCGACGAAGTGGCCCTCGAGCGCGCGCATGAGCCGGACGCCCAGGCCACGTCGTTGCACACGCGGATGGACCATGAGCCGGCCGACGTGGCACGTCCCGCCGTCGGCCATGCGACCACGGATCGATCCCACAACCTCCGCCCCTTCATCCCCCGCTTCTCCGAGCCGCGCGACGAGAATGTGGTGGGTGTCGTACGCGGCGAGCAGGTCGGCCAGCGTCTGGGTTAGCGGCGGGAGGGTGTAGTCGTCATGCAGCGCCGCTTCGCTCTGGTAGCACAGATACTGGAGCTTGAGGATCTGCTCGGCCTCGCGCACGCGGGCTGGCCCGATTGCCACGTCCATGGAGGATGCCCCCCTTCCAGTCATCATAGATATAACCTACCACAACCCGAGTTGTAGAACATGGCCGTTATGCACGCCCCCCGTGAGTGTGAGCGCGGCCAGGAGGGTTAGGTAGTCGCTGCCGCAGACGACAGGCGGTCGTCGTGGTCGTCGTGGTCGTCGTGGTGGCGATCATGATAGAGTGTCGAGTAATGGTACTCGTAGGACCGACGAACCCCGCGCTCGAAAGCGCGTCAGTAGGAAGTAGGTTGCTTTGAGCACGAGTGCGCCGTCGCAGAAGAAACGGCCGTGGGAGGCCGCGTGGGGTTTGCCGACACACAAGGAACCGCGCTGGCCGGCCTCGCTCGCCGTGCTCGTGGCGCTGGCGCTGTATTGGTTCTTGCCCGAGAAGCTGACGCTGGGTCCGAACTGGATCGTGCCCGTCTTTGAATTGGCTCTGCTCATTCCCCTGAGCGTCGTGTCGCCCACACGACGCAAAGACGAACCGCGCTGGCAGCGTTACGCCGCCGTCGCGCTCATCGCGCTGGTCAATGCGGCCAATCTCGTTTCCCTGGCCTTGCTCGTCCACGATTTGTTGCAAGGGAAGGCGAACGGGAAGCAGATCGTGGGGCCGCAGCTCCTCTTCTCGTCGATCCTGATCTGGCTGACCAACGTGATCGTGTTCGGCCTCTGGTATTGGGAGCTTGACCGCGGTGGCCCGGACGAGCGCAGCCATCCCGCTCACCGGCAGCCGGACTTCCTCTTCCCCCAGATGACGACGCCGCACTGCACGCATGAGCAGTGGTCGCCGACGTTCCTAGACTATGCGTACGTGTCGTTCACGAACGCGACCGCCTTCAGCCCGACCGACACGATGCCGCTGACGCCCGTGGCGAAGGCGCTCATGCTCGTCCAATCGCTCGCCTCGCTGCTGACCATCGCGCTGGTCGCGGCGCGCGCGGTCAATATCCTGGGCAGCTAAGACAGCATCGGTGGCTGTGGCTGCGTCCTGTATACGGGCAAAACCCCGGATCGCAGAGGAGACATTGTTATGCCCGCGCATTCTGCGCAATCGACACCTCAGTGGCAGCCTAGCGGTAAGGTCTTCCTCGTCGGCACGATGATCGATGGCATGCTCCAGGGCGCTCAGGAGCAGTACGCCACGCTGTTGGACGTGCGGCCGAAGCCGCACGTGCTCGACGACTATACGGTGGAACGCATCGTCGCGGTCTACACGGAGCACCGCGATGGCCTGTGGCTCTGGGACGAGCAACTCGTGCGGTGGAGTGGTGAGTCTCTGAACGTCACGCGCCGCCGCGAGGTCCTGCGCCTGCAGGGCCAGATGGCCACGCTGCGCGCGGTGGTCACGTCTATCCTCGCACTCGCCGATGAGTTAAAGAAGGGCACGATCGAGACGGTGCTGGCCACGGACGACGCGGAGTTGGGGCTGGAGATGCTCCTGCGGCAGATGGGCGAGGGCGCGCAGGATCGCTGAGTCTACCCCCGCCCGCGCTTATAGGGGTGGCTCTTGCGCCGCCAGGCCGCTAGCCGATCGATAGCATCTCCTTCGTGTCCAGCAGCCGGAAGCGTGTCCCCTCATACTCCGTGCTGGCGTGGGCGTGGAAATGGCCATACAGCCACCACGACGGTCGGGCGTGCGCGGTCACGGCGCGGTAGAGGTCCGTCATCGCCCGACGTTCCGCTGTGAGCTCGTGCAGCAACGTGCCATCGTCCCGGGCATACTGTTGCACCAGCGGGCCGAACCCGAAAGGCGGCGCGATATCGGGGGCCGTGTGTGTCACGACCGCCCACAGATCGGTCAGGTCCAAGCGATCGAGCCGCGTACGGTCGAAGGCGAATCGCTCGGCGGCCCGCTGGTCGGCCGTGTCGCCGCGCTCGACGCGATCGACCGAGATAGCCCCGCCCACGAAGAGCATTTTCTTCCTTTCGAGGGTGAGGACGGTGTAGTCGGCCACATACCGCAACCGCGGCGACGGGGACGCGCCGGGGAAGCAGGCTGGATCGTCGTGATTGCCGCGGATGGCGTACAGGGTGCAGTCGGACACGTCGAGGAACGCGACGAGGTCGCGCAGCCACGATTGGGCAACGTCGTTCGTGTAGACGGTCCCGAAATCCCCGACCTGGATCAGGGTGGACGCGCGGATGCCATGGTCGGCCAGCATCGTCCGTAGGGCTCGCCACTCGCCGTGTACGTCTCCGATCGCTATCACCGGCGCCTCCCTCCTAGATAGCCTGGGGTGTCATCGTCCGTCGTCGCCTCGGCGCCCTCCGTCCCCTTGGCCGCGGCCGCCGCCTCGGCGGCCAGGCGGACCGTCCGCCGGCGCTCGATGATGGCGAGCATGCGCCACCGGATCGCGCTGATCCGGTCGAGCTTGGCCCGCAGATGGGGCGGCAACGTGTCCGGGTCGAACGGTTTGTCGAGGTCGGGCGGCGTGATCTGAGGAGGCGGTGCCGTCAAGGGCACTGCCGTCGGGGCCGCATCATTGTTGTCCATGGGATAACTCCTCTGTATCGATAGGCGGGGGGCGCGTGTGCGGCCAGGGCGGCCGCGCGGTTGCCACGTCGATCGCGCCGTCCCGCAGCATCAATGCTCTATGTGAGTAATGCGCGCGTGGCCGTGCCGCGGGGCGGTGGCCGCTGGCGCGTTTATCCGCGCGGGTGACGTGAGGTATCCGTGGGTGGTGCAGCCGTGCCCTTGGTCGTCTGGGGCTTGGACTCGTCGAGCGGGATGCGCTCGCCTGGGTCGGGGAACCCGAGGACCCACGCGCGGAACTGCAAGACGCGGCGTCGCGCCTCTTTCCGCTCCTCGTCGGTCGGGACATAGCCGGGCTTCATAGAACTTCTCCCTCGTGTCGACTCTCTAACGATCGAACGGAGCGCCGACCGCGGCGGTCGGCACCTGTTCGTCACCTATGGTAGCGTGTCAGGCGCTCCGCTCGTCGTGGGCGGTGGCAGGAGCAGCAGGCGTGGTCGCTGCCTTGTCGCCGGCGTTAGCGCCCTTGTTGCCTCTTTGGCGCTCCTGGGCCGGCGCGTCCGCCCTGCGCGCCGCCTGGTCCGCGCGCTCGAGCCGGCCGCGCGCCATCCAGCGGTCGTGCCGCCACTCCTGCGCGGCCCGGTCGTCGTCGAGATGGGCCTGTACGAGCGGACCCATCTCGACGAGCTGGGCGCGGGCCATGATCGCCAGCGCCTCGCACGCCTGGATGAGGTGACGATGCGCGGCTTCGTTCGGCAGTACGTCGTCGTCGGACTCCCAGCCTTTCACGACCTCGAGCACGACGCGGAAGACGGTGTAGCTGTCCTCGGGGTCGAGGGTGGTGGGGAGGGACTCGGGAATGCCGATGGGCTGGACCTCGTAGCTCTTGCGGCGCTCCGTGTCGCGGGCTCCCTGCCGCTTCTCCCGCCTGGCCTCGTCGGCGAGGATGCGGAAGAAGGCGCGCGCGAGGCTGGGAAAGTAGGTATGCGCGGCGGGGCCCGCCTCGGCCTGCGCGGCCCAGCGGCGCAGCAGCGCAGCAGCGCGACAGCGCGACAGCGCGCGCGTCGGTGAGAGTGGCGGACCTGCTCAGCGTGTCGAGGTCGAGGGGGCCGTCGTCGTGCGGGCCGTCGTACGGGGCATCCGGGGTTGCGTCGTTGGACGGTGTTGGTTCCTGGGCCATTGAGGGCTATCTCCTGTTGATCGGGTTCGGTCGGTAGGGGCGTGCTGGTCGAGGTCGAGCGATTGTGGGCCGCGCCACGGCGGCGCGGCGCGGCCCTGATCACACAGTCACCTACGGTCTTCTCTCCAGGGCCAGGCACGTCGCCTGAGCGGACCGTCGGGCGGTCTAACCCTGGTCGAGCCGGTGGAAGAGGTCCTCGATCCGTGCCTCCTGGGCCGGTGTCGCGCACGTCGCCGACGCCACGAGCCGGCCGTTAAAGGTCAGGAACGCGCGCCCGGGAGAAGCGGGAGAGCTGGGATAGATGTAGAGCATCCAGGCGGCTGCCGGTGGCGCTGCTGGCGTCGTCGAGGTCGATGGGGCCTGGCGTGCGGTGGTCATGGCGTGACGCTCCGCGCGCCGTCCGGGCGTTGACCTGCGCGGCCCACGCATTCCAGGCCGCGCATTCCTGTCGGGCGGCCTCGTTGGCGGGGAGAAAGCGGCCGTCGCCGGCGTAGCGATACTGAGGCTGGTCGGCGATGAGCGCGGCGGTCGCGCCCTCCCCCTGCATCGGTCGTGCACGAGGAGGGGCCGTGATAGCGGTGGCTGTTGGTGATAGGGCGCGCATCAGGCGGCCCGCACGGCAGCGGCGTCGAGCGCGGCCATGGCGCGCTCGGACTGATCCACGGCGCGCAGCAGGCCCGCGTACTCGTCGGACTGGGGATGGCAGTCCGCGAGCGCCCGGCGCGCGACCTCCAGGAGGCGCTCCGACTCGGCGAGGTGGGCATCGATGCCCGCGACTGCGCCGCTGGCGCGGGCCGCTCTCCGCTGGCGCTCGGCCTGGTCGCGCAGCGCCTGCACGCCGCGGCCGAACTGCGCGGCGAGCGCGAGGTGGCTGCACCGCTTGTTGAACTGGCCGGCCGTGCAGGAGCAGCGCCCGGTCGCAATGTTCACCGTGTGGCCTGTGCCGGGCCGCGAGGACGACTCGCAGAGATAGACGAACTCACTCAACCGGCGCAGGCGCGGCTTAAAGGCGCTGGCCGTGGGTGGTCGGGTCGCCGTAGACTGAGTACCGGGTGCGGTTGCGGTCATTGCTGGTCCTCCGTACCTACCGGCCGGCATGTGCTGAAGACACATGCCGGCCTCTTTTGTAGGGAAATCTCTCCTACCCTTCTAATATAGTAACTATAAGTAACTTAATCAAATTAGTAAGTAACTATAGATTGAAGACTGGTGTAGCGTAAGCAACTAATATATACTTGGTAGTGGAGGTGATGTCGTGCCAGAGACCAAACAGGAAGGACGTTCCGAGTGGCGTGCTATGGTGCGCCTACCACAAGATCTTGGCGAAGAGGTTGAACGCATTGCGCACGAACAGTTGACGCCCCCTGCCGTCTTGCTGCGACGTTGGATCAAAGAACGCGTTGATCGTGAGCATGGCAAAGATGGGATGTGATGCGACTGCTCGGCGTCGCACCATCTAACTCCCCTTTTCTCCTGCTTGACGGCCGTAGAGACTTGCCACGCATGGCCACGATCTATCAATCTGGGGCAAGGAGAATTCACATCATGATCGAAGATTATACCCTCGAGATCTATTTGCCCGGCAGTATGGATAGCTAATGGGAGAGCGTCAATGAATGACCGCGAAGACATTGAGGATGTTGCTGAAGCTATTTGGACAGCATGGGTGGATTGGGCTCGGCATGAGCCGAACATCGACGAGTCGCTGCTCGAGGGGTGGGACGAGTTGTCCGTGGATCGCAAGGATGCCGGGTATCGGATGGCCGAGGCGGCGTTGATCGTCGTACGTGACAAGGATAAGACGCGCCTGCGGCCGAGGGCGAAATGACGATGCTGGTCTACACCGACGGTGCCTGCGTCGGCAACCCCGGCCCCGGCGGCTGGGCCTACGTGCTCCCTGTTGGCGACACGGGCGACGGCACACCGGTCGAGGCCTCGGGCGGCGAGTCCCGGACGACGAACAACCAGATGGAGTTGACGGCCGCGATCCGGGGCCTCGCGGCGACACCGGCCGGTGCCGCGGTCGAGCTTGCGACCGACTCCCAGTACGTCGTCAAGGGCATGACAGAGTGGCTGCCGGGCTGGCTCAGGAACGGCTGGCGCAACAGCAAGAAGGAGCCGGTGGCCAATCAGGACCTCTGGCGAGAGCTCGTGGCCGTCGCCGGCGCGCGGGCAGTGACCTGGCGTTGGGTCAAGGGACACGCCGCCGAGGACGCTGGCGGCGACGCGTGGAACCACCGCTGCGACAAGCTGGCCAGCGCCCGGGCGATCGAGGCAACCGCGGCGGCGATCGCGCACGGAGAGCGCGTGACGTCGGCCTGCATCGCCGTGATAAGCAACGGGCGGGTGTGCCGACGGCCAGCCACGATCCTGGACTGGGCGCGCGGAGGCCTCGTCTGCGCACTGCACGCGCCGGTGGTTGGTGCCGTGGCCGTGACCGCCGCGCCTGAGCCGAGAGAGGACGCGTATCATCGTCACGCATGATACTGAAGCGGCCGACAGGCGAGAAAGGACAGCGCCTATGCCTCGTAAGAGCCGCGTGGTGGGACCCGCGACCGACAGCGATAGTATGCGCACCACGGCCTACCGCGCTGTTGTGCCCTTTGTGTGCGTGCAGTGCAGGGGCGCTATCCTGCCGGATCACATGTTCTCGCGCCGCTCCCAGCACGTCCCTGTTGGCGCCACGAGAGGAGTGACGGCGGCGCCGGTCTGTGCGACCTGTCGCCCCCTGCGCGTGGAGGGGGCGACGGATGCGTCAGCGCCGACGGAGGGGGACCATCATGAGCGGTGATCGGGCGCAGGGGAGGTCCCCTATCGTGCGCGTGTATCGGCGACTGCCGGCGAGAAGGAGGAGGGATATATGCCTGCGGGACGCGGGAAGAGCCTCGTGCTGGGTCCGGCCTTGCAACCCGATGGCGCGCGCACGACGGCGTATCGGGCGCTGGAGGCGCTCATGTGTGAAGAGTGCCGGGCAGAGATCGCGGTGGGTCACGTCTTCTCGCGCCGCAGTCGGCACGTGCGGGTCGCCATGGGGTACGTGAGTAGCGCGCTGGTCTGTGCGACCTGCTGGCCGCTGCGCGTGGACAGGGACACCGACGCGCCAGTGCCGATTGAGAGTGAGCAGAATCAGGATGGGTAAGTGGCATGGGTGAGTGGGAGCGCCTCGCTCCAAGCTGGTGGGCCTACCGGCTCCGCGGCCGGGAGCGGCCGTATGGCTACGTGATGCGCCAGGGGCAGGACGGGCTGACGGGGGTGGTGGGCCTGGCGGATGCGCTGTGGACCGCGATTGTGCTGGGATGGGAGCGCGGCACGGATGAAACCGTCGCCGAGCGCGCCTCCCTCGACGAGGCCAGGGCGGCGCTGGAGCAGCACGCGGCACGGCCTGGTGGTCGCGTGCAAGGGACAGACGCATGAGCCACAACGCTGGTATCCGCTGGATCGAGCGCTCACCGTCTCTCTATGAAGCGCGTGTGACGCTGCCCGATGGGACGGACGCGTACGTGGGCTACGTCGCGGTGAGCCCGGGCGAGGACGCGTGGCGCGGCTACGTCGGCGCGACGTTCGTGCGTGTGGGGATGGGGCCGCGTGCGGTGATGCAGCGCGTCGTCGCGCAACGGGCGGCCGTGGCGCTGAACGCGCGCGCCGACGGGGAGGAGGTAGCGGGCCATGCCTTGTGACGCGGAGGTGGCGCCCGAGGGCTATCAGGCGTTGCTCGGTGACCTGAAGGAGCGCATCCGTTCGGCGCAGATCAAGGCCGCCGTGACGGTCAGCCGGGAACTCGTGGCGCTGTATTGGCAGATCGGGCGCGAGATCGTGGAGCGGCAGCAGGCGCATGGATGGGGGACGCAGGTGATCGACCGCCTCGCCACCGATCTCCGGCAGTCTTTCCCCGGGATGAAAGGCTTCTCTCGGCGCAACCTGCACTACATGCGCGCCCTCGCCGCGGCCTACCCGGAGCGCGCTGCCATGGAGGAGGCCGTCGCCGGGTTGCCCTGGGGGCACACCATGCGCCTGCTCGACATGGTGGCGGACCCGGCGGCGCGCGGGTGGTATGCCCGGACGGCCGTCCAGCACGGCTGGAGCCGGGCTATCCTGGCGCACCAGGTCGAGTCGGACCTCTACGGGCGGCAGGGGCGGGCGCCGACCAACTTCGCGCGGACACTGCCGCCGGCGCAGTCGGACCTTGCGCGAGAGGTGCTCAAAGATCCGTACAACTTCGATGTGCGCCGTTCAACGGCATATCGTATCCCTTTCTAAGAGAGGAGGAACTCGAAGGAATGTTCCTGGGCCACCGCACCAACCGGACGCCGAAAGGCACAAGGGAAAGCAGCATGTGCGGAAAGCGGAGAACGTCCGAAAGCGTTGTAGGATAGGCTGACTCCGCAAGGCCCGCGTGGCATGGTGAAAGCTGGATTGCTTCAAGCCTAGGCGTCAGGGGTGCCATGTACACCTAGCGGAAGAACGCTTGTAACCGCTATCCGCCCTATGCCGACGGGGAAAATCGAAACCCGTTCAACCGGCAACCTTCGTGGGACGGACCGCCGCTCAATGAGAGCGGACAAGAGGCCGAACGGGACACCTGCAACCACGCTATGA